>FLOH01001069.1_pt1 | contig 45721 bp, 37 predicted proteins | sample 756751 | NCBI WGS metagenome assembly FLOH01 (sample SAMEA4026879, study PRJEB14308) | marine metagenome | biome: coastal water; material: water | depth 74 m | reverse complement strand
GTTGGGTATGGATAACCGCTGAAAGCATCTAAGCGGGAAGCCAACTTCAAGATAAGATATCCCATCTATTTATAGACTAAAGACCCCTTGAAGACTACAAGGTTGATAGGCCAGGTGTGTAAGCATGGCAACATGTTCAGCTTACTGGTACTAATAGGTCGTGAGGCTTAGCCACTTTTTCTACAAACAAGTTTGAACGCTTTAATGTGGACACATTAAGATATTTACTGCAACTGATTATAAAAATTAGGATTTATTGGACATGTAAGGATGTATCATTCTAAAGTCCAGGATCCGACCAATTTAATCTGGTAGCTATGGCAAAGAGGTCACACCCGTTCCCATCTCGAACACGGAAGTTAAGCTCTTTAGCGTCGATGGTACTGCATGGGAGACTGTGTGGGAGAGTAGAACGCTGCCAGATTAATCCTTCATAAAAGCCCTGATCATCACTGCGATGGTCAGGGCTTTTTGCGTTTTGGGATCTGTCTAAATCTTTGTCAGGTATTTTTTGGTATTTATGAAGGCATTTTTTGGATTTCCGGTCGACCAGTTCCATTTTTTTCAACCACACTATATTGTTCCGAGCTTCAATTCAAAAAAGTTGAGACTCTTAATAATAGCCCTCACCGCATCAGAATGGAATTGCTTGATTTTTTTGTTTAATAAAAACCTGTTTTTCATTCAACTCAATCTCCAATTATGTTGCCAGTTTGTTTTGTTGCGAGTTTTTTCTTCTAATAAATCTTTAAAAAGATCTATTTTCTTTGGATTTAATTCTTTTACTTTTTTTTTTTCATTTTTTTGCTTTTGACAGGAAATATTTAACGCTTTGCTGATTAAACCCGGCATTGTTTTGGCAAAATCAGCGGCCTTTTAATCGTATTCAGCGGCTACCCCGCCAAACCCCGCCCCATTTATTTAAATGATACCCCGCCGCTCTTTCATATAAACCGATCATAGATCTGAGGGAGTACCAGGTCTATGAAAAAGAAAATACGAAGACGTAAGTGTAAAAATTTCCATGATCTATTCATACCGGATACTTGCCAATTAAAAAGGCAAAAAAGCCGAGACCACTTCTCAGTCCCTGAAAATGTCATTGAGTGTTCAGTAGTGGCTTGAACAAAATTCCGGCTAATGGAAGCGAGAAAAACCTTAAAATTTGAACTCGTCACAAGAGATCTTATCGACCAAAAAGCCTGTCTTTATTACCTTAACGACACTTTATTAAAATTGCGTTGAAAATTATGCTTGATATCGCCGCTCAAGGGGATATAATGTTGAAAATTGATATTCCTAAAATTTGATTGTACAAGATCAAGGGTGCTAAAATGAATACATGTATTTTTTCAGTGGAGCTAAATAATTCAATGAGATTAATGCCAAAATACATAGTAATAAAAAGAGACAATTTTGATCGATTCAGATTTTGGGCAGATAGTGGGGAAACGAAAAACTGGTTTGACTGTTAGCACACGGGTGGAACGGATATTGCCAGACACGGTGACCTACGCATTCAAGCAAAATATTATGTTGCCAGTTTTTTTAATAATTTTTAAAATACGCCCTAACACATTGAATTTAAAGACAATATCGATCTACACTGACTGAATCAAAATCCATTTAAAAATCAGATAGTTACGGTCGCTCGCAACATAACTCCAATAAAGAACATTCCAGCAAATCCTTCCTGATTAAATTATATTTTCACCAAAGTTGATTTTGAAATATCTTTACAGGCATAAAAATTGTTGATATTGAATTCTTGACCTAATAGATTATTATTAATTTGGGCGCATATTATTCAAATTTACATTATATGTGTTTTGCTATCAATATATTGAAAGATATACGGACAACCGGTAATCTAATTGTTGAACAAAATCGCTTCGCGGAGGAGGAACGTCCCTAAGCGGCATAAGGCTCAATAATGGAGAACGTGAGCAAAACTTCTGATACACATTCAAGAAGTTGGCAAACGTAGTATAGCCGAGATCGACAGCCACGAAGGTTTCAGGGCATTTCTCTGCGTCGCTACCAAGATTTTACAATGTCCTCGTTTATTTGGGGTTTTGTGTTTTTTGGGGTCCTTATAGAGGCAGTTCGGCTTTACCGTGTTAGATAACACCCGGTAACCTGGCTGCTGTTGACAGTAGTCTCCTGAATTCAAGAGATCCTGAATCAATGGGGCTCCCACATAAAAATGCATTCTGCCTGAGACATATTTGTTCGGGCTTGGCGAGACATATTTGTGCCAACAGGGCCCATTTTTGTTGTCCACCATATCTTAAAAAAAATAAAATTCATGTCCATCGGCCGGGTGACCGGACAGAATAAAGGCTCCTAATTTGTAAAAATTCAGCAGAATATCAAGAATAGGGTAGATACCTATCACAAAATACAATATGGTCATCATGACCCTGCATACGAGGAGATGCCATGAACGACCACAATTTATTTTTTGACCTGTCCGAAAAAAAACAATTATCCCCAGAACTTAAGGACTTCTTCAACAAGACCCGGGATGACCTCAAGGGTTACAAGCGCAGGGTCTTCATGGCCCGGGTGGTCTCCTTGCTGGGCCGGGGGGGACAACTGAGAGCAGAGCAGGAGTTGGGATGGGGCCGGGGCGCAATTCGAAAGGGAACAAAAGAACTTGAATCCGGCATTGCATGTATTGACAACTTTTCGGGCAGAGGGCGGAACAGCTCTGAAAAAAGGCTGCCCAATTTGCTCCAGGATATTCAGCAAATTATTGAATCGGTCAGCCGGACCGGTCTGTTCCCCATACCTACAGATGAGAGATCTCCAATCACAGCCCCTGAAGTTCGACGGCGGTTGATGGCGGACAAACAGTATTCAGACGAGGAACTCCCCACAACTAGAACGATTCAAAAAAAGCTACACAGCCTGTATGCCCACTTGCAAAAGACACAACACCCTCAGTCCCCAGAAAAATCATAAAAACAGAACGGGGTTTTAAAAACCCGTTCACACGGACAGCAAGCGAACAGACCAGAACAGGGTAAGGGTGGTTCCGGTTTTAAACCTGTGCACAACAGGGATTCAATCGAACCGGCCTGGAAAAACGCCTTGTTGGCAACGTTTGTTCTGGGTTGAACGATTATTTTTTTCCGAAAACCTGAATCCTTTACCTCAATCACACATTATTGGGATTGATTTCTGCCCCGGCTTTTCCCAGGGGACGGAAACTTGCATAATTATGTACCAAGTTATTCAAACCCGTCAGTAAAATGACAATGCAAGGAGAACAAGCAATGATAAAAAAAAGCATTTTTATATATATCTTTATAATATTGGGCCTCACCACGGCCCAGGTCCAGGCAGAGACCATCCGTGAATACTTGGGCGGCATCTACAACGATGCCCGAACGCTTTCCGCCGTCGGCCAGCAAGTTCCGACAGGAGATGGCACGGGATGGGAGGATCTTGAGTTTAACTTCTTCTCGGCCGTCCCGGACGTCACCCCGGTTGCATGGGGAACCCTTTACCTGTTAGACCAGGCATTCATTGGCCAGCCTGACCAGCTTTCAGCCCAGACCCCCGGTTACATCGCAAGCGCGGTAGCCGTCAACGGCAAGTGGCGGTTTAACCCCGCCGTTGCCATCGCTGCAAACACGACCTATTGGGTTTACACCGACTCGGTCTCTCCGGGCATCCTCAGCGCGGGCATCAACGATACTGAAACAGAGGTCAGTGTATTCGCAACTAACGGAGGCGATTTCTCGCCGATATTACTACCAGGACCACCACCACCACCACCATCAGGACCAGGAGCACCACCACCATCAGGACCAGGAGCACCACCACCAGGAGGACCAGGAGCACCACCACTACCACCACCACCACCAACCTTAATAACTAATTACCGGTTGGCCAGCACCCCGGCATCTTATCCAGTTGCAGACGCCGGAGAAGACAGGTCTGTACACGCAGGCGGCAGTGCAACCTTGGATGGCAGCGGCAGTTCCGATCCAGATGCCGATTATCCACTGACCTATGCCTGGCAAATGACATACAAACCGGAAGACAGTCTTGCGGAATTAAACAATCCGTCTATCGTTGGTCCGGCTTTTACGCCGGACAAACAAGGCGATTATGTGTTTGAGCTCGTTGTAACCAATGCCTCAGGGCTGTCAAGTCCCGCAGATGAAGTCTTCATATCAACGTTCAATTCATTCCCGGTTGCTGTCGCAGGCGAAGATCAGGCCGTGGAATTGATCGGTTCCATCGTACAATTGGATGGCACCCAAAGTTATGATGATGATGGGGATACCCTCAGTTATGAATGGACAATCACGAGCAGGCCTGCGGGAAGCAGTGCCGCTCTGACGGATGTTAATGCGGCCACCCCCTCCTTTACAGCTGATGCAAATGGGGAGTACCGTGTTGAGCTCTACGTCTTCGACGACTGGGGCGCAAGTGAACCGGATACGATAACCATCAGCTTTAACAACGTGGGTCCTGTGACCGATGCCGGAAATAATCAGGCCGTTATTCAAGGCGAAACTGTTTATTTAGATGGCAGCGACAGTTATGATTCAAACGGAGATGAAATTACTTATAGTTGGAGTATTGTTTCGGCTCCTGAAAATAGTCAGGCAGAACTTAGTGATCCAACATCCGAGACTCCCTATTTCACTGCTGATGAACCTGGGGAATATGTTGTAAGTTTAGTGGTTAGTGATGGAATAGTCCTGAGTGAAACAGATGTAATCAGCATTGTGGCAGTTACTTATTTATATGCTGCAACTGAAAAATTATTATTAGCAGTTGATACGATAAATCAGTTTGATGAAAGTGTTTTCGATAAAAAGAACGACAAGAAAAAAATAACGAAAAAAATCAATCATGTCCTTCTTAAAGATATTGATAAAGGAAAGTATGATAAAGCAATATCTAAATTAGAAAAAAAGGTATTAGTCCTTATGGATGGTTGTGCTTTACGGGGCGAGCCCGACACGAAGGAATCAATAAAAGAGTATAAAAAGAATAAAGAGAAGGGTAAAAAAGGTGATAAAATAAAAAAGGATTCAATCATTACCTGTGAGGCCCAAGACCAAGTTTATCCAATGGTTATGGAAACATTGGAGCTTCTTGGAAACCTTTAATCTAAAATTATAATAAATCGAAAGGCAGGGTCATTGAGTTGGCTCTGCCTTTACCGTATTATTGAGCTTATTAACGACCTTGTTGGCTACATTTTATCTACTAAAATTCAATTATATTTTCTGACAACATCACTCTAAGACCTTTCCCAATAGTGTTCTTTAATATAAAAAATTGAAGCGAGCCCCACTGGTTATGGTATAAGCTTTTCAGAATTTAAAAAAGCCCCCGTACTATCCTCTGTGAAGGACATCTGGTTTTCCAATGATCAAGGTTCTTCTGACAATACCCAGGGTTCTTTTTCTATGCATTCTGTTTACCATATTTTCGGTAAATCTTTGGGTTGAAAGGGGGCAGTCAGTTAAATGCGTGATCTTCCATCCGCAGGTTTCAAGCAATTTCACATAGGTAAACATCAAGATGGCGTTATCCGGGTTTTCATCAACGGCCGGAATCCCCAGTTTAACGCCCTAAATCGTTCCTGGTCTGTTTTTTCTTGAAGAATAACAGACCATACCAGAGGCTGTGGAGCATTATACTTTTGAGCGATATCAGTGATAAAGGTTCCCTTTTTAAAATCCAGATGAATGTTGTTAAAAAGCTCCTGGTTTTTTCCAGCATATTTTGAAATAGTTTCGCGGTGGATATTTAAACGCTGGGCAATACGAACAAGAGGGATGCCAAGACGGGTCATCACGGCGACCTTAATTTGTGTGGAAAATTCGCGTTGAGCAGTGTCTATTTTTTGTTGATTCTTTATATTTGTTTTTTCTATATCTTCTGCAAATGACTGGATTTCTCTTGCGCTGAATTCTTTCAACTCAATCTTTGCCTGAAGATGATTCTTCTGATCCTTAAACGGGATCAACCCTTTTTGGGTAATTTCATGAAAAACCTTGCCAGATGCCTGTTCAAGCCTTGCAAGAGCTTTCGTTCAGATATGCTTTTTATATCTTTGTTTTGTTCAGGTCAAGTTTTACTGATACTTTTTGAACTTTTAAAGGAATGTCGGTTAATAAAATCAGATCATTCATCAGAAAAGACTGCCATTTCAATGGCTTAGGCAGGGTTTTAAAAATTGATTCTACCTGTCCAATAAATTTATTGGACAGGTCCTTGTCAGCCTCTAAAACAACAGACCCCCGTTCCTTGCTCCGCCTTATGGAATCTAACTTTGACAGCAATTGATGTACCCTTTCAAGGGGTGTTTTGCCACCCGTCAAGTACCAGGGATCTTTGCCCATTTCCACGTCAATGATTTTAATGGTCGCTTCAATGGATTCTATCATGGATAAATCTTGTCTTAAACGGTTTTCAGTAACGCTTATCCTTCTTGCCTGAAGATCGTCTACATCCGCGATCTTTGTCTGGATCATCGTCATGTCAGTGTAGTCTTTAAGGGCTCTGAGTCTTCGTTCTCCTGCAATCAGCTGAAACCGGTCTTTTTTTTGCGGGCGAACAATAATAGGTTCGATCAATCCATCCTTCAGAATACTTGCGGCAAGTTCTCTTAAACTGCCTTCATCAAAGTATTTGCGGTGTTGATAGGGTGAAGGGTCAATTTTTTTAATGTCTATCATGGAAAAAGAAAACGGATAATTTTTATTGTCTGTTATGGGCATGATTTAAACCCCCTATAAAAAAACAAAAAATTTAATCGCACTAGTTTAAAAGTATAGATGTTCTATAAAAAATATTATCAAAAAAGTAAAACCAAATGACAATTGCTGTTTCTGAAAAAGGGATAATTACAATTATTTTATTTTCATGTCCCACAGCCGGTGCCCAAAATCAAACAGGGTAAAAAGTGTCTAAAATTCGTTTCTATTTCTGAAGCCTTAGAAGAGCTCAAAAACACCCTGATGATGCAACCCGAAGTGCAAAAGCAAAAAGAGATTGGACTGATAATAGCAAGTTTTGAAGAGTTTGAGATCCGAAAAGAATTATTAAAGGTGCATCCATCGGATTTGATAGAAAGGCATGGGCTATGGATAGAATCAGATGATAACAAAAAATTCTATTACGGTATTGACCTGGTGGAATTCTTTTTGGATCTGCTGAATTCTAAACCGCCTGAAGCAATCGGAAAAGTATACTCAAAGGTTGAGTGGGTCAGCGCAAAAGTTGCAAAACACCAGAAAACCGGCGAATCAGTGAACCGCTGCCCCTGGTTAAGAAAACTCCCAAAAAAGGATAAATACATCTGCAAAATTCACGAGACGAAACCAGAACATTGTCTAAATTTCCCAAAATCTAAACGGCACGCGTTAGAAAATGGTTGCAAAGGATTTTACACAAAATATGCATTTAACAATACCGGACTACCTGAATCTTAACTGTCGGGAGACTATGCTTGATCACCAGCGATGTATAGGAAAAAGGAAAGACTGGTGAAAGTAGTTAACACCATTATTAGCAGACCTCTTGGCGACACATAATAGACATAGTCTGCACCATAGCAGAATGGATATCCCTTTCCTTTTATCTCCAATTATGTTGCGTTTTTATTCTCCTATATAGTAGAATTATTTTTTGAAAATTTATTTGTATCGCACCTCTATTTTTATGATATAAAGAGCTTACTGATCATTGATTTTTTAATTTTAATTATTTTTCCATATTGTATTTCCTTCTACCATCGCACAGATAAAAAGGAGAACAGGTTATGAAAGAGTTGATTCAGTATATTGCTAAAGCTCTGGTTGATAATCCGGATCAGGCCGGCGCAACATAAAAGAGGAGAAAAACAATGAAAGAACCCGTCGAGGAGAAAAAACAGTCAAGTGTTGAGAAAAGAGCATCCGATACAGCAATGTTTGCTGCAATTCATCGTTTTATATCTTCTTTGGAAGAGCATCCTAATTTTAAAGGTCCTGATTATTTAGCCAAGTTATTTGTACCCTCTAAGGCGAAGTTTTTTTTATCTTTCGCCTTTATTCGCCGTCACATACGTAAAAAATTCACCAAAATAGTGCCGGGTACGCACGAATATATGGTGGCTCGAACAAAATATTTTGACGATCTTTTTAAGCAGGCACTAGCAGACAATATTCCACAAGTCGTCTTCTTAGGGGCTGGTTATGATACACGGTCCATCCGTTTTAAGGACTCCGTCCGGCAAACTAAAATATTTGAACTGGATGTGCCGACTACCCAGAAACAAAAGAAAGAACTTTTGCTGAAAGCCGGCATTTCCGTACCGGAGCAATTATCATTCGTACCCATTAACTTTAACAAGGAAAGTATGCAAAATGTGCTTTCCAATGCAGGATATGACAAATCCCAAAAAAGTTTTTTCATTTGGGAAGGGGTTACATATTACCTTCCTGAAGAAACCGTCAAAAACACACTCGGCACTATTAAAAATCATTCAGGAGCTGGAAGCACGGTCGCTTTTGATTATTTTTACAATTCCATTGTTCAGGGAAAATCCGATTCTTACGGAGCAAAGGAAATAATTAAAGAGGTTTCAAAGTCGGGTGAGCCTTTTCAGTTTGGGATTGATCGAGGAAAAATCGAATCATTTCTGGTGGAAAACGGATTCGATATGTTGTCCCACCATACTCCGGAAGAATTTGAAAAAACTTATTTATACGCTGATGATGGGGAATTCTTTGGGAAAATGTACGGTTTTGCTTGTCATGTTCATACCAGAGTAAATCCCTAAGTCGGCAAAGCCGAAATATCGAATAACGAAGGGGGAAATCGATTTGCTCCCTCTATAACACTTTGATTTTATATTCTAATTCACCGGAACTTATTGAGATGTTACGGTGTCGACTCATTTACGGCGTTATTGTTTATCCTTTTCTTCTTTTTTGGGTATAATTGCTCATTTGGGTGAAAATACCCATAGGATTTATTCATGCGCCAAATACCATAAGACGTGTGTCAGGATAGTTTTCATCTGAAGCCAAAGAGTTGACTACTGGCTGAAATCCGTACTGCTTCAGAATAGGTATCGCTTAATTTTTATCTCCAATAAAGGTTCATGGGGGGTTTGATTTTTTTGACTTTTATTTTTTCCATATAATTGATTTTTAAATCTGAAACTGAAAGGTTTGTTAATACCAAATGTAGTGTTCTGAAAAGTTTTCAAAAAGGAAAATAGCAAATACACAAAATTAGTGCCAAGTTTAAATTTCATATTTTTCTTATCACAATATTCTCATTAAATGTAAATTTTTTATAAAAATAGATATTTTTACCTATTTACACTGACAATTTTTTATAATAAGCTATTCTGAATTGTAATAACTATCTGTCCTCTATTCGTCATTTTAGACGTCTCCTCTATTTGGCTGTGTATTTTTTTTCTAAAACATATAATTAAAATTCTTATCCGCTCGAACTTTTTGTATTTTTTGGAGGACGTGAATGAAAAATCAAAAATGGACATTTCTACTGGTTGTAATAATGGGTGCAATAGCTTTCCTGGTGACCGGATCGACGATAGTTGTACTTTACAACACTGCTATCAATCAACAAAAGACACGTCTTGTTGAAACCGCTCAAAGTCAGGCTAAACTAATTGAAGCAGTAGCCCGTTTTGATGCTGCTCGTGAAAAGACCTATCCGGGAACTCATCCAGAGGGAACATCAGCCGCAACAATATCTCAGGTTATTGACGCCCATAAAAATTATGATGGATTTGGAAAAACAGGAGAATTTACACTTTCCAAGAAGGAAGGTAACTATATTGTTTTTATGTTAAGCCATCGCCATTTTGATCTTGATCATCCAAAACCTGTGCCATTGAATTCCAATTTAGCTGAACCCATGCGTTTGGCTTTATCAGGGAAATCTGGAACTATTATTGGTCTGGATTACAGAGGCGAAAAAGTGCTGGCAGCTTTTGAACCGGTTGAGGTGTTAAATTTAGGAATAGTCGCCAAGATTGATTTGTCAGAAATACGATCTCCATTTATCAAAGCCGGATTGATCGCAATGCTTATATCTATTTTAGCTATAATAATTGGAATAGCATTTTTTTTACGCATTACAAATCCGATTTTAAAAAAAATCCAGAAAGATGTTCAAGTCCAGGCTCTACTGAATAAAGAGCTTAACAAAGAAATCGAAACTCGCAAAATAATCGAGGAAGATCTAAGAAAGAACCAGCATTTTCTTCAAAAAGCTCAGGAAATAGGACTAATTGGCACCTGGGAATTGGATATCAAAAACAATAAGCTGCTCTGGACAGATGAATTATACAAAATTTTTGGAATTCCTATTGGAACAGAGCTCACCTATGAAATTTTTCTGAATAGTATTCATTATGATGATAGGGAATACGTTGACAGGAAGTGGAATGCAGCGTTTAAAAAGAAACCCTATGATATTGAACATCGTTTGGTAGTGAACGGAAAAGTGAAATGGGTAAGAGAAAAGGCTGAACTTGAATTTAATGAAAAAGATGAATGTATCCGTGGAACAGGGTTTACACAGGATATCACAGAGCGCAAGCGGACTGAGGAACAATATAAAACAATTCTTCAGACCTCCATGGACGGTTTTTGCATAACAGATATGCAGGGATGTTTTATCGAGGTCAATGATGCGTACCGCGCTTTAATTGGTTATTCTCGCGACGAACTGCTCAATATGGCGATACAGGATATAGAGGCATTGGAAACGCCAGAGGATACGGCCCGGCATATCCGGATGATTATGGAAACGGGTTATGACCGCTTTGAAACCCAGCATAGAAGCAAGAACGGCAATCTCATTGATATTGAAGTGTGTACCACCTTCCTGCCGGGGGCAGACGGACGTTTCTTTGCCTTTTTCAGGGATATTACGGAACGTAAGAATAGTCAGGCCGTGCTGCAAAAAGCTCATGAAGAGTTGGAGATGCGCGTCAATGAAAGAACGGGGGAGCTTGCCCGGGCCAATAAGTTGCTGGATGCCCTTAATGCCGCTCAATTCATGTTTATTTCAGAAGCTGATCCCAAAATCCTGTTTGATGAAATCTTAAAAAACATTCTTGCCCTCACAAAGAGCCAGTACGGTTTTATGGGCGAAGCTTTTTTTGATGAGCAAGGCGCCCCCTATTTAAAAACCCACGCCATATCCAATATTGCATGGGATGAAAAAACAAAGGAATATTTTGAATTACATGCCCCAATCGGCATGGATTTTCGTAATCTAAAATCACTCTATGGAGTAACCTTAACAACGGGGCAACCTGTTATTTCCAACGACCCTGCCAATGACCCAAGAAGTGGTGGACTACCCAAAGGCCATCCTTCCCTTGATGCATTTTTAGGGATACCATTGTACAAAGGTGAAAACCTGGTAGGGGGGATTGGGATTGCCAACCGCCCGGGTGGTTATGATGAGGATTTAGTAAATTATCTTCAGCCTTTTTTCGCTTCCTGCGCATCCATTGTTGAGTCATACAGATCAGCCCAGAAAATAAAACAAGCAGTGGAAGAGATTAAACGGAACTATAATATCCAGAGCTCGTTGAGTGATATCTTACGGACATCTTTAGAAAACATCTCCTTAAAAGAGATTTTATCGGCCATACTCAAAAAAATCCTCAAAGTCCCGTGGTTTTCCTTTGAGGAGCGGGGTGCTATTTTCCTTGTTGAAGATGATCCTGATATCCTTATTTTAAATGCCTCCAATAATTTTTCTGCCCAGGCCCTGGAAGCTTGTGGGAGAGTCCCCGCTGGAAAATGCCATTGCGGAAAAGCCATGCTGACCAAAAAAATAGAATTTTCAAATTGCATAGATGAGGGACATGAAATCAAATATGAAGGGATGCCTCCCCATGGCGATTATTGTGTTCCCATACTATTGCAGGACAAGGTAATGGGGGTGCTGAATGTTCATGTCAAGGATGGACACCAAAATGACAAACGCGAAGAAGCATTTCTATCCCTGGTCGCAAATACCATTGCGGCCATCATTGTGCGAAAGAAGGCGGAAGAATCCTTAAAACATTATAGTGAAGATCTTGAACAAAAAGTTGCCATGAGAACCAGTGAGTTTGAAGCGGCAAAACTCGAAGCTGAAGCGGCAAACCTTGCCAAGAGCGATTTTCTGGCGAGTATGTCCCACGAGTTGCGGACTCCCCTGAACGCCATCATTGGTTTTTCCCAGGTACTCCAGGCCATGTATTTTGGAGAACTCGCCGAAAAACAGTCTGAATATGTCAATGATATTTTAGAAAGCGGACATCATCTGCTGTCGTTGATCAACGACATCCTTGATCTTTCCAAGGTTGAGGCAGGAAAAATGGAATTGGATATTTCCCGGGTGAATCTGGAGAGTTTATTGAAAAACTCCCTGGTCATGATCAAGGAAAAGGCTCTTATCCATGGCATTGCTTTGGAGCTAAACCTTCCTGACTTGCTGAAAGGGATGGAGATTGATGCTGATGAAAGAAAACTCAAGCAGATCATGTTTAATTTTCTTTCTAATGCAGCAAAGTTTACACCAGACGGGGGAAAGATTGATGTAAGTGCACGCCTTGTGGGGGAACAGGACAAGGTTATGGAACCTGGAACGAATGAAGAAACCTTTATAGAGATCTGTGTGAGTGATACGGGTATTGGGATTGCGGCAGAAGACAAGGCACGGGTCTTTGAACCCTTTATACAGGTCAAGGGGGGAATGATGAACAAGACAGCTGGTACGGGACTGGGCCTTTCCCTGACAAAAGAGTTTGCAGATCTGCACAAAGGCCGCATCTGGGTTGAAAGTGAAGGTCTGGGCAAAGGAAGCAGGTTTTACGTTCTCCTGCCCGTTCAGGCCGCCCCTTCAGATGAAGAAAGTTTAACTGAAGATAGGATAGAGTGAAGACAGATTGGCTGAAGGTTATAGAATCCTGAAAGCCTTAACCCTTATGTTAAAGGAATATTTCATGGATAAGAACCATTCTCACAATTATTCAAAAGCCGTGGAGGTGGCCAGGGGAATTTATTGGGTGGGTTCCCATGATCCAAAGGAGCTGCTTCACTGCAACCCCTACCTTTTGGTTGATGGGGTGGAGGCAATCCTCTTTGATCCGGGAGGCGTGCTTGATTATTCCAGGGTAGCCGAGAAAGTCTTTTCCATTGTTGAACCGGATCAGATCAGCCATGTGGTTCTCCACCATCAGGATCCGGATCTGTGCGCATCCCTGCCTCTTCTGGAACAGGTCATTGATCCCGGGCAAATGAAGATCGTTACCCACTCCATGGCCAGTATCCTCATTCGGTATTATGGCATCAAGAGTGAATTTTACCTGGTTGATAAAAACTTGTACACTATCAGGTTGAAAAGCGGCAGAATTCTCCGGTTTCTGATAACCCCCTTCTGCCACTTTCCAGCTGCCATCGTCACCTATGACGAACAAGAAAAGATCCTGTTTTCGTCAGATCTTTTTGGCGCCATCAGTTCTGACTGGTCTCTTTTTGCCAAAGAGGGATACGAAAAGCAGATGCAGACATTTCATGCAGGCTATATGGCCAGCACCCGCCATCTGTCTGCCGTTATGGGAACCATTGCCAGACTGGATCTTGCAATGATCCTTCCCCAGCATGGCGCCGTCATATCCAGGGAGATGATCCCCCAATGCATCGATTTTTTGAAAAAATTGCCCTGCGGCATTGATGCAAAGGTGACAGAAAAAGAGTTGTGCAAATGGATACCAGCCAGGAAACCTGTTGAGAAAAAACATATTCTCATTGTGGAAGATGACAAAAAAAATATAAAGCTACTGCGTGATATCCTCAATATATCCGGGTACGGCACCATCGAGGCCTGTGACGGGGAAAAGGCCGTTGAGCTGGCAAAACAGGAAAAACCGGATCTGATTCTCATGGACATTCAAATGCCGAACATGAGTGGTCTGGAAGCCACAAAGATCATCAAGTCAGATCCTGCAACACAGCACATACCGATTTTTGCCTTGACCGCCTTTGCCATGAGCGGGGACCAGGAAAGATTCATTCAGGCTGGCTGTGACGATTACATGTCAAAACCTTATAATATTTTAGAACTTTTGGAAAAAGTTAAGAAAATACTGGGAGAATAGAATGGAAAAGAAATCTATAATACTTGTGGTGGATGATGAAGAACGAAATCGCAGGTTATTGGAAGCGATGCTTGTTCCGTTCGACTATGAGGTGGTTCTTGCTGCTGACGGGAAAGAGGCGCTCCAGAAGGTCAATGATACACCTCCGGATGTCATACTCCTTGATATCATGATGCCTGAATTAAATGGCTTTGAAGTTGCAAAAAAACTGAAAGAAAACAAGAAAACCAGGATTATACCGATTGTTATGGTTACAATGCTGCAGGACATTGAAAGCAGGATCAAAGCTCTTGAGGCCGGGGCAGATGATTTTTTGAGCAAGCCCGTGGACGCGTCTGAATTGCAGGCCAGGGTCTGTTCTTCATTACAGGTAAAGGCCTATCACGACCACATGCGCAATTATCAGAACGAACTTGAAACGGAAGTTGAAAAAAGGACAGAAGAATTAAAACAAGCCTTTGAAACAATTAAAATAGCGTCCCTGGATACCATCCACAGACTGTCCCGGGCTTCTGAGTATAAAGACGAGGATACAGGTGCCCATATCAAACGGATGAGCAACTACACAGCAGCCGTTGCCCATCAAATGGGGCTGAGCAAAAATGAGGTTGAAACCATACTCTATGCCGCCCCCATGCATGACGCGGGAAAGATTGGCATTCCTGACAAGGTTCTCCTGAAACCAGGGAAACTCGATCCAACTGAATGGGAAATCATGAAGCAGCATACCACCATTGGGGCAAAAATCTTGAGCAACTCTGATTCTGAATTTATCAAACTGGCAGAAGTTATAGCTCATTCCCACCATGAAAAATGGGATGGCTCAGGTTATCCCCTTGGTCTTAAAGGAACGGCCATACCCCTGGCAGGGCGTATCACAGCCATTGCCGACGTCTTTGATGCCCTCATGTCCAAACGACCTTACAAAGAACCCTTTTCTCTGGATAAATCCTTTGCAATCATCCAGGAGGGCAAAGGCAGCCATTTTGACCCAAAGGTTGTGGCAGCCTTTTTTGCCGTTGAAAAACAAATCCTCTCGATCAAGGAAACCTTCAGTGATCAAGAGCCAAGTTTGTTTATACAGATGCGGACTTGACTTTCGGTGAATGACGTCTTCCAGGGATATCACTTTGCGGCCAACCTCGAAAATCTTGGCTTGATGACATTCTTCGAAAGCCTTTTTGCGAACTCGCTTAAACGTGCAGTTAAAAATTTGATGACTGTGGGCCGAGTCACACTGTTCTGATTTTTTAATTAAAACCTGACTCTATATCTTGTGGTTAAGAAGAACAATATTCTGTGAGCTGGTATTAAACTTTATGGGACAGAACCGGCATTATAAGCCATTCTTTGGCATTCCTGTATATAAAGTACCAGAAGGAAATCAACCCCTTTTTTCTCTTTTGTTTTTAGGCCATACTACACCTCTCCGATTCTTGTCGGTTTTTAAAAACATACATGCGACTGGCTTAATTTTTTAATCATAGATTCTTAAAATTTTGCTTTTCTGGTGGAATCCCACGTCCCTTATGTCCAATTTTGGCATATTGGTATAACAAGATCTCTTAATAAAAAAATCAAGGATCAGAGCACCTTTGAGCCATATTATAATATTGGAGCGGACATGGTAACATTTTAGAGTAAGCCGTCATTTATCCTAAATAATGCGACAATATAAAAATAGCCATCCTGTCCGCATAAATTTTAAAATCTCAAACTATTAAAACAAAGCCAGGCCTGTGCCTATTTATAATCCAAGTTCTATCCCATAAAGAGCCTGTACAACGTTGCGCCACTGGCCTAAGGGCCTATCTTTATCAAATGCAAACCCTAATGCATCTTTTCTTTTCCATTTTTCACGGAGCGTGGACCAGGTCAATATATAATATTGAGCTCTTTCCTCCATGGGGGTTCTTGTATCTCGCAGATTTTTAGGAAGATACGTTTGAGACGTTCGCATCAAGCACATTGCCATCCGCAGGTATCGCCTGCTCATGCCAAAATCTGCGTGCTGCCCTTGCGCTCCTCGTCGCTTGTGATCCAGCTTTAACTCTTCAGGTCCATTTACCCCTATATGGTAACCCGATCTTACAACATAGTCTTTCAGGATACGATTGCAGCGTTTTGCCACTTTTTTCACTTGAGTTTTGCCCTGGACTCCACCGGTTTGTTTAATCCTTGGAATAATACCGGCATATGAAACCAGCTGGCTTAAAGATTTCTGTTTATCAGGATCACCGATCTCAGCACAAACACCAGCAGCCAAAACGATTCCTATCCCCCGGATACTGGTCAAAAAAGCACCAGGAGTCTGGGCTAAATGTTCAGCAATTTCTTTTTCCAACTGCTGTATATTCTCCTGAAGGCAGATAAAGAGCTTTACCTGTTGTTGCAAAGAAAGCTGCAGGGTTGCAATATATTTTGCCGGAGGTTGGAGAACCTGGGACGTATATTTCTGGAGGTGTTCCGCACAGTGATCAGCATGATGGACTAAATTACAGGCGAGAAACCTGGATAGTGTCGAGCGGTTACGCCTGCGGATCTGGTGTACACTGAACCGATTGCTCATCAATGCTAATGAGCCTCGTGAGAACGGAAAAATCCCGCTTTTTTTCTCGTCCAAAAATCCAGGGAAGATCTGATCAACAAGGAAGTGAATTCTACGTTTAACCCCTGTTGCCATTTGAACCAGTTTTCGTCTTTGCCGGACAAGCATTCGTAAATTCCAATAGATGCCGGTTTGAGCAGGAGAGCAGTTTCCTTTGCAGCTAAGAAGCATTTTACAGATCCCCAGTAAATCCAGGATATCCGTGCTTGCCTGTTTGTTATCACGATACTTCTTTGCATCACAGGCGTTTACTCCGGCAACCACCCAACTGTCTGAACGTAAAGCTGCAATAAAGTTATCAGCATAAGAGCCGCAGTCTTCACCTCCGAAAAAGACATGTTGACGGCTAATGCCACGGCGCCGACAGGATTTTTTAACCTGATCAACCAGATAATTTTTGCCTTCCAATGAATTCTTGACTGAAAAAGGTTTTCGTAGGATATCACCGTTGCCATTGCAAAACATAACAACGTGATCTTTTTTTGCATAATCCATTGGGATGCACATAGCTTTGTTCCTGTCCCCTGCAGACTCAAAAAGACTAAGAATTTCTTGACTTTGGTTCCGATAAATGGTTCTTTTTTTCATGGGGTTCCCCTCCTTAAGTTATTCAACTGCTTTATAGCAAGTTGATCTAATAACTCTATCACCGATTTAACCCGGATGATTAATATTAGGGGAGCCCCTCCTTTTTCTTTTGGTATTTCAAACTATGATTTAGCTGTTCGAACATAAATATTAAATATCAAGGAATAGAATCGTGAGTGTGTGTGAGCTCGCCCAAAAGGCTCCCACACACTCACGATATCTATTTCTTTCAACGTACCAATATATATAAAAACCCGGGCGGTCGGGCATTTTATTCCCCCACTCTGCATGCATACTTCAAGGTTAATACCCATGTTAAACAATTCTATGCAATGTCCGGAACAAAAAAACAGCAAAAAATCAGGAATATTTCATTAAATGGCCGTATAGACTTTAAACAAGACAGGTGAACGGCATGCTTAAGCAGGTCAGAGCGCTGCGGAAAACCGCATTACTGCATATCGCAAAATCTGGCGCTTCGGAAAAAAAATGACCTGGAACCGATACTTGATCTCCAAGCTATACCGTTCACCCGCAGCTATTTTATTCCTTTATCTTTAAGTATGTCAAGAAGGTATGTTTCTTATTTTTTACACAACCTGTCCTTGAATCATCCTTTCATTTTTGATAATCATCATTACCCCATATAAAAAATATTAGAATTGGAGCAACCTTGTTCATATTCCTCGACACAGAAACAACCGGCACTGAAAAAGATGACAGATTATGTCAACTCGTCTATAAAACGGAAGAAGGGAAAATTGTAAACCAACTATTCAAACCGCCGATACCAATTGCTATTGAACCTATGAGTATTCATCATATTACTAATGAAATGGTGGCTGATAAACCTGCGTTTAAAGGCAGTCATGACCATCAAAAATTGCTTGGTTTGTTAAGAGATCAATAAGAATATACTTGTGGTCCACAATGCTAAATTTGATGTTGATATGCTCGAAAAAGAAGGTGATCCTCCAAAAAGGGTTATCTGTACTTTAAAACTTGCCAGGCACATGGACCCTGAAGGAAAAATAACCAGATATAGTCTTCAACATTTAAAATATTTCCTGGGTATTAAAGTTGACGTTACCGCCCATGATGCTCTGGGTGATGTTCTGGTGCTTGAAAAATTATTTGTAAGGATGAGCAAGAGTATCGGTCTTGCTGCTGTTGAAAATAGAATGATGAATATTTCAAGCAAACCAATTTTATTGAGTCGTATGTATTTTGGGAAACATAAAGGTCAGTTTTTCAGAGAGATCCCCGGGGATTATCTGCAGTGGTTATCTGGACAGGATGATCTGGATGAGGACTTAAGGTTTACTGTTGGACATTATTTGGGATAACCGATTCAGAGTGTGGGATGATCCCTATAAATTTTGAATGTCCGGGATGTCTTAAAACAAGAGGTGATGCTTTAGAAATTTGTAAAAAATTAGGAGGTGGCAATGCCTGCAATAATAAGTGTTCTTATTCTTTTAAGTGGCCTAATTGGAATGTTCATTGGTCAAAGGATGATCAAGAACCGCTATGACTTTTTCTTTCGACAAGTTCAGCCAGAAGATGTTGTGGTTTCTAGAACTGTTTTTGTTTATTTGGATGATGGTTCCTACCACAAAAAGGTCGTCTCTAATATTTTGACCTTCGGCAATGATTGGAAAGCATTTGAAACTGATGATGGGTGTCAATATGTCCTGGGAGAATGCTTTGTAAAAGAAGATGGTCAAAGATCTTCGATTAGCAAAGAAACAAAAGGAAAATGGGTCAGCAGGGAAGAATTGAATCAATACGAAAAAACTTTTGGAAACCCAATCAAACAATTGGAAAATAACACTAAGAAAGAATAAGAGGGAAAATAATGATAAAAATATTTTTGACAGTTAATAGCTGTCATCGTTCAAGATCCCAATTAGGAGTCACTATTTTAATTTTGGGGATGTGGTCTGACACCTTTAAAGCGTTTTTAAAGATAATCGCAGATCAGTATAGGGATGTTATCCGATTAAGTATATGCTCATGGGCGACCACTGAGAGGGATGTTTCTCTTTCTGTTAAATCATTTGTTGAAGCCCGGAATCTGGCTGAAGGAAAAGCTTGATGCTTAATTATCCCGAAAGAGTTCCTGTGTCAAATTAACCAGGGGGTTGTATATGTTGAATTTGTCGCCTTTTTTACACCATCATAGTTTCCCCAGTAGCATGATTCCTTCCCTTATGCGGTGGTTTTTTATTCACCTGGAATTTTCCAAACTCTGAAATCATTATATCTTTGCCGGATGATAGGGTTGATTTCATAATTTTAATCAGGGTCTCCAGCGTTTCTTTTGTTTCTGAGGGCGACTGGTTGTTTTTTTCTGCAATTTTTCAATGATTGTTTGTTTTGTGAGTGCCAATTTGGGTGTGTGCTCCTATTCGATTGAAAATTATTTCCTTATATGTTTTATTCTTATAACTGATTAACAAAATATGGAATGAATTTTATGAAAACATATAGAAAAGAACTATGGTTTGAGACTCCAACAAGAAGGGCTTTCATCAACATCACATCTGATATTCAAGAATGCATTAATGAAAGCGGTGTAACTGAAGGATTTATACTTATAAACGCAATGCATATCACAGCCTCGGTATTTATTAATGATGATGAATCAGGATTACACCATGATTATGACATCTGGCTTGAAAAATTAGCCCCCCATGCTCCAGTTTTTCAATACAGACACAATGTAGGTGAAGACAATGCAGATGCCCATATGAAACGACAAATCATGGGTAGAGAAAGTGTTGTTGCAATCACGGAGGGAAAGCTTGATTTCGGTACATGGGAACAGATTTTTTATGGTGAATTTGACGGTAGAAGGAAAAAACGTGTTCTTGTTAAAATAATTGGAGAATAAACTCTATTTTTTTTGATTGCAATTGAGAATTATTTGATCAATTAGCCCTTCATAATAGGCAAAAATAAAACCGGAAAGTTTATTGGATAATAGAAAATGAAGACCTTTATTAAAGAAAATATTCAGAAAATGTATGAAAAATATGCAAAAACTGTTGATGAAAAAATAGCAAGTTAATCGAGAAAATGCCCAAAGGTTTGTTGCATTATTTGAATTTGTAGCTATCACGTAATATGAGAAACGGTTTTTCAACTATTACATATAAAGTAAAACCAGCAAGGACAGCTGCAAATAGGGACACCAAAAATATTTGATCTGTTCTCATTATAAAAACATTAGCAAGTTTTGTATTTATTAGATGATTGGTGATTTTGTGGATTAAATAAATTGAATAAGAGATTGTTGCAAGCATTCTTGATGGCCAAAATTGAAACTTATACAACGCCGAATCAGGGCTTAAAGCCGCAATTATCATCAGACCGTATGCAAATGATACCAAAGGGAAGCCAAAAAGTAATGTTCCCAAAGAAGTAAATTTTATGGATAGCACAGAACCACCAAATTGAAAATATGCTATGAAAAGCAAAAGTAAAGAAACGAAAAATAAACAATTTCCATGTTTTATAATTTTTTCTTTAAATAGAGGGCGATATCTAAATAAGGTTGCTATAGTGACGCCTACCAATAATCCATCCAGTCTCGTATAGGTTGGATAATAGACATATTTGAGAGCAGAAATCAGTTTTTGATGTCCCAAGGCTGATTTGACAAATATTTCCCAGATGGAATACCGGATTATAAGCCCCATGATTACAGTTATTGCAATAAAATAGAATGTTTTATTAGTCAGTTTTTTCGAAAAAATAATGTAAAGAACCATGGGTAAAAGCAGATAAAAATGTTCCTCTACACATAATGACCACGCATGGGAAAATGTATTTGAGTACATGTCGATGGAAATATTTTGGGTAAAAGTAAGAAATTTCCATAGAGGTTGAAGCCCCCGGCCTTCTCTGAGGAATGAAAAAGTATGATAGAGAAGAACAACCGTTAGATAGGCTGGAATAATACGGAAAAAACGGTTCCAATAAAATCCCTTAAAATCAATCCAGCCTATTTTTTCGTATTCAGAAAATAGTTTTTCAGTAATGAGATAGCCGCTTAAAACAAAAAACAGGTCCACTCCAGACCATCCAAAACTGCTAAGGCTGTTTATCCATTCAGGAACTCCGTAATAGACTTTATAGTGAAATAATAAAACAAGGATTATGGCCACTGAACGTAAATGATCAAGACCATGCAGCCTTTCATTTTGTTTTTCCATTTTAAAACTCTAATATTTTATTTGACAGCCAATTCTCCTATACACGATTTCTTCCTTCCAATTCAACGGAAAACTTGGCTAACCTGGTTATAATTTTTAAATACTGATTGATTATCAGTTCGGATTGAGGCGCTATTCATCCAAGTCCAAATCGCTGTTTAAATCTTGCCGGATTTTAATAATTTTAAAAATGTGATCATTTTTTGCCCCTGAATATTTTCCTGAATTATGATAAGCTAATCCTCATCAGAGTATTCGTCCTCTTCAAGGTCGACTTCAAATTCCCTGGTTCCTTTTTTGAAATCATCATCAATGATCCCGGAGATATCCCCATCATCCATATACTGATCAACTGCAAATGACAAATCATCACTTTCTTCAATGATGGTGGTAATGGCATCTTTTAAATTCCTTTCGAAACTCGTTGAATAATCACCTTCTGAATCTGGAAAGAATTCATATTCTTCTTCATACTCATCAATCGAATCATATAAATCTGAAACGAAACTTGGGTCCTCTACGTCTTCTCCATATAATTCAATAATATCTTGATAAATATTATAAAGGTCGAATTCTTCGATTGCCTGCTGTATAGTAAGTCGCTTTGCCATTTTCTTTACCTCATTCCCAAAGTTAAACTGGATATGATCTGAAAATAAATTCGAATTTTATTTCGTCAATACAGTAAAATTTTTATTTTTAATCTATTAAATAACGATTGGCTTTTTGGCGCACAAATGGTGTTGAAATATAAGAATATTTAATAATTTTATTTTTTCCTTTCCTTGACACAAAGCAACGCAATATCTTAATGGATATATTACAGTGGCCATTAATTAATTATAATCGCAAATCGAAAATTAATTATAAAACGGATATGTAAACAATGAAGAAAATTCTATTATCAATAGTTGCAATTATTATAATTGGACTTGTTATAATTTATTTTTTTATGCCTGGCACGATGTTTGGGATAGTTAAAAAATTTGAAAGAAAAGCAGGAGGTCTCGAACAAAAAAGCGTTATAGTAAATGGAATGAATATTCAATATCTTGAAGGCGGAAGCGGAGATCCCCTTGTCCTTATTCATGGATTCGGAGCAAATAAAGATAACTGGACACGAATTAGTAAATTCTTAACACCCCATTTTAATGTGATAGCTCCAGATTTACCAGGATTTGGTGAGAGCGGTAAAAACCCGGAAGAAAAATACACCATAAAAGATCAAGCAGTATTTTTAAAACGATTTTTAAATAAAATTAATATTTTTAAATCTATTCACCTTGGCGGCAATTCAATGGGAGGAAACATTGCAGGACAATACGCCGCATTATATCAAGACGATTTGAAAAGTCTTTTATTGATTGCTCCAGGAGGGGTTGTTTCTTCAAAACCAAGCGAATTGTTTCAGATGTTAAAAAATGGAGAACAGAATCCATTAGTTGCAAGAAGCGCAAAAGAGTATGAAAATTTATTAAGTTTTGTTTTTGTTAAAAAACCTTTTATCCCACGTCCGATAAAGAGTTTTCTTGTGGCTGAAGCCATCAAAAACCAAGATCTTAATAAAAAAATTTTTGAACAGATAAAAGATTCCAGCCTCAACAAACCAATGGAATCATTAGTAAAAAATATAAAAGTTCGTACGCTCATTGTGTGGGGTGCACAAGACCGTGTCCTTCATTCAAGCGGAGCTAAAATTCTTGAAGCAATCATGAAGAATTCAAAAGCAGTCGTATTAGAAAATATTGGTCATGCTCCCATGATTGAAATACCTGAAGAAACTGCAAAATTGTATTTGGATTTTCACAAAATAATTGGAGAATAAAATCTTTTTATCCTTGCTAAACCCTAAATTGATAACAAGCATGGGTGAGATCCAATTTATAGTCCGGTTTTTAAAACTGATTGGGGAGAATCAATAAGAAAGGTGATTTGTTCTGAAACCGGATACGAATAAATATTGCATTATAAATGCAACGCTGTGGATGACTGGAACCCTTGTCTCATTTGTGGGTATGGCTATAGGAGGCCGGGAACTGTCCCTGGAACTTGATACCTTTCAAATTTTATTTTTCCGCAGCTTGATCGGCTTGATAATATTATGTCTGGTTCTTTTAAAAAAAGGATGGCACTTAGCAAAGACCAGACATTTTTCTTTGCATTTATTGCGCAATATCTCCCATTTTGGCGGTCAGTTCGGCTGGTTTTATGGGATTGCACACCTCCCCCTGTCTGAAGTTTTTGCCATTGAATTTACTCTACCCGTGTGGACGGCGATTTTAGCCACACTTATCTTAAAAGAACATATGACACTGCCTCGGTTTTTTGCTGTTGTTTTCGGGATAGTGGGGATGTTCGTAATACTCAGACCCGGAATGGGGGTTTTGAATCCAATATCACTCATTGTCCTGGCAAGTGCCGTCTGTTTCGGGCTGTCCCATACATTAACCCGCAGGATTGTTTGGTTTGACCACCCGATAACTATTCTTTTTTACATGACCTTGATACAGCTTCCCTTTGGTTTTTTCTTTTCTATCAACGACTGGAATTCTGTTTCATTTTCCATGTGGCCCTGGTTAATAATCGTTGGCATTACAGCATTAACAGCCCATTATTGCATGGCCAGGGCTTTTGCAATAGCCGATGCAACCATTGTGGTCCCTCTGGATTTTTTAAGGTTACCTTTAATAGCTGTGATAGGATACTTGTTTTACAATGAAATGCTTGACATGTTTGTACTGATTGGAGCTTTTATCATGTTGTTTGGTAACTTTATCAACATTAGGGCAGAACATATAAAAGAAAAGTCCTCATAAAATCTATCAATTGTAACCTTCAGGGGTAATCTTCAGGCGGGGTTAAGATTGGACACTTTTATGGGTCATTTTTAGATGTTGATTAAAAAAACTGCGGTATTCATCTTCCCGATGGCTGACATAGAGGATTGTGCATAGATCTTCTTTTGCCACATTCTCCAGGAAATCAAGGACGGCTTTCCTATTTGATTCATCCAAACCCTGGGTTGGTTCATCCAGGATGAGCAGTCTTGGTAATTTAATCAGGGCCCGGGCAATGAGTACCAGGCGCTGCTGGGCATATTCCAATTGTCTGAAAGGGTCGTTAGCTTGCCTGTCCATATTAAGTCGCCCAAGCCATGCCATGGCCTTTTGTTCTTGAAGACTACTATATTGCCGGTAAAGACCGATGGAATCAAATAATCCTGAAATAATACAATGTAAAGTGGTCCCTGGTACATTATAGTTTCGGTGTAACTCAGAGCTTACAATACCCATGTGCTGCTTTAGCTCCCATATGGATTCTCCGGTTCCCCTCTGGATGCCAAATATTTTCAGGTCATTCTGGTAACAGGCTGGGTGATCCCCGCAAATAACCTGAAGCAGGGTGGATTTTCCGCATCCATTGGGGCCTGTGACCAGGGTATGATCACCCTTGGCTATTGAGAGGTATAAATCTTTAAATATCATAGCCCCCTCATACCCTGCAAATCCCTTATTCAGCCTTACCAACTGGGTTTGCTCTTTATGCTCAGGGTTCTTTTTTTTATCTGTTACCCGGGTTTTAAATAAATCCTGGACCAAAGCTTTAAAATCAGGAGATTGTGTATGTAAATTTTGTTCAAGAATCTGTATTATGTCTTGCCTTTTCCCTTGATGGGTCAGCCGTCCTTTTGTCATCACTCCAATATGGGTACACCAGGAAGGTATATCACTAGTGTTGGTCACAAAAATGATCAGTTGTTTTTTCTGCTGATGAAGATGAAAAAGAGCTTTATTCATTTCCTGGCAGCTTTTGGGATCAAGTCCGTCATAGGGGGATTGTAAGACAAGGCAGGATACACCTTTTGAAATCTGAGACAGGATCAAAAGTTTTCTGGACTGGCCCGTACTGAGCTGTCGATAACCTTTATCAAGGCAAGCTGTCATGCCAAATGCCTCAATCAGGTCTGAATATTTTTCAAGATCCTCTAAAAAAGTCGTTGCCGGCGTGCCGGGATCAATCTTATCTATGTAATCTGTGTCGTTTTTTTTTAGTTCTGATTCATAGAGGTCCTGCTGTTTTTTAAAAGAAACAATCCCAATATCCTCCGGCAAATCAAGTTGATCGGCCATGGCATCTTCCTTTGCTTCACCGGATATGAGTCGAAAAAAGTCTTCCAAACCGGAATTATTGCTCCCCCAGATAAACCATGCGTCCCGGGGGTGTGCATCAAAGCTTTTGATGCAAATTTTATTGAATATTGCATTTCGTATTTTCATTGGGACTATCTAACAGTTTTTCACGGTGCAGGCAATCCATGGCCCATTATGATTATATTTTCCATACGGCCAAATACCAGGAAACTTATATATCACAGTTTTGTAGCTTCCTTATATTCTTTCATTTTTTTCCCCATGATTATTGGTAAATTTTTATTTTTAAGGCTTGATTCAATCAATGTTTCAAAAGCACTTCCAATAACTATACCATCGGCAAATTTTGAAATCACCTTAACGTCTTGTGCCGTAGATATGCCAAAACCGACACTTATGGGCAGGTTTGTCACTGACCTTAGATCATTAACCTGTTTTTCAATATTGGACGTATCAAGACCGCTGCTTCCGGTTACACCGGTTTTTGAAACAAGATATAAAAAACCTGAACCAGAATCTGATATCTCTTTCATTCTTGATAAAGGAGTTGTCGGCGCAATCAGCCGAATAAGAGAAAGATCATTTCCCACCCATTTTGACGTCATTTCCCGGGATTCTTCCAAAGGTAAATCTACAATTAAAACACCGTCCACTCCAGCCTCTAATGAATCATTGTAAAATTTTTTTGTTCCATAGGCAAAAATCGGATTATAGTAACTAAAGAGAATAATTGGAATCTGCGTGGTTTTACGAATGTTGGCTGTCATTTCCAGAACGATTGCCGGATGAACGCCATTTTTAAGTGCCCTGGCCGAAGATCTTTGAATAACAGGACCATCGGCCGACGGATCTGAAAACGGGATGCCCAGTTCCAAAATATCAAGCCCGGAAGAACACATATGTTTTATTAATTTAAGTGAGGTATCAACATCCGGGTCCCCTGCCGTTACAAATCCTATGAGTGCTTTTTCACCTTTTTTTTTAAGGGTTTCAAAGGTGGTTTTTATTCGATTCATTTTTGTTTCCTCTATCTTTTAACTATGCTTTATTTATATAGGCCTAAAACAGAAAATACGGTTTCAAGATCTTTGTCACCGCGTCCTGACAGATTAACCATAATGATTTCATTTTTTGGTCTCTTTTTTGCTTCTTCCATGGCACAAAACACGGCATGGGAACTTTCAAGGGCAGGGATGATACCTTCCAGGCGGCAAAGTGATTGAAATGCTTCTAATGCCTGGTTGTCCGTTACTGAAATATAAGTTGCTCTTTTCAAGTCTTTTAAAAGGGAATGCTCGGGGCCGACCCCGGGATAATCAAGTCCTGCTGAAATAGAGTGTGCTTCTTTAATTTGTCCGTATTTATCCTGAAGTACATAGGATTTAGAACCGTGGAGAACACCAACGCTGCCCTGACCAAGGGTGACGGCATGTTTACCCGTTTCAATGCCTAAGCCGGCCGCTTCAACGCCTATCATTTGACACGGCTCATCAATAAAAGGATAAAAAAGCCCCATGGCATTACTTCCGCCTCCGACACAGGCAATAAGAACATTTGGAAGACGGTTGGTTGCTTCAAGGATTTGTTTTTTTGCTTCTTTGCCGATGATTTTTTGAAAATCCCGAACCATGGCAGGGTAGGGGTGAGGCCCGGCAACGGAACCGATGACATAAAATGTATTCTCGACTTGTCCCACCCAATATCTCATGGCTTCATTCATGGCATCTTTCAGGGTGCCCGAACCTGAATCCACCGGGAAAACACTTGCCCCTAAAAGCTTCATTCTTTTTACATTGGGAGCTTGTCTTTTTATATCTTCAACCCCCATGAAAATTTTACATTCCATTCCAAATAAAGCCGCAGTTGTAGCCGTTGCAACTCCATGCTGGCCGGCACCGGTTTCTGCAATTAATTTTGTTTTGCCCATGTGTTTTGCAAGGAGTGCCTGGCCCAGTGTATTGTTGATTTTGTGGGCACCCGTATGGGCAAGATCTTCTCTTTTTAAATATATGGATGCGCCTTTAAGGTGCTTTGTCAGTCTTTTTGCAAAATAAAGAGGGGTTGGCCTTCCCACATAATGTTGCAAAAGGTTTGTCAGTTCATCGTTAAAGGCTGGATCTTGAGAATATTTTTTATAGGCTTGTTCAAGTTCCAGTATGGCGGGCATTAAGGTCTCTCCGACATAACGGCCGCCATAGGGCCCAAAATGTCCCATGGAATCAGGGTATGCATGATTTGTTGTCATTAAAAAATTCTCCTTGAATTGTTTTTGTCCTCTATTGAAGATTTTGAAACAGCTTTAATAAATGCTTTTATTTTTGTTAGATCTTTTCGTCCCGGCTCTTTTTCTACTCCGGAACTTATATCAACGGCATGGGGCAGGCTTTTATCTATTGCTTTGGAAATATTTTCAGGACTAAGCCCGCCGGCAAGTATAAACGGATGCTTTGTGCCAAACTCTTTTGCCCTTGACCAATTCCATGAGAGAGCGTTTCCGCCGGGCAAAATGCCCTTTGCACATTCAATAAGATAGCCTGTGGCATTGTAGCGTGAAGCCTCTTTAAGAAATGGCCGGCTGTCAAGATAAAGGCATTTTATGACAATAAGGTCTTGTTTTATAAGCTTTCTTACCAGATCAGGGGTTTCCATGCCATGAAGCTGAACCCCATTTAAAGCGCATTTTTCAACGCGTTCCATGATATGTCCAAATGGTTTATCTACAAAAACACCAATGGTTGAAATATTTTTTGGCAGGCTTAAACTAATTTTTTTTGCCTGTTCCATTGTGACGTTTCTTGGGCTTTTTTCAAAAAATACCAATCCAATGGCATCCGGGCCAAGCTCTGCACATTTGATTGCTTCATCAACCCTTGTAAGACCACATATTTTAACCTGGGGTGTGTTTGAAGGGTTTTTTATAATTGTTTTGCCCATAAAAAAAACCCTTTATTTATGAAGAACACAGCGATTTTAAAAAACCGATGGTGTTATCGGCCCTTACCAGACTCTCTCCAATGAGAAAATTATAAATGCCGAATGACTGGTTTTCTATAATATCCTGCTTTTTTGAAATACCGCTTGCAGCAACGGCAATCTGGTCCGTATCAAGAAAGGAAGAAAGGCGCATGGCCGTCTTTATATCCGTATCAAAGGAACCCAGGTTTCTGTTATTAATTCCGATGAGTTTTGCACCGGCATCATTCGCAGATTCTAGGTCTTGTTCAGAATTGATTTCAACCATGGCATCCAGATTCAGCTCATTTGAAAGATCAAGATAATCCTTAAGCTGTGTTTTCGTTAGAATGCGGGCAATAAGAAGAACCGCATCCGCACAAAGGATACAGGATTCATAGAACTGATAGGCGGATATCATGAAATCTTTTCTCAGCATGGGAAGAGATGAGGCGCTTCGTGCTCGTTTAAAATCATTCAAACTGCCTTTGAAATATTTTGTCTCTGTTAATACGGATAACGCACGCGCGCCCCCCTTTTCGTATGTTTGGGCAAGGATTCCAGGATCAAGGTCTATACCAATATCTCCTTTTGAGGGGGATGCCCTTTTAATTTCTGCAATAATATTGACGGTATTTATGCCATTATATCTTTTAAGGTTTTCAAGAAAAGGACGCTTTTTGTCTCTTTGATCCGTTCTTCTTATTAATTGATTCTCACTTATTTTTTTCTTTGCTAAAGCAACATCCTGTTTTTTATGATCAACAAGGATGGATAAAAAATTTTCTTTCATATGTCTTTTCTCCAAAATCAGTTTACGGGTATAGGAGTTTACATTTGTTTGGGGGCTGTGTGAAAATGATCAGTTTATCTGTTTTCCTGAGTAAATTGAACGAGCCTGTCAAGCTTATCTTTTGCAGCACCTGTATCAATAGATGCTTTGGCAAGGGTTATTCCTTCGTAAAAATCATTTGCCTTTCCTGCGGTAAAAAGGGCAGCCGAAGCATTCAGCAATACAATATTTTGCCTGGGTCCTTTTTCTCCGGCCAATATTTTTTGGATGATGTCAACATTTTTTTTAACATCACCACCACAAAGATCACCTGGATCTGCTAATTTTTCAAAATATTGTTCAGGATTTAAATCAAAGGTTTTGATCCGGCCGCAATTTAGTTGGGATATCCTTGTGGGTGCGCAGATTGAGATTTCATCCAGACCATCGTGGCCATGAACAACAAAGGCCTTTTTAACGCCGAGCATATTGAGTGCCTGGGCGAACATTTCTGTTAACCCGGGGGCATAAACGCCGAGGAGCTGGCAATTTGCTGCCGCAGGATTGGTTAAAGGGCCCAGCATATTAAAAATACTTCTTATCCCCACCTGTTTTCTTGCATCCGCGGCATATTTCATGGCCCCATGATATTTAGGTGCAAAAAGAAAACCGATTCCGACTTCTTCAATGGCTTCCTCTACAATTTCAGGATCCGTGTTAAGGTTTATCCCTAAGGCTTCGAGAACATCCGCACTGCCGCATTTACTTGAAACACTTCTGTTCCCATGTTTTGCAACAATAACATCACAGCCGGCCACTACAAACGCGGTTGCCGTTGAAATATTAAATGTATTTGAACCATCTCCCCCCGTTCCACAGGTGTCCACAACAATGGGAGAAGACACCTGTATTTTTACGGCTTTTTTTCTCATTGCACGGGCAGCTCCAGCCAGTTCTTCAAAGGTTTCACCCTTTGCAGCCAAGGCTGCCATAAAAGCACCGATTTGGGCATTGGTAATATCACCTGAAAAAATATCCAATATCATTTGAGACATTTCAGAATCATTTAGGTTCTGGCCCTTGATAATTTTTATTAAATTTTCGCGAAACATTATGGTTTTCCTTTTTTTATTTGGGGTCAGGCTTTCCTTATTGTCGTTATTGGGCTCAATAACGACAATAAGGAAAGCCTGACCCCGATTTATGACCCCGATTTACGATTTATATGTCTTCCGTACTTTTTAAAAAATTTCTAAGCAGTCTTTTGCCAACGGGTGTCATTATGGATTCAGGGTGAAACTGCATCCCTTGTGTTGGATGGGTTTTGTGTCTTAACCCCATGATTTCACCGTCATCTGTTTGTGAGGTTATTTCAAAGCAATCCGGAAGGGTCTTTCTGCAAACGGCTAAAGAATGGTAACGCATTGCCTGGAAAGGTTTTTTAATTCCCCTGTAGATGTGCTTACCATCGGCAGTTACCATTGATGTTTTTCCATGCATTATTTTTTTTGCCCCTATTATTTTTCCGCCAAAGGCGGCTGCAATACTTTGATGGCCTAGGCAGATGCCTAAAACAGGTTTTTTCCCAGAAAAATTTTTAATCACAGAAAGTGTTTGGCCCGCACCCTCAGGACGCCCCGGTCCTGGAGAGATAACAATGCCTGCAGGATTTTTTAAAGTGATATCATCTATTGTGAATTGGTTGTTCCGAAATACCAGAACATCGGTGCCCAGCATTCTCAGATATTGAACCAGGTTATAGGTAAACGAATCATAATTGTCTATCATTGCAATCATGAGGGTTCTCCTTTTTGATGTAAGAGGTTTAATGCTCTCTCAATGGCTTTTGCTTTATCCACAGTTTCAATTCGTTCTTTTTCAGGATCAGAATCTGCTACAATACCGGCTCCTGCTCTTATAGTCAGTTTGTCCCCTTCAATAACTGCAGTTCTTATGGTTATGGCAAGATCCATGTTTCCATTAAAGGAAATATACCCGACTGCTCCGCCATATGGACCTCTGGGTTCTTTCTCAAGTTCAGCAATTATTTCCATTGCCCGTACTTTTGGGGCGCCGGACAACGTCCCTGCGGGAAATGTCGCCCGGATAAGGTCCCATACGTCTTTTCCCTTTAAAAGGTCGCAATTGATATTTGAAACAAGGTGCATGACATGGGAATATCTTTCAACGATCATCATATCCGTCACCTGAACAGTTCCTGTTTCAGCAACTCTTCCCAGGTCGTTACGGCCAAGATCGACCAGCATAAGATGCTCTGAACGCTCTTTTTCATCAGATAAGAGCTCATCTGCAAGCTTTCTGTCTTCCTGTTCATTTTTTCCCCTTGGCCTTGTACCTGCTATGGGCCTGACCGTTGCCAGGCCATTTTCCAGACGTACCATAACTTCAGGCGATGATCCCACAAGCGCAACCTCATTATAATGCATGAAAAAAAGATACGGCGATGGATTGATATATCTTTGTGCCCGATAAAGTTCTATAAGTTCCTTTGGGGCGCTGCACGTAAAAGGCTGGGATATAACCGCCTGAATTATGTCTCCGCTAAGAATATATTCTTTGGCTTTCTGTACATTTTTTCTATAGTCATTATCATCGTAAACAGGCGTTAGAGATGAGCGGCTTTGAAAAGTATCATCAATCTCCGGGATGTCATCTTTTATTTTTTCAAGCATTGCAGTTATTTTTGTTTGAGCATGGTCAAAGGTCTGGCTTTTATTCTCCCAGTCATCTAAAAAAGCGACTGCCACGCAAAGCAATGAGTTTTTGATATTATCGAAAATAATGATCTCATCAGGCAAAATAAAATGTGCAATAGGGGAAGTTTCCGGTAAATTATTGGGGATATTTTCAAAAAAAGAAACCATTTCATAGGTTAAATATCCGACAAGGCCGCCCCAGAATCTTGGTAATTCAGGGATTTTTGCCGGGGAAAATTTACTCATAAAATCCTTTAATATATTTAAAGGATCACCATGATGAGGGATGCTTTTTGTTGTTGTATCCGTCTTTATTTCAACATGGTGTGAAAAAATTTGAACATGGGTTCTGGCCGATGTTCCAAGAAAACTGTATCTCCCCCATCTTTCTCCTCCTTCCACACTTTCAAAAAGGAAAACAGGGGAGTTTTTTCTATAGAATTTTTTCAAAAGGGAAACAGGGGTTTCCGTGTCGGCGAGTATCTCTGTGCAGACAGGAATAATATTGTATCTTTTTGAAAGAGTTAAGAATTCATCTTTTTTGGGGAAATTATTTAATAACATGGAGTTGCCTATTTATTTATAGTTGTTTTTGCAAAAAAAAAAGATCGTGAGTTTTTCACGATCTTTCTTGTCCAAAAAAAAACACCGTGACCTTTTTGATCAGCCCACGGTGTTTGTATCAATTAATTTTTTATATCATCATAAAGATAGCTCGCAGGTGATCCTCAGAATTTGAGGCCACCACCAACAATTTAAGGTGCTATTTTTTATTTTCTCTAAATTTTTCATTTTATCCTTATTGGCTGATTAGTTAACGTCTTTTTTTTGAAGATGTCAAGCGGTTTTAATATTTAGGTTATTGATAATCAATGTTGTTTATTGAGCCTTGTATTCATCATTGTCAGGATTGAAAATAGGATGAATAGCTGATTGAATAGAAGTCAACAACGTGATATTGGATAATCAATACAAGTATTTTTCTGAGGACAACAAAATGACCTTTGATGATCTTTTTGAAAATAAGCCGGATTGCCCCTTTTGTTATGAAAATATAAAATCCAGAATTGTTGAAAATTATAACTCGGTTGTGGCCATAAATGATTTGAATCCTGTAAGTGATGGACATTTATTAATCATACCTAAACGCCATTGCACGGATTTTTTTCAGATGACACAACAGGAACTAATCGATGCCAACTGCCTCCTTAAAGTCCTTAGAAAAAAAATTTTAAAGAATGATTCTTCAGTGACTGGTTTAAATATCGGGATGAACACTGGAGAATCGGCAGGACAGACTGTTTTCCACAGTCATATCCATCTGATACCAAGAAGGGATGGGGATACGCCTAAACCAAGGGGTGGCGTACGTGGTGTTATTCCAGAAAAGATGAATTACTGAGGACGAATAGATCTGGTTGATATTTATATAGTAGATCAGTTTTTCAAATGATTCCAAATAAAAGCAAAACTTAAATTAAGTTGACATTATAATTTGTAAGATATAATTCTTGATGGAATTGTATTTATTTTTACAACGGCGTAAAGATAAATACCAAAATGACAAGGGCGTCTGCTCCGAGATATGATCGGGGAAGCGCCTTTTTTATTTTTAGGAAATCATTTCAACGAGGAAATGCAGAAAAATAACTCTGTTAAATGAGGAGAGAGCAATGGAAATGAGATTTTCAAAAGGAAATGATGCCCTGGGAACAAAAAACAGAGGAAATGCCTGTGAATCAAGTCTTTGCACATTATGCCGGGCAGATTGTAAAGGCAAGTGCGAAACATGGCTGTCCAGCATGGTTGGAAGGAAATTGTTGTATCCAAGAAGTTATGGTCTGGTTACTGCCGGTGCAAACAATACCACCCATGTGGGGGTATCCTATAATTCTCTTAGAATCCAGGGATATGCCTATGGTTCGAAAGGTCTTACAGGTGATATGACAAATAACCCGGACGACTGTATTTTCCCGAATGTCAGCCTTGAAACAGAGTTTGGTAGCAAAACCAAAACAAAAATTCACATGCCAATGATGACCGGCGCATTGGGATCAACACTTATTGCAGAAAAATACTGGGACTCATTTGCTATTGGTGGTGCTTTGATTGGTATCCCGGTTGTGATCGGTGAAAATGTGGTGGGTGTGGATAGAAATTCTGAAATTGGTCCGCAAACAGACAAAAAAGGTAAAATTGTTAAGGCGCCTGAGCTCGACCGCAGAATTGAGACCTATTTAAGGTATTTTGATGGGTATGGTGCCATTATTGTTCAGCTCAATGTTGAAGATACAAGAAATGGTGTGGCCGAGTATGTTGTGAACAAATATGGCAACAAGTGTATCATTGAATTAAAATGGGGTCAGGGGGCAAAAAATATTGGCGGCGAAATACAGGTCAGAAGCCTTGAATATGCCATGTTCCTGAAAAAACGCGGGTATGTGGTTGATCCTGATCCATCTCTGCCTGAAGTTCAACAGGGATTTGAGCAGGGAGCCATTAAGTCCTTTGCCCGTCACAGCCGGCTGGGTGGTACTAATTTTGATACGGTGAGCAAAGTCCAGGAAGATTTCATGAACAGCGTGGAATATCTTCGCAGCATCGGCTTTGACAGAATCTCCCTTAAAACAGGTTCTTATGGAATGGAAGAGCTGGCAATGGCCATTAAATTTGCAACGGATGCTGAACTGGATCTTTTGACGATAGACGGTTCCGGCGGGGGGACGGGTATGAGTCCCTGGAACATGATGCAAAGCTGGGGTGTCCCTTCAATTAATCTTCATTCAAAAGCCCATGAATATGCCAGTATTTTATCAGCAAAAGGGAAAAATGTAGTGGATATGTCTTTTGCCGGTGGATTTGCCCTTGAAGATCATATTTTTAAAGCATTGGCCTTAGGAGCACCTTATACAAAATTAATTTGTATGGGAAGAGCCATCATGATTCCTGGGTTTTTAGGCTCAAATATAGAGGGGGCAATCTATCCTGATCGACGAGCAAAGGTGAATGGTACCTGGAATGAACTTCCTAAAAACGTTCTGGAAGTTGGAAAAACTGCAGATGAAATTTTTGCCGGGTACCATGATCTTGAGAAAAAAATCGGCAAGGATGAAATAAAGAAAATTCCATATGGTGCCATTGGATTCTATACACAGGCCGACAAACTTTATTGTGGACTGCAACAACTCATGGCCGGGGCGAGAAAATTTTCTTTGAATCAGATTACTCGACAAGAAATTTTTTCAGGTAATCGGGAAACAGCTATTGAAACAGGCATTCCCCATGTGTCTGATGTGAACAATGAAAGTGCTAAAAAAATATTAAATTCATAGAAAAGGTTTAACATAAAAGGGCTCTTGTACTATTAAACAAGAGCCCTTTTTTACAAAGATCTATCTAAAATATACCAGACAATTCCTGCCACCCAAAAGCTCTGGATGATTTTTTATTTATCCGGATAATTTACAGAAGTATTAAAGGTTATATCCGGATGAAGCTGGTTTTTAACGGCACATGAGTTCATGGCTTTTATGATGGGTTCGACATATTTTTTTGGAAAATTTTCATCTACATTAAGGATGATATTGACCTGATCCATGAGTTTTTGTCCCTTTTTAAAACCAACTTTAACGAAAAGTTCCATATGTTCTGTGGATAGTTTTCTGATGTCACAAAAGGTGTTTGCATAGAATCCGGCACAGGCACCCAGTGATGCGATAAAAATTGAAAAGGGGTCTGGTGCGCTTTCATCACCCCCGTTTTTTTTTGACTGGTCGGTTTTAACTTTAAAATTTTTAAATTCAACATCTATTTTTTTGTTGCCGGAAAAACTGACTTTAAATCCACTCATTTTTCTTTTACTCCAATAATTGTTAGGTTCAATCCCGTCAAACCTGCCAGTATAATTTCTCTTATACCACGAAAAGATGTTTCGCAATATTTTTTTAAAAGGTGGCAGGTATTTTGAGATATTTTGCAATACAAATTCTTTTTTGACATATTTACACCTCCTAAGTTATCTAAAAAATAAAGTATGCAAACAAAAAAGATTGTCAAGGATTCATTAATTTGATATTCAACGAAAGTTTTTTTGTGCTGGCGATATACTTAAAATACAAAAAATTATTTATATAGTAATTAATTATCAAAGTTTAAATTGAAAATTATTTTTTGCTGTTAACGGTTTAAATATAATGACCTTAATTTTCAGGAGAATTTGATGAAAAAAAATTTAAATCCAGCGTAATTGTATTTATTTTTACATTATTTTTAATTGTTGGTAATGCTGCGGCCGGAACCTATTTGGGAGATTTTTGTTTTAATTTCAGTGACAGCAAAGGTGACAGCGGACCAATGAAAATCGGTGTTTCCCATATAGGAGGTGGACATTACAACTTTAGCGGCCACATTAATGTGGTCACATCCGCCACAATTTTGTCTGTACTGGGAAATATTGAATTGATCAACAACCAATTGGTAATGGTTTTCCGTTCATCAGATGCCGATGCAACCAATTTATACACCAACAATGGCGTTGTCTATCTTGATCGACAATCATTGAGCGGAACCGGAAAATATCTGTTTACCCAGAACACAACCAGCAGTGTCATTAATGTCACTCTGACAAAAACAGTTTGTCCATAAACGTCCATTACAATCGTTAGCTATCAAATACCAGATTTATTCTCATGGTGTTTAGCTACCTTGGGTTTAAACCGGTTTATATCCTGACGGTTTTGGGTGGGATTTGATGAATATTCACGACCATGGCAATCGGAAATTTTTTTTATAACTGCTATAACATGTCTATGGTTGCTCTACCATTGTATTTCCATTATTGTCTGCATTGTCGTCCCGGATTTTTTTCCACAGAATATCATCATATTGCCACAGACCGAGTATTCCGGCATCCACTATCAGCTTTTCCTCCAATACTGACAGATATTCAACATCCAGGTCATTGAGTTGAGTCCATAGAATCCCGTCATATTTCCAGAGGCCCTGGTTACCGAAGTCCACAGCCAGGCTGTTGCCGTAGGCGATTATTGGATTTCCTGTATTGTCGGCATCCCTGAATGTCAGTCTTGTCGGGTTAACGCCGTCAAATTGCCACAGGCCTTTTGCACCTGCATCGACTAACAGCTTTGCATGGTATGTATACAGATACTCTACATCGATCGAAGTCAGAACTGTCCATTTATTGTCAATATACTGCATCAGTCCGCTGGTCCCGAAATCAACAAATAAACCCGTATCAGATGCCACCATGGTATTGCCGGTATTGTCGGCATCCAGGGTTGTCAATCTTGTCCAGTTAATGCCGTCAAATTGCCACAGGCCCAAAGTACCCCCGTCAACATACAATTTGTCCTGGTAAGTATAAAGGAATTCTATGTCCTTTCTGGCAACCTGTACCCACTGGTTGTCTGAATAGGTCCAGAACCCATTGGTTCCAAAGTCTACAAATAGATCTTTGTCCAGGACAATCATTGTGTTGTTGATATTGTCAGCATCCAGGGCTGTCAATCTTTTCCAGTCAGGGTCAACCAATTGCCACAGACCCAATGGTCCCCCGTCAACATACAGGTTTTCATTCTTAGCATATAGATATTGCACATCCTCCTCTATCAGGAGGCTCCATTCTTTTTTGTGGTATTTCCAGAGGCCCTGGATACCAAAATCCACTACCAGGTCATGACAATTGACTGTTCCCCACTCCCATTGGTCCATGCCGCCGGTCATATTGGTTACAGATGTATACCCTCTTGAGTCTAAAAATTCTGCTGCATGGTTACTTCTATGACCGCTTCTGCAAACAAGAATGATCTCCGAATTTTTCGGGAGCGCGGAAATCATTTCTTCAAACGCACCTGAATTCCATGGGTAGTTATGGGAATTGGGGATATGCCCGGCCGGTTCACAAAATTCATTTTCTTCCCGTATGTCAAGGATAACTATATTGAGATTTTCATCTATTAATGATTTGATCCCCTCTGGGGTCAGATCACTATGTGATGAAACATGAGCATACACACCGGCATCCAGGGTAATGACTTGATCTCCGGAGATTGAAACAATATCCGTGCGCCCGTTTGCATTGGCGTCGGAATCAATGCTATCAAGCTCCCCCTGGTCCTTTGGACTGAAGATTAAGGGTGATGGCGCATCAATAAATACAAAATACTCCCCAGGCTCCAAACCAATAAAACGGTAATTCCCGTTATTGGTAGTTACGGAACCCATGAAGGTTCCGTCTGATTGGTATAGCTCAACTGTAATATCATCACTGCCAAATTCATTATAGCCTTGCAACCCGTCCTCGTCATCATCTTCCCATACAAAACCACCGATAACACCCAAAGAATCCGATGAGAAATGAGCAACAAGGGAATTGAGGCCTTCCACAATCAATGTCATTGGATTTTCTGTGCTATTGACACATCCGCTCCAGGAGACAAATTGAAAACCTGGGTCAGGAACAGCTTCTAATAAAACGGTTTTGTTTTCTTCATAAGTATATGTATGGGGGTATGACGGTACCATTATTCCATCTACGATAATTGCTCCACCAAAACTTGGACTGACATTCACGGTCAGTACCGGCGTTGTACTCGGTCAGCCTGCGTTTGACTGATTTTGGGGAAAAAGTATGAAGAACGACAGGAAAAAAAATAGTGCTGTTATCATTTTTTTGTATGGTTTCATTTCTCTTGTGGCATCACCCATTGTTTGAAGTTTTATAGCGGTTTTAAACAATATCAAAAGTGCAGCAAATGACAATAAGAAGATATTATAAAAGCACTTTGAAGTCAAATAGATTCCCGTGTTAGTGAAGGTGAATATATTTCTTTTGGATCGAAATATTTATAGAATATAATGCTACATTAGTTTGAAAACTGGAATAATCGCCCTATAAAGCAAAAAAGGCTTTCAGCGTAAAACCTGAAAACCCTTGTCATTAAGTGGCTGGGTGATAAGGATTCGAACCTTAATTGGCGGAGTCAGAGTCCGTTTTTTTACGTTTCATTTAAAATCACATTACATAACAAATAGTCAATAAATCATTTTAAATTCAGCATATTATAAGTATTTTATTATTATTTTGTTTCACATCACATCACTTGACTTAACACAAAAAATGTATTAAATGTGTATTAAACCTAAATCAAGGGAGAATAGAAAAATGGCTGAAAAGTGGTTTAATTCAAATTTTCAAAACATCCAATTCAAAAAACATCCAACCAAAAAACATGGTGTAAAGTTTGATAGATATTTTAGAGGTTCTTACCAGGTGGCAGGAAAAAGACGGGCAATTAATTTTGGATGGGAAAGTGAAGGTTGGACAGAGTCGCTTGTCTTTGAAAAAATCAATTTATATAAAATGAATGCAAAGACCGGAACCGGCCCGGTAAGTTTAAAAGATGAACGAGAGATTAAAGAAACTAACAAAGCAGAAAAAGAAAAAGTCCAGATCGAGAAAGAAAAATCAAACCTGATATTAAAAGATTTTTTCAATGGCGTTTATTATCCCATGATCCAAAAAGAGAAAAAAAAGAAAACCTATATCAGGGAAGAATCCCTTTATAGAAATTGGATTGAATCTAATATTGGGGAAAAATTTTTTAATGAAATATCTAAGGCTGATATTGAAAATATATTTTATAATATTGTTGATTCCGGGAAAAGTATAAGAACGGTTGAATATGCACTCACAACATTAAAACAGATATGGAGAGAAGCCAAAGCAGGCGGATATGCACCTGATATGCCGATTATTTCGAAATCCTTAAAGAAAAAGATCAATGGAAATAATAATGCCAGAACCCGGTTTTTATCGCAGGCGGAAGCTGATTTGTTACTGCAAGAATTAAAAACGCATAGCCTTGATCTATATAACAAGGCAATCTTAAGTCTTCATTGTGGATTACGAGCAAGTGAAATATTTAAACTTACTTGGCCGCAGGTTGATCTTGAACATGGAATTTTTAATATTATCGATTCAAAAGGCAAGGATCGATCTATACATATGACGGATCAAATCCTGGAAATAATGCAAGCCAAAAATAAAGAAAACCTTGATGGGTTAATTTTTCCGGGAAGAGAAAATAAAATATCCGGGCAGATATCCCAAGTGTTCAGACAAGTAGCAAACGACCTATTTAATAAGGGTGTGACAGATCGCAGGAATAAAGTGACCTTTCATACGCTAAGACATTCTTTCGCCTCTTGGCTGGTAATGGAGGGAATAAGCCTGTATCTTGTGCAAAAGGTACTTGGCCATAGCACTATTCAGGTAACAGAAAGATATAGCCATTTAGCCCCGGATCAATTAGCATTGGCGGCTAGTGCTATCACTAAGGCAATAGCTGCAAATGAAACCGCTAAAGCGATAGCAGAGGGAAAAGAAAAAAATATAATACCTTTTCCCAAACAAGCATAACAATTTCCCGGGATAGAATCAGAGTAATTAACTGATTTGAAAGGGTGGTTTTCCTGATCCTTTTTACGTGGGATTAATAATTCAGGCAAAAATACTGGAGTTTTTAAATGCCTTTTAAAAATGAAAATTTTTCTGATTTGAAGTTGAGCAAAGTTCGAGATTATGCACAAGGCTGGGTGAAAGATTATCCTTGCATTGAAAAGATTGCACTATACGAAATCGGATTCGAATTCCACCCTCCTTTAAAATATACTATTGTAGTAACAGCTCCAAAATATCAGTATTCCTCTTTTGAAAATGACGAAGGCCTACGTTGTTTTTCTTTGAAGTATAAAAAGATCCATATTGGAGGTTATAAAAAGGATTATAATGATATAATTAAAAAAGCAAGTAAAGAAAATCCTGAGTTCGGAGACCTTGTTGCCTACTATAAATGGGTAGGAATTGACGGTTGTGATCATATCTCGGCATGTATCCCTTTATTTTACAAAAAAGAGGATCGTTTGTTAGATTGGCAACGGGCAAAGCTGGTAGAAGAATGGTACTGGTGGAAAGTTGAACCCGGAGAGGATGCCGAAGATTTAAATAGCGAAGCAAATGAATTTGTTCAGGAGTTGACGAAATTAATATTGTATCCACTAGTAGCGGGATGCCTTGAAGATGGAAGTCAAAATACAATTGGTCAAAGCAAAACATCTGACAATAAAATATATGATGAAAAGCTTGAACAAACGCCAAAATATAATGATCCACAAGCAGGGCCTTTCAAATCAAATCATGAGGACGTAAACCGAGACACACCTGTTCAGAACATTGACCATTCAAGGTCTTTTGTGTTGAAAGGCGACAGGTGGGATATAACTTTTGATGGCGAAACAATAATCTTAAATAACATTAAACCAATCAGATATCTATTAGAGGCACTTAAAAATCCTAAGAAGGATATTCCATACTCAACTATAGTTGATATTGTCTCCGGCAGCAATCAAACTCATGATACAGAAAAGGATTATTCCAAGATGTGCATGGAACAGTTGGGGAAAGAAGGATTTATTGAAAAATCAAATGCCGAGATGGATAGCCTTTATACAGAGGAAGATGTAAAAGAAATTTTTAAAAACCTTGAAGAACAGTATCTCAAATTAAAAGATGGAACTCAGAAAGAAAAAGATTGGATCAATGAGGGCATAAGATTTTTTGAACGTGAATACTGGTACAGAGTAATCAAAACAAAAGATTCTATAAGGTTGGGGCAAAAGTCAAATGTCTCAAAAAGGGCTAAAGATGATAGCTCTCTGATTAGGAATTCCATAAAAGGGGTAATGAAAAGATTAAAGGGAAAATCACTTCACCGGCATTTAGAGCTATATTTACATATCAAGAATGGTGTAAAATATGATCCCCCAGAAGACCAACCTCTATGGGAAATAAAAGACACATAATCATATCTCCTGTTTAAATACTGAAATTTAAAAAACCTGCATAAAAAAAATGCAGGTTTTTTTATTTTTTTGAAATGGGAAAGGCTTTTTCTCAAATGGGAAAGGCTTTTTCCCCCCCTATGACTTTAGAGGGTCACAGTGACTCAGATAAATACAACTAAAGGATAGGTGAAAAAATGAACGAACAGGCATTAAGAGAACTCGAAAGAATCTTAAGAGAAAAATTTCCATTCGGAATCCCGCGCAAAGAAATTGGGCGAGCCACCGGTGGTATTCTCCACCCAAGGACAGAAGCCAACAGTGATTGCTCCGGTGATGATGCTATTCAAGGCGGATTTAAAATTGGTCGGCAAAAAATTTATCCGGTTTCTGGAGTAATGCGAAAAATAAAATCAAAAATGACAACTGTTGCATAGGGGGAACCATGAATAATATTCAGATGAACGAGATCCCACCCATGTCAAAGAAAGATCGCCGGTGCCGGACACTTCCATATCACCATTTTAAAACAGTCAAAAAGAAATTCCCTGGACTGCAAAAAAGGCAAGGCCATCTTGCAGGATGGCCCAGGAGGTGGAACGAATGTTAACGAATAATACCAATTCCAGCGCTTATAGTCAACAGGACAGTATCAGCGATTTGAAAAACAGATTACCGTCAATTCTTTCTTGCACGGCACTAAAAAAAGAATCTGCAAATAGTTTTTGCGGCCCATGCATAAAATGTGGTGGAAATGATCGGTTTGTTTATAAATCTGATTCCGGAAAATGCTGGTGCAGACAGTGCCATGAAGAACCAATGGATGTGATAGATTTCCATTGCTGGCTTTATGGGAAGGAAATCAAAGACCTTTTCAGGGAATACTTTCCAAAACAGCAAACAAACTTTGAACGAACACCACAAGAAGATCCTGTCCAGGATCAAAACCCAGCCATACAGGAAATATGGGATGATATTTTAAAAAACAACACCAACGAAACACCCGTAAAAAGACTGTTGTGCGATATGCGGAAATTGTCAGGAAGTGTTGTAAAGCTTCTAATGGATGCAGGCAAGGTTAGGTTTAAGAAACATGCTGAAAAAGTTTCTGTAACGGTCCCGTTTACTACCCTGCAAGGGAAGGTCCTGGCTATACAGTGTATTTCTTCTGACGGGTCGGATTATCCTTTCACTATCAAAAATGGGAAACCAGCAAATAAGGTTTTCATTAAAGATTCGAAGCCCGGTGAACCATGTTTTTTCCAGTGTGGAATGGTTATTAATGATGCGAGTATGATTATCATCACTGAATCAGCTATTAACGCCATGACAGCTTACGAATGCTTCCCTGAAGCCTGTTGTATTGCCTTGGGAAGCAGTGGGTCTACGAGCAAGGTAAAAGCTTTAAAGCCATATATGGATTGCATTGAAAAGGCCATTGTGTGTGTTGATAATGATGATCCAAGCGAAAAGATGTTGCATGCCATATCTGATATTCTGGGGAACAAAGTTTTTTCTTTCGAATGGGAAAGAGAAGATCCACCGGGATACGATATCAATGATCTTTTACAGGCCGGGCAGAAGGAAAGGATTATTGATCTTATCCAGAATACTAAAAAGGTATTGTATAAGGTTAAAGAATATTGCCAGAACAAAATCGACAAGTCTATTGAATCCCCTGAACCACTGCCTTTGGAACGAGCTATTGAAAAAGCAGACCCTTATCCAATGGATGCACTGGGGGAAATCATTGGAAACGCTGCCAGGATTATGAATAAGGCAATACAGGCGCCCGATGGATTATGTGCGCATGCAGTATTGGGTTTTGCAACGCATACTGTCCAGGGGCATGCCAATGTCGTTATCGATGGCAGAATTCATCCTTTGAATGAAAATTTTCTAAGCATCGGTAGCCGGAGCGCCAGAAAAACAGAATGTGATTCAAAGGCCGGTCATCTGCATAAGCAATTTCAAAGACAGTCGCTGATGCAATATCATATTGATCGCTCTGCATATTTAGATGAAAAAGAAGCATATCAAGAAGAAAAGAAAAAAATTCTTAACGATAAGAAAAAAACTTTATCAGAAAAAAATAATGCCCTGGAAGCACTCCGAGAAAATGAGCCGAAAGGACCTTACGAACCTTTAATGATTTTCAGTGATCCAACCATTGAGGGCATCCATGGCCTTTTTTTAAGAGGAACCCCTTCCAAATACCTCTGTGCCGATGAAGGCGGGCAGGTGTCAGGTGGCCACTCCATGACCACAGAAAAAAAGACGTACACAGCAACAACATATTCAAAGTATTGGGATGGCGCCCCTATTGACCGGGTAAGGGGTGGTGATGGTTCTTCCGTTCTCTATGGTAGGCGTTTGTCTTTGCATTTAATGATGCAAGATAAAATCGCAGCCGAATTTTTTAATGATGAGATCATGCGGAACCAGGGATTACTCAGCCGGTTCTTATGCTCTTTCCCCGAATCATTGGCAGGACAAAGGTTTTATCAGCCATGGGATGTTTCAGACACCTCAGAGATGCAAAGGTATTATCAACAGATTCAAAGGAATCTGGAAGAACCCTTACCATTAAGGGAGGATGAAAAAACAGGCGATTTTTTGAATGAGCTGGAGCCACGGACCATTTACCTTGAGGATGATGCTAAAAGGATATGGATTGATGCGTATGAGGCTATTGAGGCTGAATCCGGGAAAGGCAGAAAATTTGAATCCATAGAAGGTTTTGCCGGGAAAGCCTGCAATCACATTTGCAGACTGGCCGGTATCATGGCAATGTTTAATGATATCACCAGGAAAACCATTCCCAAGGCTTACGTTGATAATGCCATAATATTGATGGAATATTATCTTAATGAACGGTTGAGACTTACGAAAATGGCTGAACCTAACGTTGAGATTGAGCAGGCAAAAAACCTTTTGTCTTGGATTCAAGACAAGAAATTAAAAACGGTTTCTCTTCCAGATGTTTACCAACTTGGCCCCAGTAGATTCAGAAACAAAAATCAGGCACAAAATTCTATAAAAATTTTAGAAACCCATTTGTGGCTGATTAAAATCGATAATGGTGTATCTGAACTGACCGGCAAAAAAAGTAATAATATGTGGGAGGTGAACAATGGGGAAATTTAAGTTTTCAGCTTACAGGCCTGCTAATGTTGCTAAACCTGCTAAAACGCTTGACAGTCAAGGATATACATCTGCTAACAATTTGCTAATGTTTGCTAAAGTAGAACAGGAAAAGCAACAAAACACAGGAACATTAGCAAACATTAGCAACACTTTAGCAAGCCAAGAACCCTTTAAAATCAATAACATTAGCAACATTAGCAACATTAGCAGGGGTCAGGGTGTAAAACCTGAAAAAACATTTCAGCAACAACACGCTGATTTGTGGCTGCAGGCTGATAAAATGGCCGATTGGATTGATGATTCTAAATCAGCTATCCCATGGCAGGAGAGGGCAGCAAAAGTACCAGAACTGCAAGTGATGACATTGGAGCTATCCAGACTAGAAAAATCGATGCGGGATGAGTTGTTGTCATTAATATCTATTAATCACAACTCCGTAGAAGAAACCCAGATAAACTTGAGGCTGCAGTCAGACTTTCTGCAAGGCTTCTCACCTCTTGTCCAAGTGACACAGGGGGGACAGTATACTCTGGATGCAAGCGTA
>FLOH01001068.1_pt1 | contig 45772 bp, 47 predicted proteins | sample 756751 | NCBI WGS metagenome assembly FLOH01 (sample SAMEA4026879, study PRJEB14308) | marine metagenome | biome: coastal water; material: water | depth 74 m | reverse complement strand
TGAAGGACCTGATCGAAGATCCGCAGCGGATCATGCTGGACGTTTAACAGTTAACCGTTATCGCCGCTCAGGCGGGGGTGAACGGGTAGAGGAGTGTGAGTGGTATGAGCGATAGCGTTATTTATGACGTGGTGATTGTCGGCGGTGGGCCGGGTGGTTATGTGGCGGCGATCCGTGCAGCGCAACTCGGCATGAAGGTTGCCGTGGTTGAAAAGCGCGGCAAGCTGGGCGGGACCTGCCTCAATGTCGGCTGCATTCCGTCAAAGGCGCTGCTGCAATCCTCGCACCATTATGAAATGGCCGGACACGAGTTCGCGGCGCACGGCATCAAGGCGCAGATATCGCTGGATCTCAAAACCATGCTGGCCCGGAAGGACAAGGTCGTCGACGACCTGACCGGCGGCATCGAATTCCTGATGAAGAAAAACAAGATCGACTATCTGGTCGGTGCCGGGGTGATTTCCGCTGTCGGCGAAGTGACGGTGACGCTGAACGAAAAGGGCGCCAAAAAGCAGACCCTCAAGACGAAAAACATCATCATCGCCACCGGCTCGGAATCGACGCCGCTCAAGGGCGTGGATATCGACGAAAAGCAGATCGTCACCTCAACCGGTGCGCTGGCGCTGCCGAAGGTGCCGAAATCGATGGTCGTGATCGGTGCCGGCGTGATCGGACTCGAGCTTGGCTCGGTCTGGCGTCGTCTCGGTGCCGAGGTCACGGTGGTTGAATTCCTCGATATCGCGCTGCCGGGTATGGACGGTGAAGTCTCGAAACAGATGAAGCGGCTGCTGGAAAAGCAGGGCCTCAAATTCAAGATGAAAACAAAGGTCACGTCAGCCAAGACCGGCAAGGGCGGGGTCACGCTGACCATGGAACCGGCCGAAGGTGGCAAGTCGGAAACCCTGCAAGCCGACGTGGTGCTGGTTTCCATCGGTCGTCGGCCGTTCGTTTCAGGGCTCGGCCTTGAGGCGGTTGGCGTCGAGATGACGGATCGCGGCTTCGTCAAGGTCGACGAGGATTTCCAGACCAACGTGCCGGGCATCTTTGCCATCGGCGACGTCATCGGCGGTGCCATGCTGGCGCATAAAGCCGAAGACGAGGGTGTTGTTTGCGCCGAGATCATGTCCGGGCAGTCCGGCCACATCGATTACAATTTGATTCCGGGCATCGTTTACACGCATCCGGAAGTGGCCGCTGTCGGCAAGACCGAAGAGCAGCTTAAAAAGGCCGGCATCGAATACAAATCCGGCAAGTTCCCGTTCACCGCCAATTCACGGGCACGCTGCAACGGTGATTCGGACGGCTTTGTGAAAATCCTTGCCGACGCGAAAACCGACAAGGTTCTCGGTTGTCACATCATCGGCCCGCAGGGCGGCGATCTGATCCAGGAAGTGGTCAACGTGATGGAATTCGGCGGCTCTGCCGAAGACATCGCGCGCAGCTGCCATGGCCATCCGGGTCTGCCGGAATCGGTCAAGGAAGCGGCCATGGGCGTCGCCGGCCGCGCCATTCATATCTGATATTAAGCCCTCTCCCCCGGGAGAGGGTGGTGCAAAGCGCCGGGTGAGGGGGCAAAGCCCCACCGTCATCCCAAACTTGATTTGGGATCCATACCGGTAAAATACGCGCTGAGCCAATAGGCATGGACCCTGAATCACGTTCAGGGTGACGTATTTTTGGCGCACTTATTATTTCGATAATACTAGAAATATAGTTGCATTACGGTCAATCCCCGGTTACAGATGTAGCCATGAAAGAAAACATTGCCGCTGACTGTTTCGCTGCGCTCGGTCATCCGACGCGGCTCAGGCTTTACCGGGCGCTGGTGCGTGCCGGCGAAAAGGGGGTGCCGGTCGGCGTTTTGCAGGATCAGCTTGGCATCCCGGCATCGACCCTGACGCATCATATACAATCTCTGGCCCGCGCCGGTCTGGTCGAACAGCAGCGCGACGGTCGTATTCTGACGACGCGCGCCGATTATGCGCAGATGCGTGGACTGGTTGATTTCCTGACCGACAATTGTTGTGAGGGCCTGATGGCGCAAAAGGATGATGCAGCATGAACGACGTGGCGATTGATAAACCGGAAATCCAACCCGCTGCATCGTGCTGCGGACCCGCTGCCGCAAAACCCGAAGACGGGCCGTTGAAGCGGCTGGCTCTGGCGCTGCAGAACCATCTGGCATGGACCGTAGCAGGGCTGGCGTTTGTCGTTCTACTGATCGCCGATACAGGACAGGCTCCTGAAACAGTGCGTTTCGTTGCCCGCAACCTGCTGTCCATAGCGCCGTTCCTGGCCCTCGCCATCGGCCTCGCCGCCTATGCCAAGGCATCGAGTGCGGATGGTCTGATTGCCTATGTATTTTCCGGACACCTCGGCAAGATGATCATCGTCGCTGCCCTGTTCGGCGGCTTGTCACCGTTTTGTTCGTGCGGCGTCATTCCATTGATCGCCGCATTGCTGTCGATGGGCGTGCCATTACCCGCCGTGATGGCCTTCTGGCTGTCATCGCCGGTGATGGACCCGTCGATGTTTATTCTGACGGCGGCAACGCTGGGGACGCCGTTCGCCATCGCCAAGACGATGTCGGCGGTTGGCATCGGCCTGCTCGGCGGCTACGTGACCTGGGGATTGCAGCAAAACGGCTGGCTTGCACATCCGCTCCGTGACGGGGTTGGGAATGGCGGCTGTGCGGCTTCAGGCGTACGCGCGCCGAAACCGGTGGTCTGGCAATTCTGGTCTGAGCAGAAACGCACCGCGACATTCATGAAAGAGGCACTCTCAGCCAGCCTGTTTCTCGGCAAGTGGCTGACCATCGCCTTCTTCATCGAAAGCCTGATGCTGGCCTATGTGCCTGCCGACGCCATCGCGCAAGTTCTGGGAAAGGGCAGTGTCTGGGCAATCCCGACAGCCGTTTTGGTCGGCGTGCCGGCGTATCTGAATGGTTATGCCGCCTTGCCGCTGGTCAGCGGTCTGATCGATATGGGCGTCAGCCCCGGTGCCGGCATGGCCTTTCTGGTGGCCGGCGGCGTCACCAGCATCCCGGCGGCGATTGCTGTGTTTGCACTGGTCAAGCGTCCGGTCTTCATTCTCTACATTGCATTGGCGATGACCGGTGGTACGTTGTCAGGTATCGGCTATCAGATATTTGCAGGCTAAATTCATGACTGATCGGAGAGCGCGTTGACGTCACGCCGCGCCATTACCTTCCTTGCTATCGGTGAAACCATCTACTGGGCCGGACTGTATTACATCTTTGCTGCGCTGCTTGTGCGGTGGGAAGCCGCCGAAGCGTGGCCGAAAACGGAAATAACCGTCGCCTTCACCGGCGCCATACTGATGGCCGCAATATGCGCACCGATCGCCGGTCGTCTTGTCGACCGGGGATTGGGTCCGCAGGTGCTTTCTTTCGGCGCACTGACGGCGGCGATCCTGGTCGCACTGCTGCCGTTCGCCGAATCGGTGTGGATGTTCGGTGCCATTTGGCTGGGTGTCGGGGCCTGTCTCGGCGGCTGTCTGTACGAGACCTGTTTCTCGCTGATCACCCGGACCCGGGGGGACGGTGCCAGGCGCGATATCACGCTGGTGACGCTGATAGCAGGGTTTGCCGGAACGGTTTCGTTCCCGCTCAGCAATGCCATCGCCGATGCCTTCGGCTGGCACGCCGCAACGTGGACGATGGCGTCATTGGTGATCTTTGTCGGCGTCCCGCTGGTCTGGACATCGACGCGGTTTCTCGAAAAGGAATACCAGAAAGAAGCGGCGATCCATGCCGCTGCGTCGCCCGAGACCGTAAAACACGTTTTCAACATGCGGACCGTGCTGCGCAAACCGGCATTCTGGTTGCTGGCGATCGGCTTCGCCATACTCGGCGGCAATCACGGGGTTATCATCAATCATATTCTGCCGATCCTGACCGACCGCGGACTGTCAGCGGACGCTGCGGTTCTGGCAGCGTCAATGATCGGGCCGATGCAGGTCGCAGGCCGACTCGCGATGATGGCGGCGGAACGCCGTGTCAGCAGCCATGCCATAACCACTGCCTGTTTCATCGGCGTCGCGACCGCCGGTATCGCGCTGTATTTCTCGCAATTCATCCCGGGTCTGGTCGCCGTCTTCGTCATCCTGCAGGGCAGCGGTCATGGCGTCACCAGTATCATGCGCCCGGTGATAACCAGGGAAATCCTCGGCACCCGTAATTTCGGCGCGATCAGCGGCGCGGTCGCGGTGCCGTATCTGCTGGCCTGGGCGATGGCGCCGGTTGCCGGCTCGTTATTGTGGGAAGCGGGGGGATATGATCTGGCGATAGAAGTCGTCATCGTTCTGGCGCTGATCGGCCTGACCCTTTACAGAACCGCACTTCGGTTCGCACGTTAAGTGCGGCGACGCGCCCTTGGATGTGATGCGGCGTGCACTTCAAGCAGCCGTTCACCATCGACCTCGGTATACCGCTGCGTTGTCGACAGCGAGGCGTGGCCCAGCAATTCCTGAATGGTTCTGAGATCGCCGCCACCTGACAGCAGGTGTGTGGCAAAGCTGTGCCTGAGCGCATGCGGTGTCGCCGTTTCGGTCAGACCCAGTACGGCACGAACATTGCGCATGGCGCGCTGTGCAATCGCCGCATTCAGCCGTTTGCCCCGGGCACCGAGAAACAGGGGGCCGTCGGCACCGACTTTATAGGGGCAGCTGGCGAGATAGGCGTCGATCTGCTGCGAGACCATTTTCAGGACCGGGACAACCCGCTGCTTGTTGCCTTTGCCGGATACGACGATCCGTTCAAGGTTCTCAACGTCGCGCCGGTTGAGGCCGATGGCTTCGCCGATCCGCAGGCCGCAGCCATACAAAAGCGTGAACAGCGCCCGGTCGCGTTTGCCGTGCCATGGCTCAAGCGCCAGATCTTCGGCGATTTCCAGAGTGTCGTAGGCATCTTCGACGGAAAGCGGTTTCGGCACGGTGCGCGGCAGCTTTGGCGATTCTGCCGTTGCGATGGCGACGTTTTTGCAAATGCCACGTTTGTCGAAAAATGAAAACAGGCTTTTCAGCGCACTCAATCCCCGGGCCATCGAAACGGCGGTCAGGCCCTCGGCCTGACGATCCGCCTGATAGGCCCACAAATCGCTGCGGCTGAGGGTGGCCAGATCGTCGAGACCCGGCTCAAATCCGAGATGACGCGCCATGAAGCGCATGAAGATCGTGATGTCGTGGCGGTAACTTTCAACGGTCCGGACCGACAGGCGGCGTTCATGACGAAGCCAGGAAACCCAGTCGTCGAGGGCACCGGCAACGGCAGGCTGGACCGGCAGGCCGATCACGGATGCGCGCCGGAAAGCCTCATCACCGAGGCTTCAACTACGCGGGCAAGGAATGAGAACAGTTCGGATCCCTGACCGGGTGCGAAAGTATTATCGCGCGCGCCCAGAGCAATGATCCCGTTCGGCATGGTGATGCCCGGTTTGATTCGGGACACGGCGGCGGATTTCACAAGTCCTGCCGCACTGCCGAAGACCAGCCCATCATCCCAGAATTCCCGGTACAACTGGACGTCCTGGTCCGAGCCGACGATGGCGTCGACGGTGCCGGCGGGCAGGGTGCGGAGATATTCGCTGAGGAAGGTAATATTGTTGTGCGTGCCCGGTTCGAATCCAACCACAGCGACATCGACATCGAGCAGGATCGGCAGGTCTTCGCTGACGATGCGATACAGCTGTTCTAGGGTTGTTGCGTGCAAAAGCGCCAGGATCGAGGCATGGGTCCGGGTCTGGATCGACATATTGGATCGGCTGGTCTCGATCACGTCCTGGGCACAACTGCGCAGTTCGTTGATTTCGTTTTCCCGGCGCTGCAGCTGATAGCGCTGAAAATCGACGACGCCGCCGGCAACGAATCGGTCCGGCAATTCAACGAAATCCAGAACATCCGGGTGTTCGGTGAAGAATGTCGGGTTTTGCATCAGGAACAAAGCCACGTCATCGGGGTTCAGTTCAACGATGTCACAGTCCTCGGAATCAAGGACTCCGGTGTTTTTTACATTCATGGCCTTCTCCCAGCGAAAGCGGCATTTACGCGAATCGTTTCATTATAGCGGCTTTCGCCTTAATAAATAAGAAATGCACGAACTTGATGGAAAAAGCATAACGAGCGCAGAACCAGACCGGCCCGTTTTCGGCCCCGGTGAGCGGATTGCTGTATTGTTGCCGCTGCCGCTGGCCGGGCCTTATGACTATCTGGTCGGTGCCGGAAATCATTATCAACTGGGCGATATCGTCGATGTACCGCTGGGCACGCGCCGCGCCACCGGGGTGGTTTGGGGCAGCGGAGAGGGCGAAGTGGCGGCGGCAAAACTGCGCGCCGTTTTTGCCCGCCGCGATATCCCGCCGCTGTCGGATGCCCTGATCAGACTGGTCGACTGGGTGGCCGGCTATACCGTGTATCCGCAGGGCGCTGTCCTCAGGATGGTCTTGAGTGTGCCGGATGCACTGGATCCGCCGGCATCGCTGACGGCCTACACGCTGGCCGCCGCCGTTCCCGATCTGCGGCCAAGCAAAGCCCGGGACCGGGTGCTGGACTTCCTCAAGGACAATCCGCCGCTGTCCGCTGCCGATATTGCCCGCGAAGCCGGCTGCGGCACCTCTGTCGTCAAAGGTCTTTTTGAAGCGGGCGCATTGGTGGCGGTCGAACAACAGCCGTTGGCGGACTGGCCGGTCCCCGATCCGACGCAGCAGGGCCTCAAGCTGTCCGATGTTCAGCGTTCAGCGGCAACACTGCTGTGCAGCGGGGTTGGCGTCGGCTTTCAGGTGACGCTGATCGACGGGGTGCCGGGCTCCGGCAAAACAGAAGTCTATTTCGAGGCTGTCGCCGAAGCGCTGACTCAGGGTCGCCAGATTCTGGTGATGCTGCCGGAAATTGCCCTGGGCGCGCAGTGGCTTTCAAGGTTCGAGGCGCGATTCGGCGTCAAGCCGGCGATGTGGCATTCCGAGCTGACCCCGGCGAAGCGGCGCGATACCTGGCGGGCCGTGGCGAACGGTCAGGTGCGGGTTGTCGTCGGCGCCCGCTCGGCGCTGTTTCTGCCGTTCCCGTCGCTGGGCCTGATCGTCGTTGATGAAGAACATGACGGCTCTTTCAAGCAGGAAGAAGGCGTCGTCTATCACGCCCGAGACATGGCCGTGGTGCGCGCCCGGCTGGAAGCGATCCCGCTGGTTCTGGTATCGGCGACACCGTCGCTGGAAACCGTGACCAATGTCATGCGCGGGCGTTATCAGGAAGTGACCTTGCCGTCACGCCACGGCGACAGCGATCTGGCCGCGGTTGCGGTGATCGACATGCGTAAAGATGGCCCGAGCCGCGGCCACTGGCTGTCCCCGGCGCTGATCAAGGCGCTGGAACAGACCTTTGCCGCCAAGGATCAGGCGATGCTATTCCTGAACCGCAGGGGTTATGCGCCGTTAACGCTGTGCCGGACCTGCGGGCACCGCATGCAATGTCCGCGCTGTACGGCATGGCTGGTCGAGCATCGTCAGCACGGTCGGCTGCAGTGTCATCATTGCGGCTTTCAGACCAAGCAGCCGGAAATCTGCCCGAACTGTGAAGACAAGGATTCGCTGGTCCCCTGCGGTCCGGGCGTCGAGCGGTTGGCCGAGGAAATTCAAATTCTGTACCCGGAGGTTCGCACCGTGATTGCCGCCAGTGACATGGTTCAGGGACCTCAGCAGGCGGCGGAACTGGTGCGCCAGATCGAAGACAAAGAGGTCGATTTGATCATCGGCACGCAGATCGTCGCCAAAGGCTATCACTTTCCGGGACTGACGCTGGTCGGCGTGGTCGATGCCGACCTCGGCCTGTCCGGTGGCGAGTTCCGGGCGGCCGAGCGCACCTTCCAGCTTTTGTATCAGGTTGCCGGCCGTGCCGGACGCGGTGATCGCCCCGGACAGGTGATCTTGCAGACGTATATGCCGGATCATGCCGTGATGATGGCTATGGCCAGCGGTGACCGGGATGCCTTTATCGTGGCCGAGAGCGACGCCCGCAAAGCCGCCCACATGCCGCCGTTCGGCACTCTGGTGGCCTTGATCGTATCGGGCCGGGACGAGTCCGCTGTAGACAGGGCGGCTCAGGATCTGGCGCGGGTCGCGCCGCGCATTCAGGGGATCAGGGTTTTGGGTCCGGCACCGGCAGCCCTGGCATTGCTGCGCGGCAAGCACCGCAGACGCTTGCTGTTGTGCGCGCCGAAGGGTTTTCAGGTGCAGAATCTGGTCCGCGAATGGACCCGCCGTGCCAAGCTCGACAGGCAAGTTCGGGTACAGATAGACGTTGATCCGGTGTCATTCTTCTGACGGTTGGCAAGAATTCTTGCCGGAGAGCGACGATTGATCCGCTCAGGCTGTGGAATTGTTTGCATAACCATTTGATTTGAAAAGTGATTTTGCGGCGCAAAAAAGCGAGTTAAGCCGGGTTGCACACCCTCAATCAGTATGTTACCTGTTCCCCGCTTCCGCAGGGTTTGCTCTGCAGGAGGGGGAGGTGCCGCAGTACGGTCGCAAGACGGTTATGCGGTGCATAGAAGCGCGAATATAGTTTAGATTAGTTATAGCGAGAGGAATATCCCAGGTGGCAGCGGATACTTCAGGTGCGACCGGGTTAGCGGGTCGGTATGCAACGGCACTCTTTGAGTTGGCCGAGTACGACAAGCAACTCGATGTGGTCGCCGGTGATCTCCAGCAGTTGGGTGCAATGATTGCCTCAAGCGAGGATCTTGCCCGCCTGATCAAGTCGCCGGTGGTTTCCAGTGATGATCAGATCAAAGCCATGGACGCTCTTAGTGATGCGGCCGGCTTTTCGGTACTAACCAAGAATTTTGTTGGCGTTGTGGCGGAAAACCGCCGTTTAAATGCGATTGCCAGCATGATCAAAGCGTATCAGACGCTGCTTGCAGAAAGTCGGGGCGAAGCCACCGCTGAGGTGATCTCCGCCAAGGCTTTGAGCCCGGCTCAACTGCAGGCAGTCGAAGATGCTTTGAAAAAAGCGATCGGTTCCAAGGTTCAGATCGAGCAACGTGTTGACGAAACGCTTCTTGGCGGACTCGTCGTTCGGGTTGGCTCGCGGATGGTCGATAATTCACTGAAGACTAAATTGCAGAAAATGCGCCTCGCCATGAAAGGGATTGGCTGATGGAAATCAAAGCCGCTGAAATTTCCAATATTCTCAAGAAGCAGATCAAAGACTTCGGGAATGAAGCAGAAGTTGCCGAAGTCGGGCAGGTTCTCTCCGTCGGTGACGGTATCGCCCGTGTCTACGGTCTCGATAAAGTGCAGGCCGGTGAGCTCGTCGAGTTCCCGGGCGGCATCAAGGGCATGGCCCTGAACCTTGAAACGGATAACGTCGGTATCGTTATTTTCGGCGATGACCGCACCATCAAGGAAGGCGACATCGTCAAACGGACCGGCGATATCGTTGACGTGCCGATCGGCAAGGAACTGCTGGGCCGCGTCGTTGACGCTCTCGGCAACCCGATCGACGGCAAGGGTGATCTTGGCAACAAGGCGCGGGCACTGGTCGAAGTCAAAGCCCCGGGCATTATTCCCCGGAAATCGGTACACGAACCGATGCAGACCGGCCTCAAGGCAATCGACTCGCTGATCCCGGTTGGCCGTGGCCAGCGCGAATTGATCATCGGTGACCGTCAGACCGGTAAAACGGCTGTCATCATCGACACGATCCTGAATCAGAAATCGATCAACGATAATACCGACGACGAATCCAAGAAGCTGTATTGCATCTATGTCGCTGTTGGTCAGAAACGTTCAACGGTCGCCCAGCTCGTCAAGACGCTGGCTGATTTCGGTGCGCTTCAGTATTCCATCGTTGTTGCCGCAACGGCTTCCGATCCGGCGCCGCTGCAGTTCCTGGCACCGTATACCGGTTGCGCGATGGGTGAATATTTCCGCGATAACGGCATGCATGCGGTTATCTTCTATGACGATCTGTCGAAACAGGCCGTTGCCTATCGTCAGATGTCCCTGCTGCTGCGTCGTCCGCCAGGGCGTGAAGCCTATCCGGGTGACGTGTTCTATCTCCACTCCCGCCTGCTTGAACGTGCGGCGAAGATGGGTGATGCGGCCGGTAACGGTTCCTTGACGGCATTGCCGGTCATCGAAACGCAGGCAGGTGACGTGTCGGCTTATATTCCGACCAACGTGATTTCGATCACCGATGGTCAGATCTTCCTGGAAACGGATTTGTTCTTCAAAGGCATCCGCCCGGCGGTTAACGTCGGTCTGTCGGTGTCGCGTGTCGGTTCTGCCGCACAGATCAAAGCCATGAAACAGGTTGCAGGCTCGATCAAGCTTGAACTCGCACAGTACCGTGAAATGGAAGCTTTCGCCCAGTTCGCCTCCGATCTGGATGCGTCGACGCAGAAGCTTCTGGCCCGCGGTTCACGTCTGACCGAACTTCTCAAGCAGCGCCAGTATCAGCCGCTGCCGGTTGAAGACCAGGTGGCCGTGATTTATGCCGGTGTTCAGGGCTTCCTTGACGGTATTCCCCTTAACAAAGTGACCGAGTTCGAACGTCGTTGGCTTGACGAAGTTCGCGACAAAGGTGCTGACATCCTGAAAGCCATCCGTGTTGAAGGCGCATTGTCTGATGCGACCAAGGAAAAGCTTACCAAGATGCTCGGCGAGTTCACGAAGAACTTCTCTTAAAGCGCGGATAAGGACCAGGTAGACGCCACATGGCCAATCTGAAGGACCTGAAAAGTCGGATCGCGAGTGTCAAAAAGACACAGAAGATCACGAGCGCAATGAAGATGGTGGCAGCAGCCAAGCTGCGCCGTGCACAGGAAGGGGCTGAAAAGGCCCGTCCCTATGCCGAGCGTATGAACAGGATGCTGACCTCTATCGCCAAAAGCGTTGGTGATACTGCGGGCGCACCGAAAATGCTCGTCGGTACCAGCGGCAACCGTCAATTGTTCCTGATCTGCGCGTCAGACCGGGGCCTGTGCGGCGGTTTCAACGGCACGATCGTACGTGAAACCCGCAAGCGGCTGCGCGATTGCGCCTCCAAGGGCATTGAATTCAAGATCATCACGATCGGCCGCAAAAGCCGTGATCTGCTGCGTCGTGAATTCAATGACAAGATCATTGCCAGCTTCACCGATATCGGTCGCCGTGGCGTTGAATTCGACGAAGCCGTTGGCGTGGCGGACAAGATCACTGAATTGTATGAAGACGGCGAGTTCGATGTCTGCACGGTCATCTACAACAAATTCCAGTCGGCGATTTCACAGATCGTAACGCCGCTGCAGTTGATCCCGTTCAATATGGCCGAGGCGAAGTCCGATGACGAAGCACCGGCGCAAGCCGGTCCGGCTCGTGCCGTCTTTATCTTCGAGCCTGATGAAGAAGAAATCCTCGAAGACCTGCTGCCGCGCAATGTCGCTACGCAGATTTTTCAGGCACTGCTTGAAAGCTCGGCGTCCGAACACGGTGCTCGGATGACGGCAATGGATAACGCGACACGCAATGCCGGTGACATGATTGATGGTTTGACGATGACCTATAACCGGACCCGTCAGGCCGTGATCACCAAAGAACTTATTGAAATCATCTCGGGCGCGGAAGCGCTCTGACCTTAAAGACGCCGCAAGGCAACGGAGCAAAACGATGGCAAATAACGTCGGTAAAATTACCCAAGTCATGGGCGCAGTCGTGGACGTGCAGTTCGAAGGCGAACTGCCGGCGATCCTGAACGCTCTTCACGTCCAGAACCACGGCAAGCTTCTGGTGCTTGAAGTTGCTCAGCACCTGGGCCAGAGCATGGTTCGCACCATCGCCATGGACTCCACCGAGGGCGTGCAGCGCGGCCTTGAAGTGGTTGATACCGGCGATTCGATCACGGTACCGGTTGGCCCTGAAACGCTCGGTCGCATCATCAACGTGATCGGTGATCCGATTGACGAACGCGGTCCGGTGAATACCAAAAAACGCGCACCGATCCATGCTTCCGCACCGCCTTTCGTCGATCAGTCGACGGAAACGGAAATTCTCACCACCGGCATCAAGGTCGTCGATCTGATCGCACCGTATGCCAAGGGTGGTAAAATTGGTCTGTTCGGTGGTGCCGGCGTCGGCAAGACCGTTCTGATCATGGAACTGATCAACAACGTCGCCAAAGGCCATGGTGGTTATTCCGTGTTTGCCGGTGTCGGCGAACGTACCCGTGAAGGGAACGACCTTTATCACGAAATGATCGAATCCGGGGTTATCGACCTTGAGGGTGGCAACTCCAAAGCGGCACTGGTTTATGGCCAGATGAACGAGCCGCCGGGGGCCCGTGCCCGTGTTGCACTGACCGGTCTGACCCAGGCCGAATATTTCCGCGATGAAGAAGGTCAGGACGTTCTGTTCTTCGTCGATAACATTTTCCGCTTCACGCAGGCCGGTTCGGAAGTGTCCGCACTTCTTGGTCGTATCCCGTCGGCTGTTGGTTATCAGCCGACCCTGGCGACCGACATGGGCAACATGCAGGAACGCATCACATCGACCAACAAAGGTTCAATCACGTCCGTGCAGGCGATTTACGTGCCTGCCGATGACTTGACTGACCCTGCGCCTGCAACCTCGTTTGCTCACCTTGATGCAACCACCGTTCTGAGCCGTTCGATTGCCGAATTGGGTATCTACCCGGCCGTTGATCCGCTCGACAGTAACTCGCGTATCCTTGATCCGCGGATTATCGGTGACGAGCATTATGGCGTTGCAACGCTGGTTCAGCAGACACTGCAGTCCTACAAGAACCTGCAGGACATCATCGCCATTCTGGGCATGGACGAACTGTCGGAAGAAGACAAGCTGACGGTTTCCCGTGCACGTAAAATCCAGCGCTTCATGTCGCAGCCGTTCCATGTTGCCGAAGTGTTTACGGGTACACCGGGCGTTCTGGTGTCGCTTGAAGACACGATCAAAGGCTTCAAGGGTATCGTTGAAGGTGAATACGATCATCTTCCGGAAGCTGCTTTCTACATGGTCGGCACCATTGAAGATGTTGTCGAAAAAGCCAAGAAGATGGCTGCTGAAGCCGCTTAATCGCTATCTGAGGAGCGACACATGGCCGATATGGTCGAATTCGAACTGGTCTCGCCGTCACGGCTCCTGAAATCGGAGCCAGTGGAGATGGTTGTTGTGCCGGGTGCCGAAGGTGACATTGGTGTACTGCCGAACCACTCGCCGCTGATTTGCACGGTGCGTCCGGGCGTCATCAAGATGTACGAAGGCGGCAAGGTCTCGGAAGAGATCTTCGTTGCCGGCGGTTTCTGCGAAGTTTCACCGGAACGCTGCACGGTTCTGTCAGAAGAAGCCATGCTGGTTGTCGACATTGATGCCACCGAGGCTCGTAACCGGCTGGCTGATGCTGAAAAGGCATTGGCGGACGCAGCAGACGGCGACAAAGACAAAGCTGAAGATGAACGACGTATCGCCGAAGCCATGGTGGCCGCCGCTGCGTCGGCCTGATCCGTTTCTTCAGGGATTTATAAAACGCGGTACTCAGGTGCCGCGTTTTTTTATGGAACAAGATGATGACGAGACTGACTACCGAGCGGTTGTTGCTGAGGCCTTATGAAGATGGTGATTACGAGGGGTTTGCAAAGATGCATGGGGATTCGCTGCTGAAGGCCAATACCCATGCCCGACCGATGAACAGACTGCAGTCCAGAGATCTGTTTGAAGGCTATCGTTCAGCCTATGCCAGGGATGGCTACGGGATGCTGAATATGCGGCTTCTGGACGGTGACGTCGATGTCGGTGAATGCGGCCTGTGGTATCGCGAAGATGCCGGCGGCTATACACTGCGCTATACCCTTCGCAAGGAACACTGGAATTACGGTTACAGTATCGAAGCCGTGCGGGCGGTCCTTGCCGATGCTTTCGAGGTGCATGGACACGAGCGCATTCAGGCGATTGCCATGAGCCACAACGTGCGCTCGATCAAGATACTCGAACGGGCCGGGTTCCTGCAGACCGAAACGGCGTTTCGTGATATCGTCGGCTTCCATCGCTTCGAATTGACGAAAACACGCTGGTTTAACAATTATGTCTCTTAACGCCTGTGCACTTTAAGGCAGGAGCCGAGGAAACATCATGAAGCTCTATATCGCCAGACACGGCAATGCCGTATCCCAGGCGGAAGACCGGTCGCGGCCGCTCAGCGCCCTTGGGGTTTCGGAAATTAACCGCATGACGGCTTTTCTTGCCGACGCCGGGGTGCGTTTGTTCCGCGTTGTGCATTCCGGCAAAACCAGAGCCAGACAAACAGCCGAGATTTATGCGCAGGGCCTTGGCAAGTCACTGAAAACGGAAGAAATGGCCGGTCTCAAACCGGAAGACAACCCTGCCGTTATCGCCAAAATGGTCCACGATTTATCCGTCGATACGCTGATTGCCGGCCACTTGCCGCACCTTGACCGGTTGTGTTCGCTGCTGATCACAGGCGATGCCGAACTGCCGATGGTGTCGTTGCCGACGGGGGCCGTTGTCTGTCTTGAGCGCGACGAGTATCGGGACGGCTGGCACCTCGCCTGGCTGGTTGATCCATCTTTACTCGGCTAGGGCGTTACTCTACTCCCCCCTGAGGCGATCGATATCCCGGCGCTCGCGCTTTGTCGGTCGACCTGTGCCCCGTTCGCGTTCGCCAACGCGCGCCGGCAGATCGGGATCATTCCTGTCAGGGGGGGGCGGGGAGATGTCATCGTATAGGGTTTGTGCAACGCTGGCGGGGCCACGTTTATCAGCCAGTGCCACGACCTCGATGATCCGCACCCTGTGGCCCTGGGCAAAGGTCAGCACATCGCCCGGTCTGACGCTGTGATTGGCCTTTTCGATTTTCACCGTGTTGACCCGGACCTTGCCGGCCAGCACGAAATTTTGCGCCAGGGTTCTGGTTTTGAAGAACCGGGCATGCCACAGCCACTTGTCGATGCGGAGGGTATTATCGCTCATCATCAGCGTCCGAACGTTAAGCCTTTGAGTTTCGCAAACGGAGAATGGGGATCCATGATCACCGGCGCTTCGGGGTGTTTCCGGCTGGGCTGCTTCGCCTGCTGCTGACGTTTGGCGCGTACCGGCTGATAGCGCTCATCAGGGGTGCCGTCCTCAGCCTTGCGTTGCGTACGCTTGAAGCCGATCGCCTGCATGACGTGCGGAAAGTCTTCAAGGTTTGCGCCAACCAGCGAAAGCAGTTCCGGCGTCGGGGCAAACGGTCCGGCTTTGCTCATCAGCCAGGCTTTCGACGTCAGCCGCTCGGCCATGTCGATGCGTACCGCGAGCGGGCCCAGTGAGCGATATCCGCAGGCTTCCAGGAAATCGAGATTGTCGGTCTTCTGGATGCGCACCGAGACCCGGCCGGGACCCGGCAAGGCCGGTATTTTTTTGCAGTCGTTGGCGAGCGCCCATAATAACGCGCGCCAGCTGACCGCTTCGGGTTTCAGAAGCTGCGGCATATAGGCCATGTCACGGCCGATCCTGACACCCATGTCACGAAGCTGACGGCGGTCGATTTTGCTCAGCGCATCAATCTGTGCCGACGCATCGCCGCGCCTGAGCGAACCAAGTCCTTCCAGTAGCTGAAAACCAAGGCCCCGCGCAGCCCCTTTCAGGCTATCGCTGCCGAGCGCGAACAGACCTGAAAACACGTGCGCGATACGATCCCCCAGCCATTTCTGCAAACGCCGTTCGACGGCGATCCTGTGGTGCGGCTCGAGCGTGTCGTCGGCAATTACGGCAAGGCCCGGGCGCAACGGTGTCGCGCCGGCTTCGAGGCGGGCGATCTCGTGCCCTTCCCAGAGGATGCGCGGCATGCGCTCATCCGTCGTCGGCTCCAGCATGAAGGCCTTGTCTTCGGCTTCGGATATGCTTTGGGCCTTGCGGGCAATCTCCGAGCGCAGCGCACGCTGGGCGGCATAGGCGATGGCGCGACCGGCATCGCCATCGATCACGGCATCAAAGAAAAAGCGCAATCCCTTCAGGCGGCCAATCGGTTCCCCTTCGATCAGCACCTCGCCGTTGCTTCTGACGGCGGCGGTCAGGTCAGGGTTGACCTTCAGCCTGGAAATCAGCGCCGAAGTCTTGCGGTCGACAAAGCGGTGCGTGAGGCGTTCATGCAGCGCATCCGAAAGCTTGTCTTCGATGGCCCGGGTCTGGTTCTGCCAGTGCTCCGCATCGATCACCCAGTCGCTGCGAAACGACACGTAAGTCCATGTCCGGATACCGGCAATCCGGCCGATCAGGGTGTCGATATCGCCGTCCGTGCGATCCAGCCGAATGACGTTGGCGGCGATCCAGTCCGTCGGCAGGCGTTCGGTCCCGGTCGTCAGGTGCCGGTAGATCGACATCACGAGGTTTGCGTGCGCATCGCTCATGACGCCCCGGAAATCCGGAATCTGGCAGACATCCCAAAGCTGCCGGACACGTTCCTTGCCTTTGACTTGCGAGACAATGTCGGCTTCCTTGCGCAGGCGATCCAGAATCACTTCATCATCCGCCGTGCGGGTTCGGCTGAGACCGGGTTGCGTCGGACGCTGATTGAGGGTATTGCGCAGCGCCGCCAGCGAAGACATGTCGAGATCGGTGTTGCGCCAGAAGATCTGCTCGAGCGCATCAAAGCGGTGTTCCTGGATGCGTTCGGCAATATCGTCGGGCAGAATGCCGGCTTCCATGGTGGTGCCGAAGGTGCCGTCGTTCATGTGTCGTCCGGCGCGCCCGGCGGCCTGCGCAAGTTCAGCCGCCGTCAGCTTGCGGACCCGTCTGCCGTCGAATTTTTTCAGGGCTGCGAAGGCGACATGATCGACGTCCATGTTGAGGCCCATGCCGATGGCATCGGTGGCGACCAGATAATCGACCTCGCCGGACTGGTACATCGCCACCTGGGCATTGCGGGTGCGCGGGCTGAGCGCGCCCAGAACCACGGCGGCACCGCCCCGTTGCCGGCGCAGCAGTTCCGCCAGGGTGTAGACGTTGGACGCCGTGAAGGCGACGATTGCCGAGCGGGCCGGCAGACGATTGATCTTTGACGGGCCGATGTGGGTCAGCACGGAAAAGCGTGGTCGCGAAATGATCTCGGCTTCGGGAACCAGACGGCTGAGCAGCGGGCGGATGGTTTCGGCGCCCATGAACATGGTTTCTGCATGACCGCGGGCATGCAGCAGCCGTTCGGTGAAAATGTGCCCGCGATCCGGGTCAGCACACATCTGGATTTCATCAACGCCGACAAACGCCACGTCGTGGTCGAGCGGCATCGATTCCACCGTACACAGATACCACCGGGCATCCTTCGGCAGGATTTTTTCCTCGCCCGTGATCAGTGCGACCTGGTTCTTGCCCTTGATGATGACGGCGCGGTCATAGTTTTCCCGGGCCAAAAGCCTGAGCGGAAAGCCGATCATGCCGGATCTGTGGCCCAGCATGCGATCCATCGCAAAATGGGTTTTGCCGGTATTGGTCGGACCAAGGATGGCGCTGATCCGGCTGTTCTCATGCATGATCGAAGACATATGTCGACACTGGCGCTATGCGTGGCGTATTTCAAGTCTCGATAATATCACCCTAAATGCTTAAGGATGATTGCAGCGGACGTTCCCCGGAGTAAGATAGGGGAATCCGAAAAGGAATGACCGGCGTGCACATACTTGTGGTTGATGACGATCATTTTTCATTGCTCGCAATGGCCAGGCCTTTGCGTCAGGCTGGCTATGAAGTGGTCGAGGCCATGCGTGCCGAACAGGTCCTGAAAGCGGCCGAACAGGGCGAGTACAAGGTCGTCATCATGGATATTTTCATGCCCGGTATGGGCGGTATTCAGGCCATCCAGCGGATCCGCGCGGCCAGCCCGAACTGCAAGATCGCCGCCGTTTCGGCCGGCATGGGCAACATGCCTGCGGAAGATGTGATCAGGGCGGCGGTGAAGGTCGGTGCCGATACCGGATTTTCCAAGCCCATACAAATCGAGGAACTGATCGCCTTTGTCCGCAGCGTCGGCGACCCGGAACCCGCGGAAAAGCATTAAAAAGCCCGGCATTTCGCCATTTCAGGGTTGCGATTCGCCCATTTTCTGCACATATCCGCCAAGACGTAAGCGCATGCCCGTTGCTTGTCGGGTGCGCCGCAATTTGTAATCGGGGTGAACAAAACCATGACCAAAGAAACCTATTCCTTTCAGGCCGAAGTCGGGAAAATTCTCGATATCGTGGCCCATTCCCTTTACAGCCAGAAAGAGGTGTTCTTGCGCGAGCTGATCTCGAACGCATCGGATGCGTGCGACAAGCTGCGCTATCGTTCGCTGACGGAACCGGAACTTCTGGCCGGGGACAGCGGCTTCGCCATCACCATTGCGATTAATGAAAAAGCCAAAACCCTGAGCGTGTCCGACAACGGTATCGGCATGAACAAGGAAGACCTGATCGATGCCCTGGGGACGATTGCCAAATCCGGCACCCAGGCCTTCATGGAAGGCCTCAAGGATGCACAGAACGGCGGTGAAGACGCCAAACTGGCCCTGATCGGCCAGTTCGGGGTCGGTTTTTATTCCAGCTTCATGGTCGCCGACAAGGTTGAAGTGGTCAGCCGCAAGGCAGGCGAAAGTGGAGCCTGGCGCTGGACTTCGGAAGGCCATGGCGCCTTCGAAATCGATACCGCCGAACGCGCCGAGCACGGCACCGAAGTGATTTTGCATATCAAGAAAGAGACCAAGGAGTTTCTGGAACCGACGCGGGTCGAGAACGTGGTCAAAACCTATTCCGATCACATTGCCCAGCCGGTGATCCTGAAGGCAGTCAAGGAAGGCGGCGAGGACAAGACCCTGAACAGCGCGTCAGCACTCTGGACCCGCGACAAGAAAGACATCACCGACGATCAATACAACGAATTCTATCATCACGTCGGGATGGCTTTCGACAAGCCGTGGCTGACCCTGCACAACAAGGCCGAAGGGGTTGTCAGCTATATCAATTTGCTGTTCGTGCCGACCAGCCGGCCATTCGATCTGTTCCACCCGGAACGCAAGGGCCATCTGAAACTCTATGTGAACCGGGTCTTCATCACCGATGACTGTGATGCGCTGATTCCGGGGTATCTGCGTTTCCTCAAAGGCGTCGTCGACAGTCAGGACATCGATCTCAATGTCAGCCGCGAGATGCTGCAGCACAATCCGGCGGTGGCGAAAATCCGCAAGGCCCTGATCAAGCGGGTGCTTGGCGAACTGAAGAAGAAAGCCGACAAGGCACCGGAAGAATACGCGGAGTTCTGGGAAACCTTCGGCATGGTGCTCAAGGAAGGGATTCACGAGGATTTTGAAAACCGTGATCGCCTGATGGAACTGACTCGCTTCAAGTCCTCCGCCGTCGACGGTTGGACATCATTGCCCGAATATGTCTCCCGGATGAAGGAAGGCCAGGACGCGATTTTCTACATTTCTTCTGACGATGCCGAGCACGCGTCGAAAAGTCCGCAGCTTGAGGGCTTCCGCGCCAAAGGCATCGAAGTGCTGTTCATGACCGATCCGGTCGATGAATTCTGGATGCCGGCGGTCGGCCAGTTTGCAGATAAACCCTTCAAGTCGGCAACGCGTGGTGACATTGATCTTTCGAAAATGGCCGGCAAGGACGACAAGGACGGCGATGCGGAAAAGGATGGCACCAAGGACGAAGCTCCGGCCGGTATGGATGCGTTGACGGCGGCCTTCAAGGTAGCTCTCGGCGACAAGGTCAAGGATGTCCGCACCTCGACGCGCCTGACCGACAGCCCGGTCTGTCTGGTCGCCGAAGAAGGCGATATGGACATGCATCTCGAACGCCTGCTGAAAGCGCACAATCAAATCGATGAAGGCTCGGCCCGGGTGCTTGAAATCAATCCCAAGCATGCGCTTATCAGAAATCTGGCGGCCTTCGCTGGTGAAAAGAACGGCAAGGATCCGGTGCTCGACGATGCCGCATTCCTGTTGCTCGATCAGGCGCGCATTATCGAAGGCGAGCCGGTACTGGATGCTCAGGCTTTCACCCGCCGGATGACGACGGTCATGCAAAAAGGGTTGGCGGCTTAAATCCAGAAAGTACACCAAGTCCCCGTCATTCCCGCGAAAGCGGGAATGACGGTTATTCCTTACCTCAGTGAAGCGCAGAAGCGCTGAATCCGCTGGCAGGCGTCTTCAAGGACGTCGGTCGCCGTGGCGTATGAAATGCGGAAGTGCGGGCTCAACCCGAACGCTTCACCGTGCACGGCGGCAACGCCTTCCGAATCCAGCAGCTCGATAACGAAATCCTCGTCATTGGCAATGACCTTGCCGGCAGGTGTTTTCTTGCCGATCACGCCGGCGCATGACGGATAGACATAAAACGCCCCTTCCGGTGTTGCGCAGCTCAGGCCCGGGGCCTGATTGAGCATGCTGACGACCAGATCGCGGCGTTCCTTGAAGACTTTGTTGTTGTCCTGGATGAAGCCCTGCGGACCGTTCAGCGCAGCAACCGAGGCCGCCTGCGAGACGGCGGCAGTGTGCGTTATCGACTGCGACTGCACCATGGTCATGGCCTTGATCAGTTCCTTCGGGCCACCGGCAAAGCCGACACGCCAGCCGGTCATGCAATAAGCCTTCGACATGCCGTTCATGGTCAGGGTGCGCGATTTCAGTTCCGGCGCGACCTGGGCGATGGTCTTGAACTTGAAGTCGTCATAGACGAGGTGTTCATAAATGTCGTCGGTCAGGATCCAGACCTGCGGATGCTTCTTCAGAACCTCGGCCAGACCTTTGAGATCGGCTTCGGTGTAGCCGCTGCCGGTCGGGTTTGATGGCGAGTTCAGGATCAGCCAGCGGGTTTTCGGCGTGATCGCGGCTTCGAGCTGCGCCGGGGTCAGTTTGAAATTGGATTCCTTCGGGCAGTCGACGACGACCGGCACACCATCGAACAGCACGACAATGTCCGGATAGCTGACCCAGAACGGGGCCGGCACGATCACTTCGTCGCCCGGGTTGAGGGACGCCATCATGGCGTTGAAGATGACCGGCTTGCCACCGCAGCTGACGTGAATTTCGTCGCGCGTGTAGACAAGGTCATTGTCGCGTTTGTATTTGGCGATGATCGCATCCAGCAGTTCCGGTGTGCCATTGACGCCGGTGTAGCGGGTCATGCCTTCATCAAGGGCTTTCTTGGCGGCGTCGATGACATGCTGCGGGGTGTCGAAGTCCGGCTCGCCGGCGCTGAGCGATATGATGTTGCGCCCGGTGGCGGCAAGATCGCGTGCCTTCTGGGTGATGGCGATGGTGGGCGACGGTTTGATGGCGTTCAAACGCTTGGCGACGATGGACATCGGGAAACTCCGTATACGTACATGGAACAGGGCTGGTCAGAAACCGGCGAAACTTTACGCCCGAGCTTCGGTGGGGGCAAGCAATCAGCCCGGTTAAAAATGCACAAAATGGTCATATTGCACCGGATAAAGGGCGAATAACGCTAACTCCCGGTGGCGAATTCGGGCGATCTCGCCTATATAGGGGCATGGATACACGCCCGATTTTCATCCCGGAACGGCGCCCGGCCTTCAGTCAGGCGGCGGACTTCAATCTGACCTCGCCGTTCGAGCCGGCGGGCGATCAGCCCGAAGCTATCGAGGCCCTGACCAAGGGCCTGCTGGCTGGCGAGCGCGAGCAGGTATTGCTGGGCGTGACCGGGTCCGGCAAGACCTTCACCATTGCGCACTGTTTGCAGAATCTGTCCCGGCCGGCGCTGATCCTGGCCCCCAACAAGACGCTGGCGGCACAGCTGTATGCCGAGATGAAGGACTTCTTTCCGGACAATTCGGTCGAATATTTCGTCAGCTATTACGACTATTACCAGCCCGAAGCCTATGTCCCCAGAACCGATACCTATATCGAGAAAGACGCCTCGGTGAACGAGCAGATCGACCGTATGCGACATTCCGCGACCCGGGCTTTGCTGGAACGTCCCGATACCATCATCGTCTCCTCGGTGTCGTGCATTTATGGTATCGGTGCGGTCGAGACCTATTCCGAAATGACCGTCAAGCTGCAGGCCGGCAGCACGGTCGACCAGCGCGACCTGATGAAGCGCATGGTGGCGCTGCAATACAAGCGTAACGACCAGAACTTCTTTCGCGGTTCGTTCCGGGTGCGCGGCGATGTGATCGAACTGTTCCCGAGCCATATGGAAGATCGCGCCTGGCGGCTGTCGTTTTTCGGTGACGAGCTGGAAGGGATCTGGGAAATCGACCCGCTGACCGGCGAGAAGACCGCCAGCCTGAACGAGATCACCATCTATCCGAACAGCCACTATGTGACGCCGCGCCCGACCCTGATGCAGGCGATCCCGCAAATCAAGGAAGAGCTCAAAACACGGCTTGAACAGCTCAGGGCCGACGACAAGCTGCTCGAAGCGCAACGCCTTGAAGAGCGCACCATGTTCGATGTCGAGATGCTGGAAACGACCGGGCATTGTGCCGGGATCGAGAACTATTCGCGCTATCTGACGGGCCGCAATCCGGGCGACCCGCCGCCGACGCTGTTTGAATACCTGCCGGAAAACGCCCTGCTGATCGTTGACGAAAGCCACGTCACGGTGCCGCAGATCGGCGGCATGTTCAAAGGCGATTACAGCCGCAAATCAACCCTTGCCGAATTCGGCTTCCGGCTGCCGTCGTGCATCGACAACCGGCCTTTGAAATTCGAGGAATGGGACGCCATGCGGCCGCAGTCGATCTTCGTCTCGGCGACACCGGGGCCGTGGGAGATTGAGCGCACCGGCGGCGTCTTCGTCGAACAGGTGGTCAGGCCGACTGGCCTGATCGATCCTGAGTGCATCATCCGCCCGGTCGAAACTCAGGTCGATGATCTGCTCGGCGAATGCCGCGACGTTGCGGCCAAGGGTATGCGGGCACTGGTCACCACCCTGACAAAACGTATGGCCGAAGACCTGACCGAATATCTGCACGAACACGGTGTCCGGGTGCGCTATATGCATTCCGACATCGAGACACTGGAGCGGATCGAGATCATCCGCGATTTACGGCTCGGCGCTTTCGACGTGCTGATCGGCATCAACCTGCTGCGCGAAGGTCTGGATATTCCGGAATGCGCACTGGTGGCGATCCTTGATGCCGACAAGGAAGGGTTTTTGCGGTCCAAGACCTCGCTGGTGCAGACCATCGGCCGCGCCGCCAGAAACCTTGACGGCCGCGTTATCCTGTATGCCGACAAGATGACCGACAGCCTTGAATATGCGATTGGCGAAACCGAGCGGCGCCGCGAAAAGCAGCGCGCCTACAACCTTGAGCACGGCATCACACCGGCCAGTGTGAAAAAGAACATCTCGAACGCCATCGATAGCGTTTATGAAAAGGATTACGTCACCGTCGATACCGGGGTTGCCGGTGAAGCGCATCTGGTCGGCCACAATATCCAGAAGGTCATCGCCGACATGAACGGCCGCATGCAGGCCGCCGCCGCCAATCTGGAATTTGAGGAAGCGGCGAGACTGCGTGACGAAATCCGCCGCCTCGAAGCGCACGAACTGGGCCTCGACCGGCCCGGCATTTCCAACAAGGCGCGCGCCAGCTGGCAGCCGGAAAGCAAAAAGAAAAGCCGCCGGGGACGGTAGTTCGTAAGCTTTTCGCCACTACCCGTCATCCCAAACCTGATTTGGGATCCATATCCTTAGATGGGGTCTGGCAGGATGAGGTCATGGGTCCTGAATCGAGTTCAGGACGACGATGGGTATTTCAGGCGTCGACCAGTGCCGTCTTGCGGTAGATCACGGAAAAATTGTTGGCCGGCATTTTCTGGGTTTTGATCAGGTGCAGGCCGCGGCGGCGGGCTTCCAGTGCCACGTCATCGAGATTACGGATTCCCCACAACGCATCGCGCGCGCGCAACGATTGATCGAACTGCTCGTTCGAGGGTGCGGTATGTTTGCCGCCGACCTTGTAGGGCCCGTACATGTAAAGAATGCCGCCTTCGGGCAGGATGCGCCCGGCGCCGTCAAGCAGACCGATGCAGGCTTCCCACGGCGCGATGTGGATCATGTTGGTGCAGACCATGGCGGCGGCGTCACGGACCGGCCACGGGTCAGCGGTGACATCAAGGTGGATCGGCTCGAGCAGGTTTTGCAGTGCCGCCTCGTCCCGCCATGCCGACACCGATGCCCGCAATTCGGGGTCGATGTCGCTGGGCTGCCAGACGATCCCCGGCAGTGCTGCGGCAAAATGAACAGCATGCTGGCCGGTGCCGCTGGCGATTTCCAGGATCAGGCCGGTTTTCGGCATGACCGCCTTGAGAACGTCGAGGATCGGGTCCTTGTTGCGCTCTGACGATTCCGACAATTGTTTCAGATACTGTATGCGTTCCATAGCTGGAGGGTGCCCACGCAGGGCGGGGCTGACAAGCTAAAACCACAGTGTAAGTATGGTTGCCCCGCTGCAAAGGCTGTGATAACCAACCACATGTTTTTAAAGATCAAAGCATTCCTGAATGACAGTTTGCCGGTGCCGTCCGCCAGCGATGCGGAAGATGACGGCCTTGCCGCCGCCGCCGTAGCGGTGTTTGTCGAAGCGGCGATGCTGGATGGGGATATCGATGATGCCGAGCGCGCCACGATCCTCGCTATATTGGTTGATCGCTTCGGCATCTCGACGGATGATGCTGAAGCGCTTATAGAAGATGCGGTGTCGCAGCCGGAAAGTGCTAACCGGGTGTATGCGGCAACGCGCAAGATGAGAGATGCGTTTTCTGATGCGGAACGTGTCGATGTAATGGAGATGCTGTGGGAGGTTGCCTATGCTGACGGCAAACTCCATGATTTCGAAGCGAACCTGGTCAGAAGGGTCGCCGGATTGCTTTATGTGCGTGATCGCGATAGTGGTCAGGCACGCAAGCGGGTTTTACAGCGTTTGGGCTTGGAAACTACCGAATGAGGACTTGAGTTATGACGTACATTGTTACCGAAAATTGCATTAAATGTAAGTATCAGGACTGCGTTGAGGTCTGCCCTGTCGACTGTTTTTATGTCGGCGAAAACTTTCTGGTGATCCACCCGGACGAATGCATCGACTGCGGCGTCTGTGAGCCGGAATGTCCGGCCGAAGCAATCATTCCGGATACGGAGCCAGGGGTCGAAAAGTGGTTGGAAATCAACACCAAATTCGCCGCCATCTGGCCAAATATCACCCGAAAGGGTGAGCCGTTGCCTGACGCTGCGGAATGGGACGGAAAACCGAATAAAGAAGCAATGCTGAGTGAAAATCCCGGCCAGGGCGACTAAGTCATTGCTATAAAAGAGTTTTGTGCACGCGGATAGGCCTGCGGGCTTGTTCCGTGCGCCTCTTTTATGCAGGGCAAAATTGTGCTATGATCCCTCATGAAATAACCGTCGATTGGGCAGCCTTCCTGCGCCCATCTCGGCGGTTACAAGGTTTTGGAACCTCATCCGCGTTCGCTGGTCGACCGGGTGTTTTTTATGAGTGAGTAAAGAAAAAAATCATGGCCGAACTGCTTTTTAATCCCGGTGATTACGTTGTCTATCCGACGCATGGCGTCGGCAAGGTCCTCAGTGTCGAGGAAGAAGAAATCGCCGGACACAAGCTCGAACTCTTCGTCATCAGCTTTGATCGCGACCGCATGACTTTGCGCGTGCCGGTCAGCAAAGCGGCCAATTCCGGTCTTCGCAAGCTTTCATCGAAAAAGCGTATGGACGAAGCCATTCACACGCTGAAGGGTCGTCCCCGCGTCAAGCGCACCATGTGGAGCCGTCGGGCCGCTGAATATGATCTCAAGATCAATTCCGGTGATCCGGTATCGATCGCCGAGGTTGTGCGTGACCTGCATCGCAACGTCGGTCAGCCGGATCAATCCTTTTCGGAACGTCAGATTTACGAACAGGCGCGTGACCGTCTGGCCTCAGAGCTCGCTGCCGTCGAAAAAACCGACGTCGACAAGGCAACCGTCAAGCTCGAACAAATCCTGGAAGCGGCCTAATTCGCATGACGACACCGTCGGAAACGACGGTGTCCGATGGCCCTGCCATGGGGCCTAAAGGGGCGCTGCCGTCAAAGATCGTTTCAGGTGGACAGACCGGCGTTGACCGCGCCGCACTGGACGCGGCACTGGAGTGCGGCATGCTGTGCGGTGGCTGGGTGCCACGCGGTCGTCGTGCCGAGGACGGACCGATTGCCGAGGCCTACCCGATGAGCGAGATGAAAAGCTCGGCCTATGCCGCCCGGACCCGCCAGAACGTCATCGACAGCGACGCAACCCTGATCCTGACCCGTGGAGAGCCGGAAGGCGGAACCCGCGAAGCCCTGTCGATTGCCCAGGAACTGAAGCGGCCATATCACATTGTCGATCTCAAACGGACCCATTCGCCGCTGGCGGCATTGCGCTGGATTGAGGCGAAAAGACCGAATGTCCTGAATGTTGCCGGACCACGCGAAAGCAGCGCACCGGGCATTTACGACGAGGCGCAGCTTTTCCTTATGCACCTTCTACAACTGGCTGCCGGCTCAAAACCCTGAGCTGGTCAATTTGCCTGATCAATTTGCCTGGTCAATTTGCTACGACTTTGACTTTCTCGCCAGCCGCCAGACCGTCCGACAGGACGTTGAGGTTCAGCGCGCGGAACCAGGCCTCGTTGAATTTTCCAAGCGGCATCGTCGCCGACAGCTTTTCAGGGTTATCCCCGGTCTTGACGGTTTGCAACCGGATGTGCGGCGCTTTGATGGTATCGATTTCACCCTTTGAAAGGGTCCGGAAACTGTAGGTCGTTTTTCGCAACGGCACGGACATTGCCGCAGTCACTTTCGGCTCGGTCAGGAATGCAAAGCGGAAAATCTTGTCTCTGCCGCCGCGGATCGCCAGCAAGCGGATATCGCGCGTCCCCTTGTTGGTATTGACGCGCGCCGTGCCGGTTGCCGCTTCAAGCTCATTGATCGTCAAACGTTCCAGAGTCTCAAGTTTGATGCCGGCCTTGGCGGCCCATTGCCGGGAAACGTAATCCGACAGGCTTGGCATGCCGGTTGCGACTTTCGGATCCTCCATATCAAAGATGATGGTGGTTCCCTTGTTGTCGGTGCCGACAACATTGGTCTTGCCGTTGTTAACCTGAAATGCCGGCGGGAAATCAAAGCGGAAATCCAGATCGGGGTGGATGAAGCTGTCGCCCTTCATGAATCCTTCCTTGGGGTCTTTGCCGAACAGCACGCCGTCAACCTGGGTCAGAAACAGATCCCGTTCGCGTTTGGCATTCGCGGGTGTTTCCTGGGCGGCAAGCTTCTTGGCCTGCTGGATCCGTTCGGATGTCCGGGGATGGGTCGACATGACGGAATAGTTATCTCTTGGTCTGCCGTTGGCATCGGCTTCGATCGCCGTTTCGGCGTCCAGTTTGGAGAAAAAGTCAGTCAGCGCATGAGGATCATACCCGGCTTTGCTCATGTATCGCGCGCCAAGGCTGTCGGCCTCAAGCTCCTGTGAACGGGAATAGCTTTGCAGGGCAGCCTGAGCGCCGTAGCCGACAACATTGTCAAAACCGCTGGGCGCCCCAAGCACACTGCCGATAATGCCGACGGCGGTCAGGCCGAGCTGGGTCGCAACCTGTGAAGAATAGCGTTGTGCAGAATGTCTGGCGACGACATGGCCAATTTCGTGACCGACGACACCGGCCAGCTCTGCCTCATCTTCGCAAAGCGCGATCAGTCCGCGTGACACATAGACATAGCCGCCGGGCAGGGCAAATGCGTTCACCGTATCGTCGTTGAGGACAAAGAACTGGAATTTCTGATTGGGTATTTCCGATTGTGCGACCAGTTTGTTGCCCAGTGCCGTGACATAGGCCTGGAGGGCCCGGTCGTCATAAGTGCCGCCGAACTCTTTCAGCATATTGGGGTGTTCTTGGGCGCCGACTTTTTGTTCGTCTGCTTCTGACATGAAGCCGGTGAAGCTTTGCGCGCCGGTGGCACGATTGGTGGTGCAGCCGGATGTCGCCAAGGCGGCCATCAGCAAAGCCGGCAAGATCCAGGCGAATGGTCTGTAACCTGTCATCGTTGATCCTTAATCAATGCTCTCAATGAGTTTAGTGCAGTTGGCACATGCGGCTCAACACATCGCACGCAACCAAGGCTATTATATGGCGCGTCAGCGCGGCAGTACTTCGATCTGTTCCGGATGACTGGCACGGATCATCGGGCCGTTCCGGTTGGTCAGCCAGCCCCGCACACGGATCGCCCGGCCAGTCCAGTCTTGTGGGTGTGATGCAGAATCTTTGAACAAATTCATGGCTTTACGGTCAAGTGAAACGGTAAAGTCGGTTTTCCAGTCCGGCCCGAAATTCAAGTAGACGGTGCCTTTGACGTCGGCGACGTCAACAACCCGGCCCTCGATGATCTGAAACGTGCCGAGCATGGTATCCAGGGCTGCCGCGTCAGGATTGCGGATGGCATAATACTCAAGCGCCCAGATGCCGAGACGCTCCTGGCGGGCGGCACGTTCCAGTGCCAGCATTTCGTCAACGCGGCCCCGGTTGTCTGGAAAACTGTAAACCCGGGCCATGCCCTGACGCAGCATTTCGCCCTGCACCCACAGCGTCCGATCCCCGTCAACGAGTTGCAGATGAGCCAGCCAGCGCCCGTATCGGTCGCGTCTGGAGCCGGTGAAACTCAGCACTACTTTCTTGCCGAGGATCATTCCGGCCAGGGCGTCACTGGATTCCTGCGCCAGTGGCCAGGTCGGGTAATTCTTGCGCCCGAGCGGCAGCTTCGGTGCCTGAATGCCGACCAGCCTGATCTTGTCGCCGTCTTCGAATGGCGGGTCGATAATGACCGTATCGCCATCGACGATTTCCGTCACCAAAGCGGTGTGTGCCGACGCGCCGACGGCGGGATGGTTCAGAACAAGGATCAGGGCAAAGGCTGAGAAGAATTTACGCATCGAGCATGCCGGCAATCGTGCGTTTGATGTCTTCAGCGGTGACGCCCTCGTCGCGCAGACTCTTCAATGTCTGTGACTGATCGCGTTTGGCGAAGCGCCTGCCGTCGGGACCCAGCAGCAACGGGTGGTGGTGATACGTCGGCACATCAAGGTCGAGCAAAGACTGCAACAGGCGGTGAATATCGGTGGCTTCGACCAGATCCATGCCCCGGGTCACCAGCGTGACACCCTGCAGATGATCATCAAGGGTCACCGCAAGATGGTAGCTGGTCGGCGTGTCCTTGCGTGCCAGCACGACATCGCCGAATTTTTCAGGCACGGCAAGTCGTTCACCGATGCCGAGGTCATGCCAGATCAGGGCTTCCGTACAGCTGAGTGCCGCATCCATATCCAGGCGGGTGGCGTGCGGCGCGTTCGCGGCAATCCGGGCCGACCGCTCATCGGCGCTGAGATGACGGCAGGTGCCGGGATAAACCGGCCCGTCAGGTCCGTGCGGCGCACCGCCGGCAGCCTCGATTTCCGCTTCGATGTCTTTGCGAGTGCAAAAACACGGGTAGGTGAGATGACGCGCCTGAAGCACAGACAGGGCATGCCGGTAAGCATCCATGTGCTCGGATTGGCGACGGACCGGGACGTCCCACACAAGCCCCAGCCATGCCATATCTTCATAAATCTGCTGTTCGAAGGCGGGCCGGCAGCGGCTCGGGTCTATGTCTTCGATTCGCAAAAGAAAGCGCCCGCGGGCATCTTTGGCGGCGGCAAAAGCAAACAATGCCGAATAGGCATGGCCAAGATGCAGAAAGCCGGTCGGGCTTGGGGCGAAACGGGTCACGATGGTCATGTTTCTGCTCGGTCAACCTCAATGACAGCGGAAGGGGTGACAATGACGATCTTTGTGCGCTAACACTTGTGCACCCGATTCTTAGGAGCATGCAAGTATGAGTGACGAAACCCCTGTGTTGCCGAAACTCAATGGGCCGACTCTCGAGCCGCTTGGCGGTCGGACTCCGAAGCAGTTGGTCGTGCTGTGCCATGGCGTTGGCTCGGACGGCGACGATTTGCTGGGACTGGCGCCTTACTTTCAGAAGGTACTTCCCGAAGCACGGTTTGTATCGCCGCATGCGCCGTTCCAGTTTGATGGCGGGCCGATCGGCTACCAATGGTTCAGCCTCAGGGATTTCGGTCACGATGCCCGGGCCGAAGGGGTGCGAACAGCCGCCCCGATCCTCAATGCCTATATCGACGAGCAATTGGCGTATCTGGGTCTGAGCGACAAGGATCTGGCGCTGATCGGTTTCTCGCAAGGCACCATGATGGCGCTGCATGTGGGACTGCGTCGTCCAAAGGCTTGTGCAGGAATATTGGGATATTCAGGTATGCTGGTGGATCCGGAAAGTCTGGCCGATGAAATCACCGTAAAACCACCGGTCCTGTTATGTCACGGGCAGGTCGATGACGTGTTGCCGTTCGATTTCATGCCGGCGGCACTGGCGACACTCCGTCAGGCCGGGGTCCCCTGTGAGGGGTTGGCACGCCCTGGGCTTGCGCACGGCCTGGATGATGATGGCATCAAAGCCGGCATGTTCTTCCTTTCAGACGTGTTCGGGATCAATCTTTCGACCCTTCGATAAAACAGCACCGGTCACCAAATATTCATACGCAAAGATTTTGCATTTCCTCAATATCGTGTAATCTCCTCCGTGTTGAACAGGAGATATAGTATTCTATGTCGATCAACGGATACCCGGCTCTGGCCCTGAATGCGGACTTTCGTCCGCTCAGCTATTTCCCCCTATCATTGTGGTCGTGGCAGGAAGCGCTGAAGGCGGTGTTTCTTGACCGCGTCAGTGTGGTTTCCCAATACGATATGGTGGCCCGTTCGCCGACCCAGGAATTTTACCTGCCCAGCGTCATCGCCCTCAAAGAATACGTGCCGATGAACCGCTCCCCGGCCTTTACGCGCTTTAACGTGTTTCTAAGGGACGGGTTTGCCTGTCAGTACTGCGGCTCGCGTCTGGCGACCGAGGATCTGACTTTCGATCACGTGGTGCCCCGTTGCCGGGGTGGAAGAACTACTTGGGAAAACGTCGTGACGGCCTGTTCACCCTGTAATCTTTCAAAGGGACACAAGCTGCCGAAACAGGCGAGAATGTTTCCAAGACGCGAACCGGCAAGGCCATCGTGTCACAGTCTGCAAGAGAACGGTCGTTCATTCCCGCCAAATTTTCTGCACGAAAGCTGGCGGGATTTTCTTTACTGGGACAGCGAACTGGAAGCCTGATCCGGTTGTCCTCTGGACAGTCCATCTTCATTGCGGCATATCTTCATGAGACTTTTATGAGGAGTGATGATCATGCCCAAATTTGACAAACAAGGTTTCATCGATGCCTGCGGTGTTGCGGTGAAGGACGGCCAGGCGGCGATCCGGGAACTTGTCACCGAAGCCGTGTCCGATCCGGCAGGTATTGTTAAGGAACTGGGCGAGCCGAAAAAGGCCGGGATTGATCTGCTGCATCGCTCGGCTGATCTGACGATCATCAATTTCATCTGGTCGCCGTACATGACCCTGATCCCGCATGACCATCAGATGTTTGCCGTCATCGGCCTGTATAACGGGCGCGAAGACAATGTGTACTGGAAACGGACCGACGATGGCCTCAAGGCCGCCGGTGCGGACTCGCTTGGCGTTGGCGACGTCGGCACGCTCGGCCACAGCATCATCCATTCCGTGACCAACCCACTCGGCAAGTTCACAGCGGCGATCCATGTCTACGGCGGAGATTTTTTCGAGCCGCACGAACCGCGCACCGAATGGGATCACGAAACACTCCAAGCACGTCCCTGGAACGTCGAGACGACGCGGCGCATCTTTGCCGAAGCGGAAGCCCGCTTCATGGCTTCAGTCGCTTAACTCAGGGCCGCCAGCAGGGCTTTCGGCTTTCCCGCTCGGCGTCAGCCCGTTTGATGCCGAGATCGCGCAGCTGCCAGTCCTGCATGCTTCTGAGCTGATGTCTTTGCCGGTATCGCATCACCCACAGATAGGCGATGCCGAGAAGATTTGGGAACAGCATGATCAGATTTCCTTGCCGCCACTGTCGGCAAAGATTCCTGTAAGCTCGGCATGCGGGATCATGCCGTCGAGGTAATCCAGTTTGCCGATGCCAAGGTCGCTGACGGCTTTTCGTACCAGACCCAGAGTTGCACACATGACGCTGCCGCCCGTTGAAATGCGACGCACGCCCATGCGGTCAAGTTCATCCAGCGGAATATCGAACCCCTTCATGCCGACCAGGACGTTGACCGGCTTGCCGATCGCGCCGAGCACGGCCGAGATTTGCTCGCGGGTTCTGAGACCCGGCGCATACAGACAATCCGCTCCGGCATCCTCATAGGCTTTGAGACGCCTGATGCTTTCATTCAGGGGATCAGTATATCCGACCAGAAAGCATTCGGCCCGTGCCGTCAGGACGAAATCGATCCCGGATGCATCGATGGCTTCACGGGCGGCGCGGATGCGCTCGACGGTTTCTGCAATACTCATCAGATCCTTGCCGCCGGTAAGACGATGGTCTTCGATGCTGCCACCTCTGGCCCCGGCCTCGATCATCAGGCGGAAGGTTTCGAAAACGGCCTCAGGCGTTTCGCCGTAGCCGTCTTCACTATCGACACTGACCGGAATATTGACGGCCGAGGTGATCGCCTGCACGGCATCAAGGCATTCATCGCGGCTCAGCGCGCCCTCGTAATCCGGGCGGCCGAGGGTATAGACGATCCCGGCGCTGGTGGTGCCGAGCGCTTCGGCACCGGCCGCAGCCATGATCCTGGCCGAGCCCGCATCCCAGGCATTGGGCATGCGAATCATCGGGCCCTGTTGGTGTCTGTTGAGAAACTGGTCGGCTTGCATGGCGCTCTCCCGGATGTGTTTCCTGCTTGCAGGATGCTGTCGGATTCAGTTAGGAATTTCAGAAAATGGATAAATATCGACCAAAAATACCAGTTTAGTGCTCAAAAAATATCACTTAAGTTTTTCAGAAACATGCAAAATGACAGTTAAAATTTTCAGTTAAATTCTTATCATTTCTTAATTTTCAGTAGCATAGCTAAGAGCTAGTGGAATGCGTCGATGTGAAAATTCGCCAAATATATATATGGTAAGAGCATCGAGGTATTCGTCCCCCCATTCGCCATTAACTGTTCAGGGTCGGAAAGCAGACGTTTACTAGCATAATTAATAACGTCTGCTTCTGACCCAAAGCAGACGAATGGTACAGAGTGGCATCACGAGTGGGGCAGAACCGTCGATTAAGATCGTACCGGCGTATACGTAAATTCTGGTAAAAGACATTTTGTCCTCAACCAAGGTTCATATAGATCCTGCATTTAATAATAGATGAGCTGCATTCCCTGTAAGGCCGCCTAGCTAAGGATAGCTAAATTTGTACCCGAGTATTTGGCAGCTCTAATCCAGCCCGAGCAATCGTGCGGCATTTCCGCCCGTCCACTTTTTGCGCACGTCGTCCTTGAGCTCTAATGCATCCACATCGGCAATAGCCTGCTCTACCGGCTGCATCGGATACGCAGAACCGAAGATCATTTTGTCCTGCAGGACTGTGTTGCCATATTGTAGCAGCGGCTCATACCCGGAGTGCGCCACCCCCAGATACTTGGGCCGCACCGCAACGATGCCGATATAAACATTGGCATGCCGCCAGGCGACGCCGATGAGTTCGTTGATCCAGGGAAACCCCGGCGGCGATGCAACAACGCGCAGTTCAGGGAAATGCACCATCACCTCATCCAGATGGATAGGGTGGCCGTATTTCATTTCAGTGCTGGACGAAAAATTGATGCTGGCATGAATATTCACCGGGATATCCAGCTCAATACATTTTGCATAGAGCGGGTACATCTTCGGATCGTTGATGCACAGCTTGTGTTCAAAGCATTGCAAGTTCAAACCCCGAAGCCCCAACTCCCGTACAGCAAATTCCAACTCCCGGATTGCTTCCATGCCCTTGTTTGGGTCAACCCCGGCAAAGCCGATCACACGCGGACCATGTTGATGGCAGAACTCGGCAACATCCTCGTTCCTGATCTTGAGGCCGAAGGTGGTTTCCAGATCACGGGCCTTGATGACGATGTGTTCAGCGCCGACACGGTCATACATGGCGAACCATTCGGCCAGCGCCTCCGGCCCCAGCGCCTTTTCATGTCGACCGGCCCGCTTTTCACTGCTGGCATAAATTCGACGGTAGTTTTCCAGATGCGCCTTTTGTGGCGGATTAAATGCCTCAAGTGGTGGCGTGCTGCCGTAATCGATCATGTATGATACCCCTCAGGTTTTCGGTGTCAGCCGAACATCCGATCCCATTTATCCATGCTTTTGAAGTATGCGCCAACGGCCGGCAGAAACCACGTCTTGCCATTGTACATCGGCTTTGTCGGAAACGGCAGGCCTTCAAACGCACTTCGCTCGTTGGCCCCAGCGATTGTAGCGCCGATCCGATAGCCCAGATAGGACATCATGGCGACACCGCTGCCATTGCAACCGGCAGCATAATAGATACCGTTCTCACGCCCGATATGCGGCAGGTGATCGAAGGTCATGGCAACCATACCCGTCCACGAATGGGTCACGCGGGTCTTTGCGAGCTCGGGATATACCCGCACCATTCGCGCAAAAAGCCGGCGGCCGGATTCGAGCGGATCCTGGGTAAAGAACGTTTCGCGTCCACCGAACAGGATACGCTTTCCATCCGGTGATACCCGGTAATAGGAGAGTAAGCGCTTGGTGTCGTTGATGCTGCGATCGTGAACAATCAAGCGCTTGATAACATCAGGCTCCAACTCCTCGGTGGCGATGATGCAACTGGCCAGGGGAATGACCCTGCGTTTCAGCCATGGGCTGGGTTTTTGACTGTATCCATTCGTCGACAGTAAGACGTCTGCTGCCCTGAGCGTTGTTCCGCCTGCCGTGACCCGAAACCCGGTACCGTTTGCATCGATTGCCGTCACAGGCGCATGCGCACAGAGCGTAATGCCTGGTCGACGTCTGCATGCGTCCAGCAGACCCCGGTGATACATTGCCGGATGCAGCTTGCCGGACCGTTCGACAACCATGCCACCATGGTAATAGTCCGAACCGATTTCATCATGCTGCTTCTCGCGCGGCACCATGCGGCAGCCGGCTTTCCCGTTGTGATCCAGCACCGACATTTTTGCTTCAAGGCTTTTGTAATGACCGGGCGTGAAGGCTGCAACGAAACGGCCGCCGATCGCAAAATGACAATCGATTTTCTCGCGTTCAATCATCATCTGAATGCGATCCATGGATTGAGAGGCCTCATCAAGCAGGCCATTGTAACGGTCTTGACCAAGTGATGAGATCAGCGGAGACGGTTTGGCCGCCGAAGGCCCTTTCCCCAAATTCAAGCCACTGCTGACATGTCCGCCGCTGCGAGTGCTTGCGCCGTGGCCGAATTCCTTCGCTTCCAGCACCGTCACCTTGAAACCACGGTCCGCTAGCTCTATTGCCGCATTAAGCCCCGTGTACCCGCTGCCAACGATGGCCACGTCCGTTTCGTCAGGCACCGGCTGTGACCCTTCTGCGGTCGGTTTTGCAGCAAGCCACCAGTAAGGATCGGTTGAAACGTCGGGGTGAAATATATCGTCCATAATATGCCTTAAGATTTGATGGGAGAAACGCCGGTGCCCAAGCGCTGCGATAAGAAAAGCACGATGCCGACCATGATGATCTGCAGAACCGACACTGCCGAAATTGTTGGATCAATCTCTGAAATGATGTTTTCAAACATCTTTTTCGGCAGGGTCATGTTGGAGCCGCTCAGGAACAGCGCAATGATCAGTTCATCAAACGATGTGATGAACGCCAGAAACGCTGCCGATATGATTGCCGGCTTGATCTGCGGAAACGTAACCGTAAAGACGGCGCGCAGACGGCTGGCGCCAAGCCCCATTGCAGCATGTTCCTGTGACACGTCAAAATTTCTGAGTGCTGCGCTGACGACCAGCACAACGAACGGAATTGCATAAACGGTATGACCGATCATGACTCCGTACCAAGTACCAATCAGTTTTAGATTTGCAAACAAACCGTATATGGCGACCGCAATAATGATGTTCGGTACAACGATGGGCGCCGTCACCAGACGATCAACCCAGGCCTTTCCCGGATACGTGCCACGAACCAGACTGAATGCCACCATTGTGCCCAGTATCGTCGCCAGAATGGTCGTCCCGACACCAACTTGCAGGCTCGTGATCGTCGCACTGATCCATGACGGTGTTTCAAGGTACTTTTCGTACCATCGCAGCGAAAATCCAGGAGGTGGGAATTGCAGATAACTGGCAGAACTGAACGATAACGGAAAGACGATCAGGATCGGCAACATTAAAAAGGTAAGAACGAGGCCGGAATATACGCCAAGGATTATGCGTCCCCAATTGCGACGCCGCCGCGGTCTGCTGTCATCAGTCCCGGTCATGCCAAATTCCTTTCTGACTTCATGAGCCACTTGAATGTGCCGTAAATGACGAGCGTAAACGTCAGCAATGCCATTGAAAGTGCACCTGCAAAGTCCCAGGCAAGAAACTCGGTTACGTGCTGCTCAATCAAAACGGCGATCATCGTCACTCGGCCACCCCCGAGCAAAACAGGCGTAATGTAGAACCCCATGGAAAGGATAAACACTAGGCTGGTGCCGGCCAGTACGCCCGGCATTGTCATCGGGAAATAAACACGCACAAACGCCCGCCATGCGGGCGCGCCCAGCCCGAAGGCTGCCTGCATTAGATTAGGGTCGACCCGACGCATCACCGCATAGACCGGAAACACCATATACGGCATGAGCACGTGCACCATGCCGAGCAATACAGAAGACGTATTATAGAGAAGACTGAGCGGCGTATCGATAATGCCCAGCGACAATAAAAACTCATTTATAATTCCGCGCCGACCAAGGATCGACATCCACGCATATGTGCGGACAAGAATACTGGTCCAGAATGGCATCAACAGACAGAACATCCCTATCGCGCGCCAGATTGGCGAGGCAACCGTGAGATAATAAGCCAGGGGATATGCGAGTAAGAACGAGATCACGGTAACCATCAGCGCGATCTCGAAGGTGTTCAGCAAAACCGTGACATACAACTCGTCTGTAAACGCTTTTTCGTAATTTTCGAAGCTCCCCGACTGCACTGAAAGCAGCATCAAATGCGCGACGGGGATCGCGAATAAAATTAGCAGGAAAATCACCGCCGGCAGCGAAAGCGCGACCGGGCCGGCGTGTTCACGCATTGCGCCGGTACGGCGGAAGCATAACAGGAACGAGTTCACGTCTTGGCTCCTGCCATCTCAATGATGAGGTGTGCATCTGCTGCTGACCAGCCGACGCTGACCTGCGATCCTACGCTCAGCGCAACTTCTCCAAGTCTTGTTTGGCGATGCAGCAAAACATCCTGCCCTGTATCCGTCGTAATGCGCAGTTTCTCGGCCTGGCCCAGATATACAATTTCAGCAACTTTGCCGCTGATGCTGTTTTCAGCATCGTGTCCTTCTTTTAGGAGTTGCAGACGCTCCGGGCGAACAAGCACCACGGCATTGGCGCCGGCGTTGGGTTTGCTCTCTGATTCAACAAGAAAAAGCTTTCCGTCCTCAGTTCTAACGGCAACGGTGTCGTTGTCTCGCCCCTCAACCCGCGCAGAAAACAAATTGGAAATGCCAATAAAGTCGGCAACAAAACGATTGGCAGGCTTTTCATAAATTTCGTGCGGCGAGCCAAGCTGTTCAATCCGGCCACCGTTCATAACCGCGATCCGGTCAGAGAGGATCAATGCCTCTTCCTGATCATGCGTAACAAATAACGATGTCAGTTTGAGCTGCTGCTGCAAGCGCCGGACTTCAAGCTGGATCTGTTCACGCAACTTACGATCCAACGCCCCGAAAGGCTCATCAAGAAGCAGGATGCGCGGATCGAAAACAATCGCCCGCGCGAACGCTACGCGCTGCTGCTGGCCGCCGGACAATTGCCGGGGGAGGCGTTCTTCATAGCCGCCGAGTTCAACGATATCGAGCGCCCATTTGACGCGCTTGGCGATTTCAGCCTTGGCGGCTTTACGCATCTGAAGCGGGAATGCGACGTTCTCGGCAACGGTCATATGTGGAAAAAGAGCATAGTTCTGGAATACCATGCCGATGTCACGTTTCGCCGGAGGCAAGAATGTAATGTCGCGGCCTTGCAGCAGGATTCTGCCGGCATCCGGCTCGGCAAATCCGGCAACAAGGCGCAATAGCGTCGTCTTTCCGGAACCGCTGGGGCCGAGGATGGTCAACAGTTCACCATTGCGAACCGATAGATCAACACGGTCGAGTGCTGTGACGTTACCGAATGTTTTCAGCGTCTGTTCAAGACGAAGGTCGGTTTCGTTGGTCATATATGGTCCTGCCTGAAAGCATGCGCAAAGCGTGCACACAAGGTTACGCGAGAGGATGCATCATCCGGGAGGAAAGTGCTGAGTAAACTTTCCTCCCAGTATCATGACGACGTTTACTGGTGCTTGAGCATCCACTTGTTCCATTTCTCATGGACTTCCTGTCCATGGTCACGCCACCAAACGGTATCCGTCCAGACTTGTTTGGTGATGTTGTCCGGATAGGTTGGCAGGTTCTTGGCGAGCTTTTCATTCACGTACTGAGGAGAATCCAGAGACAACCCGGGATAGCCGATTTCCTCGGCATAAACAGCCTGACGCTTGGGATCAGTCATAACTGCCAGATATTGCTGTGCCCAGCACGGTTGCGGCGAGCCTTTTGGAATACCGTAGGCGCTGAGCTTGATCAGGCCTTGGTTCCACTCGATTGCCATCGGCGCATCATCTTTGATCAGATTATAGAAACGACCGTTCCAACCTGATGCAAGCACCACCTCACCATCAAGGAGAAGCTGTGCCGGCTGCTGCCCGGACTTCCACCAGACAGTGATGTGCGGTGCAATTTCATCCAGTTTCTTGAAAGCGCGGTCAACATCAAGAGGATACAAGTCCTTCGCTGCAACGCCGTCTGCCATCAATGCATATTCAAGGTTGTCGACAGGGTGATTGCGTAACGAGCGTGGTCCAGGGAACTTTTTCACATCCCAGAATTCTGCCCAAGATTTGGGGTGCCCATTCGGAAAGGCTTTTGTTGAATAGGCCATGACCGTGGAATAAGCGCTTTTGGCGAACCAGTATTCAAGTTCCTGCGCTTCCTTCGGGAATCGTGAACGATCAACAACTTTTGAATCGATCTTTTCCAGCAACCCTTCATCAACCGCGGTCAGCACGTCCTGTCCGCCAATTTCTGTAACGGTCCATTCAACATTCCCGGACGTCACCATCGCCTTCAGCTTCCCGAAGTTTGTCGGGCTTGTATCAATTACCGTGATGCCGTGGATTTTTTCGAAGTCACTGCTGAAAGCTTTGCGCATCGCATTTGCCATTTCTCCACCGGATGCGTTGACGACGATGGATTCCGGCTTTGGTCCAGGACAAACCTCTGCTGCATGCAGTGGCGATGCTGCTATCATTCCACTCAGGGCCAGCGCACCGGCGCCTAAGACAAGTATTCTAGACATATCATATACCTCACTGTTTTTGCTTCTAGATGCCAGTGCTGCTCGTTCATCGAAGCAGTCATTCATAATTTTCCCATTATCACACCAGCGATAGTTCATTCGGTCAAATATTCAAAATTGCCAAGTTCATAGCCTTATTCTATGGTTATGCATGGCCACGGTTAGGCAATTAGAAGCGCTTCGGGCGATTATCGACTACGGCACCGTGACCGCCGCAGCGGATGCGCTCGGTTTGTCGCAACCGAGCGTCAGCAAGGCGATCTCTTTGCTTGAGCATTCCACAGGGCTGAAACTTTTTGACCGCCGCCGCCGTCGATTGTACCCGACGGCTGAAGCGATGACTTTGTATGGTGAAGTCGACAAAATGTTTTTGAGCCTGACGCGTATTGTCGGGATGTCCCGCGAGTTAAAGTCTCTGACCACGGGGCAGGTCAGCATTGTCGCATCGCCGGTTCTGGGTTTTAATTTATTGCCGGAATGCATCGGATCGTTTCGCGACGATCACCCGAAAGCAAGTATCTCTCTGCATGTTCACGACGCGGGTGTTGTTGCACAGTGGATCATTGCCCAGCAGGCAGACGTTGGTTTCGGCTGGAACAGCATCGATCATCCTGCAGTGATCAGTCAGCCCTTGTGTGAGTTGGAAGCGGTGCTGGCGATGCCGATCGATCACCCATTCACAAAAAAGAAGGTCTGCAAGCCCTCTGATCTGGAAGGCGAGACTTTCCTGAGTTTTAGTCGCGACACACGCACGCGTCACAATATCGATACCATGCTCGATCGTTTTGGCATATCTGCGTATAGCCCGGTCGAGGCTTATATGTCTGAGTCCCTGTGCGCGATGGTGGCATGCGGCAGCGGCATTTCCCTGGTCAATCCGTTGTCGGCTGAAACACTAGAAACCAGGGGGCTGCTGACCACGCGGCGTTTTGAGCCGGCCATTATCATGCCACTGCGCACGCTGCGTCCGCGCAACCGTCCTAAATCCATGATGAGTGACCACTTTGTCGAACACACGCGTGAACAGCTTAAAAAGAAAATGCGCGAAAGCAATATTCCCGGAAAAATGAAGGGTTAAGCTGGAGCAAGCGCTTAACGCTGGCGTTTCTCTTCGTGGTCCCAGGCGCCTTCACGCAAATCCGGTTTTGCCGCCTTGATTAAATTTTTCGCGATTTTGCCGGACGGGGTTCGCGGAAATTTATTCACAAACTCGACATATCTGGGCACTTTGAAGGGCGCCAGTTTGGCGGCGGCGAAAGCAATCAGGTCTTCAGCTGCTGGCGGATTGTCCATTTGCTCAGGGATCACATAAATTTTCACGTCTTCGCCGCGTGTTTCGTGCGGCACGGCGATCGCCGCAACGTCGCCCACACCCGGTGCCTGGGCGATAACTGATTCCACTTCCCGGGCTGAAATATTCTCGCTATTGCGCCGGATCATGTCCTTGATCCGCCCGACGATATAGTAGTACCCACGCTCATCGCGGCGGAACAGATCGCCGGTACGGAACCAATCACCGAAGAAAGCGTCTCGGGTCGCTTCGGGTTTGTCGTAATACCCAAGCAGGATATTCGGCCCCCGCACGACCAGTTCACCGATTTCTCCATCGGGCACGTCATGTCCATGTTCATCAACGACCCGGCATTCGCGGAATGCGCACGGCATGCCGCATGAACCGGACCCGATCATATCAACGGCTTCCAGCGGCATGAACATGGAGGCACCAATTTCTGTCATGCCGAACGCTTCACGTGCCTGAACGTTAAATCTGTTCTGCAGATCGTGATGGAGTTCTTTCCTGAGGCCATAGATATTGACGCGGCGCAGGGCGTTCTGCCGATCATCCGGATGCGGCGTATGGCGATAGAACATCTCGTTAAACAGGCAAAAATGGATATCGTAGCGTCGCACCCATTCCATGAAACGGGTAGAGCTTTGCCGCCGAGCCACAAACAAGGTGCCGCGCTGATAGAATGCCATCAACGTCAGCCATTGTGGATCCATGTAATAGTAGGGCGTCGAGGCAAGAATGTTCTTGTACACCAACCCATCGCGACGCGCTGCCACTTTGGCCGTACCTGTCCAGTAGCTGTGCCGCAGCATGCACCCTTTCGGAAACCCCGTGGTCCCGGAAGTATACTGGATGTTCATGAGATCTTCGGAGACGGGCGGCTCGTCGACAACAAACGAGGGATCGCCACTAGCCATGACGTCTGCATGTCGATGATAGACTGCGTCGTCGCTATCCCCGACGGTAATGATGCGATGATCGTTCAGAATCGCAGGCCTTTTCGACATGCCTGCCAGGCACGGTAAAAGTTCGGCATCTATGACAAGCCATTCAGCATCACTGTCGTTGATGATGTAGTCGAGTTCGCTGGATGAGTAGCGATCATTGATCGGCACCATAACGGCACCGAGGCGACCGAGTGCCAGCCAGGTCGTCGGGAATGTCGCCACGTTGCCGGCAATCATGACGCCGACGTGCGAGCCTTTCCGAATGCCCAGCTTATAAAGCCCATGTGCCAGCCGGTTTACGTTATCTCTGACCTGACGATAAGTCTCGACAACGCCATCCTCAAAGAAATGCCAAGCCGTCTGATTGGGGATCTCCGCCACCGCGTCATCCAGTACTTGCGTGATATTGGCAGGCAGAGGCTCGCTTTCGATTTGACGCTGACGGGCTTCCGGTCCCCGGATGTGCGCGTCGATCAAATCTGACGTTTGCAGCCCCTTGCCAAGGATTTTTAGGATTGATGGTGTGTCGCCGTCCAAACTGCTTGCCCCGGCTTTTTCTTGAATGTGTGTCGTCATGAAATTCTCAAAGAATGCTTCCCCATAGGCACATCATCGCCCTTCACATCATTCGATCAAATATTAAATAATTCAGATATCATGCTTAAAATCTATAATTAACATGACAACGAGACCACCCAACGACGCCAATAGGGGTTCAGAAAAATCATATCCGACACAACTTGAGTAGCGCCTATTGAGGGATTGCCCTGTTCCAGGCAAACCCTCAATTGTACTCGTTGACATGGAGTATTTTAAGCGTGTCCCTAATGACGGCTAATGGCTAGAAGCGGACGAAATTCCTTTTGCATCAAAACGTCTGCTTCTGACCCAAAGCAGACATTATTCGAGCCTATGCTTGAAGGCGTGGATCGCTTGAAAAAAAAAGAAAAAACGGCCCCATTAATCATCATCGTAGTTGCCGCTTTTGGCCTGGGCATGACAGGCCAGACAGTTTGACTTGGTCACAACTTTCGGGTCTCGCCAGACGCTGTCCGAAAAGTGGTGTTTGCGCAGAAAGGTCGGGTTCTCGGTAAAGCGTATCGGGACCCCACCCGGTGCAACCCACTGCATGTATTTGCGGGCGACTCCTTGCTGTTTCACGTCACCTGCATTGGCGATGAGATAAGCACGGATTGCGTTGACCTGTTTGGTCGGCAGTGTGGCATCTTCGCCGAAATGGTCGGCGAGATTGCTCATAATCCGATCCCAGGATCTGGCTGGTAGGAAGGCCGGCTGAAATGCCATATGGCAGGAGCCGCATTCCTTCTCCACCAATGGGTCCGTTACCTTGGGTGCCCACTCGTCCGCCAGTACCTGAGAAGTCGAGGCTAACAGGGCAGCAATGATCAAAATGTGTCGCATGATTTATTGTCCTGCCATGAATGTAATGTAATCGCCCTTTTCAAGCGCCGTGCAGGTTCGACCGAGCACGCTCTTGCAATCGCGAAGAAACTGCTTTTCGACATCATCCCGATTGGTAAAGCGGCTGGGGTTGACCGACACGGCGACCGGATCAATGGGGCGGCCGGTCTTGGCATTCTGGCCCGGGTTTCTCGGGTTGTCCGTATGGCAACTGGTACAGGACGGTGTGCGGGGATCGCCACTGGCCCACTTCGTCCGAAAAAGGGCCTCGCCCCGTTCGGCGGCGAACGCTTTAAATGCAGGATCTGCCTTGGCGGCTTGCGCTGCATAGTCAGTCAATATTGACTCGCGGGCCGGTTCACCTGCCGAGGCTATGGCCGGAGAGGCGAGCGCGGCAATGAGCAATAGCTTGCGGATCATAGGGAGTGTTCCTTGCTTTGGATGAACCGAAGACGATGGAAGAGCTTTGAAAGTGTCTGACTGAGCAACCGCTTGCCGCCGTACATGTAACTGACAAAACCGATGTGACCGAAGATGACCCACAGGGAAGCTTCAGAGATGGCTTCGTGAGGATCTTCCAGCCAGGTCATAATGGAATCAGACAAAGCGCCAGTGACCGCCGATAAGCCAACGATCAGCAAAAGTGTGGCTGCGAACCAGGCAAACAAGGGGTGTCGGCCTTTGGCGGTTGGTAACCACGCTTTCAGAAGCCCGAACGTTGGTCGTGGTAGTTTCAGAAGTTTTGACGACGGTGCAATAAGGCTGATCAGCAGACGAATGACGATCGCCACCAGCACTGCATAACCGGCGAACTGGTGAATGGCATATGTATCCTCGTCTGCTGTCAGATAGGCGACAAGATAGCCGCCGCCAAGCCATGCGTGCCAGAACAGCAGAATTGTATGCTGATGTTTAGGGGTCATTCGTCTGCTCCTGGTTTCAATCGTCGTCGCGTCCGTTTGCATGCTTGCGGTCGTGCTTACGGTTATGCTCCATGCCTTTTTCATCATGGTGATCCCGGTCCTGTGAGGAGGATTTGTGGCGCTCCCTGCCTTGACCGTTTTCCGCCAGATAGCCATTGCTTTCCAAGGGTCGGGAGCCGATCTCAGAGGCAACTGTCGTAACTGCGTTGGGCGACAGATAGCTGCTGTCTCGACCTTCGGCGTAAACGGCTGCAGCGGTTGCAATCACGGCGGCTGCGACAAGTCCGTGGATAATCATTTTTTTAAGCATTACATTCGTTCCTTTGTTGTTGATGCTGCACAGCCTAGCAAAAGCAACCTGAACGCTCTCTGAGCGAGATGTTCATGTACCGTTCATGTAGAAAACTCTAGTATCGGGCTGTGCGAAAAATTTTATACATATTGGCCGTCTTGCTAATCGCCGCTCCGGGCTGGGCGGATGGTGCGCGTGACGACAGCCACGGACGTGGTCATGAGGATGACCATGACCGGGCCCGCCATGCTCTTGAGCGAGGAGAAATTCTTTCTCTGGCTGATATCCTAAAGAAATCCGAGCAGAAATATGCCGGCCAGTTGATTGAGGCCGAACTCGAAGACGAACACGGAAAAATGGTTTACAAACTTGTCGTTTTGACCGCTAACGGCCGTGTTCTCAAACTGTATTACGATGCCAGTTCCGGTGAATTGCTGGAGCTGAAGGAGCGGGGTAAAAAACACTGAGAGTTCTAGTAATAGAGGATGAGGCGGCTCTGAATTTCCGGTTGCAGAAGGTGTTGGAGGCCGCTGACTTTGCTGTCGATGTCGCACATGATGGTGAGGAAGGCGGGTACCTGGGCGACACTGAAACTTATGACGCGGTCGTGTTGGACCTTGGATTGCCCAAGGTCGACGGCGTGACGGTCCTTACCCGCTGGCGCGAAGCAGGACGGAACATGCCTGTACTGATTTTGACGGCGCGCAGCCGCTGGTCAGACAAAATGGCGGGCTTCAACGCGGGTGCGGATGACTATCTGGTCAAACCGTTTGAGATGGAAGAAGTGGTTTACCGGGTACGCGCTCTTATCCGGCGGTCGTCGGGCCACGCGCAACCGGAATTGACCTGTGGCGAGCTTCGACTGGACAGCAACAGCGGCAAGGTCAGTTTGCAAGGGAATCCCCTGCAACTGACGGCTCAGGAATTTCGAATTCTTTCCTATCTCATGCACCATCCCGACAAGGTTATCAGCCGAACTGAGCTGATTGAACACACCTACGACCGCCATTTCGAAACCGACTCAAACTCGCTTGATGTGCTCATGGGACGGGTTCGTAAAAAAGTGGGCTCCGCCTATCACAGCTGGGAACGCGGACTGAACGAGAATACCAACGGGCTGGTGCGGCAATACTTCCCCAAGGGTACAGACTTTGCTAAGTTGACCGCATCAGATGTGCAGCGTGTGGAAGATTTACTCAATAACCGACCGCGCAAAGCACTCAACTACCACTCACCCAATGAGGTCTTCGACAAGCTCACAGCCCCGCTTGAAAACTATGCACTTGGTATGTGAACTTGGG
>FLOH01001067.1_pt1 | contig 45799 bp, 49 predicted proteins | sample 756751 | NCBI WGS metagenome assembly FLOH01 (sample SAMEA4026879, study PRJEB14308) | marine metagenome | biome: coastal water; material: water | depth 74 m | reverse complement strand
CACAACACAGCATATGGAATTGGCGCCGTTTCAACGGCATAAAATTCAACATCAGGATTTGTCCGGGCAAGATAAAGGGTCGTCCCGCCCAAACCGCCCCCAAGGTCTATAAATTTTATGCCCTTCTGTTTGGGTAAAAGCCCGCTTAATGCCCGCCAAGTGGTTCGGTTGGATAGATACAGCGGCACTCCACCCCGGGCACTGTTCCAATAAACGAGAAGCGTAGCGACAAAAAGCAATAACCAGACCCAGGCCGGCACCTCAGTCCTGAGTGCCCATGCCGCAGTCGCTGGTATCAACACCTGTACCGGCGCCCACCATCTGGAAAGACCTAAAAACAAACCGGCCACGGCCGCCAGAATGCCCTGTAGTACCAGCAGTGACATCAAGGTGGGTTTCCAACCGATATTACCCAGAACGTTACCGAAGATGACGAAGACAAGGGCACCGGATATTATCTGACAGGCAATCACCGTGGTTGTCGGCGAGCCGAAGATGGAACGTTTGGATTCGTCCCCTAATTTGTTTTCCTGCTTTGGGCGCGATGGATCGCTGTCAATCATCATCTTTTTCTAGTCCAGCTTGTCGATATGGGCATAACGCCCCTGATAGTAAAGCAAGGGTCGGCCTTCATCAGCCTGCATCAGTTTTTCGACTCGCCCGACGATAATCAGGTGATCTCCGCCTTCATGCACGGCCTCCAGGCTACATTCGAGATTTGCAAGACACCCGGAAAGGATGGGGGCGCCGCTATTCCATGTTTCGTAGTCAATGCCAGAAAACCTGTCCTCCTTGCGGCTGGCGAAGATATCGGACAGATGTTGCTGGTTTTTTCCCAGCATATTCAGGGCGAAGCCATTGCCGTTGACAAAGGCGTCCAGGCTGCCTGTTGATCGGTCCAGACAAAAAAGGACCAATGGCGGATCCAGTGATAGGGAAGAAAAAGCATTAACAGTAACGCCAACCGGCAGACCCCCATCGAAATAACCGGTGACGACGGTGACACCAGTGGCGAATCTGCCAAGGACGTTTCTAAAAATATTGGAATCTATGCTCAACAATTTTATCCTGTTAAAGGGCTCAAGGCTGCCCTAATCTATTGTTTATATTGATTTTGTGTCCTAAACGGGCGAAAATTGTTCGGCAACGCCAGATCGGATGCTCTATTGTCGTCAGCATTGAGAGTAGAATTCAGCATGGACTAAATAATTAGAACCTTCGGTCGGAAAAGGCGAGTATATCCGATCACTATTAATGAGAATTAAAAATAAATCCTCCGGGGGATCTTTATTTAAATGTTTGCCATCATCGGTTATATCCTTGTTATCGGCAGCGTCATCGGCGGTTATTTGGGGGTCGGCGGGCACCTGAATGTGCTTTGGCAACCTTTTGAATTCGTGATCATTCTTGGCGCGGGGCTCGGCGCGTTTACTGCTGGCAATGCAAGTCTGATGAAACGCATGGGTGGCGCTTTCGCTACCTTTTTCAAAGGCCCAAAATATAAACCCGAGGATTATATGGAACTCCTCGGCGTTCTTTATGCCGTATTCAAACTTGCGAAAAGCAAGGGAGACCTGGCCCTTGAAGCGCACATCGAAACCCCGGCAGAAAGCTCCCTGTTCCAGAATTTCCCTACATTCTGCCAGGATCATCACGCGATGGAGTTTCTCTGCGATTATCTTCGAATGTTGACGCTTGGCACTTCAAATGCCCACGAAGTTGCCGAAATTATAGATACCGAACTGGAACTACACCATGATGAGGATCATGCCGTTTCAGCCGCCATGCAAGGGCTCGCAGACGCCTTGCCTGCTCTGGGTATTGTTGCCGCCGTTCTTGGTGTTATTCATACCATGGGTTCAATTACCGAGCCGCCGGAAGTTCTCGGTCACCTGATTGGCGGCGCCCTGGTTGGAACCTTTTTTGGCATTCTCGCATCATACGGTTTTGTGGCTCCTATTGCTCAGTCGATCGGTCAAAGCTTTGAATCAGATTCTCATTACCTTAGCTGTGTCAAGGCGGGCATCATCGCGCATATGCAAGGATATGCGCCACAGGTGTCGATTGAATTTGCCCGCAAAACACTGGCAGGAAAAATGCGTCCGACCTTTATCCAGGTCGAAGAAATGATCGGCGAACTGCCGACCACAAGCTGAGTCTGACTGATGGCAGACGTCAACCAGCCAATTATTCTTAAAAAGATAAAAAAAACCGTAGGGGGCCATGGAGGTGGTGCCTGGAAAGTCGCTTATGCCGATTTTGTTACGGCGATGATGGCTTTTTTCCTTTTGCTTTGGTTGCTCAACTCTGTAACCCAGGATCAACTTGAAGGTATCTCTGATTATTTTGCACCGGCCTCAATATCGGCAACAACGAGTGGTGCCGGCGACGTGCTCAGCGGCAAAACGATCGGCGAAGAAGGGGTGATGGAAAAAGAAGCCTCCGTTCCCAGCGTCACGGTCGAGCTACCCCCACCCAAATCTGGTTCGACGACAACGGACGTAGAAGGCGATTCTGGTGCGACAACGGATCAAGAAACCGAGGAATTTCAAAAACAAAAAGTAATTGAAGAAGAGCAATTCCAGGAAGCCGAGAAGAAAATTGAAGATGCGATTCAGGAAATTCCAGCTCTTCAGGAGTTGGCAAAAAGCCTGATGGTCGACAACACCCCTGAAGGGCTGCGCATACAACTTGTCGATCAGGATGGTCTGGCAATGTTTCCGAGTGGTAGCGCGGTTATGCATCCACATACCAGAAAACTGCTGGAACTGGTCACCAAGGCAATTCTGGATCTGCCACAGCTATTGTCCATTTCCGGGCATACGGATGCTGTGAAGTTCGCCAGCAAGCGGGCTTACGGTAACTGGGAGTTGTCGGCCGACCGCGCAAATAATGCGCGCCACGAACTTGAAAAATTGAGTGTGCCTGAAGAACGGATTCAGCGTGTTGTCGGGCTTGCCGCCACAGATCCGCTGTTGCCGGAAGATCCGAATAATGCACGCAACAGACGCTTGTCGATCATCTTGCTACGAGGAACAAGCGTCACACCAAAACCTGATGAGGACCCGGCGAATAAGGCAGAAAACACGGCGCCAGATTCCACAGGCTCTCCAGATGGAGAAACGGTTTTTGAGCCTGTCGGTGATGCCACAGAAAATAATCCTGCTCCTGAGCCCGAATCACCTGCACCTGAGCCAACGCATGCGCCAGAGGTTCTGGAAGAAATGCCAGCCAATATCCCCGAGGCAGTAATGGAAATTACACCGATTGAGATTACGCCTGAATTATTGCCTGAAACGGATGGGGGGCAAGGTGAAGGCGCCTCACAGGAATTGCTGATTCCACCTCTGCCGGAACCAGAACCAGAGCCGGAGCCGGAACCAGAGCCGGTCGTAGAGCCTGAACCACAACCCATACCCGAGCCACAACCCGAACCCGTTCCGGAAGTCCAGGTTGATCAGGGAATCATTCCGGATACGCAAGTTGAGATAACGCCGGTCGAGATCACGCCAATTGATATCTCGCCAATTGAAGTTGTCCCTGTGGAACCGCAGTAATAGGAGGGGGAATTAATGCGACACAAACCCCTGCCGGGTGCAAATTTCTTTTTTTCAACGGCGCCCCTACCCTGCCCATATTTTCCCGACAGGGTGGAGACTCGTGTAGTGACGGAACTGATCGGTCGCAATGCCGAAAGCCTTCATTATTCACTTACCCTTGCCGGATTCAGGCGGTCCCACACAATAACCTATGCTCCGACCTGCCCGGAATGTGACGCGTGTAGATCGGTCAGGGTTTGTGTCAATGGTTTTGCCCCTTCCCGATCACAACGTCGGGTACAAAAACGCAACAACGAAATCACCGCCGAAATCACACCTGCCATTGCAAATGAGGAGCAGTACGCAATATTTTCGAGCTATCAAGCATCCCGGCATGGCGATGGTGATATGGCAAAAATGGAATACGGGGACTATCAGGCGTTAGTCGAGGAAACAGAAGTTGAAACAAAATTGGTGGAATTTCGCCGCGCAGATGGAACGTTGATAGCCTGTTGCCTTGTAGATCGAATGTCTGGGGGGCTTTCAGCCGTTTACAGCTACTATGATGTCGGTGTCGACCCTCGGCTCAGCATAGGTACCTATATAATCTTGTGGCTGATTGAGAGGGCTAAATCAGAAGGTCTTGATTATGTGTATCTCGGTTTCTGGATCGAGAATTGCGTAAAAATGGATTATAAGTCCGGATTTCGGCCCTTACAGGTTTTTACACCGGATGGTTGGCGAGAGTTGCCCTAAGGCAAAAGGAAATATACACTTAATATCTTGTGATTAACTTTAGCCATAATGAAGAAGTCACAAAAATAATAATACATCAGTTCTATCAGGGAGAATATCGATGAAACGTCGTCAATTCCTAAAGAGCGCCGCCACCGTAATTTCCGGTGCTGCTGTCGCATCACTCGCCACACCCGCTATCGCGCAGGGCATGCGCGAATTAAAAATGGTGACCACATGGCCCAAGAATTTCCCCGGCCTTGGAACCGGCGCTCAAAGGCTTGCCGATTCAATTACCGCAGCTTCGGGGGGGAAACTATCTGTTAAATTGTATGCGGCTGGAGAACTGGTGCCGCCATTTGAAAGTTTCGATGCCGTTTCCAGCGGCACCGCTGATATGTATCACGGCGCCGAATATTACTGGCAGGGCAAGCATAAGGCTTTCAACTTTTTCACAGCCGTTCCCTACGGTTTCACTGCCAATGAAATTGACGCCTGGCTCAACTATGGAGGTGGTCAGGAATTGTGGGATGAACTTTCAGGCGGGTTTAACCTGAAATGTTTTGCCGCTGGTAATACTGGCGTCCAGATGGGTGGCTGGTTCAACAAAGAGGTCAACAGCCTTGAAGATTACAAGGGCCTGAAGATCCGCATGCCCGGACTGGGCGGCGAAGTGCTGCGCCGGATAGGTGCCGCCGCCGTAACCCTGCCGGGTGGCGAAATCTTCCCAGCCCTGCAATCGGGGGCTATCGATGCGACCGAATGGGTAGGGCCGTGGAATGATCTTGCCTTTGGTTTTTACAAAGTCACCAAATATTATTACTGGCCTGGCTTCCATGAACCTGGCTCGACGTTGGCTTGCGGAATCAACAAGGGTGTTTGGGATGGCTTTGCAGCTGATGAAAAGGCCCTTGTTCAGGCTTGCTGCCATGCCGAAAACAATCGCATGTATTCTGAATACAATGCCAAAAACAGTGATGCCCTGAATACACTGATTAATAAACACGACGTACAATTACGCCAGATGCCAGATCCGGTGATGAACGCCATTGGTGAGGCTTCGGGTATCGTGGTTCGCGAAGTCGGCGAAGTAGATGCTCTTGGTAAAAAGATATTGGAAAGCTACCTTTCTTTCCGCACCCAGGCCCTTTCATGGTCAAAAATTTCTGACCAGGCATACTGGAATTCAAGATTACTGCCGTTCAAGTACTAGGATTGTTTTTCTTGCTATTCTAAAAAGACCCGCACCCTTTCGGGTGGGGGTCTTTTTTTATTTACTTGATTATTCGGATGGCTCGCTTTGGGGTTTCTTAAAAAAACAGTTTCTGTTCTGGATATGGTCAACGAACGAATTGGCCGTTTTGTCGCATGGGCAGCTATCGCCATGGTGCTGATTCAGTTCACTATTGTGGTTATGCGTTACATTTTTGGTATCGGGTCAATCATGATGCAGGAATCCGTCATCTATTTGCATGGCATTCTTTTCATGGTCGGTGCCAGCTACACCCTGCTTCATGAAGGTCATGTCCGGGTTGATATTTTTTATCGAGAGGCAACTCCCCGCACCAAAGCATTTGTAGATCTTTTTGGTTCTTTGTTCCTGCTGCTACCTGTCTGTATTCTTATTTCCTGGTCATCATATCAGTATATCGTGAATTCATGGTCGGCCCTTGAGGGATCAAGAGAAACCAGTGGCATCCAAGCCGTTTTCCTATTGAAGTCGATCATTTGGGTTTTTACGGGCCTGATGATTTTGCAGGGGTTATCCATGGCGGCAAGATCTTATCTGTTTCTTGCCGGTGATCCTCTCGAAAACTCACAAAACAACAAGGGGCATATTTAAAACATGGGACTTAATGAAATCCTGTGCGTTCTGATGTTCGTTGTTGTCTGCTGCGTTTTGCTGGTTGGCTATCCTGTCGCTTTTACATTGGCCGGAACGGGTTTGTTTTTTGCGGGTATTGGTTGGTTTTTCGGCATATTCGATTTTTCTTTTTTTGGAGCATTACCTTCGCGGCTTTTCGGTAATGCCATGACCAACGAAATTCTTGTCGCCGTTCCATTGTTTGTTTTCATGGGAGTGATGCTGGAACGATCTCGAGTCGCCGAGGAACTGCTCGAAAGCATGGGTATGTTATTCGGAAAATTACGCGGGGGGCTGGGTATATCGGTGACAATTGTCGGGGCTTTGTTGGCCGCCTCGACCGGAATCGTCGGTGCTACGGTGGTGACGATGGGGCTTTTGAGCTTGCCGACCATGCTTAAGCGCGGCTATTCGCCGTCATTATCTTGTGGCACTATTTGTGCATCGGGTACGCTGGGTCAAATCATTCCGCCATCAATCGTATTGGTGCTGCTTGGTGACCAGATTTCTAACGCGTACATCGATGCCCAGCGGGAAATTGGCAATTGGTCACCGGACCCGGTATCTGTTGGTGATTTATTTGCTGGAGCCCTGCTACCGGGCTTGTCCCTTGTCGCCATGTATATTAGCTATCAAATTTTGATGGCGTGGTTAAAGCCGGAAACCTCACCGGCGATTCCGGAAGATGAAATTAACGTTGATGGTATCGGTTGGCGCATCGCCCATGCCTTAATTCCGCCCATAGTGCTGATCGTATCTGTTCTTGGCTCAATCCTTGCCGGAGTTGCGACGCCGACAGAGGCGGCAGCCGTCGGAGCCATAGGGTCGCTAATGCTGGCCGGACTGCGGCTCGATGAAAAACGCGGAAAGTCCATATTGATTGGGTTCCTGGCACTGATCGTCATGTTGATGATAGCCAACAGCATGGACTTAAGGGTTTCGCGAAATGAAATTCCAGCCACCGATATGATTGCCATTATTGCGGCCGGAATATGTTCCGCCCTGCTCTGCATCAGCTTGCTAACCAGCCTTTACAGAGTTTACACAACCTACGTTGATGGCTCTGAGACTCCTGTGCTGGTAGATGTCATGCGTTCGACCATGCAAATTTCGGCCATGGTATTTGTTATCCTGATCGGAGCATCCGTCTTTTCATTGGTATTCAGGGGCTTCGGCGGCGATGACTTCGTCCACCATATTCTAAGCGATATTCCGGGCGGCAAGTGGGGGGCCATATTCGCCGTCATGACAGTCATGTTTGTGCTCGGCTTCTTCCTGGATTTTATCGAAATTACCTTTGTCGTCGTACCGATCGTCGCTCCGGTGCTGCTTAAAATGGATATCAACCCGGTGTGGTTGGGTGTGATGATGGCGATGAATTTACAAACGTCATTCCTGACGCCACCGTTTGGTTTCGCGTTATTCTATTTGCGGGGTGTCGCGCCACCGGAAGTCACAACCATGCATATATATCGTGGTGTCGCGCCGTTCGTCGTTATTCAGATATTGGGATTATTGCTTCTGGCCATGTATCCGTCGATCGCGACATGGCTGCCAACGGTGATATTCGGCTAAAAGGTGGTGAATTTTCCGGACGTCGGAAAGCCGCGTGGCACTTTCAGCCCGGCTTGTGATCGCTTGCCCACCCATTTCTTTATTTCCGGCTCGGTGCGGGTTCTCTCCCCACTTTGCCACGAAAGTCCATCCGCAAGCTTGAAGGTGCGGGCATCAACAAGCCCCCCCTTGGCGTGACGCTGCAAGATATTGCCACGCCCCCGGGACATTTCCGGTAATTCATTCAGGGGAAATACCAGGAGCTTGCGGTTCTTGCCAACGGCGGCCACATGGTCATCGTTTTCGCCGACAATAGAGGCTACGACCGCCTCCTCACCCGCACTTAGGTTCAGAACCTGTTTGCCATTCTTGGTTTGGGCGATGACGTCATTTTCAGCGACGATAAAACCGCGACCACCGTCTGAAGCAACCAGTAGCCTGCGGTCTGGCTGATGGATAAACATGGCGACAGGTTCATGTTCGTTGCCGAGGTCAATCATCAAACGCAGAGGCTCGCCATGGCCGCGCGCTCCCGGCAACTTGTCACATCCGATTGTGTAAAAGCGCCCGTTTGTCGCAAACACGACAAGTTTGTCTGTGGTTTGAGCGGTAACGGCGAATCTGGCGGAATCGCCTTCCTTGTACTTCATGTCGCCGGCGCTTTCCACATGACCGCGCATGGCCCTGATCCAACCTTTTTCCGAACATATAACGGTAACAGGTTCGCGTTCGATCATTGCTTCCAAGGGAACTATAATTGCAGAAGGCGGTTTGCCGATAATTGTCCGGCGCTTGCCAAGGATTGACTTGGCGCCAAATTCCTTATTTATCTCAGATAGTTCAGCGGCGATCGTTTTCCAGCGTTTATTTTTGTCCTTGAGAAGTGCCCGCAGCTCATTTTTCTCAGCCTTCAGAACCGTGCTTTCCTTCTTGATTTCCATTTCTTCAAGCTTGCGTAACTGGCGCAAGCGCATATTAAGGATCGATTCAGCCTGCACCTCGGAAAGCTTAAAGGCTTTAATCAACTTTGGCTTTGGCTCGTCCTCGTTACGGATGATTTTGATTACTTTGTCGAGATTAAGGAAAGCGATCAGGTATCCACTCAGAATTTCAAGCCTGTGTTCTATTTTTTCCAGACTGAATTTGGAACGACGAACAAGAACTTCATGGCGATGATCAAGAAAGGCCTGCAACACCTCGCGCAAATTCATCACACGCGGCACGCCGGTACCATCAAGAATATTCATGTTAAGGCCGAAACGGGTTTCCATGTCGGTTTGCCTAAACAGGTGTTCCATCAACATTTCGGCCTCGACCGTACGGTTTTTGGGTTCCAAGACAATCCGCAGTTCTTCTGCTGATTCATCACGGATATCGGCTAACATGGGTAGTTTTCTCAAGTTCATCAGTTCGGCGATCTTTTCGATCAGTCGGGATTTTTGAACCTGGTATGGAATTTCGGTGACAACCACCTGATACTGGCCGTGGCTCAATTTCTCGACCTGCCATCGGGCCCTGAGGCGGAATCCGCCCCGCCCTGTCTTGTAAGCTTCGACAATGGCGCCTTTCGGTTCGACCAGTTCACCGCCCGTAGGAAAATCCGGTCCCGGAATCATTTCCACCAGCTTGCCGATGGTCGCCTTGGGAAATTTGATTAAATGAGCCAAGGCCGCACAAAGTTCGCCGATATTGTGCGGCGGTATGCTGGTCGCCATGCCGACGGCAATGCCCGCAGACCCGTTGGCTAGTAAATTAGGCACCCTAGCGGGCAGCACCACCGGTTCGGAATCCTCTCCATCATAGGTTTCCCTGAAATTGACGGTATCTTCGTTGATGCCTTCCAGCAGTGTCATGGCGAACGGTGTCAGGCGCGATTCTGTGTAGCGCATGGCGGCGGCATTATCGCCGTCGATATTACCAAAATTCCCCTGCCCATCGATCAACGGATATCGGACGGCAAAATCCTGTGCCAGTCGGACCAGGGTGTCATAAACGGCGACGTCGCCGTGGGGGTGGTACTTGCCGATGACATCGCCGACGACACGGGCGCATTTCTTATAGCCGGTTTTCGGATCCAGCTTTAGTTGAAGCATGGCGTAAAGCAGGCGCCGGTGCACAGGCTTAAGCCCATCGCGCACATCTGGGAGCGACCGCGACATGATTGTCGACAGGGCGTAGCTCAGGTAACGCTCGCTCAGCGCATCGGCCAAGCGGGTGTCACGAATTTCCCCTCCTGACTTCGGAAGTGGTGATTTTTTGCTCATGAATGAACCGGACATAGAATAATAAACACAATATATAGTATCTGAAATGTCGGATTGGTCAATCTGTTGTAGATCGTTAAGTTGTGGAAAAATCAATAAAACCGCTTTATTGGCCCCCCCAAACACCACGCCATACCTACTTATTCACGTGGCGGCTTAAGCGTTCGACAAGCCGGCGGCGAGCCGCAGGCTGCTTCTTCCCCGCAAGGGCGAAAACATGGCGTTCCAGGAAATATCCGGTTAGGGCCAACCCATCGATAATTTCACGGGTTTCTCCGGCAACGCCACTGGTCATCAGGAACGCCGGCAGCGCAAGCATGGATTTCAGGTAGGGCTCACCTGCCCCCCTTGAAACGGCACGTCCCGATTTTGGCGATACGTAGACAAGGTTTTTCGTGCTTCCAGTTGACGCACAACTTCTCAGATCGAGTCCGAAACCCAGTTCGCCAAGTAGCCCGACTTCCCACTTCACATAAACCGATGGCCAGATATCGCCTTTCAAGGATTCCAGCAGCACTGACAGGCCTTCAAATATAGCCGGATGAGGTTGGCGTTCGGGCAACGACTGTTCGGTTACCGCCAATGCTGCAGAAAGGCAGGCCAATTTATTGGCATCTCCCAACAAGGTCGCGGCATGAGCATGAGATAGCTCGCAGGTGTAATTGCCCAGATGTTCTGCCAGACGTGCGCGCCAGTGGGCCTGGACCTTATTGCCCGGTTGTAGGTCGCCACGTTTTCGCTTTCCGTTACCCCCCCTTACCAGCCCGGCATGAACGCCATAGGCCGACGTCAATAGCGTAACGATAGCGGATGATTCGCCATGCTTACGGGCCGATAAAACGATGCCTTGGTCTGTCCAGTCCATGAGTAGAAATTAATCCGCCTGTATGTAATACTTGGAAAGGTTCAAAAGACGAATCTGCTGTCCAATTATAGAGCAGGAATATGATCCACAAGAAAATTATTGAAAAAGCCCTTGGTAATCTTGAGCCAAAGCGTGCCGAATATTTTGGCGGTATCGCCCGTGCCCTTGAAGAAGACGGGCGCACAGAAGCGAACGCAAACATAATTTACACGGTGCTCAAGGATGTCATGGATGACCTTCCGACCTATATTGAAAAAAAAGAGCTGATAGAACTTATATTCAAGTTCGTCGAAGATAATTATACGCGTTTGCGCGAAATCATGTACGACATGAAATTTATTCAGGATCAGACCGCTATTCGTAAGGTGACGCGTTATTTCGTGCAGCAGATAATATCTTTGTCATTTGATAAATTAAACAGTGGTGAAATCACATTAGAAGAAAAAGAAGTTCACAAGCTGACATGGCCATATCGGGATACTGACGTTATTGATCCTGAAGAAGAGCCGGAAGCCTGGGCGGAGGCCGTCCGCAAGACTGAAAAGTGGCGAAATGAATATGGTAAGGATCGCCGTAGCCGCGGTCACGCCCGCATTGATGAGGTGGCAACCGATCAAACACATCCGCTTGGAAATAAAAAAAAGGTATAAATTTCAGGCGTTGAAATCCAGGCCCCAATCCCGGTATCTTTCGGGGTCATCGCCCCATTTTTCCCTGACTTTCACAAACAGAAACAAGTGAACCCGCCGTTCGAATATTTCCTCGAGCTCTTTTCGGGCCGATTCGCCGATAGATTTTATGCGCGCACCGCCCTTGCCGAGAACAATACCTTTCTGGCTTTGCTTTTCGATATAGACCACCTGGTTGATCGTAACGGAACCGTCATCATGTTCCTGCCAATCTTCAATCTCTACGGTTGCCGCATAGGGCAACTCCTGGTGTAATTGACGGTAAATCTGCTCTCGTGTGATTTCTGCCGCCAGCAACCTGGATGGCATATCCGAAATCTGATCTTCGGGATACAGCCACGGTCCTTCCGGGACGCTCTTCGCCAACTGGTTCAATAGGTCGTCGATCCCATCACCGGTTTTGGCCGAAATCATGAATGTGTGATCGAACAGCCCCGTCTCGGCAAGGCCCGATGTTAGTTCGAGCAATGCGTGTTTTTTGACCAGATCGACCTTGTTGATGGCCAGCCACGCCTTTCGGTCCTGTTTTTTCAAATTATCAATAATCGCCTGGGTATCATGGTCAATGCGGCGAGATGCATCAATCAACAACAGAATCCGGTCAGCGTCAGACGCTCCACCCCAGGCCGAAGCAACCATGGCCCGATCAAGACGGCGTTTCGGAGCAAATATACCGGGGGTGTCGATGAAAATTACCTGGGATGAATCTTCGATGCAAATGCCCAGCACCCGGGTCCTCGTCGTCTGCACCTTGGGTGAAACGATCGATACCTTGACCCCGACCAACCTGTTCATCAGGGTAGACTTGCCGACGTTAGGTGCACCAAGAATGGCAATAAAACCACAGCGCGTGGCCGGGTTGTCCGTCATCAATTATTTTCCTTAAGTAAAATCAACAATTTCTCGGCTACGGCCTGTTCTGCAATACGTTTTGACTGCCCTTTTGCCGTAATCGGGTCGCTGCCGGCAGCGGTAACCGCCATCGTGAAGATTACATCATGGGCCGGGCCTTCCCGTCCCACTTCTTTGTATATGGGTAATTCCAGACCCTTGGATTGTACGAATTCCTGCAATTCCGTTTTAGCGTCTTTGGGCGGTAACAAATCCTCAGCCATTAACGGCGTCCACAGACGGCGAATGAATAAATCGGCGCATTCTGCCCCGCCATCTTGATATATTGCCGCTATAACTGCCTCACATGTATCGGCAAGCAACGCTGGATTGTCACGTCCGCCCCCTTCTTCTTCCGAAGCGGCAAGCCTGACATAAGGTGCAAGGCCAATTTCGCCTGCGATACGGGCAAGTGTTTCCCGGCGTACCAGGGCCGTATGTCGGCGGGCCAGATCGCCCTCATCTTCATTGGGGTAGGTTTCGACAAGCATTGCCGCAACAGCAAGGCCCAAAACCCGGTCGCCTAAAAATTCCATACGTTGATTGGTCGTGATCCTTTCGGCCGCTGTCTTGGCCGTGCTTGGGTGGGTCAGCGCCTGCTCGAGCAACTGCCTATTGGTAAAACTATAACCAATGGCGCCTTCAAACTGTTCAAGGTTTTTGTTCATCAATTTAGAACCGTCAGTCGATAGAACTAAAGAATCTGCTGAAACGAGCCGTCACCGGCCATTTCCAGAACTCCCATCCGTTTCCATCGATTGAGATCCACAGAAATTCGGCCCTACCAATTAAATTCATGCGCGGAATAAATCCTACGTCTGAAAAACGGCTGTCCTTGGAGCTATCCCGGTTATCACCCATGGCAAAGTAATGACCCTCGGGGACATTGAAAACGGGCGTGTTATCGGCACTGCCATCATCACCATAGGCCTCCAGAATGGGGTGGCGAACGCCGTTCGGCAGGGTTTCCATATAGCGAGGAATTCGGCGAACGTTACCAAACCCGTTGTCGATCAAATAATCATCAACATGTTCGCGCTGCACAGCCGTGCCATTAATATGTAATATGCCATCAACGACCTGAATAGAATCACCCGGCAGTCCAATAAGCCGCTTGATATAGTCCTTTGTCGTGTCTGTCGGTAACCTGAAGACGAAAACGTCTCCGCGCTTTGGCTCGGTGAATAACATTCTGTCTTCTATGACTGGCAGGCTGAACGGCAATGAATACTTGCTGTACCCATAGGACATTTTAGAAACAAACAGATAATCACCTACCAGCAGTGTTGGTATCATTGAACCGGATGGAATGCTGAACGGCTCATAGGCAAAAGCACGGATACTGATCGCGATCAGGCCCGCATAGAGGACCGTCACGACCGTATCTTTTAAGCCGCCACCGTTATTCTGACTCATGAAAACAAACCGATATTTCTAGCCCTTGATTGGGAAAGCCGGCAGATGAAGCCAGCAGGTGTTGCGTATGTCAAGAAACTTGGTCCTTTGGAAACGCTGATATGATGACGATGGCCTGAGCCAGGGGATAATCATCGGTCAGCGAAACGTCAATCTGGGCCGTACTGCCAGTTGGCAAAAGCTCTGTCAAACGTTTCCTGGCACCGCCGGACAGCTCCATTGTCGGTTTTCCGGAAGAAAGGTTGACGACACCCATATCACGCCAGAAAACGCTGCGCCGAAACCCCGTCCCCAGCGCCTTTGAACATGCTTCTTTGGCGGCAAACCGTTTGGCATAACTTTCAACTCGATTGGCCCGTTTTTCTGATTTCTGACGCTCTGTATCGGTAAAAATGCGGTCGATAAAACGGTCACCGAAACGTTCCAGGGTTTTTTCTATGCGCCGGATATCTATTAGATCGCTACCGATACCGATAATCATGACTGATCACGCGCTTTATCCATTCGGGCGCGCATGGCCTGAATACTTTTCTCAAGGCCAAAGAATATAGCCTCACCGACAAGAAAATGGCCGATGTTCAATTCAGCGATACTGGCAATGGCGGCTATGGGTTCAACCGTATCCAGAGTCAGCCCGTGACCGGCATGACATTCAAGTCCGACTTTTTCAGCATGGGCGGCGGCCTTGATGATACGTGCCAGTTCCCGTTCACGGTCAGCTCCCGTTGCCTCGCAATAGGCCCCGGTATGAAGCTCAACAATCGGAGCGCCCAGAGCCACGGCCCTGTCAAGTTGCTGCGGATCAGCCTCAATAAACAGGGACACCTTGATTCCGGCCTTCGTTAGGGTATTCACATATGGAACCAGGCGATCAAAACCACCGACCACATCAAGCCCCCCTTCTGTCGTCCGCTCGGCGCGATTTTCAGGAACGATGCAGGCCGCGTGAGGCTTATGCCTGAGGGCTATTTCAAGCATTTCCTCAGTTGCCGCCATTTCAAAGTTCAACGGTTTATCTACCTCGGTGCACAGGCGGGTGATGTCATTATCTGAAATATGGCGTCGGTCCTCGCGCAGGTGCGCGGTAATGCCGTCGGCACCCGCCTCGACCGCCAATTTAGCGGCCTCTACGGGGTCCGGATGGATACCGCCACGGGCATTGCGAATGGTTGCTACATGATCGATGTTGACGCCAAGGCGTAGGTGGGTGCTCATGCTTTCGGCTCCACATTGATTTTCTTTTCTATTACAATTCGCCGCATACGACGTTCCCGGCGGCGGTCCTGGTATGCGCCGATCAGGGGCCTTAATGGTAAATAAAAGACGAACCAGACGATGATAAACGTCGGCAAACTGCCGACAAGCATCGGCCAAAGGATTGGCCATGCGGTCTCAAAAAGATATGTCAAATTAAAACTTAACAAGGCTTCCATGCTGTTGGCAAAAACAGCATGGAAATTAAGTGATCCAGAATCTTCACCTTCGCCGCCTACCCCTATCCAGATACCGAGGTTATAAATCCAGGTCCAGATAAAAGGAAAAGTCCAGGGATTGCCAATGGCGGTTCCGATAGCTGAGGCCATGATATTAGCCCGTATCAACCAGGCACAAATCCCCCCCAGAATGAAGTGCAGCCCGACGAATGGCGTGAACGAAATAGCCGCACCGCAAGCAAATCCGGCGGCAATGGAATAGGATGATCCGGGCAATCTGGCGATACGGTGAAACAGATACGTAGACGAACGTCGCCACCCCAGGCTTGGCCACAAAAAATCGCGAGCCCGGTGATGAATTTTTTGTTTGTTGCGACGCATAAACATAAGAAAAAATATACGCTATTGTGATGTATTCAGAAAAGTAAAACACATTGTTATTAATAGAGTCCGAACTCTACCCCCTGGCTCTTTCGACCATGTTGATCGCCGGCGTCGCACGAAGTGCCGCTATTATGTTGATTAGGTGCTTGACGTCATGAACTTCTATATCGATTAGCAAATCATAAAATTCCGGTGTCCTGTTGGTGATCTTCAGGTTCGATATGTTGCCTTCGTTCTTGCCGATAACCATGGACAGGGTGCCCAGAACGCCTGGCTCATTCATGACCGTCAGATGGACGCGACCGACGTGAATATCGGGGATATCTGACTGCTGTTGCCACGATACGTCGAGCCAGCGCTCTGGTGTATCGGTGTAATTTCCAAGTGTATCGCAGTCAATGGTATGAATGGTCACGCCTTTGCCTGTGGTAATGATACCGACAATCCTGTCACCAGGCAGTGGATGACAGCAGCCTGCATAATGAACAGCCATCCCCGGAATCAGGCCCTTGATCGGGATTGCGCTTTCTTCCTTGTCCATTCCATGGCGGGCCTTCATTCGATCAAGCGGAATGGCCTTGGTATTGGTGCGTTTTTTAATCCCGGGGAATACTGCTTCCAGGACATTACGGCCGTTAAGATGACCGGCACCGACCTGAGCTGTCAGGTCTTCCGGGGCGCCTTGCTTGAATACCTTGAGCACCCCGTTAAGCGCCTTATCGGTGAATTCGTAACCCTCGGCCCTGAATTCTCGCTGCAAGATGGCCCGCCCAAGCTGTACATATTGTTCTCGCTGCTGCAAGTGAACAAACCGGCGGATACGAGCGCGGGCCTTGCCGGTAACGACAAAACGCTCCCAGGTCGGTGATGGGGTCTGCGCGTTCGATGTCAGAATTTCGACCTGATCACCATTATGCAAAACGGTATGTAGAGGTACCATTCTGCCGTTGACTTTAGCCCCTACGCATCTGTCACCGACTTCGGAATGAACGGCAAAGGCAAAGTCGACCGGCGTCGCGCCCTGCGGCATGTTAATCAGGTCGCCGCGTGGCGTGAAACAGAAAACCTGATCTTCATACATTTCAAGTTTGGTGTGCTCCAGAAAATCCTCCGGGCCAGACGCGTGCTCAAGAATATCGAGTAATTCCCTGATCCACCTGTACTGACGGCCTTCGGTTTTGCCCGTATCTTGCTTATATGTCCAATGAGCGGCGACGCCGTTTTCGGCAATATCATGCATTTCCTGGGTTCTAATCTGGATTTCGATGCGGTGCTGTTCCGGGCCCAAAACGCCAGTGTGAAGGGATCGATACCCGTTCGGCTTGGCGGTGCTTATGAAATCTTTAAAACGGCCCGGAACCATGCGATAGGCACCATGAATGATGCCAAGAGCCTGATAACATTCCTCGACTGAGTCGACGATGATGCGAAACGCCATGATATCGGAAAGTTGCTCGAAAGCGACTTCCTTGTGCTGCATTTTGCGCCATATGGAATGTGGTAACTTTTCACGCCCCTTTATCAGAGATTCCACACCGGCGTCCTTCAAGGTCTTTCCAAGTTCACTCTTGATCCGGTTGACCAGGTCGCTGCCTTCGTCGCGCAGGAACTCTAGACGGGATAAAATCGAGCTTCGGGCTTCCGGGTTTGTTTCGGCGAATGCCAGGTCCTCGAGTTCATTTTTCATTTCCTGCATACCGATGCGCTCGGCCAGTGGGGAGAAAATTTCAAGGGTTTCAACGGCGATGCGGCGACGCTTATCGGCATCCTTGATGTAATGAAGGGTGCGCATGTTGTGAAGGCGATCGGCCAGTTTAACCAGTAGAACGCGGATGTCATCGGACATGGCGATTAGCAGTTTGCGGAAATTTTCCGCCTGCTTGGTATGGTCGGACTGCATCTCAATCCGCGTCAGCTTGGTTACGCCATCGACAAGGCGGCCAATCTCCTCGCCAAAAATTTTCTCTACTTCTTCTTGGGTGGCGAGGGTGTCTTCGATGGTGTCGTGCAGCAATGCGGTAATGATGGTGCCGCAATCAAGCTTGTAATGGGTAAGGATGCCGGCAACTTCCAGCGGGTGCAGAAAATACGGATCACCGGAAGCGCGTTTCTGGTTGCCGTGGGCCTTCATGGAAAAGACGTAGGCGCGGTTTAATGCTTCTTCATCAGCATTTGGATCGTAGGATTTTACCTGATCAACGAGCTCTATTTGCCGGATCATGTCATCGTCCCTCGCCGGTCAGAACCTTGCAGGCGGGGGGCCGGCTCAATTCAGCCCTCTCCGGCGGCAGCCTCTTCGCCAGCATCTTCGGGCGCAACGACCTCGTCAATATCTTCGTACATGCCTTTGATCTTGGGGGCCGCTTCATTGGAGTCTGCCGCTTCCTTATGAATGGCCTGCATGTCCATATCATCGTCTTCAGGCTCGTCCATCTCGATCCTCTGCTGAAGGCTCTTGATCAACGCATCTTCCAGAAGATCAAGTTCCACCTTATCCTCGGCAATTTCACGCAGGGCGACGACGGGATTTTTATCGTTATCCTTTTCGACGGTCAGGGGCGCGCCAGCAGAAATATTACGCGCTCTTTGCGCAGCCAACATCACCAGTTCGAAACGGTTCGGAATCTTGGTGACGCAATCTTCAACGGTAACTCGAGCCATCTGTTAACTTCTCCAACGATATAAACACCTTAGGCGAACGCCGATATATATTGTGCAAAGCAGCACAAAGCAAGACAAATGACGGTATTTCCCTTGATTCAGGCATATTCAGGCCGGTTCCGTATGCTGGTCCGGGGGCAGCACGGAAATCATGTCCTCAACCCTGTCATGGCTCACCGGATGGCGCCAGTCTGGGGCGATCACCTGGATCGGCAGCAGCACAAACCCCCTTTCATGGAGCCGTGGATGGGGGATAACCAGTCCTCCGGGCTGATCTTCAAGCACCATATCGCCATAGGCCAGAAGGTCGAGATCAAGAATTCTTGCGGCATTCGGGACCCCGCGCTGGCGTCCAAAGTCTGTTTCCACCAGCAAAAGCCGCTCCATGATGCCTGCTGGCGGCAAACCGGTCTCAATGGCGACCACCCCGTTGATATACCAGGGCTGGTCGGACACCGGAACTGGGGCGCTTTTGAACCACCCGGACCGGGCGATAACGGATAGCCCGGCAGGCCCGAGAGCCTCAACGGCCGCCTCACACGTGGCCTGGGGAGAGCCGTGCTCCGGGCTGGGCAAATTGGCGCCGATGCCGATCAGTATCAAAGTCACTCTCCTTAAGCGCGGCAATTTGGCCTTGCAGGTCAATGCCCGGAAGCCTACCTATAAACCATTAGAGACCCCGGGCCACGGTCATATTGGGCCTGAATGTATTTATCCGCAGACCCCGAAATGTCTTTTAGGCAGCCAACTATTAACATCAAGCACTACCAATAACATATTGTAAAAAAAGGATATTCTAAAATGAATTTTTATAATGACGAGCGCATTGGTTTGTTCATTGACGGCTCCAATCTGTATGCGGCGGCGCGCGCCCTGAACTTCGATATCGACTACAAGCAACTGCTGGCGACGTTTGCAAAAGAAGGCCGCCTGATCCGCGCCCTGTACTACACCGCCCTGCTTGAAGATCAGGAATATTCCCCGATCCGCCCGCTTGTCGACTGGCTTGATTACAACGGCTACACCATGGTCACCAAACCGGCCAAGGAATTCACCGATTCTGCTGGCCGCCGCAAGATCAAGGGCAACATGGACATCGAAATCGCCATCGATGTCATGGAAATGTGCGATCAGCTGGACCATATCGTGCTGTTTTCCGGTGACGGTGATTTCCGCCGCCTGCTCGAGGCCGTGCAGCGGCGCGGCGTTCGGGTATCCGTGGTCAGCACGGTCAAGTCAAACCCGCCCATGGTCGCCGACGAACTGCGCCGCCAGGCCGACTGCTTCATTGAAATGACCGACATCAAGGACAGGATCTGCCGTTCCACATCCCGCAACGATGATGCCGCCGCCATTCCGGACGATTCTCACTTGGGCCTGGACCTGGAAACGGCCTGAGCGCGCCCCGGTGAACGCCAGCCGCCCACAAATTTCATCAGCCGCACCGGACAGGGACTGCCCGTTGTGTCCGCGTCTGGTCGCCTACCGCCTGGGCAACCGCGCCGATTATACGGGCTGGCATAACGCCCCGGTTGCCTCGTTCGGCGATTCGGGGGCGGCGTTGCTGGTCGTCGGCCTGGCCCCCGGCCTGAAAGGGGCTAACCGGACCGGCCGGCCGTTTACCGGCGATGTGGCCGGCGACCTGCTGTACCCGACCCTGCTGCGGTTCGGGCTGGCGCGGGGTGAATTTATGGCCGAAGCCGATGACGGCCTGAGCCTGATCAATTGCCGGATCACCAACGCGGTTCGCTGCGCGCCCCCGCAGAACAAGGTGGTTGCCGCCGAAACAAAGGCCTGCGGCGCGTTTTTAGCGGCTGAAATCGCCGCCATGACGAATTTGAAGGTGCTGCTGGCCCTGGGCGGTGTCGCCCATGGAGCCATCCTGTCGGTGCTCGGGGAGAAAAAAAGCGCCTATAAATTCAGCCACGGCGCCCGGCATACGCTGCAAAGCGGCATCATCCTGGCCGACAGCTATCATTGCTCGCGCTACAACACCAATACGAGGCGGCTAACAGGTGACATGTTCGACAATGTCTTTCACAATGTTGTGGAGATTCTTTGACCCCATAACATGTGATTGATCCCCATGGCCGAAATCATCAGCCTCAATCAGGTGCGCAAGCAAAAGAACAAGGCCGAGAAGCAGGCCAAATCGGCCGAAAACCGCAGCCTGTTCGGCCAAAGCAAGCCTGAAAAATCAAGAAACAAGGCCGCTAAAGACCTTCAGGATGGCAAGCTCGACGGCCTCAGGATTTTGCGGCCGCCGGAAGACGGCGACGACATCGCCTGATAAAAAAAAGTGAAGGAACGAAAGCCAATTAATCCTTTGGAATCAAGGGTCGCTGTTTTTTGACGTCGGGCCTGCTCCGCCCCTGCCGCGGAACAATAACATCAGATGGACAATTTCAAAGAACAGGTAGGGACTATAATCACAATTATATACTTAAGAAAAGTGACTAGAAATGGCAGATTCGCAAGAAAGGGAGATCGAAATTACCCCCGAGATGATCGAGGCGGGGATTAAGGCTTATCGTGGTTGGGCGGATAAAAATCTATTTGGTGATGCCGCAATTGCCGCTGACGAGCCCGACCATGTTATTCACAAGCTAGTTGGTTCGATTATCAGGAGCACGGCCTGCTAATGTCGTTATCCTCCAGAAAATCAGCCAACGCGATAAAGGTGCGATGTACGAAAAGTGCTCGGCGTCGAATTTGGTGAGCAGTTAGTCGTTCTATTCGGTCAATATCGAGCCGTCCTTTTCGAGCCCGGACCATGTTTTTGTATGAAATGATTTCATCCCGGCTTCCGCCGACTGGGGTAACGACAGAATGAGCGACACCGTTACGCATATCGACGGCACGTTCGAGGGATTTTGAAAGACGGTCATATGTTCGCCATTGGTCGGGCAATTTGTGATATACGAGGGCCCTAAGAACACGGAGCATCGTTCTTAAATTCATGCCTGATATGGCAATGTCGCCTTCTTCCGATTCGGTGCCTATGAGGCTTATGATTGCCTCGCGAATGAAACTTTCGAGAAAATTACCCTGGATAATCAAAACACCAATTTCTTCAAAATATTCTTTTTTAAACAGGGCACGGTTTGCAATTGAAAAGGTGGGATGGATTTTAGTACGGGCCATGACAAAAAAACCTAAAGAAGATCAAAACAAAGAACCGGCTGATAAATTCGATACGACGTTAAAGCGTATGCTCGAAACGCCGCCGAAGCCGCATAAAGAAAAGGAATGCGAGGAAGCCGAAACTCCCCCGCACCCTTTAACTGCCAAGGAGAACGATTAACGCAAAAACCCGAATTAGAATCCTTGCTACGTCAACTTTGACATCTACGGTAATCTTGATCATTGACAAAAGCCTATGGTCAAGCCCACCGGCCGATGGGCGTTAGCCCATACATTTTATTCGCGCCTTGGCTGGCGCTAGTCGGTATCAATGCAGCACCTAATACCGACACCGAGCGGTTATTCAGGGGACGACCAAACGCCTCTTTTTAACGTCCTATTTAACGCCTAGACGTGAAGGCGGAGAGGTAGTGAGGGTTCCGCCAAGTCCGCTCTTAGCCGCCCTACCCACGGGCGACACAGGGCGCGGGTACGCCCTAGGCGTAAGTCGGTTCACACCGTGGTTCACGCCTAGGGTGATTTTCGCAGTTTTCTCGTTTTAGCGCGAGTCCTGAGTGAGTTTTTTAACCCAGAGGCGAAACTGCCTTCTTGTCAGGGCGGGCTTAGACGTTCTGCCCGACAGGAGTCCGCCGATATGTCAGGCGTTTGCCCTCGATGCCCTTTAAGGCTTCTTGAGCGCGTTCGGTATCGGTCAGATCACGGCGGTTATAGCGGAAGTCAAATTCCGTCAGGTAGCGTTGCAGGTGCTTTTCCTTGCAATGCTGGTAAACGCCTTTCATGCCGCGTTTGAACACTGAGAAGTAGTTTTCGACGTTGTTAGTGGTCATTCCATCGGGGCGGACGTATTTGCCTCTGGAATGGTTGACGGTCTTATGGGCCTTAAATTCCTCACCTACGCGGGTGTAAATGCGGCTTTCGTCAGTGTGCAACTCGGTTTCACGTTTGACGTTGGCAACGAGGATTTCACGGACTGTTTCAGCGTTGGCGTGTTTGACATGGAAGGTTCTGGCCTTGCCTTCGGAAACGAGGGAAACCACGGCGCGTTTGTTCGAAGGGCCTGATTTGCCTGACTTCGTGAAGGGACGGCCACTCATGGTAACGGTGCGGGGGTTTTCTACCTGACCGAAGTAGGTTTCATCGGCCTGAACGGACTTACCTTCGCCGCCCATAGGCCCGGGGTGCTTGTCGATCATGGCTTCACGGATACGGTGCGCCATAAACCAGGCCGTTTTGTAGGTGACGCCAAGCATACGGTGCAACTGGTGCGCGCTCATGCCCTTCTTTGAGGACGTAAGAAGGTGGGTAGCAAGCAGCCACTTGTTGAGGGGAACCTTGGAGCGCTCAAATACCGTGCCGACCGTGACCGTGAAGGTCTTTTTGCAGTCGTTGCAGTAATACAGGCCGGGGCGGTGCTTCTTGCCACGAACAAAGCTAGTGGCTTCGTAGGTGCCACAATGAGGACAGAACCGACCATCGGCCCAACGCATAGCCTCTAAGTGCTTGCGGGCCTTGTTAACGTCTTGAAATATAGGGTTTGTTAGGTCGGTCATGTCAGAACTCCTTAAGTTGTTGAGTTCATTCTACTAACCGCCCTCACTTTTGTCAAGTATACAATTCTGACTATAATCCTAAGTTGGCCGATTGTCAAGATTTCCCTCCCCGCCCCTTAATCGTCCGTCGTCGTGTCGGTTTCCGGGTCGAACAACCGGTGCAGATGGACAATCACGTATTTGATGTCGGCTTCATCGACCCGCGCCTGGCTGGCGCCGCGCCAGGCTTCCATGGCCTTGGCGTTGCTCGGATAAATACCGACGATATCGATCTCGTCGCAATGGCTGAAATCGAGCCCCTGGGGATCATCCACACGGCCCCCGAAGACGAGGTGTAGCAAGGGTTTTTCGGTCATATTCATATTCTCCTTCTGGATCGGCTCACGATAGGTGAGTTTTTATCCATGTGATAGCCCATTGTCTTCCACACAAGAGCCTGAGTTCCGCCTCTAACTGTCTGAATATAGAGTCTAAATTGATTTTAAAAGTCTAAAAAACCTCTCCTAAGAGTCTAATTCACCCCAACTTACGGTCTATTTTGCAATTTGACAGTTAGTATTCTGTTAACTAAAGTGTCCAAACATTAACTGTTTATTTAGACATTTAGTGAGGTGACGGGTGCTAACCAGCCGACAACTGATGCAGCGGGCCGGGATTTCCCGGGCAACACTGAATAATTACATCCAGATGGGCATCCTGCCCAAACCTGTGTTGGCACCGGGACAGGGCCGCACCCGCCGGATCGGGCATTTTCTGCCGGAAAGCCTGGAGGCTATCGCAAACGTCAACCAACTTAAAAAACGGGGCCACACCATGACTGAAATCGCTTCAATGATGGCAAACAATGACACCGCCGAAAGCACGGGTAACGTAACCAAGATGGATGAACGACGGCGCGGCACTGAACGGCGCAATGATGGCTTTCAGGGCGTCCCGCAAGGCCTCGGCGGCGGCCTGCGCCTGACCGTCGATCAGATGACCTCGCCGGCTTACATGGTCAATACCCGCTTCGAGCTGGAATGGTCCAACCTTGAGGCCGGTGAAACCATCCCGGTGCTGGCCTCGGGCATCAGCGGCGACATTGCCGAGCGTAATATTTTTGCGCTTTTTTACCGGGATGAAATCTTCCGGGCCGCCGCAAGCCGGGAAGATATTTTAAAATTTCACCTGTCCCTGGCCAAAAACAGGATGTCGCGTACCGCCCTGCTGACCGCCGATGCAGACCTTGGCGATGAGGACTTGAACGAATTGGGCCGGCTTTACGACGAAACCGAGGCCGCCCCCCTGGGCCAGGTCCTGCATATCCAGGTCAACCTGGCACCCCGGGGCGAAGATGAGCGCTGGCATGACATTTTTACCTCGACCTTTCGTGAGGGATTTTTTTATGCCTACGTGCCGGTTCAGGATGAAAACGATTCCCTGATGCAGCTTTTGGCGCGTCGCGACATCGTCATTGGCGATTTGTTGAAACGCCGTCGCCCCTACCTGACGCCGGTCGCCGTCATCGTCGCCGATTTGCAGGACTCGGTAAAAATATGCGCCGAGCTGCCGCCGGAAGAATACTTCGAGCTGATCAACGATGTATGGGGCGCCATGGCGCCGAAAATCCGCAAGTACTACGCCACCCATGGCAAGCACGTGGGCGACGGCATGGTTTATTATTTTTTCCCGCAGCCGGACAGCAATTACGCCATGAACGCACTGATGTGCGCCGAGGAAATGAAAGACGCCATGCGGGAGATCAGCCGGGCCTGGAAAATGCGCAAGAACTGGGCCAATGAGCTGTTGCTCAACATCGGCCTGCATGAAGGCCAGGAATGGTTCGGCTCATTCCAGACGCCGACCCATGTCGAGGTGACTGTGCTCGGTGATACCATCAACATGGCGGCGCGGCTCAGCGATTTCGCCCGTGGCGGTTCCGTGTGGATCAGCAAATCCATGTTCGGGCAGTTGAGTTCGAAAGAACGCGACCGGGTCAGCTACGGGGTGCGGCGCAAGGCTGAAGACGGCTCGGATATCCTGGTGCCGGCGACTTATTCCCGCATCTCCAACCTGCTTGATCTGGAAGATCACCGGAACGTCAAATTCCGCGACATCGCCGCCCTGGCGGTGACCGAGGTGATCGGGGTCGAGGGGGCTGGGGAGTGAGGGGGATTCCATATCTTGCATGGGGCACCTGCCCTTGCGGTTGATGGGGCTTTAGGGACCGGGCGATGCGTAAGCTGTCAATTCCTCAGATTTTCAACAAGTTTCTCAAGTTCCCCCCTGATATTATCAATAACCCTGGTCCAATCGTTGCGTTCTTGTTGCCGGAATAAACGCAATGCGGGATACCAGGGGCTGCCCTGCCCTTCGACCATCCAGCGCCAGTCGGGGATCTCAGGCAGCAGGGTCCAGGTTGGGATGCCGAGCGCACCTGCCAGGTGTACGGTACTGTTATCAATTGAAATCACCAGATCAAGGGCGGCAATCTGAGCCGCAAACCCATCCATATCCTGTAGCGGATCTATATTGCTGTCCTGAAAAATATCCAGGCCGGTATTGTTCTTAAAATTAGCCAAATCCTTCACTACGTCACCGTACTGCAGGTTGATGAATTGGCATTGTGAATTGGCAAGAAGTGGCCGCAATTGATCCAGCGACACGCTTCGCTTCATGCCGGCTTTGGCATTGCCACTACGCCAGGACACGCCGACCAGAAACTTGCCGGGCCATCGGTGCGCGTAATCATTTCGCATACGCGACTGGTTTTCCTTGTTCGGGTAAATGAATTCCGGCCGTTTGGGGAACGCGTCAATATGGGTGCGAAAATGCGCGCCCATGTCACCGGCCAGGAACTGGACGTCAAACCCACCCCTTATTGATTCATCGGCTGGCGAACTCGGGTGATCGAGAAACGAAATTTTGGGGAATGACCTTTCAAACAAAGGCAACAGGCGTTTGTCGCATTGAACAACGATGGCGCTGGAAATTTTGGCTAAATCCGGCAGCATGCTGGCGAACATGATCTCGTCACCGATCCCTTGCTCCATCCGGATCAATATTTTTTTCCCCGCCAGTTTCTCCCCGGTCCAGAAGGGTGCGGTATAAATATTTTTGCGGTGACCATTGGTGAAATCTTTAACCTGCCGCCGCCAGGCATAATTTTTCCAGCCGTCCGGGAAGTCCCCCATGGCCAATTGAAGCATGCCAAGGTTGTTATGGGCTTCGGCATAATCGGGATTAATGATAAGGGCCGCGTGGTAGCTGGCCAGGGCCGCGTCCCATCGCCCCAGCTCTTTCAGCGCATTGCCAAGATTGCCATGGGCCTCTGCCAAATCCGGGTTGATGGCAAGGGCGCGGCGATGGCTGGCGATGGCATCTTCCAGCCGGCCTGCCTCTTTCAACGTTTTACCAAGATTGCTGTGGGCCTCGGCGTAATCGGGATTGATCGCCAGCGCCCGTAAATGGCTGGCGATGGCGTCCTCCAGGTGGTCCTGATCGTGCAGGGCCAGCCCCAGGTTGGTGTGGGCGCCGGCCATATCAGGTGCCAGCGCCAGCCCCTTGCGGTAGCTGGCGATGGCGTCATCCAGTCGGCCCAAGTCCTTCAGGGCATTGCCAAGATTGACATGGGTTTCGGCATTGTTTGGGTTCAGGGCCAGCGCCTTCCGGTAGCTGGCCGCAGCCCCGTCCATATCGCCCACATCGACAAGAGCGGCGCCCAGGTTGGCATGGATTTCCGCATCGCCCGGAGAGATCGCGAGGGCCTTGCCGTAACTGGCGGCGGCATCCGAGGCGCGTCCCTGGGCCAGCAACGCATTGCCCAGGTTGCTGTGATAGGCGGCGACAGCAGGGTTGAGCCCGATGGCCGTTCCGATCAACGTCACGGCAGTTTCATGATCGCCCCCCTGATGGGCAATAATGCCCAAAAGGTGGCTGGCATCGGCGTGGTTGGGCTGGGCCGCCAAAACTTGTTCGTAGGCGGCTTTGGCATCGGCCAACTGTCCGGCTTGATGAGCCCGCAGTCCGGCTTGCAAAACAGAGTGAAGATCAGCGTTTATGGGTTCGTTCATCCGATGGACGCCCGATCAGGGAACAACAAAAGGTTCTCCATCCAGCCAGCTTTGGGGACGCCAGACAGGGCCGGCGGAACTCTGCCGCCACCCGGCGGAGGTAATCATCAGCACGGACACTTGCGGGTACTCGATAGAGATACTGTCAACCATGCCCTTCCACCAATCGGCGCTACGAACCGTAACATGGGCGTTTTCACCGTTTGGCAACATGGCTGCCGCCGCGTAACAGGCCACGTTCAAAATGATCAGATTTTCGGCGTAGGAAAACAGGTCCCGTAAAACTGTCGGTACATCGTTAATGAAAATATGTTCCAGAACATCGAATGAAACCACGCAATCAACTTTCTGTCGTTCGTCCAGTTGTCTTCCGGGATCATATTTGTAGGCATTTTCAAGGGAAAAGTATTCGATTGCCGATTGCCCGGAATCATCAAACCCCTTGGCTTGCCAATCAGAACCGCCGCTTCCGTAATCCAGTACCGTGCGGACGGCAAATTTGGCCATTAATTCTTGCAATTGGGGCCTGTAGACGCGGAGTTCAAAATCGCTGAAAGCGACATCGACCTTTATTCCGTCTGTGCGATCGTACCCGTCCCGGACCATTTGTTCGTACAAGGACACCAGTTGTTGACCCTTGGCGGATAATTCCATGATTAGAAAACCTTTGTTTGCCAATTGGCCCGAAGGGCATGATAGGCCAAATTATCGGTAATTATTTAATGATTTCCTACCTTGTTATTGTTTCTTGATGTGCCCCTACCCTTTGTCCCGCAACAATCGCGCCTTGTCGCGCTTCCAGTCCCGTTCCTTGACGTCGGCGCGTTTGTCGCCCTTGTCCTTGCCCCGACCGAGGCCGAGATCGACCTTGGCCATGCCGCGCTCGTTGAAGAAGATGCTGAGTGGCACCAGGGTCATGCCCTTGCGATTGATGGCGGCCAGCAGTTTGGTGATTTCGCGTTTGTGGAGCAGCAGTTTTCTGGGCCGCTTCGGCTCAAGGTCGAAGTGACTGGCCGCCGCATATTCCGGGATATAGGCGTTGATCAGGTAGAGCTCGCCATCCTGCTCGGAAGCATAAGCATCAGTAATGGTGGCGCGGCCTTCGCGCAAGGATTTGACTTCGGCCCCGGCCAGCATGATGCCGGCCTCGAAGTTTTCCTCGATGGCGTAGTTGTGCCGCGCTTTGCGGTTCTGGGCGGCGATGTTGGCCGCCGTTTTCTTTTTCTTGGCCATCTATTGAGGCCGCTTAATTGAGAAGCCCGACCGAGACGAGGGCTTCCCTGACCTGAACCTTGCTGGTCTCGGCAATCTCGCACATGGGAAGGCGGACTTCCGACGAACAAAGCCCAAGCAGCTCGGCGGCATACTTGACCGGGCCGGGGCTCGATTCACAGAACATTGCCTTGTGCAAGGGCATCAAGCGGTCCTGAAGCTGCATCACGGTTTCCATGTCGCCGCCACGCCAGGCCCGGTGCATGTCGGCGCACAGGCGCGGTGCAACATTGGCGGTCACCGAAATGCAGCCGTGGCCACCGGCAGCCATGTAAGGAATAACCGTGCCGTCTTCGCCGGACAACTGGCAAAAATCCTTGCCAATGGCGAGGCGTGTCAACTGCGGCCGGGTCAGGTCGGCGGTCGCATCCTTGACCCCGATAATGTTTGGAATCTTGGCCAAACGCGCCATGGTTTCAATGCTCATGTCGACGATGCTGCGGCCCGGAATATTATAGATAATGATCGGGATATCGGCGGCATCGGCGGCGGCCTTGAAATGGCGGTACTGGCCTTCCGGCGTTGGCTTGTTGTAATAGGGCATGACCACCAGGGCGGCATCGGCGCCGGCCTTCTTGGCATGCTTGACCAGCGAGATTGTCTCGTCGGTCGAGTTGGAGCCGGCCCCGGCAATAACCGGCACCCGGCCGGCTGCCGCCTCGATGCACAGCTCGGTCACATGCATGTGCTCGTCATGGGTCAGGGTCGGCGATTCGCCGGTGGTGCCGCACGGCACGAAACCGTCGGTGCCCTCGCCCAAATGCCATTCGACCAGCGATTTAAAAGCCGCCTCGTCCACCTTGAGATTGGTGAACGGGGTAATCAGGGCGGGCATGGATCCCTGGAACATGGCTTCCTCCATTAATAAATCTTGAATAACAAGGCGCGCACCATACTCCTACCAGCTTTTTGGGGCAAGACAATGGCTTCACCTGCCATGGGTTGTGATCAAAGCGGTCCCGGCATAGAGTTTCCGGGCCTGAAGCAAGAACGGGAATATAAGACCTATGATTCGGCCACAGCACTTTCTGATCAAATTCCTGCTGATTGTCCCGCTGTTGGTGGGCGTCACCGATGCTTATGGCGAGGCCTTTATCAAGGGCATCGGCTCGGAAGAGGCGCTGCTGTCAAAGGCCGACGCCAAAGCGCTGGCCTCGGCTTTCCAGGCCGCCGATAAGGAACGCTGGGGCACGGCCCGCCGCCACGCCAATACCCTCAAGGATGCTTTGGCCCGCAAGATTTTTTTATGGTTCGACCTGCATCGGCGCGATACCGGGGCCAGTTTTGAGACTCTCTCTGCCTTTATCGAAGACAACCCAGCATGGCCGGGGATCGCCGACCTCAGGCAACGGGCCGAGGAAAAAATGACCCGGCAGGCCGCCACGCGAAGTGTTATCGACTGGTTCGAGAAGTTTGAGCCGGTCAGCACCGACGGATGGGTGCGTTATGCCCAGGCCCTGCTTGATGCGGGCGACACGGGCAAGGCCAAAGAAATCATCCGCGATACCTGGGTTAACCGCAATTTTTCCAAACGTCCGGAACAATATTTCTATAAAAACTACCGTAAATATCTGACCTACGGCGATCATGTAGCAAGACTGGACAGACTTTTATGGGAAGGCAAAAACTGGCCGGTGCGCCGCATGCTTATGAAGGTCAAAAAGGATATACGCGCCGTCGCCCAAGCCCGGCTATTTCTGCGCCAACGATACGGCAACGTTGATACGGCCATAGCCAGGATTCCGGCGGCGTTGAAAAACGATCCCGGCCTGGTTTATGAGCGCCTGCGCTGGCGCCGCGCCCGAGGCCGGTTTGAAGGGGCCATCGAACTGCTTGATATACCCCTGGGCAATCTGGTCAGGCCTGATCTATGGGCCAAGGAAAGGATTCTTCTGGCCCGGCGGGGCCTGAAAAAGGGCTATATCACCGAGGCCTATAAACTGGTCGCCGAGCATCAGTTAAGTGAAGGGTCCGAATACGCAGAGGCGGAATGGCTGGCCGGGTGGATCGCCCTCAGGTTTCTGAACCAGCCGAAGACAGCCCTCAAACATTTTGTCGGGCTTTTTGATAACGTCAATTTTCCCGTAAGTCAGGCCCGCGGCGCCTATTGGGCGGCCCGCGCGGCCGAGGCTATGGACGACAAGCAAGCCGCCCATATGTGGTATTCCATCGCCACCAAGCGCCCGACCGTCTTTTACGGACAATTGGCGGCCTCGCACTTGAATGATGGACACGGCCTGGTATTGCCCGTTCCGCCCGAACCTTCGGAACAAGAAATAGCCCGTTTCAAAAACAACAAGCTGACCAGGGCCGTTGAAATTCTTTATCAGGTCGATGAACTGGACCGGATAAAGTCGTTTATCATGGCGCTTGCAGAATCGGAAACCGGCGCCGCATGGAAACTGCTGACGGCCCGCCATGCCCGCAACCATGAACGCCCGGACCTGGGCATCCGCATTGCCAAAAGGTCAAGCCGCGATGGAACGGAATTGATAGAAGTCGGCTATCCCATGCTGGTGCCGCCGTCATTACGCACAAGATCCAAAGACCGGCCCCTGGAACTTCCCCTGGTGTTGGCCATGATCCGGCAGGAAAGCGCCTTTTATACCAAGGCCAAAAGCCATGCCAATGCACGCGGACTGATGCAGATCCTGCCGAGTACGGCCAAGAAAGTCGCCGGCAAATTGCGTATTCCCTATTCAAAGAAACGCCTGTTGACGGACCCCCAATACAACATGCTGATCGGTCAGTCCTACCTGGCCGGGCTTATCGATGAATTTGAAGGCTCCTACGTGCTGGCCCTGAGTGCCTATAACGCAGGACCGGGAAGGGCTAGAAACTGGTCGAAAATAAACGGCAAACTAAACGATAAAGATGTTGATAATGTGGACTGGATCGAAATGATTCCCTTCAATGAAACAAGAAATTACGTGCAGCGGGTGCTTGAAAACCTGCAAATTTACCGCCTGCGCCTGGCCACCGCGCAAGTAGCTGAAACATTGGAAAAGGATCTGGGGCGTTGAAAAATATTGATGCCTGCGTGTTTGATGCCTACGGAACCCTTTTCAACGTAGCCGCAGCAGCAAACCGTTGCCGTGATGCGTTGGCCGGAAAAGCCGATGAATTATCGGCATTGTGGCGAACCAAACAACTTGAATACACATGGCTGAGAAGCCTGATGGGCGATTATGTCGATTTTAAGCAGATCACAGGCGATGGCCTTGATTACGCCCTCGATACTCTTGATATCAACGATACCGCTTTGCGCGATCGGTTGATGAATCTTTATCTGGAGCTGGATGCCTATCCGGAAGTGGTGGACGTTCTTAAAGTTTTAAACGACGGCGGTATCCCTTCGGCGATCCTGTCCAATGGTTCACCGGCCATGTTGTCATCGGCCACCGAAAATGCCGGCATCAAAGATCTACTGGCCGATGTATATTCCGTTGATGAACCCAAAGTTTATAAACCGGACCCGCGGGTTTACCAGCTTGCGGTCGACGGCCTAGCCATAGCGGCCGAGCGGATCTGTTTTATGTCGTCCAATGCCTGGGATGTGGCGGGGGCCGCCCATTTTGGTTTTCGCGTCGTCTGGGTGAATCGGTTCGGTCAAAAACGCGAACGGCTGCCGGGACAACCGGAACATGAAATTTCAACCCTGGCAGAACTCCCTGCCCTACTGGGTCTGAAGACTTGATGGACCTGCCAAGCACAACCGACATCAGAAGCGCCGCCTTAGGGCTTGAGGGCAAGGCCCGGGTAACGCCGTTGCTGGAATCACAAATCTTAAACGAACGACTTGGCGGGCGTTTGCTGATTAAGCCTGAAATGCTGCAAGTGACCGGCTCGTTTAAATTTCGTGGTGCCTATAATTTCATAAGCAGGATTCCAGAGGATCAGAAAAAACATGGCGTTGTTGCCTTTTCGTCCGGCAATCATGCGCAGGGCGTGGCGGCGGCATCGAAAATGTTTGGCATGCGGTCGACCATTATTATGCCGGAAGATGCGCCGGAAATTAAAATTTCCAATACCCGTGCCCTGGGCGCCGACGTGGTTCTCTATAACCGCAAGAAAGAGGCCCGGGAAAACATCGGTCGCCGTATTACCGAAGAAACCGGCGCCACCCTGATCAGGCCCTATGACGATCCGTTGATTATTGCAGGGCAAGGAACCATCGGGCTTGAAGTCGCGGCCCAGACACGGGCCATGGGGATTGTGATTGATGCCCTGCTCAGCCCGTGTGGCGGCGGCGGCCTGGTCGCCGGAACGGCCCTGGCGCTGGCTGATGAAAGCCCGGATACGGAAATTTATTCAGTTGAACCCGAAGACTACGACGACACTGCCATGTCCCTCATCGCCGGTGAACGGTTAGCCAACTTCCCCCGCAAGGTATCTTTTTGTGACGCCTTGCTGGCGCCGGAACCGGGGGAGCTGACCTTCGCCATAAATTCCCGGCTGCTGACGGGCGGGCTTGCCGTTTCAGACGATGAGGTGGGCCGCGCCATGCAGGTCGCCTTCAGGGAATTCAAGGTGGTTTCCGAGCCGGGCGGCGCGGTGGCTCTGGCGGCCGCCCTATCAGGGGCGTACGACATCACAGGCAAGACAGCCGTGGTCGTTATGTCGGGCGGTAATGTCGATGGGGCAATTTTCGCCGCAGCCTTGCAAGGGTAGAGGCTGAACCTTAGGCGTTACTGGCAACCTTTGGCGGGCCGTCGGCCCCCAATTGCTTGGCGGGCTGATCTTCCGGTTTCTTAACCAGATTGATGTTTCCCTTTTCCGCCAGTTCCGAACTGGACATGTGCTTGCACAGGCCCTCAAGGAAAGCGCCAGTTTCAATGGACAGGTCTTCGTGCAGAATATCGCCGACCACATGGGCCGTCTTGGCCAAGGTGACGGAACGGGCCTTTATCTGGCCATTGACCTGGCCATGAACGCGGATCGAATCGGCAAATATCTCGCCCGTGATGTTGGCGGTTTCGCCGACAAGCAGGGTCTTGGTATGAATGTCCCCTAAAACCGTTCCGTCGATATGAATTTCGCCGGCACTTTTCAGGTCGCCAACCATTTTAAGGTCGGCACTGATAATCGAAGGCGGCGACGGCTTCAACTGTGGCGTCGTGGTAGGCGCACTGCCCTTGTTGCCTGTATCGATTTTTTTATTCTTGGAAAACATATCGACCTGCCTTGAAAAACTTCAACGGGTTAATATTGCTACCGCGGAAGGAAATTTCGTAATGAAGATGAGCCCCAGTGCTTCTGCCGGTGCTACCCAGCAGGCCAACCTTATCACGGAAATTCACCTGCTGTCCCTTTTTAACAAGGATTTTATTCAGGTGGCCAAAACGGGTCACAAGCCCCGCTCCGTGGTCGATTTCAATCATTTTGCCGTATTTTCCCTTCCATCCCGCAAAGGTCACGATGCCCGGCGCCGCCACATAAACAGGGGATTTGAAGGGGCTTCCCATATCCAGGCCGTAATGGGCCGACCATTTATTGTTGATCGGATCGCGGCGCTTTCCATAGGGGCTGGTCACCCGGTAGGAGGTCAGCGGCGGCGCCAATGGCATTCTGCCCATGATTTCCTGCAGGCCTTCGGAGCGCAGCAGATGCTGGTCAAGATCGGACAGGCTGGCCTTGAGCTTGCTAGCAGAAATGCTGTCCGGTTTAGCGGCGATGAACGGTCCGCCCTGGGCCTTGGAGATGCTGCCGTTGGTTATCAGCAGTTTGTCGGGATTAAGGCCGGTCATTTCAATGACGCCCAGCATATTATCGTTAAATTGAACGGTCCGTGCCGCCAATTGCTGCACGGCGTCTTTTTCCGATTCTTCAAGCTCGACCAGGCGGGAATCCAGTTCCTTGATTTGCCGGCGCATGCGCGTACCTTCAAACAAAGACTCGTTGCGTTCACTTAACGCTGTTTGAAGTTCCTTTTCGACGGAATCAAGATTTCCCTTGAGGCTGGAATTGGCCCCGGTCAGGGCACGTAGATCATTCTCGACCGACGACAGTTCTACCTTCAGGTTTTCACGAACCGTCAGCACGGTTTCACGCTCTTGCTCGGTGTTCTTCAACTGCGCGGTAACGGTTTTCAAATTCTGCTGCAAGGAGGCGTTCTGCTCGACAAGCCCCAGCATCATGGAATGATTATCTTCCAGCTTTGCCGTAATCGCGGTGTATTTTTCCTGGTAGACCTGCATCTCCGATAACAGGCTGCGATAAGCGAGCCGGGCATTGGCGACCTGACTGTCCTTGCTGGCCATGACATTTTCATTGAGCACGTAGTTGACCGACGTAAACGTGCCCCAGCCGCCAAGAAGCAGGATAAAACCGGCCATGGTCATTTGCAGGTTGCGCGACAGGCTCATGAACGAGACCCGGCCCTCGGTCCTGAGGACGATCTGACGTTCCGGGAACAGACGATTTCGCGTCCGCTCAAGCCATGACAGAATATCTATTGAGTTCTCGGCCCCCTGCATGCGTATACCTCGCCCTGGTCCCGTTAAATCCATTCCCCCGAATCGATCCTGCCCACAGTCGACTCACGTATAAGAAACTAAATGTTGAGGCGAATTCTTGCAAGTCCCTAAAAATAGCATAAGCAACTGTAAAATCGACAAATTGAGCGACCACGGTTTTTCTGAGCGGACGCCCTGGAAAGGTGCTTTAATATTGCCAGATACGGCACAAGCCATTGGATTTAAGGGAAATTAAGGCAAAATGACCGCCATGAAGGATGAAAACAAGCCATCAGAGGCCCGTGGCGGCTGCCCGGTGCGTGGACTTCCCGGGCACCTGCTGGCGACCTGGTTCGGCGCTGGACTGGCCCCCAAAGCCCCCGGCACCTGGGGGACCCTGGCCGCCCTGCCCTTCGCCTGGGTCATGCATGATCAATATGAATGGCCCGTCCTGGCCATCGCCACCGTCGCCGTTACCCTGATCGGAATCTGGGCTGCGCGGGACTATATGGCCGAAACCGGCGAGCACGATTCCGGCGCCATTGTTATCGACGAAGTCGCCGGCATGTGGCTGACCCTGCTGCCGGCGGCGTTCCTGATGCCGATGCAGCCGGACCCGGTGGTTTATGGCATCGGGTTTGTGCTGTTCCGGTTTTTTGACATCATCAAGGTCTGGCCGGCTTCGTGGGCCGATCAATCGGTGAGCGGTGGTTTGGGGGTCATGCTCGACGATATTTTCGCCGGACTCTACGCCGCCGTCGGGGTCGCCGGTTATCTGCTGTTTATGGGGGGCTGAATGTTTGCCGAATTACAGTTGCAACAGGCGGCCAGGGCGATTGAGGCCTGCCGCACCTCAGGCCTGCGGCTGGCGTTGGCGGAATCGTGCACGGGCGGCTTGATCGCCGCCTGCCTGACCTCGGTTGCCGGGGCATCGGACGTGCTGGACCGGGGCTTCGTCACCTACGCCAACCAGGCCAAGACGGATTTGGTCGGCGTATCCAAAACATTGCTGGAAGAACACGGCGCGGTCAGCGAGGCGGTGGCCCGGGCCATGGCCGACGGAGCGCTCGGGAATGGTTGCCATATATCCGTATCGGTGACCGGCATCGCCGGGCCCGGCGGCGGATCGGATGAAAAACCGGTCGGCCTGGTGCATATTGCGGCGGCGCGAATTGGTGCAGAAACACGGCACGAACGTCATCAGTTTTCCGGCGACCGGGATCAAATCAGGATGCAGGCGGTGGCGGCGGCGCTGGACCTGCTTGAACGGCTAGCCGTATAAAGCGGCGGCCCGTTTTTCGAACGCCGCCACCATGCGGTGAACGGCTTCGGTGAATACCCGGCCGATGGCTTTTTCGAGAAACTTCGAGCGAAATTCAAAATCCACATGGAAATCCACACGGCAGCCCCCGCCCTGTTGAGGCTCGAACGACCAGTGATTTTCCAGATACTTGAACGGCCCTTTTTCATATTCGACTTTAATGCGGGTGGGGCGTTCCAGGGTGACACGGGACGTGAACTGTTCGCGAAAAACCTTGAAGCCGATGACCATGTCGGCGACCAAATGGTTGGCATCGCTGGACCTGACCCGGGTCGCCACGCACCACGGCAGAAATTCCGGGTACCGGGCCACATCGGCGACCATATCGAACATCTGCTCCGGGGTGTGGGGAAGGATTTTCTGTTCGGCGTGTGACGGCATGGCCTATCCCACCAGCGATTGACGGCGTTTTTCCTTGAGCTCGGCGAAATCCGCATCGGCGTGATAGGAAGACCGAGTCAACGGCGTCGCCGCCACCACCAAAAACCCCTTGGCCAGGCCGATGTTTTTCAACTCGTCAAATTCATCCGGCGTCACGAAGCGTTCAATGGCGGCGTGCCGGGTGGTCGGTTGCAGGTACTGGCCGATGGTCAGGAAATCGACCCCGGCACAGCGCAGGTCGTCCATGACTTGCAGGATTTCGGATTTTTCCTCACCCAGACCGACCATGATGCCGGATTTTGTGAAAATGCTGGGCGACAGCCGCTTGGCGTCATCCAGCAGCCGGATCGAATGAAAATAGCGCGCTCCGGGGCGAATCTTCGGGTACAGGCGCGGCACGGTTTCAAGGTTATGGTTGAACACATCCGGTGTCGCCGCGATCACCGCTTCCAGGGCACCGGGTTTGTCTCGGAAATCCGGCGTCAGCACTTCGACCGAGGTGTCCGGCGCGTGTTCCCGTAACGCCCGGATGGTGGCGACAAAATGTCCTGCTCCGCCGTCGGCCAGATCGTCCCGATCGACAGAGGTCACCACCACATGACGCAGCCCCAGCTTGGCCACGGAAAGGCCGACGTTTTCAGGTTCCGCCGAATCGACGGGGCCGGGCTTGCCGGTGGCGACATTGCAAAAAGCGCAGGCCCGGGTGCAGATATCGCCAAGGATCATCATGGTGGCATGGCGTTTCGACCAGCATTCGCCGATGTTGGGACAGGCCGCTTCTTCGCATACCGTATTCAGGCCATGTTCGCGCATCAGGCGACGGGTTTCGCCGTAGGCCGCCGACGTCGGCGCCTTGACCCGTATCCACGCCGGTTTGCGCGGGCTGGGGTTTTCCGGCTTGCCCGCTTTTTCCGGGTGGCGCAGTTTTTCGATGGTGCCCATTGGGTTCAGCAGCAGCCTTTTTTGTCACCGCCGGGCTTGATCGCTTCGATAGAGGCCGAGGCCACATAATCACCAAGGCTGCGACCGGGGGACCATTCTCCGATGGTGTCCCGGCTTTCTTCCTTTATATCGATGCGGATATCCCCGAATCCGGAGTCTGTCATCCATTTTTCAAGATCATCAACGGGGGTTGCCCCGGCGACACAGCCCGACAGCAAATGTTTGTCATTGGCAATTTCATCCGGGAAATCGGCGGTGGCGACGATATCGGATATGGCCAGCCGTCCGCCCGGCTTAAGCACGCGGAAGGCTTCGGCAATGACCTGCGGTTTGTCCGGTGACAAATTGATGACGCAGTTGGAAATAATCACATCGGCGGTGTTGTCGGCGACCGGCAGGTGCTCGATCTCGCCCAACCGGAACTCGACGTTTTTATGTCCGGTCTTTTCCGCGTTCTTGCGGGCCATGGCCAGCATTTCGTGAGTCATATCAATGCCGATGATCCGGCCCTCGGGCCCGACCTGTCGGGCCGCCAGGAAGCAATCAAACCCGCCGCCGCTGCCCAGATCGACAACCGTTTCGCCCGCCTTCAATGCGGCGATGGCCGACGGGTTGCCGCATCCCAGGCCCATGTTGGCGCCTTCGGGAACGGCGTTCATCTCTTCATCGGAATAGCCGAACCGGCGGGAAAATTCTTCCGGCGCCATGGTATCGGCGGGAGCGTTTTCGTCGCCGCCGCAAGCGACCGACACCACCGGCGCACAGCAGCCGGAATTGCCGCCCTTGGTAACGATGGTGGCATAGGAATCGCGCACCGTTTTGCGGATGTCGTCGGATGTGTTTTCGCTCGTCGCTGTATCGCTCATGGGGATTCCTTAAATGTGCCTAGATTTCTATCTCATAACTAACCCAGTCGCTGACCGCTGTGAACCGGTCATAGAGGGTGCGGGCGGTCACATTATTTTTACTTGTCTTCCAGTAGACCTTGCGCCAGCCCTCATTTCGGGCCTTTTCAATGACCGACTCGATCAGTTTGCGGCCAGCCCCCCGCCCGCGCACCGCCGGATCGACGAACAGGTCTTCCAGGTAACAATCCTTGCCCGTCTCCCATGTGCCCAAATGGGTGACACAGTGGACAAAGCCGATCACGGCCCCGTTTTCGTCGCAGGCGACGAAGCCGAAAAGGTTCGGCTTGCCTTCCAGTAACCGTTCCCAGGTCGCTTCGGTGATGTCGTCGGCGACGGAGGATTCGTAGAACGTGATATAGCCCTGCCAATGGCCAAGCCATGCTTGCTTGTCGGAAGCCTTCGGTGGGCGGATGGTGATGGTGGAAGTCATCAGAAATGAATAGCACGTCCGAACGCGTCGAGCACGCTTTCGTGCATCATTTCAGACAGCGTCGGGTGCGGGAAGACCGTGTGCATCAGTTCGGACTCGGTGGTTTCAAGGGTTTTGGCGATGGAATAGCCCTGGATCAACTCGGTGACCTCGGCGCCGATCATATGGGCACCCAGCAGTTCACCGGTCTTGGCATCGAACACGGTCTTGACCATGCCTTCCGCCTCGCCCAGGGCGATGGCCTTGCCGTTACCCATGAACGGGAAGCGTCCGACCTTGACGGTGTGACCCTTTTCCTTGGCCGCCGCTTCGGTCAGGCCGATGCTGGCGACCTGGGGGCGGCAATAGGTGCAGCCGGGAATCCGCGATACGTCGAGGGGGTGGACGTTTTTTTCACCGGCAATTTTCTCGACGCAGATAATGCCCTCGTGGGATGCCTTGTGGGCCAGCCACGGTGGGCCGGCGATGTCACCGATAGCGTAAACGCCGGGCTCGCCGGTTTGGCACCATTGATCGGTAACGATGTGAGTCTTGTCGACCTTGATCTTTGTGCCCTCAAGCCCAAGGCCTTCCGTATTGCCGACAATGCCGACGGCCAGTATCACCCGGTCGACTTTTATGTCCTCGGATTTACCGCCTGACTCGACCGTCGCGGTAACGTCGTTCTTGCCTTTTTTAAGCGCCTTGACCGTCGCCGACGTCATGATCGTCATGCCTTCTTTTTCGAACGCCTTGTGGGCAAGTGCGGAAATTTCCGCATCCTCTACCGGCAACACCCGGTCCATGACCTCGACCACGGTGACCTCCGAGCCCATGGAATTGAAGAAGCTGGCGAACTCGATACCGATGGCCCCCGATCCGACGACCAGCAGTTTTTTCGGAACCTCGTCGGGGACCAGGGCGTCCTTGTAGGTCCATACCAGTTTGCCGTCGGGCTCCAGTCCCGGCAGGGTGCGGGCGCGGGCGCCGGTCGCTAAAATAATGTGTTTGGCACTAAGGATGGTTTTATCGACCGCGACTTTACCCGGTCCGGCCAGTTTCGCCGCGCCATCAAATACGGTGACCTTGTTTTTCTTCAGCAGATGGCCGACGCCGCCGTTCAGTTGCTTGGCAATTTTGCGCGAACGCTGGACGATTTTTTTCAGATCGAATCCCGGCGTGCCGGTGCTCAGGCCATAGGCGTCGGCGTGTTTGATATTCTCGTAAACCTCGGCCGAGCGCAGCAGCGCCTTGGTCGGGATGCAGCCCCAGTTGAGGCAAATTCCCCCTAAGTGCTCGCGCTCAACCAGCGCCACTTTCATTTTCAATTGGGCCGCCCGGATCGCCGCGACGTATCCGCCGGGGCCGCCGCCGATAACGATCAGGTCGAATGTTGTTTCTGCCATGACAGGTCGCCCCTTTAAAGCATCATCGTCAGCGGTTCCTCGATCATCCGCTTGAAGGCGGCGAGGAACTGGGCGCCGATGGCGCCATCGACGGAACGGTGATCGACAGACAACGTGCAGGTCATGACCGTGGCGACAGCAAGGGCGCCGTTGGTAACTACCGGGCGCTGTTCCCCGGCGCCGACGGCCAGGATGCACGACTGCGGCGGGTTGATGATGGCGGCAAAATCCTTGATCCCGAACATGCCCAGATTGGAAATGGTGAAACCGCCGCCCTGGTATTCTTCCGGCATCAACTTGCCGTCGCGGCCACGGGTCGCCAGATCCTTGACCTGGTTTGAGATCACCGCCAGTCCCTTTTCATTGGCTTTGCGCACCACCGGCGTGATCAGGCCGTTGGGGGTGGCCACGGCGACGGCCACGTCGACATCGTGATACTGACGGATTGCCGTTTCCGTCCAGCTGGCGTTGGCCGCCGGAACCTGTTTCAGGGCAAGGGCCACGGCGCGAACGACAAAATCATTGACGGAAATTTTATAGGCTCCCTCACCTTCCGGCGCGGCGGCGTTGAGGCGCTTACGCATGTCGAGCAATTCATCAATCCGGCAATCGACGGTCAGGTAAAAATGCGGCACCGTCTGTTTCGATTCCTGCAACCGGCTAGCGATGATTTTACGCATGGTCGAATGGGGAATATCCGTATAGCTGCCGGCGACCATGGCCGGTAGTTGGGCGGCGGCGGGGCGCAACGCCGGAACGGCCCCGGAAACGGCTCCCTCCAAATCTCTTTTAACGATCCGCCCACCGGGGCCGCTGCCGGCGATGGCGGCAAGGTCGATCCCCGATTGAGCAGCCATACGCCGGGCCAGCGGCGACGCAATGACTCTGCCGCCTTTAGTTTTTGCCGGGGCGCTCGGTGCTGTCGTCGGAGCAGCTGTAGCCGGAGCCGGAGCCGGGGCTGACTTCGGCGCAGGGGCCGGGGCAGAAACGTCGCCTATATCCGATGCACTCTCGCCTTCTTCCAGAATCACCGCGATGGGTGCGTTGACGGCGACCCCTTCGGTGCCTTCGGCAACCAGAATTTTACCGAGGATGCCTTCCTCGACCGCTTCCACTTCCATGGTCGCCTTGTCGGTTTCGATCTCGCACAAAACGTCGCCGCTTTCCACTTTATCGCCTTCTTTCTTGTGCCATTTGGCTAGGTTGCCCTCGGTCATGGTCGGCGACAGGGCGGGCATCAGGACATTTATGGGCATGTTCCCTCCCCCTATCGATACAAAACCGACTTCGCCGCGGCCGCAATATCGGCGGCCTTTGGCAAGGTCAGGGCTTCAAGGTTAGCGGCATAGGGCATGGGCACGTCTTCGCCGTGGACACGGATCACCGGGGCATCCAGAAAATCGAACGCCTGTTCCATCATCAGGGCTGCCAGTTCCGAGCCGATGCCGGCAAAGGGCCAGCCTTCCTCGACGGAAACCAGGCGATTGGTTTTCTGGACCGAGGCGACGATGGTTTCCGTATCAAGGGGGCGCAAGGTACGCAGGTTGATGACTTCCGCATCGATGCCATCGGCGGCCAACAGTTCGGCGGCTTGCAAAGCAATTCCGACCATCGATGAAAATGCGGTGATGGTGACGTCCGTCCCGGTCCGTTCGATCTTGGCGTGGCCGATGGGAACGATGAAGTCCGGATCATCCGGCACTTCGAAGGTTTCGCCGTACAGCAATTCATTTTCCAGCACCACCACCGGGTTGGGATCGCGGATGGCGGCTTTCAACAAGCCCTTGGCATCAGCCGACGACCACGGGCTGACCACCTTGAGGCCGGGGCAATGGGCATACCACGATGCGTAACATTGGGAATGCTGAGCGCCGACCCGGGACGCAGCCCCATTGGCGCCGCGGAAAACGATGGGGCAGCCCATCTGCCCACCCGACATGTAAAGGGTCTTGGCCGCCGAATTGACGATATGGTCGATGGCCTGCATGGAAAAATTGAAGGTCATGAATTCGATGACCGGCCTGAGCCCGGCAAAGGCCGCCCCGACGCCGAGGCCGGTAAAACCGTATTCGGTAATCGGCGTGTCGATGACTCGCTTGTCGCCGAATTCCTCTAGCAATCCCTGGCTGACCTTGTACGCACCCTGATACTGGGCGACTTCTTCACCCATCAGGAAGACGGTGTCGTCGTTGCGCATTTCCTCGGCCATGGCATCGCGGAGGGCTTCGCGCACAGTCAAGGATACCGTTGGGCCGGAATATTCTGATTCAGCCTGAACGGCAGCGGATCGTGCTGGTGCCGCCGGAGCGGCAGTGGGTTCGGCGGTCGGTGCGGCAGCCGCCGGGGCCGATGCAACGTCGGCCATAGCGGAAGCCTCCTCGCCGTCTTCAAGAACAATCGCAATCGGCGCGTTGACGGCGACCCCTTCGGTGCCTTCGGCGACGAGTATTTTACCGAGAATGCCTTCTTCCACCGCTTCCACTTCCATGGTCGCCTTGTCGGTTTCGATCTCGCACAAAACGTCGCCGCTTTCCACGGCGTCGCCTTCTTTCTTGTGCCACTTGCCAACATTACCTTCGGTCATGGTCGGCGACAGGGCGGGCATCAGGACGTGTACGGCCATGGTTAAACCTCCACCAGAATGTCGGTGTAAAGTTCCGCCAAATCCGGTTCCGGACTTTCCTGGGCGAATTCCGCCGCTGCGGTGACGATGGCCTTGACCTGTTTGTCGATATCCTTGAGCGCCTCTTCGCTGGAAATTTTTCCGGCCAGGATCAGGTCGCGCAGGTTGTCGATGGGGTCGCTTTCCTTGCGCACCTTGGTGACTTCATCCTTGGAGCGGTACTTGGCCGGGTCCGACATGGAATGGCCGCGATAGCGATAGGTTTTCATCTCCAGAATATAAGGGCCCTTGCCTGACCGGCAGTATTTGAGCGCCTTTTCCGCCGCCGCCTTCACCGCCAGCACATCCATGCCGTCGACCGGCTCGCCGGGAATGCCGTGGGCCGCGCCGCGATGATAAAGATCGGTGGTCGCCGAGGCGCGCTCGATGGAGGTGCCCATGCCGTAGCGGTTGTTTTCGATCACATAGACGATGGGCAGTTTCCACAGCTCGGCCATGTTGAAGGATTCATAGACCTGGCCCTGGTTGATGGCGCCGTCGCCGAAATAGGCCATGTTAACGCCGCCGTCGCCCTTGTATTTGTGGCCGAAAGCAAGGCCGGTGCCGATCGGCACCTGGCCGCCGACGATGCCGTGGCCGCCGAAGAAATTCTTTTCGCGGCTGAACATGTGCATGGAGCCGCCCTTGCCGCGGGAATAGCCGCCGATGCGCCCGGTCAGTTCGGCCATGACGCCGTTGGGGTCCATGCCGCAGGCCAGCATATGGCCGTGGTCGCGATAACTGGTGATGACCGTATCGACGTCTTCGGCCGCCGCCTGCATACCGATGACGACGGCTTCCTGACCGATATAAAGATGACAAAAACCACCGATCAGGCCCATGCCGTAAAGCTGGCCGGCCTTTTCCTCGAAGCGGCGGATCAACAGCATCTGGCGATAGTATTCAAGAAGTTCACCAGCAGAGGCGTCGGGCTTCTTTTTGCCGGGACGAATGCGGGCTTTTTTTGGTGGGGATTTCGTTTTCGCAGGCTTGGGCATCGGTGGGGACCCTGTCGTCTGGAATGGGGCACCGACACCTGTCGTGTCGATGTAATAAACAGAAACTAATCACTGGAATCGGTTCTGACAAGCTTCATTTAAAGTGAAAGCCTTTGTTTCATAAGGCAAAATATAAATTAACTGAATTTAGTTAATCCACAAGAACCATATGGACTCATTCCACGACTGCGCGCGTAGTTTTGTTTCTCAATGGGTGCCCGAATGGGAAATAAACCGAAAAAACCCCTGCTTTATGTTCGCAACCGCAGCATTTTGATTTTGTTTATCGACGCGACCCGGCTGATACGCATATGGTCAGCCAGCAACCGCAGGGAGATTCTAAAATGACCGTAACCAACCTGAATCGGGCCGGCGATCAACACGCCCAGGAACGTATGGATCTGGCCGCCGCCTTCCGCTGGACGGCCCGCCTGGGCATGCATGAGTCCATCGCCAACCACTTCTCGCTGGCCGTATCCGATGATGGTTCCAGCTTCCTGCTCAACCCCTATGGCCGTCATTTTTCGCAAATGCGGGCCAGCGACTTGCTGCTGATTGATGCCAACGACCCGGCCAACGGCAAACGGGACGATATCGACGATACCGCCTGGTGCATTCATGGCGCCATGCACCGCAACCACCCCGGGGCCCGCTGCATTCTGCATGTTCATTCCAAATATGCGACGGCGCTGGCATCCCTGAAAGACTGCTCGATGCCGGCCATCGACCAGAATACGGCGCGTTTTTTCGGCCGTATCGCCGTCGACGAGGGTTTTGACGGAATGGGGCTGGGTGATGAGGCCGAGCGCCTGACCACGACACTGGGCAACAAATCGGTACTGCTCATGGCCAATCATGGGGTGTTGATCGTCGGCGAAACCGTAGCCCGGGTATTTGACGACCTTTATTATTTCGAGCGTGCCGCCGAAACCCTGATAACAGCCCTGTCAACGGGCCGTGAATTGCGCGTCATGGCCGATAGCGTTGCCGACAAGACCATGCACCAGTGGATCGATTACCCGGAATTTTCCGATCGCCACTTTGCCGCCCTGAAGGATATTCTCGACACCGAAGAGCCCGACTACCGGGATTAAGGTTATCGTTCGACCCTGGCGATACGCAAGGTGTAGTCCGCATACCACTTATCGATACCCTGCCGCTTGGCCTGCAAGTGTTCGGCATCGTCGCGCCAGGCGGCGATGGAGTCTTCGTCCTGCCAGTAGGAAACCGTAATGCCGAAGCCGTCCTTGTCACGGACTGATTCGACACCCAGATAGCCCGGATAACCGGCCGCCAGTTCGAGCATACGCCCGGCGGTTTCGTCATAACCGTTATCGCCGTCAGTCCGGGTGTTGGAGAATATAACCGCATAGTATGGCGGTTCGGGGGTTTTGGCGAGGCGGCTCATGGGGCGGCTCCTTGGGAAACCAGGGCGATCATTGGTAGCGTCGCCTTGCCGTCAATCAACCGCCTCGCCTTTGCCCACGTTGTTATTAACTGAGTTCTTTGCCGAGTTGCTTTCAGGCGCGAAAACGGTGATATCGGGCAGCACGACGATGTCGTCTGCATAACCGTAATTGAGCATGATACGCGCCCGTTCGTCGAGCATATCCGCATCAAGGCTACCAGGGGATAGCATCCGGACCCGGTTTTCCAGAATCTGGCGTTCGGCGTTGATGTCATTGAATTGCAAACGCGCCATCTCGACCCGGTGGGTCAGCTGACGCAGGGCGAGCAGGCCGCGGTGCCCATTGATGGCGTGATAGCCGAAATAGCTGATCGCGCATATGCCAAGCACCGGTCCAATAATGTGCCGACCGCGCAATTTCAGTTCAGAAAATAGACTCATTTAACCTCAGGCGCCTTTGTTATTTTTCTTGGGGCTGTCCTAGATAACTATCTTAAATAGTTTCTAACCCATTGTCTTAACTGTAACAATTGAGTTGATGGGTCACTGTTGTTAAAACGCCACTCACACTCCTTCAAAAATAGCCCAAAATGCTC
>FLOH01001066.1_pt1 | contig 45818 bp, 39 predicted proteins | sample 756751 | NCBI WGS metagenome assembly FLOH01 (sample SAMEA4026879, study PRJEB14308) | marine metagenome | biome: coastal water; material: water | depth 74 m | reverse complement strand
TACGCTTGCATTCCGATAAGCTAATTTTATACTTATTAGATATTTGTAAAACATCATGACATTTTTTGTTTTTTAAAGAGTCTTGCATAAGCCCAACAGCGGCATCTTCAATTAACTCAGCAATATCACTATACTTAGTTCCATCAAGTGCTTCCAAAGCTTGTTTCATCTCCAAAACTTCACTATACTTTTGGAGGCTTAACAAAAGTTTTGCTTTTTCATATGTTGCACGATTTCCTATAACATCATTTTCATAGGTGTTCATAAGATTTGTGTATTCTATCAACTTTTGTGTTGTATTTTCATCATTTGTATCAAAAAAGAGCCCATCTTTTGCAACATCTATTTCTGAGATAAAATCACCATCTGGAAACTCTTTTATATATTTGTTAAGTGCTTGCAGAGCCTCTTTCTTCTCATCTGTTTGTGCTAACCATAAAGCTCTACTTTTAAGCAAAAATTCATATTCGTCATTATCTCTTTTCATCTCATCAGTCAAAGCTTTGGCTATTGCAGCAGCAGTTTTATAGTTTTGATTATCTACAAAGGTATTCATCATATCCATAGATGTTTTCAAATTATGTATCATATAGTTTGGTTTTGCATTTACTATATCAAAAATGTATTTTGATGCTTTTTTATGTGAAAGCAGTATATTTATATATGCCAACCTGTATGCTGCTGCTACTGCAACATCGATACTTTGTGCACTATTTAGAGCTTTTTCATAAAAATTAATCGCTGCATTTGTACCCCCTGAAGATTCTAACATCTCACCTTTATAGATATATCCCCAAAGTGTGTATTTTGAATTTTCATGTTCACTAAATAATCTGTCAAAAAAGTAATCAGCATCAATATTTAATCCTACTGAGGCATAAGCTTTACTCACAAGAGAGAGTACTTCAGGGATGTTTTCATCAGCAGAATAATCCCTTAAATAAACTTTTGAAATAGCTATAACATTGTCATAATCTTTTACTTTAGCAAATACTTTAATTTTATAGTATAAAAGTTCTGCTTTAAAAAGTGTATTTGGATACATTGTTAAAACTTCATTAATTGACTCTAACAGTGTGTCATATTTTTTTTCTTTAAATTTTTTCTTTATTTTAAGATACTCTGTAACATCCTCTACTTTTTTAATATATATAGGATTACCTTTTATATCTAATCCTCCCACAAAAGGTAAGCTCTCTTTATCCATAAAAAAAGGAAAATTGATACTGTTATCAGGTTGCTCTTTTTTATATATAAGTGGTAACTTCTCTTTATAACCTACTATAAACCAATCTTGAGTTTTTGTAACATTTGGAGTATATACACTACTATCTTGTGTTAAATCAAAAAGATTCGCAAATAGCTTGATATTTTGCATAGGATGAATCAGTACAAAAAATGTTTTGTCTTTGACAAGAGTGTCTATTTTAAAAAAATTATTTTGTATTTCTTTGACGAGTTGTACAGGTCTTTTGTTAAAAGCACAAATAATTTGTGTTACATGTTCAAAATCATCTTTTATCTCTTCACAAACAAAGGCTTCAGAGTGTCTTAAATGGAGTATAGAGTAAGGGTTGTGATCTTGCTGCGCACTGTTGATAGAGAGTTCAAGTGCACCTAAAGAAGAAAATAGTAAAAAAAGAAGCGAGAGTGTCCATTTTAACAAATCTACACTCCTTTTTTAGGGTTTAACTATTAGTATCCGCTATTATATACAAAAGCTGTAATAAACTCTAACAGTGGGTTTATAGCAACAAAAGCAAATATAGTTCCTACAACTGCAATACCAGTAATAGTTTTAATAGCAAGTGTTGCATTTGATGTATATACTTCACCGTTATTATTAGCATCTACTGGCTCTTTCATAAGCATATACACTACAAGTTTTAAGTAGTAGTAACCTGCTATTGCAGAGTTTAGTGCCATAATAAGTGCTAAAACTGTATAACCTGCAGAAACCGCAGAACCTATCATGTAGAGTTTACCCCAAAACAGAGCAAATGGTGGCACTCCTGCTAAAGAAAGCATAAACAGAGTCATAAGTACTGCCCCAAAAGGTGAAGTCTTTATCATCCCTGCAAACTTGCTGTAACTATGGTCGTTTTCTTGTCCATCTGGTAAGTTTTTCTGACGACTCATCCATAACATTGAAAATGATCCTAAGTTAGTGAAACTAAACAAAATCCAGTAAAGGAAAAGTGCAGTATTTGCTTGCGTTGTTCCTATCATCACAGCAGCCATAACAAAACCAGCATGAGATATAGAACTATAAGCAAGCATACGTTTTACATCTGTTTGAACAAGTGCCCACATATTTGCAGCAGTCATTGTAACAACTACTACAGCATAAAGGATTACTTCTAACCACATAACATGACTATGAATTAAAAATTCAAAAAGTCTCATTGTAACAATGAAACCTGCTATTTTAGGTACGATTGACATATATCCAGCCATCGGTGAAGATGCGCCCTCGTATACATCTGGTGTCCAAGTATGAAAAGGAACCAAAGAGACTTTAAATCCAAGTGATGCAAGCATAAATACTGTACCAACAAGAACATATCCCATATCTGCATAGTTGTTTGCTGCAAGAACTGTTGCTATTTGATTAATCTCAACTGAACCTGTAAGAGCATAAAATACCATAGAACCAAAACTAAAAAAACCTGCTGCTAATGCACCCATAGTAAAGTACTTCACTGCTGCTTCAAAAGACTTATCACGGTTATGTAATGCGATAAGAGTATAAAGTGCTAAAGAACCTGTTTCCAGTCCTACAAATATAAGAATAAGGTTATCTGTTGCTACCATAAACTGAAATCCACTCATCATAAACAAGAAAAGTGCGAAAAATTCAGGATGTGAAGATTCGTGAAAACTTTTGTTTGTTAAAGATAATGGAATAAAAAGAAGTGACGCACCCACAATAATAAATTGTGAAAGTATCGCTAAACCATCAATAAGCATAACATCAAAAACACCCATCATTGTACCTGCTACAGAAAAAACATTTGAAGCATTAGATAGTGCAGCTAAATCCATAAGGATAAAAAGCATACTTATAACTACATATAAAGATTTATCAAGTCCACCTTTAATTGTATCCATCACTAAGATTAACAATGCTCCCACAACTGGGATAAGCATTGGAGCTAGAGTCATTAAGTTTAAAGACTCTAAAGAAACATTTACTGGCTCTAACATTAGTGTGCCTCCTCTATTGAACTTTTGGGAATCGTAATCTCACTCAATGGAGCTGGGATTCTTGCTTTTGCTTCTGCTGATTGTGCTTTATCGTGCATAAGTTGTACGATTGACTCAACAGAAGTGTTGATTGGGTCTAAAATTGGTTTAGGGTAAATACCTAACCAAATAGCTAAAAATGTCAATGGAATAAGAGCTAAAAGTTCGCGTTTATTTACATCTGGAAGATTTTTGTTCTCATCATTTGTAATTTCACCAAAGAATAATTTTTTATATGATGCAAGCATATAGATAGCACCAACAATGATACCTACCCCTGCAAGAAGTGCTAAAATTTGAGACTGTTTAAAAAATCCAAGTAAACTTAAGAACTCACCCACAAAGTTAATAGTCAATGGCATACCAACTGAAGCCATCATCATAATACCAAAAATAGTTGCATATCGAGGCATAGAGTGTGCTAAACCACCAAACTCACTCATAATCTTAGTGTGACGTCTATCATAGATAACACCAACAAGGAAGAATAAAGCTCCTGCTACAACACCGTGACCAAGCATTAAAAAGATAGAACCTGAAACACCCTCAACATTTAAAGCGAATGTACCAATGATAATAATACCCATGTGAGATACAGATGAGTAAGCAATAACTTGCTTGATGTCTTTTTGAGCGAAAGCTACCATCGCTGTGTATATAACCATGATAATCGCTAAAACTGCGATTGGGTACATGAAAAATACAGAAGCATCAGGGAACAGCGGTAATGAGAAACGAATAAATGCATATGTTCCCATTTTAAGTAAAATTGCCGCAAGGATTACAGAACCGATAGTTGGTGCTTGACCATGTGCATATGGTAACCATGTATGAAATGGAAACATTGGCACTTTAATAGCAAAACCAAGGAAAAACGCAGCAAATAACCATAACTGGAAATTCTCTGGTAAAATCAATCTATACCAGTCTAAAATAGCAAAACTCCACTCACCTGTTGCTTGGTTGTAAAAGTAAGCCATAAAAAGCATACCAACAAGCATCACTAATGAACCTGTAAAAGTATACAAGAAAAACTTAATTGAAGCATATATACGAAGTGGTCCACCCCATGCACCAATGATATAAAGCATCGGTACAAGTGAAAGTTCCCAGAACACGTAAAATATTATCGCATCAAGAGCAGCAAATACACCCGTCATAGTCATCTGTAGAACAAGAAGTGTGATAATCATGTTTTTAATGTTTTTCATCTCACCTAAAGATGCGATACCAATAAGTGTCACAAAAGTAGAAAGGATAATAATAAAAATAGAGATACCATCAACACCTAAAGTATAGTTAATTCCAAAAGCTGGGATTAAAGGGATACTTTCCATAAATTGCATACCTGATGAGTAACCATCAAAGGCAAACCACAACCATAAAGAGAGTGCAAACTCAATTGCAGAAACTGCAATACCATAAGCACGGATACTATCTTTTTGTATCATTGCTCCAAATAGTGCTGCCACTACTGGAAAAAATATTAAAATTGATAAAATATGATCAATCATCGATTAAACTCCTAAACCTGATAGAATTGCTAAAATCCCATCAGAATATCTAACTGCAAGTCCAAAAACTACAGCTAGTGATAACAAACCAAGCATACCTACTACCATTAATTGAAGCATAGTAGAAAGGTTACCGTTTTGCATTTTACTTGTTTTCTCGCCTGTATTATAAACTATACCTGCAATACCATCAACACTTGCATCAACAATTTTCATATCAATATGTGTCCAGAAAATATCTGACAATTCTCTATATGGAGTTACAAGATATGTTTCATAAGCATACGGAATATAGTATTGATTAATCAATAATTTATACATAAAACTATTTTCCATTTTACCTGTTCCATCTGGTACTGTAATTCCTGAATTATTGTATTTTTTATATGCATAAACAATAGCTAAAACAACAAAAGCTTGTGTTCCAATCGTCATAACCCATAGAGTTACTTCAGAGTGAATGTGATACTCGATTGCACTTAAAGCCTCTTCCACCATTCCAAAGAAAGTCGTTCTAAATGCACCTGCAATGATAGCAAGGATTAGAAGTGGACTCATACCAACTAGCATAAACTTATATGCTTCATGTGGATGAAAACCAAATAATTTGTAACGCTCTTCACCTTCAAAGATAAGTGCAGTAAGTCTAAATGAGTAAAACGCAGTCAGACCAGCTGTAAAAAGAAGTACAGAGTAAATAACAAAATGATGTTCAGCAAATGCAGCTTCTAAGATAGTATCTTTTGAAAAGAACCCTGCTAGAGGGAAAATTCCCGCAAGAGCTACTGAAGCTATAGTCATCATGATGTAAGACCACTTCATAACCTTTTTAAGTCCACCCATTTTAAATGGATCAAGTTCACCGTCCATAGCATGCATAACATTACCAGCACCAAGAAAGAGAAGTGCTTTAAAGAATGCATGAGCCATAAGGTGAAATAGTGCAACCCAATAAGCCCCAAGACCAGCGGCTGCAAACATATAACCAAGTTGTGAAAGTGTAGAGTAAGCAACGACTCTTTTCATATCACGGTTTACAAGTGCCATAGATGCTGCAAAAATTGCAACAAATGCACCAAGGCTCGCAATAAACAGACCAACATCAGGGATAAGACTATAAAGTTCGTTTGAGCGAACTACTAAGTAAACCCCTGCCGTTACCATCGTTGCAGCATGAATAAGTGCTGAAACTGGGGTAGGACCTTCCATTGCATCGGCTAGCCATGTGTGTAGTGGAAACTGAGCTGATTTACCCATCGCACCAATGAAGAGGAAGATACCTATCCATGAAAGAGTAGTAATATCTAGTGTAGCGAATGCTTCAAAAGCACCATCATATTGAAGTGTACCAGTATTCCAATACACTAAGAAAATACCAACTAACATTCCAAGGTCAGCAATACGGTTCATAATAAATGCTTCATTAGCTGCCCAAGTAGCACTCTCTTTGTGAAACCAAAAACCAATAAGTAACCAAGAACAAAGACCAACACCTTCCCAACCAATGAAAAGACCTGCATAGTTATCACTCATAACAAGAATCATCATAGAAAAAACGAATGCTGAAAGGTAAGAGAAAAATCTATTAAACCCTTTATCGTGATCCATATAACCTATAGAGTAAATATGTACAATAGTTGAAACAAGTGTTACAACCATCATCATAGTTACTGAAATCTCATCAACTACAAAACCAAAAGGGATATATAAATCTCCTGTCGCCATCCATGTCATCATCTCAACATGAACTGGTTCACCACCACCTAAAATGTGCATAAGAAGTATAGAACTACTTACAAATGCAGAAAAGATAAGTAGTGAAGCTATAATCCCTGTAAAAGTTTTCTTTGGTGTCGCTGTAAAAAGAGCTGAAAACAAAGAACTTACTAGAGGTGCAAAAAGTGCTATATATAAGTATTTTTCCATGCTCTATCCTTTCATACTTGCTAAATTATCTAGGTTTATGTTGCCATGGCGTTTGTACCATACAATCAAAAGTCCTAAACCTACAGCAACTTCTGATGCAGCGATTGCGATTACAAAAAATGCAAACATCTGACCAGTTAAGTCACCATAGTAGTGTGAAATCGCAGCAAAAGCGATATTTACTGAGTTAAGTAATATCTCTGTTGCGAAAAAAAGTAAAAGTAGATTCTTTCTACGCATTACACCCACTAAACCAATAGCAAATAAAATTGTAGAAAGAATAAGATAATGATTTAAACCAATTTCCATCATGAAAGCACCTTCTTGTTAGTGTCATCTTCTAAAGTTAAAGAGTTGTCCATCTGCTTACCAGCTAAAACAATTCCTGCAACCATAGCTACAAGTAACATAACTGCTGCAAGTTCAAAAGGAATAAGATACTTAGTAAAAAGAACCATACCCACTTCTTGTGTATTACCAATATCTGCTACACTTGGGTAAAATGCAGTGATATTTGTTGAAAGCATTGGAGCTGCAAAGATAGCTACAATTAAAACAGCAGCAATTGCACTCATACCAACAATAATAAATTTGTTACCTTGCTTCTCTTTTACTGCTCGTGTTGTATCAAAAAACATCATACCAAAAGCATAAAGAGCCATAACAGCACCTGTGTAAACGATAATTTGTATCGCACCTAAAAAGTCAGCACCTAAGATAAAGAAAAATGCTGATATAAAAATCATTCCTGCCGCTAATGCACTTAAGGCATATAACGCTTGGGATGTTGTTACAGTGATGTAAAACATCGCAATCGTTAAAAATGCAAACAAGTAAAACGCTATTGCTTCAAACATAAATCTATCTCCTTAATATGCTAGAGGTGTTTTTTTAACACGCTCATCTTCATGTGGTGTGATTGAACCAAAACCTTCAAACTCTAACTGAGTTCCAGCTTTCATCTTATCAATCGGTGTCAACATATCTTCATACATAATGAAGTGTTCACGCTGTTCTGAACCGTTTTCATACTCACCACCGTGTGTAATCGCAAGTTCTGGACAAACTTCTGCACAATAACCACAGAAAATACAACGTCCTAAGTTAATCGTGTAAGAAGATACTTCTTTACGAGAATTTTCATCAATTTTTGTGTCCATACGGATACAATCAGAGATACAAATCTTCTCACAAAGTCCACAACCGATACATCTCTCAGCATCAGATTCCCAAAGACGTTTCATCTCATGCACTGCACGATAACGAGGACCAATTGGCATCTTCTCTTGAGGATACTGTATAGTGTGAATATCAAACTTCAACATCTCTCTCATAACTACCCAAAGACCAACAAAAAGCTCGCCTCTGAAAGTTCTTTTCACAACACGCTTGAACTTACCCCAACCATCAGTAGGATAATCTTCAATGTCAACCATAAAGTAACCGTTATCGGCTACATTTCTATTATTAAATGCTTCCATATTTTTTCATACCCCCTTAATACATCATCACTAAACCAGTGATTACTACATTAATCACGGCTAATGGCATTAGAACTTTCCAACACAACCACATAAGTTGATCTGGTCTCACATCTGGCCATGCAGCTCTTGTCCATAAGAAAAAGAAGAAGAAAAATGCCATCTTACCAAGTAAAGCAAAAGCTCCAAGTACACTTCCATCACCGAAACCACCTAAGAAAAGGATTGGGATAACAAAAGAGATAAAAAACATATTTGCATACTCACCGATAAAGAAAAGACCCCATCTCATACCAGAGTACTCTGTACCAAAACCATCAATAATTTCATGGTCATTTGCGATTAGGTGAAATGGAGTACGACCTGTTTCAGCAAACGCAGCAATCCAAAAAAGAATAAACGCAACCGGTTGTGACCATACTATCCAACTTCCGATACCACCTGCTTGGTACTCATTAAAATCTATAAGAGAGAGTGAACCAACCATCATAATAGGAGCAAGTGCTGCTAAACCCGATACTACTTCATAAGAGATAAACACTGCCGCCGCACGAGCTGCTGAGAGTAATGAAAACTTATTTGCCGATGCCATACCACCAAGCATAGGACCAAAAAGACCAACCGCCATAACACCAAGTACATATAAAATACCGATGTTAATATCTGCTACGATTGGATGCACTGTGTAACCAAAAATCGTAAACTGTGGTAAAAATGGAATCGCTGCTGATGCCATAAATGCAGTTGCCGCAGTTATTACCGGTGCAATTTTAAAGATAGGAGCTACTACATGAGTAGGAATAATATCTTCTTTTGTGAAAAGCTTAATCCCATCTGCACCAACCTGAAGAAGTCCAAAAGGACCAACATTCATTGGCCCAAGACGACGTTGCATAAATGCAAGTATCTTACGCTCAAAATAAGTACCAATTCCTGCTAATGCCGAAAATACTGTCAAAATAACAACGACTTTTATAACCGTTTCTATTAAATATGCTGTATCCATATATTACACCTTTTCTATCGAAGCTGCAGCAAAGCGGTAACCGCTAAACAATGCCTCTGAATTTAACTCTGTGTCAAATGTAGGAACAAGTGCAATATCACCTGCTATCTTATTATCACTAACAATTGTCGTAACAATTTCTCCATTTTCTGTTTTAACGCGCACCTTATCTCCTTGCTTGAAGTCTGAATCTTTTAAGTTATCTTCACTTACATAAAGTCCACTCTCTTCATCAAGCTGAGTAGCTTTATTTGTAAATGCATTAAACTGTCTTACAGGATTTGCCATATAAACTAAGTCATCACCAAGAGTTAAAGATTCGTCGATTGGGGCAACACTTTCATCAGATACTGTTACACTCTGAACAGTTAATTCATAACCGCGCATCTCTTCACCAGAGTTTGTGTAATAGTTTGGTAAATCATCAAAAGCTTGTGCTTGGAATCCTGCATCAACTGGTAACTTTTGTGTATAATCAACTGTGAGTTCTGCATCTAATCCTAAAGCATTTGCAATATCATTTAGTATATACCCTTTATAACCAATAGCTGCGTTTGTTGGGTTTACTCGCTTATTGATACTTGTAAGTGTCCCCTCTTGCTGATTGATTGCTGGCATATCTATATCGCCATCACCAAGAGCAGAAAGTGTATAGTCAGCTTTTACATTATACCCTATTGCATAGCTTCCAACTTCATCTGAGAGTTCATTAATAAGAGCAACACCTAGAGAGTTTGTAAGTGTTGGAATCATTGTTAACTCAAATGCAGAGTATTTTTCAACAAGTGCCACTAAACGAGCTAAGTTTTTAGAATTTGGATGAGTATATAAATCTGGTCCAACTACTAATGAAAAGCTATCTTTTTTCTTTAAAAACTTATCTAATGTCTCATCAAAATCTTCTGGCATTCCAAGCATAGAAACAAGTCTGTTATCATCAACTTCAACTTGTTTCTCTTGCTTTTTAGGAACCATTTTAGATTTTTCTACTTCTACTTCTTCTTCCTCACCTGTCTCTTTATTTACTTTTTTCTCTTTTACCATTTCAGTAACTTTTTCTTTAATCATTTCAGTTACAGTAATCGTTTTTTTAGAGTGAAAAGATGCTAAATAATCAACAATATCAGAAGGAAGTTTCTCTTTATCTCCAAATAAGTCTAAGATAAGATATAAAACTGTTTCTTCTTGTAATGGTTTATGATTTACATTTAAAATACTTTTTCCAAGTCCCTCAATGATAGGATCTTTTACTGGGTGAAAGTATAAAGCCGCCCCTTTGTTCACAGTTAAAGAGTTATTGAGTGCATATCTTGCATTTGGATTGTCACTTTTTAGAGCTGAACCAACACTCACGATAAAGTTAGAGTTCATCATCTCTTTTAAGTTACTTCCATAAAGAGTAGAACCACTTACGTCTGCATAATCATTTAAGAAAGTTTGGAAAGCTTTCGCTTCTGGATTTACAAGTTTATAACCATATTTTGCTTTTAACTTTTGTAAAATCAATGCCTCTTCATTTGTAATCGTTGAAGTGAACTTGATTGTATCTGCTTTTTTGAAAGCTTCTACTGCTGTCTTAAACACTACTTCATCTTTACTCGCATTAGCATTTTGATAATCAAATCCATATCGTCCTGCACCACAAAGGGAAACATAGTTCCATTCGTTCATAACACGATAAATCTTATCTTCTGGATTGTGAACACTTGTATGTTTCACATCGTAAGAGATTTGACATCCTGCAGAACAGTGACCACAAGTAGCTGGAACTTGACTAAGTTCCCATGCATTTGATTTGTACATGAACTCAGTATCAACTAAAGCACCAACTGGACAAACAGAAGCACACTCACCACATGAAGTACAATCAAGCACATCTGTTCCGTTCGTTAAACCGATAACAGATTTGTTTAGTTTGTTCCACATCGCATAAGCATCTTTTGGCATTGTCTCTTTAAACTCTGCATCAATTGCATCAGCACCACGAGCGATAGTTTTTAAAGAGTTATCACCAATCATATCTTTACAAGCAGTAACACAACGCTCACAAACGATACAAAGACCCGGATCGTAATGTAAATGTCCCCAATCATGAGAACTTCTATCTACATCTTTGATACTATAGCTTTGAGAGTCAACTCCCATTTCTAGTGTATAGTTTTGTAGTTCACACTCACCTGATTGATCACATACACCACATTGAAGAGGATGATTTACATCATAAACTTCCATAATTGCACGACGTTCTTTTTCTATATCTGGTGTTGATGTTACGATATTCATCCCATCTTTAGCTTTAGCATTACAAGCATACACTTGTTTACCATCAGCTTCCACCAAACATATACGACAAGCAAGTGTTGGACTACATCTTGTCAGATAACAGATTGCTGGAACATAGATATCATTGGCACGAGCGGCATTGAGTATAAACTCACCCTCAGTAACCTCTAACTCTTTTCCATCAATGTTTATATTGATTTTACTCATTATATTACTCTCACTATTTTGGATTTTTCAAACTTATATCGATTTAAATCAAGGCCATTGTCAAAGCTTGGATTTAAAGCTATTGTTCCTTTTAACTCACTATCAAGTTTAAAGATTCTCTTTACTGTAGTTGAAGCAAAACTAATTTCTACTTCATCACCATCAGAAATCCTTGCAGCTTGTGCAAATTGTGCAGAACCTTTTAAAGTAGCATCATTTTCTAAATGTTTTGAGCCACTTGTATAAGCATTGAATTGAAGTACAGGATTTGAGTGGTAAATCACCGTACCGTTGAACTCTGGTAACTCATCAACATCTGAGAGTTCACCATCTGTAACACAACTTACTTCATCTAAAAGATACCCTCTTTCATCCTCACCATACTGTGTTAAAAAATTTTCTAAAGAATCAAACGCAACCGGTTTAAAACCAGCAAGTGTATTTAACTCTCTTGTGTAGTCGATTGTATTTTCTTTCTCTAACTCTAATGCATTTGCAATATCATTTAAAGTATAACCATCAAATGTAACTGCAACATTAAGAGGTAAAACACGGTTGTCTATACTAACTACCGTTCCCTCTTGCTGGTTGAGTGCTGGCACTGCAAGATGTGCACCTTCAAGTGAAGATATTATATAATCTCCATTTGCATTATAACCTACTACATTGCTTGTATTTTCATCTTTATCTAAATCACAAATAAGTGAAACGCCAAGAGTGTTTACTTCAGTTGGAACAATCAAAAGCGAAAATTCTGTATACTTTTCAATAAGTGCTACAAGTCTCGCGATATTTTGGGCTTGTTCATGAGCGAATAAGTCACTTCCTACAACAAGTACACGGTTTAAAGAGCGTTTGAATGATTTCATCATTAAGAGTAACTCATCATCACCGACATTACTCTCAGCTTCAATGTAACCTAAATCAAGATTATCTAAAAATGCTCTTGTCTCTTCATCTACTTCTACATCTTTTAAAAGAGTGTTTGCTAAAAGAGCCATTACACCCTCTTCAGAACCTGCTTCATACTTCATAAATTGAGTGATAGTATTTTGCATAAGAGCATCTTCAAGTGCATGAGCATAAACAATCTTCGCACCATTATGACGACTAGCAGTAGTTAAAGCATAACGAACGCCAGGATTATCAGTCGCAATTCTACTTCCAATAACTATAACAGCGTCTGCTTGTTTCACAGCATCAAGTGAAGCACTATGGTGTAGTTTTCCACTTACAGAACTATAAGCTTTCATAAATGCGGCGAACTGTCTTGCATCTTCATTAAAAAGTTTTATATCTAATTTTTCTTTGAGAAGTTGTAAAATATGTGCTTCTTCGTTTGTAATCATAGATGAAAAACGAATGGCAGTTGCGTTTTTCACAGTTTTTACTGCCTTGTTAAATGCAAGTTCATCTTTTGATGCTTCATTTGCAAAGTCAAAACCATATCTACCAGCACCACACAATGAACTAAATTCAAAGTTATTTTTCACTCTTTGAATGCTACTACTTGTGTTGATACCGTGATGTCTTGTTTCATACTCTAAGCCACATCCTGCACTACAATGTGCACAAGTTGATGGCACACGAGAAAGCTCCCATGCATTTGCAGAGTATTTAAAATCTGCTCCAACTAAAGCACCTACTGGACATACTGCTGTACACTCTCCACAAAAAGTACAATCAAGTGTATCTGAACCTTTTGGAACGATTACAGAAGAGTAACCACCAAACTGAACATCAATAGCATCATCACCAATTACTTCGTTACAAACATGTGTACATTTTTCACACATGATACATAAAGCAGGATCATAATCAATCACACCCCAATGGTGAACTGGGCGGTGTTGCTCACGAGCAGAAAAATTTTGCTGCGATACACCAAACTCTAAAGTTTTGTTTTGTAAGTCACACTCACCAGACTTATCACAAACACCACACTCTAAAGGATGATTTACATCATAAAGTTTCATGATGTTTATTCGTTCTTGTTCTAGCTCTGCTGTGTTAGTTGTTATGTTAATTCCCTCAGTTGGAGGAGTGTTACAGCTCAATACAAAACCATCAACTCCCTCAGCTTCAACAACACACATACGACACGATGCACACGGAGTAGTTTTTGAGATGTAACACATAGTTGGAATGTAGATGTCATTTTTGCGAGCTACTTGTAAAATAGTCTCGCCTTTTTTAGCTTCTACTTCTTTGCCATCAATTTTAAAATTAACTATTTTTTCCATCAATGCCCTCCTATGCCTGAACCATAGCGATGTAGTAACAACGCATACAACGGTCAGCTTCAGCTAAAGCTTGGTCTTGAGTAAAGCCTAAGTTTACTTCTTCGTTGTTTGTTTTTCTAAACTCAGTGTCTAAAACAGAACTATGTTCACGTGGTAAACCTGGTAACCAACCTGAAACTTTCTCTTTTTTATCATAAACCTTCAGCTTATTCAAATGGTCTTCCATAATCTCGTCATCAGTTAAAGAAATTTCACCAGTTTGAACATAACGGCTCATTACAGAAGCACCACGTTTTGCTTGACCTACTGCGTTTACAATAGTCATCGGACCATATTCACAGTCACCTGATGCAAAGACACCTTTACGAGAAGTCATATAATCTTTACCATTTGTTTTAATCGTAGCCCATGAAGTCATATCAAGGTTCCAATCATCAGGTAAAAAACCCAAATCTGCACTTTGAGAAACTGCAGGGATAAGATAATCAAACTCTATAGTCTCACTAGCACCTTCAACCTTCACAAGTTCAGGACGACCACCATTTGGATCTGGTACAAGCTCAAACTTGTCAATAATAAGTGCTTTTAGTACATTATCTTCATCTATAATCTCATCAACTGCAGAGTGAAAGATAAATTCTACACCCTCTTCTACAGCTTCATGATACTCTTCATAAGTTGTATTTCGGATGATAGTTTTTTCATCACGACGATAAAACATTACAACTCTTTTAGCACCTGCACGAATAGAACAACGAACAACATCCATAGAAGTAAATCCACCACCAACACAAGCAACTGTTTTACCAGTCAAATCAACAAAATCAGCATCAATGTTGTACTCTTTTTTCTGCGGTTCTGTGAGTTTTATGTCAAACTTTTCATACAAGTTTACACGATCTAGAAAATCAATAGCTCCCCAATACCCTGTAATCTCTTCACGCTCATTTTTACAACGAACTGCTTTTGAGATACGCGTTCCAGAAGCTATCATAGTTGCATCATAATCTTTTTCAAATCTGTTCATATCATCTTGAGATACTTTATGATTCACAATAAAGTTTACACCCATATCACGAACACACTCTATATCTTGAAGATATTTATTCCACGGCATACGATACTCTGGAACACCAACGGTAACCTCACCACCAAGAACAGGAAGTTCTTCATAAACATCTACTTCAATTCCATCAGCTGCTAAATAGTATGCTGTTGTAAGACCGGCAGGACCAGCACCAACAACAGCTACTTTCTTGCCATTTGATGGTTTTTTCTCCATAGGGTGAAAAAAGTCATAACCATGATCAGTTTCCCAATCAGCACCAAGACGTTTAAGTGCCATAATAGAAATTGGTTCATCAAGATTTGTACGGCGACAAGCATCTTCACATGGATGTGGACAAACACGACCACAAACATGAGCTAGAGGCATAGTTTGACGAGTAGCTTCAAGTGAATCATCAAAACGCAGGTCTCTAACACCTTCAATATATCCTGGAATATCAACATGAGAAGGACAAGCATCTGTACATGGTGCAGTTATCTTAGCAATGTATCCAATAGTATCATCATAATGTTTAGACTTTTTTTGGTTATCAATACAATCTAAGAATGTATCTTCAAAGTGTGTCATTAAATCAATAATAGGATTTGGAACAGTTTTTCCAATCTCACATTTTGAAGTAACTTGCATACTTTTACCAATCTCTTTTAAGTGGTCCAAATCAGCTCTTGCACCTTCTCCACGAGCAATTTTGTCAAGTTGGTCATATAAAATACGACCACCCCAACGTCCAGGAGCACATCTTCCACATGCCTCTGAATACTCTTGGTACTGTGCGGCATATTCCATCGCAAGACGGATTACATCTACATTTTCATCAAACAATGCAACACCATCCCAGCCTATAAAGGCACGAGAATCACGGTGGTCATCATATTGTGCTGGTAGATTGTATGCTGATTCTTCCCACTCTTCTTCTGGTTTACCTATATTATTTATAGACTCTCCATTCCAAGTAGAAAAATAGACTTTGCTCAAAATAAAATCCTAATCTTTTTTTACGACGATAGTCCAGTCGACTTCGTTGAATTTTAAAGAGTTTAACAACTCATAACCAGACTCTTTTACTACATCTGCACTTCTTTGAATCGGTGTAAAATCACCTATTTCAAAAAGAAAAATTGCTACTTCTTTTGCTTTATGAGTATTAAGAATCTCTTTCATACGTGGTTCAAAACCATCTTTTAAATGTCTTAAATCATATCTTTTCATTGTTTACTCCGTAACCAATTGTACTACAGTGGTGCTTCGCACATCACTTACATATTCTTCGCTAAAAAAGCAAAGCAGTTTGCTTTTTCTTACACTCATCATCTATCAACCTCACCGAATACAATGTTTGTAGTACCAATAATAGATACAACATCCGGAATATAATGACCTGGTAAAAGGTCAGTTAAAATACCTGTATGCCAAAAAGATGGAGCACGAAGCTTTAATCTGTATGGATAAGGTCCACCTTGAGAGTTAATAAAGAAACCAAGTTCACCTTTTGGCGATTCAGTTGCTACATAAACTTCACCAACTGGCGGTCTCATACCCTGTGTTACAAGAACAAAGTGCTGCATCAAAGAGTAATTTTGAGTCATAATATCTAACTTTGGAGCTGAAATATATTTTGGTGCATGAGCCATTAATGCAGTTTCATTATTATCAACACATTTTTCATACATTTCAATCACTTGATAAAGAATCTTAGCAGACTCTCTCATCTCTTCCATATAAATACGGTAACGAGCAAAATTATCACCCTTGTCAGAAAATGGAACATTAAATTCTACTTCATCATAAAGCTCATACGGCTCTTCTTTACGTAAATCCCATGCAACACCTGAAGCTCTAAGCATTGGACCTGAACATCCCCATGAAAGTGCCATTTCTGTTGAAACAGTTCCTACTTCTTCCATTCTCATTAACCAAATACGATTTGAATCTAGTAAATCTTCATAATCTTTTATATTCTCAGGTAATTTATTTAAAAATACACGTAACTGATGTAAGAAACTATCTTGAATATCTAAAGGAACCCCACCAATACGGATAGCCGCATGTGTAAGTCTAGCCCCACAATAGCCTTCAATAATATCCATTAAGTATTCACGTTCACGGAATGCATATAAGAAAACTGTCATTGCCCCAATATCTAGTGCAGTTGTTGCAAGCCAGAAAAGGTGAGACATTAAACGGTTAATTTCTAAAAGCATCATACGAATTACTTTCGCACGACGAGGGACTTCAAGACCAATTAGCTTTTCAACTGCAAGAGCAAAACCATAATTATTTGAAGATGAAGCAATGTAATCCATACGGTCAGTTGTAGGCATAAACTCGTTATAAATCATGTTTTCAGCCATCTTTTCCATACCACGGTGAAGATATCCAACATCTGGATGTGCTTTTACAATCTGTTCTTGCTGAAGATGAAGCATCAAACGTAACTGCCCGTGAGCCGATGGATGCTGAGGACCAAAATTGAGTACTAATTCATTATCTTCTCTATCAAATGTAATATTTTCAAAAAATGGTGTTAATCTATTTTTTACTTGTGCCATATTTTACCACCCTATCTTTGAGGGTCATCAATGACTTTTGATGACTCTTTATCTAATTTTGTAATTAAGAACACACCACCATCTTCTTGGTAGCTTTGTTCAGTTTTTTCCATATCGTCTGTAATCTCAGTTCCTTTTGGTACTTCATATCCAAGACGAGCAAAACGTTCACTGTCATATCTATCAACACGAGCAGTATCGCGAATTTCTGGTCCAATAGCCTCTCTAGCTTCTTTTCCATAGATTTTATCCACTTCATACCAAGCTGCAAACTCATCACCAATAAGTGGGTAAGTTTTTAATAATGGATTTCCTTGCCAATCATAAGGCATAAGAATTCTTTTCATAAATGGGTGATTATTCGCCTCTATACCGAACATATCAAACATTTCACGCTCACTCCAATCAGCTGAACGGAAAAGTTTTTCTACACTATCAACTGCTTGACCATTTTCTATAAAATACTTAATACGAATACGCTTACGTTTATTCATACTTAGCATTTGGTAAAAAATTTCAAAAGTGTTATCTTTTGCTAACCAGTCAATAGCACTCATCTCTGTAAGTTGTGTATACTCTAGCTCATCTTTCATAAGTTCTAAAACACCATAGATATCACTAGCATTAATATATACAACCATGTTTGTTACTTGAATAAAAGCTTCTTTTACTTCAAACTTAGCTTTAATTACTTCTAAATCTGCACTAAAAACTTCATCAGTCTCAACATCTTGCTTTGGCACTTGAGGTGCGACATAAAATCTATCTGTATAGTAAGCTTTTGCTTGAACATCATCTTTAGGTGTATAAGCTCTCATTACATTAACCTCTTAGCTTTTTGTGCATTTCCGGCTTTATTTGCACGAATCTTTTTCTGCAACAACATTACACCATATTGTAGTGTTTCAGGACGAGGTGCACAACCAGGAAGATATAAATCAACAGGAATAATTCTATCACAACCTTGAACAGTTGCATAAGTGTTAAACATACCACCTGTATTTGCACATGAACCCATTGAAATAACCCATCTAGGCTCTGTCATTTGATCATATAAACGTTTGATAAATTCGGCATGTTTTTTTGTAAGAGTTCCAGCCACAATCATAACATCTGCTTGACGTGGACTTGCACGGAAGATTGTTCCGTAACGGTCAAAGTCAAAACGTGATGCACCAGAAGCCATCATCTCAATACCACAACAAGCAAGACCATAAGTCAGTGCCCAAAGTGAGTTTGAACGTCCCCAGTTTACAATTTTATCAATACTTGTAAGGGCGACAGGAAGTCCACCATCTTGTGTATAATTTACTTTATGTTGTGCCATTCTAAGGCTCCTTTTTTCCAAGCATATGCAAAACCAATTGCCAATAATAAAATGAACATTAACATCTCAGCAAAACCGAACCAGCCAAGAAGTTTAAAATCTACTGCCCATGGGAACATAAATACGATTTCAACATCAAATAATAAGAAAAGTAATGCAAACAAGTAAAACTGTGGTGATACTCTGTTTGGTTGTTTTGTTATTTCTGGTCCACACTCATAAACTGACAGCTTAATCTTTTCACTATCCTTACGTGCAAGTGCGCGACTCGCCAAACGAGCAATAATCGTAGTAGCAGTAAATGCACCAAATGTTATAACAAAAAGTACAAATACTCCAAAATACGGATTTGAAGTCACTATATGCTCCATATAACCTACCTTTAAATTCAAAAGCTTTGCTTATTTTAAACATAGCTTTATTTAATATTTGTCTTCTAGTGGCATAGCACTAGAAAAAACAGTTACTGCACTATATCAAAAAGAGTATTAAATTTAAATTTAATGGAGGCTCAATAAGAAGGTAATGTCACTAATCGCAACATATATTTTTTCAACGAATCTATATAATGTTTCATCTTTACTCATTTTTGTAAAATCACTAAGTTACATGGGTGTTGGTTTATAAACTTTAAAGCTTAAGTGTTTAAAAAACCCATCGATTTTTCACTATCAAAGTTTGCATCTTTTTCGCGATTGATCTCATCTTTGAAATCTTTAAGAGTAAAGAGTGGTTCCTCTTTTACAGCGACTTTATAAGCAGTATTTTTCACGATAAGATTGATTTGTCCACCTGTTAAAGAGTAAACAGCAAGTTCTTTAGCATCAAATCCCTCTTCATAAGGGGCATCTTTTGGAAGCATAAACTCCCACAACTTTTTTCGCTGCGTTTTATCAGGCTTTTTAAACTCTATCTTGTAGTTAAAACGACGAGAAAATGCTTTGTCAATGTTTTCTAGTAAATTTGTTGTAGCGATTAACATCCCACGAAAATTTTCAATCTGTTCTAAAAAAATATTTTGCATTTGATTATGCATCTGATCAGAACCTGTGATATTACCACTACTTCTCGCTCCTAAAAACTGGTCAGCTTCGTTGAGCAGTAAAATAGGTTCTGTTTTTGTTTTTTCACTTAGTTCATAAAAAGTATCAAAGATTTTACGAACATTTTTCTCACTCTCACCAACATACATAGAGAGGATTTTAGAACAATCAAACGCAAGAACTTGGCGTTTAAGCGACTTTGCAAGAGAGTATGCCGTCATGGTCTTTCCAGTTCCTGCCGCTCCATAAAAGATTATCCGTGCATCGATGCCAGTTTTTTTATCTTTTACACCCCATTTGACTAAACGAGCGATAACTTCTTTGTCCACTTGTTTCATAAGATTTTCTAGTGTCTCTTGCGTTTTCTCATTTAAAACCACATCATCCAAACAGGTATCACTATCAACAAGCTCAAAGATGTCTTGTTCTTCTACAAGAGCACCTAGCTTTAAACGAGTAACTTTTTTATTTTTTTGTGGATGAATTATACTTTGAAGTACATCATCAACTATATAAAATGCACGACTAATCCCACCAAAAGGACTCAGCATCTCTTCATAATCAATAATTCCACTACTTATCAGGTTTGAACCATCTTCAAGAAGTGAACGGTTTTTTATGCGCTCATACTCATCTACAGAGATTAGTTCTATTAAAGAGTTCATTTCACGGAGTTGTGTCTCTGAAGCACTATACTCTTCACGTAACAGTGCTATAAAAATCACTTGTTCAAAAATACCCATCTTCTTTTGTTTAAAAAATTTATCGAGTACTAAAGTTTCTGTTGTTTGAGCGATACGTTCTTCAATACGTCTCTCTAAATGTTCAAGCTTATTTTGAATTCTATCTACACCGAGCGAGTGTTCATGTACATTTTGACGCACAACACTCATCTTCTCATACAACTCTATACGAAAAAATTGGTCTTGTAGATACTCAAGGTGGTCACTATAGGGTTTTACATCAGGTAAATCAACTTCTAATGTACCTTCTTGAAGTAACTTTAAAAATGATGGAGTAAGTCCAATAGCTGTATTTAAAAGTTCAAGTGGCGTTACTTCCGAGATTTTAAGAGGGGTAAAACTTTGTTGATGCAACCAACCGAGTTCTAGCAAGTTTTTCACCTCAAAGAGATGTTCTAAGTGTTTATACTTATCACTCTCATAAAGGTCTTGTAAAAGTTCTAAGACAATAATATCATCTTGTCCTTCCATGTATTTTGTAGCAAGATAGCGAAGTATAAGTGCCTCACTATTTGTACATTTTAAATGTATAAATATATCTGTTTTATCAATCTTCTTTTTTGATATGAAGTCTACTAATGTTTTCAATGTGTTCCTTAAAATTTGTAGCCTATACCCGCAGATACCAACAATACATTTGAGTTAGTAAATGTACCATTTAAGCTAGCATTATTAACAGTTCTATCTTTACGCATTGAATAAAGTGTTGCCAATCCAATGTCTATCTTATCATTGATTTTATATCGTCCACCAAATGAAACCGCCGTGGAATCAGAATCTGGAAGTTCAAAACCAAGTGTCGCATCTGGAGCTGGGCTCTCGTCTATCACGACACCCGCCATAAGTGTAAGTGCATCTAACTCTTGAGTGATTCCTAAACGAAAGGTGTTTGTATCTTTCCAATTTTTTGGATTAACTCCACCAAAAACTGCTTCAACAGTTGAATTTGTATAATTAAAATCAATCTCTTTATATGCAGACCAATATGTTTTTTCATAAACAAGTTCTATCGTTGTATCAGTTGGCAATGTATAGGCTATCGCTGCTGCGAATGCAGCAGGCAATGGCACCGTAACCGCAACAGCATAGTTTCCATTTGTAAACCCTGGATGCTGCAAATCAGCTGAACCTTCTACTGTTAAATCTATCTTGGAACGATATGTTAGACCAATTTCAATATCTGAAGTTGGTTTATATGCTAGTGCCAAGTTATATCCAAAGTCTAAAGAATCTCCCGTCATATCTTGTGAAACTACTCCAGCTAATGGAGTTGCCTTAACAACACCAGAAGAATGAACAGCTCTAAAACCCACTGCTACAGCAACTTGACTATTCACTTCAAACGCGGCGGTTGGATTAACCTCAATAGTTTTAAGTGTAAACTCTTCAGCTGAAGCATTCGCTGGTGCATCACTCCATCTTTTTGATAATCCCACTGGGGAAACGATGCTTAAACCTACTCTTGCGTTTCCAAGTTTTTTAGATACATAATGTAAAGTTGGCACAATAAAGTTCTCTTTTTGAGCACTTATTGCAGTTCCCGTAACTGGAGTAAATTTAGTCCCATCAAGCCCGATATATGTTAAATCGACTTCCATCTGATGTTCATCTGCCATAAACACCATATTCGCCGGATTATAGTAAGCTGCATCAGCACTATGATTATGAGCAATATTAGCCGCTCCAAGAGCAACTGCATTTGTAGAGCTTTCTGGAATCTTATATCCTCCAGCCATCAAAACCGAACTAGCAACAAGTGAAATTAAAACAATTTTTTTCATATCTATACCCTTAGCTTAAAAATTAATGAAATAATACTACTATATTATTTCTTAATTTACAAAAGAATAAAGAAGTTCTATCTCTTCTTTCCAAATAGTCTCATCTATTGTTTCTAAAACGAGCGGAATATCATCCATTCTTTCATCATTCATGATAAATCTAAAAGCATCAAGTCCGATTTCACCCTTACCTAAAGAGTGGTGTCTATCTACATGAGAACCTAGAGGTGGTTTTGAGTCATTTATGTGCATTCCCATAAGATACTCAAAACCCACAATCTTTTCAAACTCAGCCCAAGTCGCATCGTAAGTTTCACGAGTTCTAATGTCATAGCCCGCTGTAAACATATGACAAGTATCTACACAAACGCCAACACGAGCTTTATCTTCTACCTTGTCGATTATGTGAGCTAGATGCTCAAATCTCCAACCAAGGTTACTTCCCTGCCCTGCTGTATTTTCTAAAACTGCACTGACACCCTGCGTTTTATCAAGTGCGATGTTGATTGACTCGGCAATAGTATCTAAACAAACATCTTCTATGGGAGCCATTACTTCACGGTTCTCTTTATCTTTTTTGTTGACTTTTGCTAAGTGACTTCCAGGATGAAAGTTGAGTCTATCGAGTCCTAAAAGCTCACACCTTTGTAACTCATCTATAAATGCAGCACGAGATTTTTCCAGTTTTTCTACTTCTGGGTGTCCAAGATTTATGAGATAACTATCATGTGGTAAAACATGCTTTGGTAAAATCCCACTTGCTTCGAGCATACTTTTAAACTTATCTATAGTAGCCGTATCTAAATCTTTTGCAACCCATTGTCTTTGGTTTTTTGTAAAGAGTGCAAATGCTTTAGCACCAATAGCTTCCGCATTTGTAATGGCATTAAAAACACCACCACTTGCACTCGTATGTGCACCGACAAATTTGTTGATTTTTTTCATGAGTTTATCTCCTTTATCTTTATAATTATATGCTTGCGTTTATCTTTAAAAAATGTCTCTTTACTTGTAACTTTATAACTTATATCTACCTCTTGCGTTTGTATCTCTTGAATAAACCCATCTTTGGTTTGCACTCTGTTTAGTGCATTATAAATTGGTTTAGCCAAAAGAATGTTTTGTAATATGTCACTTGGATATACAGCACTTAGATACTGCTCATTAAACGCAGCTTTGCTCATACACCCTTCATCTACACAAATAAGATGGTTTATAGCAATCCTTTTAACAGCTTTACCTGCAACAAAAAGTTCAAGTTCTAGTGCATCTTGAGAGTTACGTATATATGCTAAATCTGCAAATTTTAGTAGAGGAGATTTTATTATAAGTATTTTAGACTGCGTTTGCTCATAAGTTTTCATACTACATGCACTTAACAATACTAGAAAACTTAAAAGTAAATATTTCATCCTTATTTTGATAAAAACTTACCGCATTGTTTCTCTGGTGTACCACCAAAGATTCTAACCTCAACGGCTGAACCATCTTTTGCTATTACTTGTCTTTTACACTCATCTTTTGCTACACAATCTGGGTTTTTACATCCGATATTTGTTGGAAATCCTGCCATTACTCGTACCTTATTCATTTTAAATTTTTGAAATTTTATCAAATTATTGTCAATTTGTCATAAAATTTCAAAAGTAGTTTAGATATTGCTACTATGCTTTTATGAAAATACATATAGATATAGACTGCTTCTTTGCAAGTGCTGCTAGGATTGTTGAGCCAGAGCTTCGACATAAACCTATCGCTATTGGTGGGAGGAGTGATACGAAGATTTTTTCTAAAGATGCTAAAAACCAAACAGTAAACTTTGAAAATTCTGGTTCTTTTGTGCCTACTTTTTATAAGGCTTATGAAGCTAAAGACAACATAGATGGTTTTACTGATGAAAACGGGAAGATTCGAGGGATACTTACAACTTCTAGTTATGAAGCACGTGCTTTTGGTATAAAGACAGCTATGAGTATAAGAGAGGCATTACAGCTTTGTCCAGAGCTTATTATAAAAGCTCCAAACATGTCACTTTACCAAGAACTTTCCCATAAACTACATGAATTTTTATGTTCTAAAATCCCGCTTGTAGAACAAGCAAGTATAGATGAATTTTATGCTGATTTATCTGGATGGATAGAAGATGATGATATTCCTGCGTTTATAGACAACCTTCGACATGAAATCAAAAAAACTTTACAACTCCCTGTCTCCATCGGTGCAGCAGACACTCGTTACATCGCAAAACTTGCTACAACTTATGCCAAACCATTTGGATGTAAAACTATAAAAGAACATAACTTTGATACTTTTGTAAACCCCATCAAAGTGGGAGAGTTTGCAGGTATCGGTAAAAGTATGAAAACTAGGCTCAAATCTGTTCATATTCATACCCTTGGTGATTTACGGGCACGAAAAGGAACGGTTGAGTCGTGGGGACCTTATGCAAAAGAGCTTTACAAACGTGTAAGTGGTTTAACCGATGCACCCATAGTAACAACTCATAAACGCAAGTCTATTGGAATAAGCCGAACTTTTGACCCTTTATACGATAGAAATGAACTTAAACGCAGGGTACATGTTTTGTCTCGTCATTTGAGCTTTGCCATCCTAAAACTAGATGTTATTCCTACAGTTTTTCATCTAAGTGTTTCTTATGAAATGAATCAAAGTTCGCATAAGAACATCTCTTTAGCTGAAATCTTTACAGAACAAAAGTTTGATGCACTTTGTCAAGAACTGCTCCTTCATGCTGATTCTCAAAAAAGATTGCGAGTCATTCGTTTGAGTATCAACTGTTCAAGTTTTACACGAGATTCTAAAAAAGAGTTATCACTCATCGGTTTTGAGGATGACCAAAAGATGCACACTTTAACCAAGTCTATTCAAGAACTTAGACAACGATATGGTATTGATGCTTTAAAGTTTGCAAGTGAAATGTAATTATTATTTATAAATATGCTACAATAGTACCATGACAAACTCAAGACTACTTGAACAATTTCGCTCCTTTCACAGTAGAAACTATCCTGATGATATGGAGACACAAATCTCTTACTTTTCCGTCTTTGGCGGTTTGGGCTGGGATATTGACACTTCTAAACCTATTAGCACACTCATTAAAACTCTTATACTTGATAATTTTGATTTACTCCATGCAAAAATGAAAGAGTTAACAGGCAACGATGAGAACAACAAACGACTCCTTCAAGCCCTTGCAGTTGGAGATAGAAGAATTTTCTCTGCGTTTAAACGAGCTGGGCTTAACAATGGTAATGGTGGAGGAGCACTAAACTTTCTTCAAGAATCGGGACTTATTCAAATGGAGTATTCACGAGAACGTCATCCACGAGATAAAAATCCAAATGCAAAACTTAAACGCAGAGAAGCCCGGCATAGGATTTCTCATAAAGTTCTTTTTACCCATCCCTTTGTAAGATTTTGGTTTTATTTTATCACACCACAGATTCGACATATCAAAGAAAAAAATTTCGCAAAAGTACTTGAAAATTTTGAAAATAAACGCAACTCTTACACAAGTTTAGTTTTTGAAGAGTTAAGTGAAGTTCTTCTTAACTACTATTTAAGAGATGCACAGATTATTAGTTCTGGAAGTTACTGGGATGCAGATATAGAGATAGACATACTCACTATTACCGATGATGATAAAATTTATGTCGGTGAATGCAAATGGAAAAATCATAAAATAAATAAAAAAGAGTTACACAGAATCAATGAAAAATGTGAGAAACTTCACCTTATACCAAATCAAATTATTTTGTTCTCAAAGCGTGGTTTTTCAAAAGAACTGATGCATTTACAAGGTAAAAACCTTGCCCTGTTTAGTAGTGAAGATTTTGAAATCTTAGTACAAACTAGTTCTAAAAATGCACTTATAAAAAACTTTATTAACTAACAACTCTCAAAGCTGTATAAGCTTCTTGAAGCAGTTGAAACTTTTGGGTGTAATGGTTTACCATATGTGGACTCTCATGAAAAATTTTATCAGGATGGTAGACTTTTGTGAGTTTTTTATAACTCTTTTTAAGTGCATCTTGACTTGCTCCAACAGGACACTCTAAAACGGTATAAAACTGTAAGTTTTCATCTTCTTCTTCCTCTTTACACAAATCACCAAAACTAAAGTTTGCAAAATCACTATAAAGCTTAGACATAAAATGATTATCGTAAGTGTACTGCACCTGATAATGTAAAATATGCCGCTTATTTAAAGCTCTCTCAAGCCTTGCTTTTGCTTTATAATCAGAAACATCTACAACTAAAGAGACATCTGTCCCTTTTTCTATGTATACATCAAGTTGTGAACGCAAATAACTTATAACCCATGTATTTGGGTAGTCTAACGAGATAAGCACTGTGTTTCTATCGTAAGCATAAAGGTTTACTTTTACTGCTTCTGGTTCTTCTTGCTTTTCCAACACAATCTTAATGGGTTGATTTCCATACTTCAACATACTTCTAAGAAAGAACTCATGGTTAAAATCATGTGTTTTTGCATGATGTTCGCTTAACTGATGTAAAAATACTTCTCTCTCTTGTGTTAAGGTTTCATTTCTAAAAACTAACACAGCTTTAGGTAAAAAAAGCATTCCCCGAGAGTGATGATGTAAAAATTCTTTCATCCATGATTTATTTAGAGTATCAAATCCTGTAGTGATAAGAATAAGATTGTTGCATAATACAATGTCCATGGGCCTACCTTTATTGGGATATTTAAGTTTATTAAGCAAAAGTAGTTCCAAAAAAATATAAAATGCAAATAAGAAAATTTTAGTATAATTGCACCACTATTTACCAAGGATTATGTTTTGCACGAAAATATGAATGAAAAATGTGCTGTTGTAGGGATTTATGGACATGAAGAAGCTTCTAGATTAGCTTACTTTTCTTTACATGCTCTTCAGCATCGTGGTCAAGAAGCAGCTGGAATAAGCTCTTCAGATGGAAAAAAACTCCATACTATTAAAAAACGCGGTTTAGTTATGCGTGTTTTTGATGAAGCAAAACTCAAAACTCTTAGTGGTTCTTCTGCTGTTGGACATACTCGTTACTCAACTGCTGGAGATGACTCTATCTTAGATGCTCAGCCAGTATTTGCACGATATGACTTAGGGGAGATGGCTATTGTTCACAATGGTAATCTTACTAATGCTCAAGAAGTTCGTGATGCCCTAATCAAAAAAGGTGCTATCTTTCAAACTTTTATGGACACCGAAAACCTTATTCACTTAATCGCTAAAAGTTCTCAAGAAAAACTTATTGATAGAATTATCGATGCTGTTCAAAGAATCGAAGGTGCATTTTCACTTGTATTTTTAAGTAGAAGTAAAATGTTTGCTATGCGCGACCGTCATGGATTTCGTCCTTTAAGTCTTGGCAGGTTACCAAATGGTGGATACATTGTTGCAAGTGAGACTTGTGCCTTTGACCTTGTAAGTGCTACATTTATTAGAGATGTAGAACCAGGAGAACTTCTTATTTTTGAAAAAGGTAAAAAACCAAGATCTATCAAAGTTTTTGAACCTACACCTAAACATTGTATATTTGAATATGTTTATTTTGCTCGTCCTGACTCTTTTGTTTTTGGTCAGTCAGTCTACCAAATGCGCAAAAATATGGGGAAGGAACTTGCTCGCATAGAACCTGTTGAAGCAGATGTGGTTATTCCTGTTCCCGATGGTGGAGTTCCTTCTGCTATTGGTTATTCACAAGAGAGTGGGATTCCTTATGAAATGGGAATTATGAGAAACCATTACATCGGTCGTACTTTTATCGAGCCAACACAAGAGATGCGTGATTTGAAAGTGAAGATGAAACTCTCTCCTATGATTGATATTATCAAAGGAAAGCGAGTTATCGTCGTAGATGATTCTATAGTTCGTGGAACAACTTCTCGTCGCATCATTAGAATGCTTAAAGAAGCAGGTGCAAGTGAAGTTCACATGAGAGTCTCTTCTCCTCCTACAACTGACCCATGTTTTTATGGTGTAGATACTCCAACTAAAGACAAGCTCATTGCTGCAAATATGACAATCCAAGAGATTTGTAATTATATCGAAGCTGATTCACTTGCTTATCTTGATGAAAAATCACTTCTTAGAAGTGTTAACTCTGATTTGGATGAAGAGAAGTATTGTACGGCTTGTTTTACAGGTAAATACATCGTTTAATGCAACAAATATACACCTATGGTAGCTACTTAAAAGATAAATTTGGTGCTAAAGTTTACAAAGTTGGCATCAACATTTCAGGATTTACTTGTCCAAATATAGATGGAACAGTTGCCAAAGGTGGCTGTACATTCTGTGAAAATGACTCTTTCTCAGCTAGTACCGAGACCGTCCAAGAGCTTAAAGGCTTTCATCTTAACTTAGATTCTAAAGAGAACCCTTTTTTAGAAAAACAGTTAAAACAACTTGAATTTCAATTTGATGCTATCTCTAAACGCCAAAAAAGAGAATACGGTGCAGAGAAATTTTTAGTCTATTTTCAATCTTTTACTAATACCTATGCCCCTTTTGATACTCTAAAAGCACTTTATACAAAAGCTCTCTCATTTGATAATGTTGTAGGACTTAGCATTGGTACTCGTTCAGATAGTATCACAGAAGAAACTCTTGATTTTTTAGCACAACTCAACAAAGACAAAGAAATATGGATAGAGTTTGGAATTCAATCTGTTTATGATGAAACACTTCTTAAAATAAATCGTGGTCATGATGCAGCAAATGTAAAAAAATGGATATTAAAATCAAAACAAGCTGGTTTAAATGTTTGTGGACATCTTATCTTTGGTTTACCTAATGAAACGCAAGCGATGATGCTTGAGACTTCTAAAGCAGCTTATGAGTGGGGCATAGACTCTGTAAAATATCATCCTCTTTATGTTGTTAAAAAAACAGCCCTTGCCAATGAGTTTAATCGTGGAGAATTTACTCCAATAAGTGAAGAAGAGTATCTTGATGTTTTAGTAAAATCAATTCAAATGAAACCAAAAAATGTAAATGTTCAAAGAGTAACAGCGGGGATTGATGATGACTCTCTACTCTCACCACAATGGTGTAGAAATAAAAACACTCAAATCAAACATATAAACGCAGCACTTAAAACAGTAGGATTAAAATACTAAGTTATTAGTGTTCTGTAAGCTTTGTAAATTGAGCAACATTTCTAAAGTATCCAGGATAATCAAAATAAAATCGAAACTGTTTTGCTTTTCCTGGCTGTAAATTTTCAGCAATAACAAACTCTTTTGTAATTGTTTGGGGTTTTGTATTAAGATTGTATCCACCACTAAAAAAATCTAAAAATCCACTAGGCTTATAAAAGTTCCCACCTTTTACATTTCCAGTTGCATGACCTTTATTTACAAGTTTTACCTCTAATGTAATTTTTCCAATAGCAAAGTTTCCTTCATTTTTTACAACCCCAGTATAAACAATCTTTTCTATATTTAAAAGGCGTTTATTTTTAAATCTATACAAGCCTGCTTTTTTAGTATACTTGTCAACAACTATCACTGAAAATACTGCTAAAAATAGTGAAACGACAATAGTTGTTACAAGCATACCAAACATTAATTTTTTGTCAGATTGTTTCAGAGCAGATATTAGACCCAACAAGAAGAACAGAAAAATAATTGCTAATACTGTATAATGGACATAATTTAGTAAGGTCATCTGCAACTCGCTTGTATGGATATATTATAATCTTTTTGATAACTAAAAGGCTCTATAATCAACTTAAAGTCTCTTGTCTCATCCTTTTTTATAGCATACTCTAGCATCGACATTTTTTTAATAGTTTTAAACTCATAAATATAATTTTTGAGTTTATTGTTACTTACTTTATGAACATCTGCACGAATTTTACACTCTTTAAAATCAAACTTTGACATATTTTTAAGTGAGCCTTTTAAGACAATAGCTGGTGTAAAAGACAACTTTTTTTGGGAGAGGATAATTACTTCAGACTTAAAAATATATTTATGAAGTTCTTGATAGCCTACCGTTGGGCCTACAAATAAAACAACAAAACTTAAAAGCAAAAAAAAGAGAGACATACCAACTTTTCTTCGTAAAAGTATTGCAAAAACAACAAAAAGTAAAAAGAGAACAAAAACACCACCAAAAAGCATATAATCATAAGAGATGAGATTATGTACAAAGGCAGTTATTTTTGATTTCAAACTTAGTCCTTACGAGAGTTTTTTTCAGCTATTCCACTCATGTCAAAACGACGTGCAAGTTCTTGTTTGATTCTATCAGGAGAGACATTTTTAGCAGCCAATGCAACGAGCATATGATAGGTCAAATCAGCCGCTTCATATACCATTTCACTCTCATCATTATCTTTATAAGCAAAACAAAATTCACCTGCTTCTTCAACTATTTTTTTCAAAATAGTATTATCGCCCTTGGCAAATAATTTTGCTGTCCACGAAGTAGTTGGGTCTGCAAATTTACGCTCTTGAATAGTATGATAAAGAGTATCTATCACACCATAAGTTTCATCTGTATTTACTTCTACTTCACTCATAACTTCACCACTTTCTAACTCTGTAAAAAAGCATGAGCGGCGACCTGTATGACAAGCTACACCCTCTTGTGTTACTTTAATGAGTAAGGTGTCATTATCACAGTCAATGTTAAATGAATGAATCGTTTGAGTATGCCCACTACTTTCACCTTTTTTCCAGATACGCTGCTTTGAACGTGAAAAATAGTGTGCAATTTTTGTAGATAAGGAAAGCTCTAAAGCTTCTTTATCCATGTATGCCATCATAAGAATTTCGTTATTTTCAATGTCTTGAACGACAACTGGCAAAAGGTCTATCTTCTGCCAATCAATTCTGTTGATTATTTCGTTCATCTATTGTGCCGTTGTTCTCTGTTGAGCATTTTTCATATCTACCCAGATATTTGGTGTTGATCCACCAGGTGTTAAGAATATTTTCGCATCTTTGTTTTCACGAAGTGCATCATTAAACTTTCCTTGTACATTCATCTGCTCTAGTTGTAAAAGTTGTGGTGTCAAAGATTTTGAGATAAGTATATTTGCTTTTGCTTTTGCATCTGCTTCAATTGTTACAGCATCTGCTATACCTTTTGCTTCAATTCTAGCTTTTTGGGCAACACCTTCTGCTTCTGCTGCACGTTTGAGTGCTTCTTGTTTTACACGTTGAACATCTTGTTCTGCTTTTTGTACTTCTTGTTTAGCAATCTGAACTCTCTCAATCTGCTCTTTTACTTTTTGTGGTAAAAGGATGTCACGAAGTTGTACTGATTGTAAAATTGCAGGAGAATTTGTAAGATTTGTAACACTATCTCTAATCCCCGCTTCAATCTCTCTTCCTAAATCATTACGCATTTGTGTTAAAGCTTCGGCATCATACTTTCCAATTACATTACGAACAACATCACGAACAACAGGGTTTATGATTTTATCTTCCCAGCTAAATCCCCAGTTAGAGATTGTCTGTGCTGCAAATTGAGAGTTTAGTCTATACTGAACAGTTAGCTCAATACTTACAGGGAGTGAACGTTTATCAAGTACAGTTACCGCAGGTTTTGAAACAATTCCTGAAGCATTTGAATTTGCTTCGAGTCGTGTTGCATAGTTAATAATACGAACTTTAGTATCAACTGTATATACTTTTTGAATAATAGGAACAATAAAATGTAAACCAGGAAGTAAAGCTTGGTCTTGATACTTACCGTTTGTACTTAAGATACCACGCTGCCCTTCTTCTATAATCGTAAATGGTTTTGCTAAAACTAAAATCACCACAATAGCGATTATAAAGTATACTAAACCAGATTTTCCACCCAGATTAAAGTCTATATTTGGCATTTGAGGACCTTTTGGACCTCCGCCATTACCACCACCGGTAGATTTGTTAAATCCACCACCTTCGCTCTTTTTTTTGTTAAAATAATCATTCATATCTGATGCCATAAGCTTAGTTGTCCTTTATTTTTTAATCTATATAAGTTAAGTAATGTTCGTATTGTTTATTACGTCCAAACACTATATCAAAATAAATACTTTGAATTTTCTCGGTTATCTTACCACGAGAACCGATACCTATATCTCTTGCATCTACATTTGCAATAGGAGTTATCTCCGCTGCAGTTCCAGTTAAGAATGCTTCATCTGCTATGTACACTTCCTCACGAGTGATGCGACGACGAGTTACTTTGATGCCCATATCCGTAGCCATTTCTATAACCATTTTTTGTGTAATAGATGCTAAAGCATTATCACTTGGCGGAGTTATAAGTTCTCCATCTTTTATCATAAAAAACGCAGCCCCACTTGCTTCTGCAACATACCCTTGGTCATCAAGTAATAGTGCTTCATCATAGCCACAATCAATAGCTTCATATTTTGCCATTTGAGAGTTTAGATAATTTGCTGTTGCTTTTGCTTTACCCATATTTGAAGTGTTTGCAGGTCTTGTCATAGAAACAATTTTAAGTTTAATACCTTTTTTAAGTCCATCTTCACCAAGATATGCACCCCACTCCCAAGCTGCAACTGCAGTTTCAACTGGTGCGTCTTTATGGTAAATTCCCATAACACCATATCCTAAAAATGAGAAAGGACGTAAATAGACATTGTCACCTGTAAACTCATTTCTGCGAATAAGTTCTATCTGTGCTGCGTTTAGCTCTTCAACTGTATAAGGAACATTAATCATAGTCATTTTTGCCGATTCTAACAATCTTTTTGTATGGTCATTTAAGCGAAAGATTGCATAACCTTTGTCAGTTTTGTATGCTTTTGTGCCTTCTATAACACCATTTCCATAATGAATCGTATGTGTAAGAACATGCACCTTTGCATCTTCCCAAGCAACAAACTCTCCATTCATCCAAATATATTTGGCTGCGTCCATATAATCTCCAAAATTTCTTAATTTATAATTGTTGCTATTTTACCTAAAATGCCATTCACATAGCATTAACTCTAAGTTTTTTTAACTATAATTTCGTCAAATAAATATTATTAGGAACTTATTTTGCAGGCATACACTGATTACAAAGATGTAGATCAAGAACAACTACAAAAAGATATAGAGAACATTAAAAAAACGATACAAGTAGGTGAAGAAGATTTTCAGCACTTACGCAAACTTGAAAAATGGGGAAGATTTGCAACTATATCTGGTTTTTTTATCATCGCTTTAGTAGTTTATCTTAGTTCTTATGACTCAGGAATCAACACTTTTGATTTTTGGTTTTTTGGTTTTATCGGTGCATTTTTAGTTAGTACGGGGAATGTTGCTCGTTGGGCAAATGTAACACACCCTATTTTACATGGTGCTTACGATAAAGTTTCCAATGTTCCTTTTAGATATACAAAAAAAGGCTATGCTACTGGGAATCGTCGCTATATTGACTGGCTTGATTGGATTAAACCTGATGCTTGGGCTTACGAGCATAATATTATGCACCACTATCACCTTGGAGAAGTAGATGACCCTGATAATGTTGAAAAAAACTTAGAGTGGCTTCATGTAAAACAGATACCAATGTTCTTTAAATATGCAACAGTTTATATCTTTGCTGCGTTTTGGAAAGTAGCGTACTATGCACCAAACACACTTAGAATACTTGAAAACAAAGAGAAACAAAAAACAGAGGACCCTCGCTCAGACAGCTTTGAGTTCAATCCTTTAACAAAACGCGGAAAAGAACTTTGGTTACAATACTATCTTCCTTATGGTTTTTTTCAATTTGTTTTTCTTCCTTTACTTTTTTCTCCACTTGGTTCTACTGCTGTTTTGAGTGCTTTGATGTTTTTAATTATCGCTGAACTTCTTGCAAATCTTCACTCATTTTTAGTGATTGTTCCTAATCACTCAGCAGAAGATATTTACCAATTTTCAACACCACATAAAACGCAGGGTGAGTACTATTTACGTCAAATTATGGGAAGTGTAAATTATAATACAGGAACAGATTTAGTAGACTTTTTACATGGCTTTTTAAACTACCAAATTGAGCATCATTTGTTTCCAAATATGCCACATAGTTACTACCAGAAAATGCAACCTATTGTAAAAGAGATTTGTAAAAAACACAACTTAGAGTACCGTCAAGACTCTGTATTTAAACGTGCTTTAATGACTATAGATTTGATGGTTGGAAAGACTAAACTTCTTACTATTGATGGTATTTAATTAGTAGTCTTTTAAAGCCTCATTTATCTGAACATAAGCCTTGACTGGTGTCGTTTCAAAGTAAAGTATATTATGTTTATGAGCAAAATCTCTTGTCATTTTCTGTACTTTTATAAGGTTAAAACGCGGTGCTTTTGGAAAAAGATGATGTTCTATTTGAGTGTTGAGTCCACCATAAAACCAGTGAACTAATGTTCCACCTTTAAGTGAACGAGAAGTTCGCATCTGTAACTCCATCCAAGAAAATTGTTTTCCCTCTTCATACTCAAAAACTTCACAACCCAAATGGTTAGTAATAAATCCAAACGCAAGCCAAGGCGAGAGTGTAAAGTTGAGGGTTAAAAGAACAATAATTGCATCACCTAAAGGTAAAAAATAAAAGAGTGTTCCCCATACTAAAGGCCAATGCATAAGCATAAGAGCTAACTCTCCCCAGAGCTTGCGTTTGATGGCAAAGTTATAGGACTGGGCTATAAACGCAGGGTACATAAAAAACATCGCACCCCAAAAGATGATATGTTTGTACTTTTTTATAAAAGGACTGTTTCCCATATGTGTTTTTGTAAATGCACCATCTAATGCCCATATATCTTCATCTTTTTCTAAAACATTACACCAAGTATGATGATTAACGTTGTGTTTATAATCCCACCAAGCGGATGAGTTTGAAAGTATAAACGCAGAGAATGGATACGAAAGTTTAAAAGAGAGTGATTTGTTTTTGAAGTATTGTAAGTGGAGTACATCATGAGAAACAAAAACAGCACGAGTAAAGATAACAGTCATATAAAGACCAAGACCTATAGCTGTCCAAGGAGAATAAGGAGCTAAAATATCCCACTGTGATGCAATATAAAAGACAAAAGCCACACTAAAAAGTATAGCAATCATCTCAATAGTTCCACGAACGGGAACACGATCAAGTAAACCAGCAGAGCGAACCTCAGCTTTTAATTCATTAAATATATCGGGGTATCGTGTATCGTTCATATAATTTCCTAGTTTTATATAAGGAGATTATATCATTTATACTATGAAATTATGGATTTATGAAAGAAATATAGATTGTTTTAACAGATTAAGCTCTTTATTGAGCTTAATCTGTAAACAAAAGGAGAAAATGAAATTTTTCTATTAGAACTTTATAATAGCGTCCAATTGCACACGTTCATAATCTGTGTCCCCAGCTTGAGCATCTTTACTAGCATAGAGTGTATTATAGAACAAAGTAGCTGCAAGATATGTGTTCTTGCCAAATTTATATTTTGTTCTGATAGCATGACCTTTCGCAGCTGTACCACCACCGAAGTTATCTGAGTCAGAGTGTGCGCCAAGTACAGCGTCTTCTTGTAAATCTGTATAAGAGTATTTTAACTGCCAATCATGAATTTCTTTAGCCTTACCAATTTGAAACGCCAAATCATATCCAAAGTTCTTATCACTTGCCGCAGTATTATACGCCACTCCAGCAGCTACTGCAAATGGTTTACCAAATACGTCTTTGAATTCAAGTTCACCAAATCCCTCTGCGATATGATAGTCATTTGTAAATAACCCATTTACCATAGTATTACCCATGCTAGAACCCTTATTAGAGTTATAAAGAGACGTATTGCCTTTTACGCCATCATAGTAGTAAAAACCTGCGCCTAGATTAAGTTTTGAATTACTTAACTTAGTTGTTCTCACATATTGAGCTAGAACAAGGTTTACGTCATCTCTACTTACAGAAGCCTCTGTATAGCTAGTTTGATTAATCCCAAGAGTGATAATATTTGAGTCATCTTTGTATTGATAGTTAACCCCATTTAGTGAAAGATCATTATCCCAAACAAGTTGTGATTTAATAGGTCTATACATCAGATATGCGGCTCTACCCACTTTCAACATAGAATTGTCATATTTAAAATCAATTGCTACAGCATTAAATCTAAGTGACTGCCAAAAGTAATCTGAAATAGCTGTTCCAGGCTTATTTGCCTCTACAAAAGTTTGGTTACCTGAAGTTGGATTGCCATAACCACTTCTCATACCAACTTCGAATTGAATATGATCTGTAAGATCAACGTGTGAACCTACTCTTAAACGGTATCGACCAAGATATTTCTTACTCTCAGTTTTATCAAAATACGTCGCTTCTTTACTCTCGTATCTTATTCTTAAATCACCTTTGAAATGAAACCGGTCGACGATACTTTTTTCATGTAGATCCTTTTTTACATCTTTCACTTCTTCTATGCGTTCAATAGGATGACCTATGTCCGATTCAGCTATTGCTAAAGTAGTTAGCATTAGAGTTGATAAAATTATTTTTTTCATTTGTAAATTTCCTTTTTTTGTTTGTTAGCGAAATTATAGGAACTCTTGATTACGTAACGATTACAAACGATTAGTAAACTGTAACCAAAATGAAACCGATAGACTTTATAATTTCGGCATCTTAAATTTAACACAAGGTAAAAAAATGACAAAAGTAATCACGGTCGCACTCGCTACTACACTCTTAATATCAGGGCTTAGCGCTTCAGAAGTAATCAAAGGAAGTGGAGCTTCTTTTCCATATAGTGTTTACCAAAAATGGTTAAAAGCTTACAACAAAGATACAGGTATCAAAGTTGACTATATAAAGAAAGGTTCTTCTAAAGGTATTAAAGATGCACAAGAAAGAGCAATTGACTTTGCCGGAACAGATAAACCATTAAGTCCTAAAGTTTTAAAAGAAAACAAATTACATCAGTTTCCAGGTGTTGTTGGTGCTATTACTATGGGTTACAATGTTCCAAATGTTAAAAATATTAAACTTAGCAGAAAAGCTATCGTAATGATTGCAGCTGGTCAAGTAAAATACTGGGACAACAAGGTAATCGCTAAAGATAATGCTGGTGTAAAATTACCACATGAAAAACTTACTTTTGTACACCGTGCTGATGGCTCAGGAACTACTTACAACTTTACATACTACCTTTCTAAAGTAAGTAACTCTTGGAAAAAAACTTACGGTGCTAAAAAAGCACTTAACTGGCCAGGTGACCACCACATTGGCGGAAAAACAAACTCTGGTGTAGCAGCACTTATCAAACAAACTCCTTTCTCTGTAGGGTACATTGACTATGCAGATGCTAAAAACAATGATATTGCAATGGCAACAGTTGAAAATAAGGAACATAACTTCATCAAACCAACTCTAAAATCTTTCCAAGTCGCTGCTGCAAAAGCTAGTCTTGACCCAAAAACAGATTTTTATGCTGTAATCGCTGACCCTTCAGGTGCAGAATCTTACCCAATGGTAGCAGCAACATTTATCTTAGTACCAATAGAAAAAGCAGACATGAATAAAAATGTAACTAAATTCTTTGATTGGTCATATAAAAATGGTCAAGAGATTGCTAAAAGCTTAGGTTTTGTTCCATTACCAGATAGTTTAACTAACAAAATCAGAACATATTGGGAGGCTAAAGGTATCAAATAAACAATAAATTTCATTCTCCCCAAACAATAAATTTCACTTATGCCATGTTTTCCCTTAAACATGGCATCTCCTCTCTTTGTAACTCACTTGTAACCAAACTTTCCTATACTATCACACATATTTAACTAGGCAATAATTACATGGAAAAAATATTTCAAAAATTATCATTAGCAAGTGCTTCTTTAGTGTTTATAATATTAATTGGTATCTTTATCACTCTTTTTAATTCTTCAAAATTAGCAATTGATGAGTATGGTTTTGATTTTCTTATAAATCCTGACTGGAACAAAGAAGTTCCTCTTGTTGCTGTAGAAAACGCAGTTCCAGCTGTATTTGATATAACTGATGATGAAAATGATGAAATGATAATAGACGAGGATGATGATGATGTAATTGCGGATGACGAATTGATTATAGATGAAGACTCCGTAAGTACTACTAAAACAGTTTATGGTGGTCTTGTTCCAATAGTTGGTACACTTTTGACTACTCTTATTGCTCTTGTTTTTTCACTCCCTATTGCTATGGGTATCGCTGTTTTTTTAGCAGAAATCGCTCCTAAAAACATCTCAAATGTAGTAGGAATGGCTATCGAACTTTTAGCGGCCATTCCAAGTATTATCTTTGGTATGTGGGGACTTTACTATTTTGCTCCTATTGTCGCTGATATAGTGGGTGGTTATCAGGTCTCACTTTTAACTGCTGGACTTGTTCTTGGTGTTATGATACTTCCATTTATGGCAGCAATCACTAGAGATAGCATGAACACAACACCAGCTGTTTTAAAAGAATCAGCTTATGCACTTGGTGCCACTAAATTTGAAGTCATTAAAGATATTATATTTCCGTATTCTAAAGTAGGTATCATTGGTTCTATCATTTTAGCTCTTGGGCGTGCTTTGGGTGAGACTATGGCAGTTGCATTTCTTATTGGGTCTATATTTGTTCTCCCTGGTGCGATTAACGATCCTACTATCTCTATTCCTGTTGCTATGGCCAACAACTTTGGTGAAGCGAGTGGACTTGGTGAGAGTGCCCTCTTCTATCTTGCACTTATACTGTTTGTTATTAGCTTTGGGGTTATCTCTTTAGCTAAATTTTACTTCTTAAAAAAGGCTAACTAATGCGACTTCTAGTAAATAAAATATTTTTAGCCCTTTCTATCTTTTCGGCAATGATAGGTCTTGCATTTTTAGGTTGGATTCTTATCACACTATTTATAAAAGGTTTAAGTTCATTTCACTTTGCTCTGTTTTTAAAGGACTTGGTAGATGGAGGTCTTAGAAACCTCATCATAGGACAACTCATTCTAACTTCATTAGCTTCTGTGATAGGTATTCCTCTTGGAATGGCTGCTGGAATTTATATACAAGAGTATGGACGAGGTAAGTATGCCCAAATTATTCGTGATTTAAGTGACATCATGATGTCTGCACCTTCCATCGTTATCGGTGCATTTGTTTATGCTGTTGTAGTTATCCCAACAGGTGGAACAAGTGGATTCGCTGGTGCTATTGCTTTGGCTATTATGATGATACCAGTTGTTATCAACACCACTGACAGTATGCTCTCTCTCGTTCCTCGTGAACTTCGTGAAGCAGGTATTGCCCTTGGTGCTTCAAAATATAGAGTTATTTTAGACATAGTCATTAAAGCTGCAAAAGTTGGGATTATGACCGGTATTTTACTTGCGTTTGCTCGTATCATTGGTGAGACAGCACCGCTACTTTTTACATCTGAAACAAGTAACTACTTTAGTCTTGATTTGACAGAGAGTTTTCCATCTCTCACTGTAAGTATCTACGACTTAGCGAACGAACCAGAAGAGTCTAGCCGTGATTTGGCATGGGCAGCTTCTTTTATACTTACTGCTGGGGTTTTAGTCATAAACCTTGCAGGAAGATTTATCACAAGAAACAAAAAATAGTATAAAAGTTTATCAAACTATTTGTTGTTTTACTTCATCATATTGATAATGTACTATTTCCTCATTTTCAACCATAAGAACAGCCTGTTTTATAACTTCAAGAGGAGCGATAAACCACTCCCTTGGTGTATGGAATTGCCCATCATCTCCAACTATTTTAATATTTAAACAAGAGTTTCCAAAAAACTGATGCAACAGTTTTTCTAGTTTTTGAGCATCTATGTTGTAAACCTTATATGATGTAACATACTCAACCTCAGCCATAAGATAAGTCACTTCATTTTTAGCATTTTTTATTCTATCTTTAACTGATTTACTTGCATAACCTATTTTGTAAAGATTTTCTATATTTCGTATTATCTCATCATCACTTCTGGATTTGAGTATATAGATATAGCCGCTGAGTTTATCATCCTTAGCTATTTGGTTTAATCCATCTTCTATCTCTTGGTTAAGTTGACTTACTACCTTTCCATCTTTGTAAAGTTCAGCCGACAAAGAACGCAGTAACATATCTGACTCAGTGGCATTTTCAAAGATGCAGTGAAGTCTAGCATTGGTTTTATTTTTTTCACGCTTTATTTTTCCAACTGACGCTACATATCCTACAACACCCTTAAGCACAAAAAACATTCCCTCTTTTATAAATCTCTCTCCTCTGTAATCTTGCAGAGTTCTTTTTTTACTCAACAAACCAGAATGACATAATTTAAATAGATTTTGATAACTTTGGAAATCCTCACAAGGTTTTCTTGATGCTACATAATCTGGAGTATCAACAACCCTACTCACATGTTTTAAAGTAAAAATATCATCATTACTCTCTAAAAGTCCAAAAGGATCATCATATAAACTATTCACTAACAAACCAAATGTATCAAACTCTTTGAGTATCGCTATCTGATTTTTATCTTCTCTTATCCCTTGAAGTCTTAGGGCTAAAGTTCTCTCAGGTCGCTGTGCATTTTTGTCTGGTTCTCTATTGTTTTTTTCATAAAACTCTAAGATATTTTGAAAATTTTCTTTTATCATTTTCACTTCATCTCTATGAGTTGATTGTTTAGGTTTTACTTCTAACAGTCCAAAAGGGTCATTTTCTAATTTTTTATAAAGCTCTTCTCTTAAGTTCATGAGTTCTTCTTTTTATTGTTAAAGTAAATGGCTTTTGCTAAAACCTCAGCTAATTTTCTCTCACTTTCATCTTCTGCATTTTTATCTGGTTTTCGATTATATTTTCTATAAAATTCTGTCACATCATCCCAATAAAAACCAACTTCAGCTTCACTAAGAGTGCTTTTAGAAGCATCTATGCTCTCACTTATCAACTTCAAAACTCTCTTGTCCAGCGACTTAGAAATAATCTCATAAGCTCTTTGAAAAGGGTTAATAGAGTCTATGAGGTCTATACTTAAATCATCTATATTCATAAACCTATTTGTGCCATTTATAAAAACTCTGTTGGTCGCTTCTTCAACTCTTGCATTTGCTAAAACACTATCGACCACTACATGCTGTCGTACCTCTTCTAACTCCTCCTCACTTAAATCGGGATAAGCCTCTTCTATGATTTTGGGGATTAAGAACTTATTTACAACTTCAGGTGTTATATCAGTTCCTAAAGTTTTTTCTATGGCTGAGTCTGAAAGTATCTTCGCTTTTAGGTCGATTAGGTCTTGTTCAACTATATCTTTTACTCTTGCAGTCGATGGCATTTTGAGTCCATTTATCTTAAACTCTCCAGCCTTGTGTGGTGTTTCATCATCTGGAAGTTTTGTTTTAAACTTAAAGTTTGGTGCTAAAACTTGTTCCATAAGCAGTGACGCCGTTATAGCTTTTAACATATCGTTCGTGGCGTTTGCTACGCTTGACTCTTCTGCATCGGGTTGCGATATAAGGTTTATGAACTGTGCATGAGATTTGTTCTCGCTATCTCTTGTTGTTCGTCCTATTATCTGTATAACTTCTGTAAGTGAAGCTCTGTAACCAACTGTTAATGCCACTTCACAAAAAGGCCAATCAAAGCCCTCTTTTGCTGTATTTAATGCGATTATAATATCCATATCATCAGCACTCTTTATCTCTTGTAAATATTTTTGTATTTTTGGTCTCTCTATAGGGTCGTCATTAACCAAGTCGGCAATTTTTAAAATTCGTCCATCTTTAGTTTTTACTCTTATGACTCCTGTCTCTTTATCCTCATTTACAAACTCACCTAAAACACCTAGTATAAATCCCACTTCATCATGCTTACCCTTTTTTGTAGATTCTCTTGAGTTTACATTTGGAATGTGAATGATGGTTTTTTTAGTGTTATCAAGAACTTCACCTATAGCCTCTGTATATTTTCCTTGATAAAAGTGATACCCAATACCTAAAGATTTAAGATGCTCATAACCATTTAACTGTTCGTAGTAGTTGTAAGAGACTTTTTTAAAAAGCTCTTCAACTTCAGGGAGTAAAATAGGATGGCTATCTCCTCGAAAGTATGAACCTGTCATAGCCATGATGTGAGCAGATGATTTTGCCATGATTGATTTTAAAACATTACCCAAAACACTAGCATCGCTAGCACTTATATGATGAAACTCATCAATCGCTACAAGAACATCATCAAATCTACTCTCACTTAGTGTCTCAAATGCCGTTCTTAGTGTTGAGTGTGTACAGATAAGTATTTTTTCATCATTTTGTAAAAACTCTTGAAATGCTTCGCTTCTACTTTGGTTTGACTCAATTGTACAAAGGTTAAACGCAGGGTTTACAGACCAATCACTCTCAAAACCAAAAGACTTTAAATCAGCATCGCCAAAAGAACCACCAATACTTTTTTCAGGAACACCAACGATAACCTTTTTGATGTTTTGATGCGTGAGTTTATCTAACGCCACAAACATCAAAGCACGAGATTTTCCCGATGCAGGTGGTGCTTTTAGTAAGATGTACTGTTCATCTCTCTTAGCATACACTCTCTGTTGCATCTCTCTCATTCCCAAACTATTGAGGTTTTTACTCTTACCTGTTTGTTGGTAATTTCCATTTATTAGGTTTTGCATTTTGTTCCTTTTTATGTTATAATTTCAACTGCAATGACAACTTAGTTCGTTTTATGGAGCGGTAAAAAGCTTTTGAGGTTAGGAGACTTTATAAATCTCCTAACCTTTTTTTTTGCCCTCCTAAAACGAATTAAGGGAGATTTTATGAATAAGTTAGTCATTGCCATACTACTTATGTGCATTTTTGCACCTATGCTTCACTAGCATAGTCAAGGGATTTATTTCCCTTGTCTCCCTTATGTAACTTCCTCTTTTATCATCTTCTCATACAACCTAAAAAGATATTCTAGTCGCTCTTCGTCGTTTTGAAATGGTCTATCTCTGTAGTATTTTTCTATGTAGAGGTCTAGGTTGTGGTGGGCTTGTTTTAATCCCTCTGGCATTTTGTCTGGGTCGTAGAGTTCTGCCATGGTTTTTGGAAAGTTCTTATCTCTTTCGTCTAGGATTAGGTGTACTAACTCTTCTATATTCTCTTTTTGCATTTTGTTTATTTTTGGAAATGGAAATGTGTTATAAACTACATTTTTGGAATATCTATAATCTGTTTTTAATTTTCCACCAATACTTTTCATCCATATCATGTGTATATATGAAGTTAAAATACCTAAAAAATATAATTCATCTGTAATAATTGTAAAGCAACTATTACTAGCTTTGAAATCTTCTTCTATATATCCCATAGGTATATATTTTCTATTTTCAGAGGATACACTTGGTATCAAAATAAAAATTTTATTTTTAGGTTGTGTAATTTGTGCAAAAAGATGTGGTATTTCTGCTAATTGAGGTCTTGATGAATTTTCTCTTATTATTTTTAACTCTTCAACCCTTTGTTTAACATATGGCATATTATTTAATACATCTTCTTCAATATCTTCAAGCCATAAACACCATCTGTCTTTTCCATTTAAAAACTCGTGTGCCGACAATAGTTGCTTAAACCATATTTCAGATTTTGGTTCTTTTTCTATAAAATCATTTTTTTCTTCTGTAGTAAAAAGTAGTTTTCCACCATCTGCTGGCATATTTCCAAAATTAATTGGTGGTAAACTTGATAATGGTTTTGTTTTTGAATCAACATATATAGTTTTACCTTTTATTAAATAAGGTGTTATATTTGATACCTCTAATTTTAAATCCTCTTTAAATATTAACTTAGAAGAGTTATCCTTGTTTGACACTCCAATGATTACAACTATTACTGCTGCATTTGCTTTTGCATTATTTTCCCACTTAAAAGATTGATGTGCAAAGTTTATCTCCAAATCATCTTTTAAAACTCTTTTCCAAGTTAGCGCTACTTGTTCCCCTTGGCTTACAGAATTTGTACTTACAAACGCCATTTTAGAGTTAAAGTCTCGTATATAATTTGCTCCTTTATAAAACCAACAAGCAATATAATCTAAACTTTTATAATCTTTAGAGAACACTTCTTTCATATCTTCTTTCTGCTCTTTATTTTGATTTCGTGACCCCAAATAAGGCGGATTCCCCAAAACATAAATCTCATCCCCATCTTCTTTAGGGCAGACCTCACTCCACTCTAGCCTTGTGGCGTTTCCTTGGACTATGTTTCCGCCATCTTGTAGTGGCAGTGTTGGAGTACAGTCTCCGAACTCTTTTTTAAACTCCATGTTCATCTGATGCTCTGTAAGCCATAGTGAGAGTATTGCGACCTCGTGGGCGAAGTCGTCTAACTCTATGCCGTAAAATTGGCTGAGTTTGATGCTTGGCATATTTAACATCCGTGCGGCTTTAAAGATTTGCATCTCAAGTCGTCTTAGTTCTTTGTAGGCTATGATGAGAAAGTTTCCGCTTCCACAAGCGGGGTCGAAGATTTTTATCTTTGTTATGCGTTTGTGAAGCTCGTTGAGTTTTTTAGGACTTGTTTTTGCTTTCTCATAAGCTTCTTGTAACTCTTCTAAAAAGAGAGGGTTTATAACTTTCATAATGTTTGGTACAGAGGTGTAGTGCATTCCATTTCCACCACGATGCTCATCACTTATGACAGCTTGAATCATACTTCCAAATATATCAGGATTTATCTGCGACCAGTTAAGTTCTCCTCCACACTCTAAAAGAAGTTTTCTCGACCTGTATGTAAACTTAGGAATGATTAGCTTATCACGAAAAAGTCCACCATTAACGTAAGGGAAATCTTTTAAATGGTGCGATATGTCCCTATCTTGAGAGTTTAGCACCTCAAAGAGTTTGGCTATGTGAACATCTACATCACTTCCATCTGCGTTTGTGGTAGAGCTTATGTAAGCAGTAAAGGCATTCTCACCCTCAAATATCTGAGTGTCTTCCCCGTAATAACAGAAGAGCAATCTTGTGAGAAAAACATTAAGTGAGTGAATCTCTTCTGGCGTTTGAGTGGCGTTTGTCTTTTTTATCTCATCAAAGAGTTTTGCCATCTTTAGAGAGGCTTTTACATCTGCCTCTTTCTCTTCATAAACCGTTGATTTTTCCACCCCAGCCAATGCCCAAAAAAAGTCTGAGTTTTTAGAGAGTTCTTCTAGTGGAATGTTGAGAGTTGTTAAAAGTTTGCTATCAAATGCCATAAGTGTTTTGAAGTCTGTGACAAGCACAAAACGCAGAGTTTTTTTACTGCTTACTTGTCCAGTTTCACAACGTTATACCAGTTTTCAAAAAGTAATCTCTTTAAACATACTAGGTAAAATCTTAAATATTTCAGGCTTAATTTTAAACCAACTTTCTACTGCTTCAAATGGAGTTCTGA
>FLOH01001065.1_pt1 | contig 45825 bp, 42 predicted proteins | sample 756751 | NCBI WGS metagenome assembly FLOH01 (sample SAMEA4026879, study PRJEB14308) | marine metagenome | biome: coastal water; material: water | depth 74 m | reverse complement strand
TACGCTTGCATCCTGTATTTACATTAAGTACTTGCTTTCCAGTTTTATAAATCCCGCCCCATTGTTTGTAACGCAGGTCAACAGGGCTCCATCTCCATCCCGGGATTTCAATTCCAAACTGAGCACCATGTGTGTGCCCGGAAAGAGTAAGGTCAATATTTGTCTGACCAACTACTTGCGCATCCCAGTGAGTAGGGTCATGTGACATTAATATTTTAAATGATTCTTTGTTAACATTCGATAATGCGGCTTTGAGATTACCATATCGAGGAAACGGAGGAAGGCCCCAATTTTCTACACCGATAAGGGATATAGATTCATTGTCAATTTTAATTGACTCACTAGAATTCAGCATTACATTAAACCCAATCTGTTTTTGAAGATCAATTAATCGTTGTAAGTTCGCATCCTTTTCTTCTTGTGATTTCCACGACACGTACTCTCCGTAATCATGATTACCTAAAATCGAATAAACTCCATGCGGTGCTTTTAACTGAGATAATATCTTAATAAACCCATCTAACTCCTCAGACACATTGTTTACAAGGTCTCCTGTAAATAGAATAATGTCGGCATTTTGTTGATTTACTAAATCAACCACTTCTTTAACTTTTTCTTTATGAGTTAAAAAACTTCCAATATGAAAGTCCGAGATCTGTGCTATCTTAAATCCATCAAATGATTTTGGAAGAGTTTTAAGACTAATATTTGATTTCCGTACTATAAAATTGAATTTGCCCCAAGCTATTCCATAAATAATTGAAAGGAACGGTAACCCCGCAGTAATTGCACCTGCTCTAGTTATAAATTGGTTTCGTGTTATCTTTTTACCATCTGATTCTATTATTTTCTTTTTCTTAATTTGGAAAACAGCAAGTTTTGCACTATGCCAAATATCATCAATAATATTGAAGAGAATGAAAACTAATTTTGGAATATAAGTTGCTAAAAAGAATCCACTAAAAGAATGCACATAAACCATAGCATAGGCAGGGTCAGTTGATTCTCGGAAAAAGAATAAAAACAGAATGGCAGAAATAACAATTATTGGAATGCTCCAAAACAGTGTATTTAAGATTTTTTTAGTCTTGAAACTGAAATTGATCTCTATCTTCTTCAGCCCTTTGAATGTGTAGTAATCAATGAGTAAAATTATTAAGCTGAATATCAGTAATGTTATTATCGGATTTCCTCTCATAAATAATTCTTTCTAATTTATCTTTTCTTAAAATAATGAAAACTCAATTCAGTAACAGAGATGCCTTCAAGGCTAAATGATCAGAAATGCTACTACCATTATCATCCACTACATCATTGACATCAATCGATTTAATTTTTACATGTCGTAAATGATTCTCTCCAATTTGATCATAAGCAAATATATAGTCAAAGCGTCTTGAAGGTGTTCGTGAACTGAATCTGAATGTATATTCTTTGTTGTAACCATGGTGTTCCATGTGCAAATCCCGAGGATTTCCTAAAAGCTTTTGCAATCTCAGAAACCGATCATAACTATATGCGTTACTGTTAAAATCACCGGCTAGTAATACTATTAAATTTTGAGGTTTTTGAACAACACCAGATGCTATCACAGTATCAATAGCTGAATAAATAAACTTTCCAATTTGCTCCAATTGAAATTCCTTATGTTCTGTTGACCCAATAGCTTGAACGTGCGTTGTGAATAAAAAGAGTTGAGTAGAATCGTTGATATTAAATAGTGTTCCGAGCGCCGATTTATTTGCAAGAAAATCATTAGTCTTTGATATTTCCTTTTCCAACATCATATGGATAACACCATTGGAATTATTTATATTGTCATCAAATTCAATTTCTGATAAGTCTATTCTAGGATATCTGCTCATCATGAATAACCCAGCATCTTGAAAAATGAAGTCTGGAAATGAATTATAGTCAACTCTGGAAATTATTGTATTAAAATGTTTCGCATTAGTTTGTTCAATTATATCGTCTCGCACACTCTCATCAAACAACTCCTGAAATAGAACAAAATCAAAGCATCCATTATTAATAAACTTCATTAAGTTATTAATTTGATCTTCCTCTTTATCGTATATCGCTTTAATGTTATAGGTAACTATACTAATATCGCTTTTATTAGAATGCGTACTATCATTTGACTCGATTGAATTGTCTATATAATCAACCGAGGAACATGAAAGAATTAATAAAAACAATAAACTATTTACTACTACAATATATAATTTTGATAAAAATCTACTCATTGATTATTTACTTTCCTTTTTAGGATTACAATTTTAATACGATATTATTACTTAATCACTCACTTTACGCTAAAGTAACTTTTATGTAATTCCGAACTTGTTTCGAAATCTCAATTTGTTGAATTTTTAGATGCTGAAACGATTTCAGCATGACAATTGAGTAAGGTGACTTAATCAATAACAAGAGTCGCCTTTAATGCCAGATGATCTGAAACACTTTCATCGTTTTCGTCAACTACTTCTGTAACATTGATTGACTTAATATCAATTTTTTGAAATTCCATTGGTCCAATATTGTCAAATGCAAAAATATAATCAACTCTCCTAAATAACCCGAATAATTTGATTATCAATGTATATTCTTCAAGGTCTTTGTTAAACTCTTTATAGAGATCTCTCGGATTACCCAAATACTTCGAAAGCATTTCAACATCATCCTCACTATAAGCGTTATAATTTAAATCTCCAGTTAAAAGAAGAATAAGATTTTGAGGTGATTCGACCAAATTATTTCTTAACACTGTATACACAGCATTTTCAATGAATGCTTGGATCTGTTTTAACTGAGTTGTTCTATGCCTCCTTGAACTGATGGCCTGAAGGTGTGTAGTAAACATGAAAAGTTTTGTGGAATCATTTATTTGATGAAGAGTTCCAAGAATAGATTTGTTTGCCATAAAATCAAAAGAAATTGAAAATTCCTTAATTAGCATTTGATGAATTGCTCCATTTGTAACATCAGTGTTTTCGCCAAAGTCTATATGAGACAGATCAATTAATGGGAATTTAGATATTGAGAATAAGCCGGCATCTTGGCAAATATTTGATGGGAAAGTGCTGTAATCTACTCGGGGAACTTTAGCTTTATAGAATGAGCTATCAAGATTCTCCACAAAATAATTTCTTACATGCTCATCAAAGACCTCCTGCATCAGAACAAAATCAAACTTTTCAGAATCTAAATAGTCAGCCAAGGCAATAACTTTCTCATTTCCTTTACCAAATACACTCTGAATATTATATGTGATAATACTGATTTCATTCTCATTTGCGCTGCCACCATTTTTACTATTAATCTTGGGATTAAAAATCTGGGGTGATGCGCAAGAAAAAATCACTATCGATATGAGAATAACAACTTTTGAACCTATTTTCATTTATGAAATACTTTCTCAATTCAATTTAAACTTAACATTTGTCAGCTCTTCTGAAACAGCCCATAATTTTTTAGCAATTGTTTCATCTTTTGCCAAAGTATTTGGTTGAACTATTATAGGATATCCTCTCCGCTCCTGCCAGCCATCTGGACCAAAATAATCACCACTATTTGCTGTTTCATCAAGCGCTGCTCTTAATGTTGGCAATGCTCCTTGTTCTTGTTTCATTGCAAAGAATTGATTTAAAAATTCGAATACCCAGGAATGTCTTTGTAGATCTGTTGCAGTCCAACCAGGGTGAGCAGCAGTTACAAGAATGTCCTTCCCAGCCAATTTTTTTGCCAACTCTTTTGTAAAGTAAAGGTTTGCTATTTTGCTATCACCATATGCGCGCCAAGCACTATATTTTCTTTTTTCCCATGTCAAATCTTCAAAATCTATGTTGCCATATTTATGAGCAGAACTAGCAACATTAACAATTCTTGAATTAGGGGTTTTTTCAATTAAATCTAATAGCTGAAGTGTTAACGAAAAATGCCCTAAATGATTTGTTCCAAATTGTAATTCAAATCCATCTTTCGTTTTTGAGTAAGGGGGAATCATAACTCCAGCATTATTAATTAGTACGTCAAGTTTATCAAAGTTATTTTTAAATTTTTCAGCAAATAATTTTACGGATGATAAGTCAGACAAATCAACTATCATTACTTCTACAGCAGCATTTTTATTTTGAATTAAAATTTTCTCTTTCGCTTTATTACCCTTTTCCAAATTTCTAACAGCAATAATTACTTTTGCGCCTTTGTTTGCAAGCACTCTTGCGGCTTCGTAACCAATTCCACTGCTGGAACCTGTTACAATTATTGTTTTTCCTTTTTGGCTTACTATGTTTTCCGCAGTCCATTTGTTTTTGTTGCTCATTTTTAAATCCTTTTATTTATTCGCTAGTTTACTATTTATTAATTTTTCCCACCATCTTTTTGTAACTAAGTTTTCATCTATGGTAATAGTCTCTCCAACTATTGGCGTTGAAAGTTGAACGCCTAAACTATCTGCAGCTTTTGCTACTCTTAACATTGGGTCGTACCAAGCATGCAAGGCTAAATTGAAAGTTCCCCAATGAATTGGATGAAGAATTTTACCTTTTAGATCAATATGAGCTTGAACAGTTTCTTCTGGATACATATGAACGTAATGCCACTTTTCGTTATATGCTCCGCACTCCATAAAAGTATAATCAAAAGGTCCGTATTTATCGCCAATTTGTTTAAAGCCATCAAAGTAACCTGAATCTCCACTAAAATATATTTTATGATGAGGCCCTCTTATTACATAAGATCCCCAAAGTGTTTCGTCTCTATCAAATAATCCACGACCAGAGAAATGTTGCGCTGGAGTGAAAGCTATCATCAACTCTTCATCTATTTTTACTTCATCCCACCAACTTAACTCTGTAATTTTTTCTCTCGGAACGCCGATCTTTTCTAACTCTGCACCAACCATTAATGGAGTTAAAAAGAGTTTAACTTTTTGATGTATTTTTTTGATAGTTGCAATATTTAGATGATCGTAATGATTGTGTGTAATTAACACAACATCTATTTTAGGCAAATCCTCTAAGTTTAATGGTACATCACCATTGTATCGGGATGGTCCCATAAACACGGTTCTGTTTTCATATACCGGGTCTGTTAAAATAATTTTTCCGTCAATATTAATTATTTGAGATGAATGCCCAACCCATGTGATTTTTAGTTCATCTGGTTTAGCGGTTGTAATCTGACTAAAATCAATTTTTTGAGTCGGCAATTCTACTTTGGGTTTTCTATCATTGTCGGTAAATATAAAATCCCACATCATTGGTAGCATTTTTACAAAATTCATTTCAGGACTGGCTGTGTAATTCAAAAATTTGTTCTCTTTATATCGTTCTGCGTTCTTTATTTTTTCCATTTTCGTATCCTCTGTGCTATATGTTGCCGATGAACAAGATTGACTAAACAGCAGTCCGATTAGAATTATTACAATCAGAATTAATGTACTTAGTTTCATTATTTTTTTAATTTTGCTTTTCATAGATTATTTATTAAATGAATATTCGTTCAGTTAAAGGTTTAAAATTTTTACAACTTTATAGCATCCCAAGCTAAAGTAAAACTAGTTTCAATTGTTTCTTCATTTAATTCCAATACTCTACACATTTTTGAGTTAGACATTATCATTATTGGATAAAAAATAAATGTTGCTAGCAGATCAAATTGAACGTTTTTAATAACTTTTTGCTCAATGCCTTTTTGTAAAACCTTGATAAATGGTTCAAAATGCTTTTCCAATTCAAAATGATTTACCAAATCGGAATATGGTGAATTAGCAAATTGTTCTGAATATTGAAATAAGGCTCTATTTTGTCTAACAAAATCAAATCCATTTTTCCAAAAAACCTCAAATATATCTCTAAATGGAAGATTAATATCAAAGTTTTTCAATAATTCTTTGCTCATTTTCTTTTTAATTTCTATATATGTAGAAACAAGCAAATCCTCTTTGTTTTTGTAGTAAATGTATAATGTTGCAGGGGAGACATTCGCCTTTTTCGCAATTTTTGAAACAGAACTTGAGACAAATCCAATTTCATTAACTAACTTAACTGTTGCGTCAATAATTGCATCTTGCTTGTGTTTATCTTTTATTCTCACGTTTCTAAAATAAACGATCATTCACTTAATGTCAAATAAAATTTATAACTATTTTGAACTTTCTAGTTGTACTTTTGTCTAAACACAAAAAGAGGATTATTGGACAACATAGTAAATTGCATTATATATTTTCTTAGTTTTAAGTTAATAATATTATGCTATTTTGAAACGCTATTTGGCACATATTCTGATTACATTAAATTTACATTTATCAAGGAGTCGAAATGAAAACTTTATTCTGTACAATCACAATATTTTTATTTTTATCAATTTTATCCTTTGCCCAAGTAAGAACCGGGGAAACAAAAACATCGGTAAACAAAGCAACAGGCGATACAACTGTAACAGAATCTATTATGATTTCAGAATCTGAAGATATTACCCCACGAAATAATATGATCGTCATAAATCCGCTTAAATTTTTAATCTTTTACAATCTCTCCTATTTTCACAGATTTACAAACACACTAATAATTGGTGGTGGATTTCAAATCCCAACACCATCGGGTCTAAAAGGATTTGGTGTGAATGGAGAATTAAGACTTTATCCTTCCGGAAAAAATATGAGAGGATTTTACGTTGCTCCCAATGTGTCTTACAATTCTCTTTCTTCAGATGAAGGAGCAAATGCTGATATATTTTCTGCCGGTGTTCTTGTAGGATGGCAGTGGTTTCCTGGTGATGAATTCGCAATTGGTTTGGGTATTGGCTTAGATCATTATTCTGTATCTGGAAATGATGAAAACGATGAGTTAGGAAGTTACGATGGCTTCGTTCCAGCTTTAAGATTTGATATTGGTTATGCTTGGTAAATTAAACCATGTAGACAATTACAGCCAGGACTCCTGATTCTTTTATTTTCATGAATTTGAATCCAGATTTTATTAAATCTGGATTTTTTATACATAATGAATCTCACCAAATATTTTTATTACCTTTTTATTTACGATTTACCAAGATAAGTGCCCTCAAAAAGTTAGAGTGGTTTAACCTTTGATTTTAGAAAACATTTTGTATGGAAACTTTTCATAGTTAAAACGTCAAAAGATGTGGCTAATTAATTATATTAAAATTAAAAAAATATGAAAAACAAATCAGTAATTATTATTTTAATTCTATTTAGCATTTTAATAAACTTTTTAAGTTGTAATGAAAATCCACCAACCTCTCCAGTTAAAACTCTTGAAGAAGAAATTGATAATATTGCCCAAGATTATTTAAAAGTAGGAATGACAATTGGTGTAATAGATAAGAATCAAGATAAATTAATCTTCTCTTATGGGTCAAAAACTCTTTCGGCAAATGAAAAACCGGACGAGAATACCGTTTTTGATATTGGTTCTATGACAAAAACATTTACGGCAACTTTACTAACAGATCTATATTTAAATAACTCATTTACTGACGATACAGTAGATCATTACTTGCCCGAAAACGTGAAACTACCCACCCTAAATGGTTCGCCAATTAGAATTGTTCATTTGGCAACACATTCTTCTGGTTTACCAAGATCACCTCATTCAGACGGACAAACTTATCCTCAAATTCCAAATTTTGATCCTGAAAATCCCTATAAAAATTATACTGCGGAGCATGTTTATGATTATTTGACAAATCATTGTAATTTAATTTTTGAACCCGGAACATTTTGGGAATATTCCAATACTGGTTACGGACTGCTTGGACACTTGGTTGGATTAGTTAATAACTCAACATATAAAGAAGAACTTCAAAATAATTTGTTCAGCAAACTAAATATGAATAGAAGTTCGCTATTTTTAACTAACGAACAGCTTACAAATTATTCTTTGGGTTATAACACGGAATTAAAAAATGTTCCATACTTCTTAGCAAATGATATTTTTCAAGGAACAGGATTTATTAAATCTACATTAAATGATCTATTTAAATATCTTGAAGCTAATATGAGCTTGACAGAAACAACTCTAAAAAATGCAATGGATTTAACACATCAACCTCAATTACATCAAGGGTCAATGGGTGAGCAAGGATTAGCGTGGTTTATATTCACTCTTGATGATGGACAAACAATTATATACTCAGGTGGAGATACTCAGGGTCATTCGTCTTATATTGGATTTAATAAACTGCTTTCTACAGGTGTAATTATTCTTTCTAATTACGCTATGCATGGACGTCAATTAACTATGGGGCATAAAATATTACAATTAATTCATAAATACTAAACTGCAATTTACTCTCTCATTCTTATAAATTTAAATAATTTATTTTCATTGCAGTGTATTCGAATTGAAAAGATCAATAAAACGGTCTTAAGATTCTAGATAACTAATTATAATTATCAATTGGGGAGGCATTATGAAAAAATATATTTATCCAATAATTGGGTATATCCTTGTAATTGCTACTATTATAGTATTTCAGGCATGCAGCGATAACAATCCGGTAACCCCCGAAACACATGAAAGGGGCCAAATTGCTCAAACAAATAGTTTGGGTGTAATGACCGTGAGTGAAATTGAACAAATATTCACTGAGTCAAACACACAAATTCCATTTACTTTCAACTACTCAGTAGAGATTATTTCTATAACTTACTATACAATTGATGGGAGGGGTGATGAAATTTTAGTATCGGGTGCACTTTATGTTCCTCAAAATGTTAATAATCTTCCATTAATAAGTCTTCAGCATGGTACACAAACCAAACAGGACTTAGTTGCATCTATCTCGCCTTATAACTCTGTGGAAGGGACAATTGGTTTGATAACAGCAACACTTGGGTATCTAACAGTAATACCCGATTACTTGGGTTTCGGTGTTTCAAACATAATGCATCCCTATCTGCATGCAGCATCATTAGTTCCTAGCGTAATTGATTTAATGCGTGCTGCTAAAACTTATAGTTTAAAAAATAATTTAATATTGGATGAAAGAGTGTTCCTAACTGGTTATTCTGAGGGTGGTTATCTTTCATTAATAACTCAAAAATTCATTGAAGAAAATTATAGTTCGGAATTTAACTTAACTGCTGTAGCGCCTCTATCCGGTCCTTATGACATTAAAGGGATGATGGAAACAATATTTCATTCCGGAACATATATTACACCGGCATATATTGCATACTTTATAACAGCTTATAATCAAATTTATAGATGGGGGAGATTGAATGACTTTTTTAATCCACCATATGCATCAATGATGCCCGAGCTATTTGATGGATCCAAAACCTGGGGAGAAATAATAAATCAATTACCGACATCATTTACTGAATTGGTAAAACCAACTTTTATTTCAGATGTTCTAAATGGAAACGAGCTAGATTTTGTCAATTCTTTACAAGAGAATACATTATTAAATTGGACACCTAAAACACCAATTCATTTCTTTCATGGTAACGCTGATGAGGTAGTTCCGTATCAAAATGTTTTGACTGCTATTGATGCATTTACTTTACGCGGAGCGACCAATATCCAATTAACTACAATTCCCGGAGGAACTCATTTAACATCAGGCCCGAATGAGAGTATTAGAGCAATTCAGTGGTTTGAAAGTTTTTAATATATGAATTGATAGTATATATAAATAACATTTAAACTAAACATTTAGATCCCTCTGACAACTTTTATATACATTTTTAAAAAAGTGAACACTATTTTTTTCTTGACAAACGGAACTTAACTGTATATATTGCCCCTATACAGTTAGAACAGTAAGTAAGAGTGCTATGATTTTAAATTTAACAGATCTTTCTAGTGAACCTCTGCAAAGACAAATATATAGGCAAATAAGGGCAATGATACTTGCTGGTGATTTGCAAGCAGGCGAAATGCTTCCATCAATACGTGCTTTGGCAAGGAAGGAAAAAGTGAGTGTTATAACTGTTCAGCGAGGATATGAAATTTTGGAGAAAGAGGAGCTAATTCTATCCAGAAGAGGAAAAGGATTTTTCGTTTCAGAAATTCATGCTCTCGAGAAAAAAGAGATCGCAAAACAGAGATTCGTTGAAAAAGTTAAACCAATAATTAATCTGGCTAAAAACGAAGGACTTCTAATTGAAGAAATTCAAAAAATACTAAATGATATAATGGATCAGAAGAATAATTAACAACAAAAATATTTAATGACCATAGATATAGGAAGAAAAATGGAATATGCATTTAAAATATCTGGATTAACAAAATCATTTTCGGAATTTAAACTTGGCCCAGTATCTTTGGATTTAGAGCCTGGAATCGTGATGGGTTACATTGGTCCAAACGGGTCGGGAAAAACTACAACAATGCATTGCATGGTTGGTCTGGTAAAACCTGATGCCGGGGAAGTGGAAATCTATGGAAGACATAATGATCCTAATAAACCTGAGTGGAAATTAGATATTGGATATGTTGGCGACAAGAATGTTTTCTATGAAAATTGGTCTGGTGAAAAAAATTTCAGTTTTCTAAAACAATTTTATCCAAACTGGGATAGTCAACTTGAAAAAGATCTCATCAAACGATTTGAAGTTCCTATCAATAAAAAAACTAAAGATCTATCGAGTGGGAGCAGAGTAAAGTTATCATTGATTGGGGCATTATCGCATCGTCCAAAATTATTAATTCTTGATGAACCTACAGCCGGACTTGACCCAGTTATAAGAACAGAATTCCTAGATGTATTATTTGAGGTAATTGAAAGTGGCGAGCGGGCAATCTTTTATTCTACTCACATTCTTTCTGATATTAGCCGTATTGCCGATGAGTTGACTTTTTTGAATAACGGACAAATTTCGCTAACTACCACGAAAGAAGATCTAACAGAAAAATGGAGAAAAATTTCATTTAGATTATCGAATGAAATGAATGATTTCATTTTTAAAAAGAAGATAAAATATTTTGTTAACACTGCGTTTCTTTGTGTCTCCACGTTGAAATTTGCACGCGAAGTTCGCAATGAAAAACTAACAAAGAACTCTGATAAAGAAATGGAGAATTTATGTGGCAAATAATAAAGGCTGAATTAAAATATTATCGAATTGTATTTACAGCTCCAATATTCTTTATAATTCTATTTCAAATAACGGAATTCTTCATTATTAAAACAATCTCTGATATGGAAAGTGCCCAAGTTGATTATAGGAAAAGTACTGGGTACTCATTTTTTATATTGTTCTCACTTTTTTCAATAATCCATAGGCGCATAAAAGAGAAAAGAGAAAGATTTTTTACAACACTTCCTCTTTCGAATAAACAATTATCACTTAGTAGATTTTGGGTTGCAGTAATTCCTATAACAATATTTTTGTTTTATTTTTTTGCTATTCATATTATAGTAATAAATGTTTGGAATATTGAACTAAGCATTCCTCTATTAGAACTAGGTATAATATTTATTCTATTTGCTGGTTTCATTCGTGCTCGTGATGATTGGTTCTGTCATTGGAATTTTGGAAAGAGAATTCAAGCTGCGTTTGTTTCTATTTTAATTATTCAGGTAATAGTAGTAGCGATTTTTTTGAATCCCCCTGACGCATACAGAAGATCAATGCCAATTATTGGGGACTATGCTGAGATAATATTTTTTCTACTTGGTTTAATAATAATGATCACAACAATTTTTTCATTTATTAAAAGAAGAAGTTATTTGAGTTGAGGTAAATATGTGGCGAATAGTTAAATTAGAAATTAAATATTTTAAATGGCTCTATATTCTGAGTATTCTTTTCTTAATTGTTGTTAATTTCGGATTAACCATTGATGAAAGATGGATTGAGGCACAAAGTGATTTCCCAGGTTTACGAATTATCTGGCTTGGGATTGGAATAGTCGTTTTATTTTTTGCTCTATTATTTAATCGAAAGAGCGGACGGCTAAGAGCAAAGATGCTTCTTCCAGTTTCTTCATCACAGGTTAGTTTTGCCCGTCTTTTTGCTTTTATCCTTTTCTGGGCTGTGTTATCTCTAATATTGGTTATCTTCTACTTAATTAATTTTTCCTCCTTTCCTGACAAAAATTGGCTAGTTAATTTACTGAGCATTACTGGAATAGTCTTCCTAATAAATTCTATTCCGCTTCTTTATTCCGATTTTTATAGCACATATTTCAAAAAACGTGAAAAAATTGTAATGGGATTATTTTGGTCTATTCTGTGGATAATTTATATTCTTCTAAACACAATATTTATGACTTACCTTGATTTTATTTCACCAACATTTTTTAGCGAAGCACGTGATACTTTAACCGAAATCTACTTCACAAATGGTGTAATGATTACAAATCTTGTATTAGGAAGTGGTATGTTCTTCTTAAGCATTGCTACTTTTAAAAAGCGCAAGCTTTATTTGGAATAAAACGCAATACAATTCTACATCATATAATTATATTTGTCACACAATAAAAATGGCTTTGTAGAAGAATAATTATGTTCCCTACAAAGCCATTGAAATTCTGTCAGAATAATTACGAGAATTAAATAACTATTTTACTATTTCCAATAATTCTACTTCGAAAGTCAAAGTTTGGTTTGGACCAATAGTTTGTGGTCCACGTGGACCATACGCCAATTCTGAAGGGATGTATAACTCATATTTTGAACCAACCGGCATTAATTGTAAACCTTCTGTCCATCCTTTGATAACACCATTAAGTGGAAATTCAGCAGGTTCACCTCTTTTATAAGAAGAATCAAATTCAGTTCCATCAATAAGGGTTCCTTTATAGTGAACTTTTACTTTGTCTGTTAACTTAGGTTTTACACCAGTTCCCTCTGTAATCACCTTATATTGCAGACCGCTAGCTGTTACCTTTACACCTTCTTTCGCTTTATTTTCTTCAAGGAATGCTAAACCTTTACTGACATTTTCAGTAGATTCAACATTATTTTTAGCTTCCATTTTTTCTCTCATAACAACCTGAAATTTATTAAGAATTTTAGCAGCCTCTTCTTCAGAAACTAACAGATCGCTTTCAGCCAATACATCTGCAAGACCTTTTGCTAAAGCTTCGTGATTTATATCTATCTCTTGCTGCTTAAAATTTCTTCCAATATCAGCACCTATCGAATAGCTAACACTATCAGTGAAAGTATTAAGTTCAACATTTTGGGCAGTATTTTGATTACATCCAATTATCAATGCAAACAAAGCTGCAATAGCTAAGTATTTCATTCGTTCTCCATGATTATAATTAATTAAAAAACAAATATACGGGAAAATATTTATAATAATTAAGTAAAAATAAGCCTCATATCACTTAAATAGTCACAGCTTATTTTGGTTATCTATTCATTTTTAATAGTTTTGTTGAAAGAATATTCGTAACAATTTCGGAGTATTGAATGTCAATTCCTAATCTGCATAGTGCTACTCCAACTGAATTTATTAAGTTTCTAAAAGAAGAAAATATTTCTAGGTTTTATTTAGTGTATGATAAAAAAAGAAATAGGGTTATGGCTTCTCATCCCAAATTGAATGAGTTTGCACAATTCCTTGAAAATGACAAGCGAGACTTTGAAGAACATGAGGGAATCTTCATTCAGCTAAGCTCTCAGTATGACACATTGCTCGGAGCTTTTATTCATCGTACTAACAGAGGACAGGCTGCTGGAGGAGTGCGTTATTGGAGCTATGATAGCATAATGGATTATATGCGCGATGGACTCCGGCTTGCAAAAGGAATGACACACAAAAACGCGCTCGCCGGACTATGGTGGGGCGGTGGTAAAGGTGTGATGGCCCATAATCCAAATGTTGATAAAAATGATCCTGAGGTAAGAGAATTTTTATATAAAGAGTATGGGAAATTCATGACCTCAATCAAAGGGTGTTATGTTACTGCTGAGGATGTTGGGACAAGTATTGATGATATGGCAAACATTTTTAGCAACACGAGGTTCACAACATGTATTCCGCACAATGTTGGTGGAAGTGGTAATCCTTCAGTTCCAACTGCCCGTGGAGTCGTAGCCGGAATGGAAGCTGCTGTGCATTATTTAAATGCTGAGTCCCTTGAAGGGAAAACAATTGCTATTCAGGGACTTGGACATGTTGCATTACCGATGATAAAATTTTTATTTGAGAAAAAGGTAAAGAAAATAGTTGCATGTGATATTTTCAAGAACGCTGTTAAAAACGCCAAACATGAATTTTATGGTGAAAATTTTGAAGCAAGGTTAGCTGGTATGAATGACAACTCCATTTTGTATGAAGAATGCGACATACTCGCTCCATGTGCCATCGGGGCAATTTTGAATAAAGATACTATTCCATTGATCAAAGCAAAAATAATTTGCGGTGCTGCTAATAACCAGCTTGAAGATCCGCTTGCCGATGATATGCGATTATTCGAAAAAGGTCTAATCTATGTCCCCGATTTTCTTACCAACCGAATGGGAATTGTAAATTGCGCTGATGAACAGGCAGGTTACTTGGATAACGATCCAAATGTCGAAAGACATTTATCAAAAGATTGGGAATACTCAATCCACCAAACAACTTTAAAAGTTTTAGAAGAATCAAAGACAGAGAACACTCCTCCGGGTAAAGTGGCAATTGAATTAGCGGATAAACTTTCGAGAGAATTGAACCCGATTTATGGACACAGAAGCCAATTGATAATTAACTCATTGGTTGAGAATGGGTGGGAGAGATCAGAGTAAGATAACTTCTGCCACCGTCGGACGGCGGTAGTCAATTTGAATCAAAAATTTAAATGAATGTCTCAACAAATTCGAAATTAAAACCGCTGCCATGATCTAACCATGGCAGCAGAAAATGTAATGATTGAGAATTGAAATTAATTATTTCCACCCAAGATCAAGGGCAATCCATCTTTACCGGAACCAATCACAACAACCTTAGCGTTTGTGGAATTAGCTAACTTTTCAGTAGCTTCAATTCCTTTCCATCGAAGTAGCTGATCATTTATTCCTTCAGAAACAATTGATTGGAAATCTTTAATACCTTTAGCTTCAATACGCTTACGTTCAGCTTCTTGCTCTTCCTTTTTAAGAACGAAGGCCATTCTCTGACTTTCCTGTTCTGCTTGAAGTTTTTCCTCAATTGATTTGGTCAGTCTTTCAGGTAATATAATTTGGCGGAGAGCAGCCGTTTCAATTGTAATTCCTCTTGGACCCACTAAACTGTCAAGCTCATTCATTATCTCACCGGCAAGTCTTTCACGTGAAGCGGTGTATAGTGCCTTTGCTTCATAGCGTGCGGTAACTCCTCTAACCACTGAACGGAATTGAGGCATTAGAATTATATCTGCATAATTCTGCCCAACAGTTTTGTAGATTATATTCGCATTATCAGGAGTAAGTCTGAAAAGAAGACTTATTTCTAATTGAACACTTAAACCTTCTTTGGATGGAACATTCATTACTTCTTTTAATTCCTGTGTCTTAATACTGAATTTAACCACATTAGCCATAGGATTAACTAAATTCACACCGGCTTTTAAGGTGTTGTCACTAACGCTTCCAAGAAAATCAACGACTCCTACGGTTCCGGCTGAAACTACTGTGAATACATTAAAAATTGCAATAGCTGCACCACCTACAATTGCTATTATGGAAAAATTTGCTTCTTGCTTACGCCCAACTTTTTTCATTTTGAAATAAAATACTATTCCAACAACAAATACTATGATAGCTACAAAAAATGGCATTTTGATTCTCCTTAGATTATTATAAAATTATTTTCTTTATTAGTTTAGGTCTAGATGTTTGTTTCTTATTGAAAACCAAAGATTGAGTAATTCTCTCCTTTGTGGGTTCAATCTTATTCTTTTTATCAGTGAACAGCTCTGCTATTATATCACCCTTTTTAATTTTATCCCCAATTTTTGGATAAAATATTATCCCAGCTTTCGGATCTATCTTATCATCCTTTGTTAATCTTCCCGCACCAAGCTCTAAGGCAGACATACCGATTTCATAATTATTCACAGACTCGAAGTATCCTGACTTTGATGCAACAACTTTCTCAACATATTTTGATTTCGGATATTTTGAAAGATCTTTAATTATTGATGTATCACCATTCTGCATCTTTACGATTTCAAGAAATTTATCAAATGCTTTCCCGCTTGAGATCATTTTCTTTGAAATCTCAATTCCTTCCTCAATAGAACCGGCTTTGTTTCCCAAGAATATCATTGCCCCGGAAAGTGTATGTGTAACTTTCATCAAATCATGAATTTCATCTCCCTGTAAGGCTTTCACAGATTCAACCACTTCTAGCCAATTCCCGATGTAATTGCCGAGCGGTTGATTCATATCAGTAATAATCCCGATCACATTTTTATCGAAACTTTTCGCTGTATTTATAAGAGAATCTGCAAGTCTTTTTGCATCTTTGAATTCTCTCATAAATGCACCACTGCCGGTTTTAATATCCAACACCAAACCGTCAATTCCTTCAGCAAGTTTTTTACTCATTACACTACCAGTGATCAATGGAATTGATTCTACTGTTGCGGTTACGTCTCTAAGTGCGTAAATCAGTTTATCAGCAGGAGCAATACTTTTTGTTTGCCCTATCATAACTGCACCGGTCTTTTTGATAGCAGATATATACTGAGTTAAATTCAAGTCAGTTCTAAAACCGAAAATAGATTCAAGCTTATCTAAAGTTCCACCAGAATGTCCTAATCCTCTTCCCGAAATCATCGGAACCTTGACTCCAGCTGTGGCAACAATTGGGGCGAGAATTAGTGAAGTTTTATCCCCAACTCCACCGGTTGAATGTTTATCAACTTTAATCCCTTTAATATTACTTAGGTCGATGATTTTTCCACTATATAACATCGCCTCGGTTAAAGCAGTCGTCTCATCGGAGTTCATACCATTTAATAAAACAGCCATCAGGAATGCCGAGAATTGATAGTCAGGAATCTTTCCTTTTGTATAATTATTAATTAAAAAGAATATTTCTTCCCTCGACAAACTTATTCGGTCACGTTTCTTTTTAATAAGTTCAATAACATTCACTTGCAAGCACCTTCAGCTTTTTAAAAATTAAATATAAGCAAACGAAAATCATTATATTGAAATTATTGCCCTTTTTCGATATACTGCATCACTAATAAAAATTTTAGAACAAATTTATGAGGACTGTATGTTTGATGAAAATTATAAGTTTACGGTAGTTGATCGATTTACAAAATATGTTAAATATGATACACAATCAGATGAAGATGTTGAAACAACACCAAGTACTGAAAAACAGAAAATTCTATCAAAGGATTTGGTAGATGAATTATTGGAACTTGGATTAAGTGATGCGCACATGGACGAAAATGGTTATGTGATGGCGACACTATCGGGTAATTCAGAAAAGGATGTTACTGTAATTGGATTTATTGCTCATGTTGATACTTCTCCAGCTGTAACGGGAGAAAATGTTAATCCTCAAATTCACACTAATTATCAAGGCGGCGATATTGAAATAGGTGATGGAAAAGTGATTGATGCTGCGAATAATCCAGAACTGAATGATATGATAGGAATGGATATTATTACTACAGATGGTACAACTTTATTGGGTGCAGACGATAAAGCTGGAATCGCCGAAATTATGGATGCCCTTACATACATGAGAGCACATCCAGAAATTAAACATGGTACTGTGAAAATTGGTTTTACACCTGATGAAGAAATTGGGCGTGGGGCGAATAAATTTGATGTTCAAAAGTTTGGGGCCAAATATGCTTATACAATTGATGGATCAACACGCGGTGAAGTAGAAACAGAAACTTTCAGTGCTGATGCGGTTGTTTTAACTTTCAATGGTATTAATGTTCATCCTGGATATGCAAAAGGTAAATTAGTAAACTCAATGAAACTTGCTTCAACATTGATTGAAATGCTGCCTAAGGGGGAGCTTTCACCTGAAACAACTGAAAAGCGAGAAGGATATGTGCACCCAGTTTCAATAAGTGGCAACGAAGAAAAAACAGTTGTTAAGTTCATCATCAGAGATTTTATTGATGAGAAGTTGGCAGAATTTGAAGATCTTTTAAAATCACTTTGTGAAAAAGCTGTGGCTAATTATCCTGGTTCGTCATTTGAATTTGAAGTTATTGAGCAATACCGAAACATGAAGAATATTCTAAATGAACATCCAAGCGTTGAGGATAATGCTCTAGAATCACTTAATAGATTAGGAATTAAACCGATTCAGTCAGCCATTCGTGGTGGAACTGATGGATCACGACTAAGCTATATGAATCTGCCAACACCTAATCTATTTGCCGGTGGACATAACTTCCACGCATATACAGAATATGTTGCAATTCAAGATATGGAAGCATCTGTCAAAAATATTGTCACACTAATTCAAGTTTGGGAAGAAAAAGCTTGACTTTAATTCTAAAGAAAGAAAAAATTATGTTTGTAGATACACACACCCATCTCTTTTTTCATAATTTTGATGAAGATAGAGATGAGGTTATTCAGCGCGCACTTGATGCTGGAGTAAAATATATGCTCGTTCCAGGTACTGATCTGGAGACATCCAAACAGGCGATTGATTTGGCTGAAAAGCATGAATCAATCTATGCTGCAGTGGGTATTCATCCGCATGATACTAAAGAGTGGGATGATTCAATTATAACAGAACTTAGAGATTTAGCCAAACATGACAAAGTAGTTGCAATTGGTGAGATCGGATTGGATTACTATTATGATTTCTCTCCGAAAGAACAACAACTACGGGCGTTTGAAAAACAGATTGAACTAGCAATTGAATTAGGTCTTCCTATTATTGTTCATAACCGTGATTCCAATGAAGATGTTATGGATTTTGCTCGGAAGTATCAAGACAAGGGATTGAAAGCACAATATCACTGTTTTGCAGGCTCAGCAGAGAATGCTCGTGAACTTGTTGAGATGGGACACTATATTTCATTTACCGGGAATATAACTTTTAAAAAAGCTGATAGTATTCGAGAGGTTTTGTCAGCAATTGATCCAGAAAATTTATTATTAGAAACGGATGCTCCTTTCTTATCCCCAGTACCTCATAGGGGAAAGAGAAACGAACCGTCTAATATTCCAGTTATTGCGCAGACTGTTGCAGAAATTCATAATTTGACGAGAGATGATATTGCAAGAACAACATCTTGGAACGCTTATAAATTATACGGGATTGGGACTAAAATGGGATTAAGTTTTACTTACCAAATTGGAAATTCACTTTATATAAATGTTACAAATAGGTGTAATGCTGATTGTGTTTTTTGTGATAGAAAAGGAAATGCAGTTATAAAAGGATATAGCTTAAAAATGAGTAAAGCTGAAGAGCCTGATCCTGAAGTTTATATTGCTGAAATTGGTGACCCAACAAAGTATCATGATATAGTTTTTTGCGGTTACGGTGAGCCAACTATAAGGTGGGATGTGGTTAAAAAAGTAGCTGAGTATGTTAAATCCAAAGGTGGTAAAACCCGTTTGAATAGTGATGGTCATGGCAACTTCATTAACAAAAGAGACATAACTCCAGAACTTTCTGGGTTGATCGATACTGTATCAATAAGCCTTAATTCTACTGATCCTGATCAATATGCTAAGCTAATGAGAGTTGATAGATCGATGCATGCCGAGATGCTTGATTTTGCAAAGAAAGCTAAAAATTATTCTCATGTTGTCATGTCGATTGTTGGCTTAAGTTCTGTTGATTCTGAGAAAGCAAAACAATTTGTGAGTGATGAATTGGGTGTCGACTTTAGAGAGAGGGAGTATTTTTGATGAAGAAAAACCTAATTGTATTCTTATTAACTCTTTCATCCATTGCTTACTCGCAATCTGATAAATTCACAACTGCTGATGAGATCGACCTTCTTCTTAAAAATGAATTTTTCCAAACATGCCAAGTTGCAGTTGACGCTTATGATTTAAGCGCAAAGGAAATAATTTATAGTCGTAACAAAAAACAGCTAATGAGACCAGCTTCAAACATGAAAGTCTTAACTACCTCTACAGCATTATATTTTCTAGGTGAAGATTATAAATTTAATACGATAATAGCACATGATGGAGAGATTGAAGATTCAATTTTAATAGGCAACCTCTATTTTATCGGCGGGTTCGATCCTGATTTTACCTTTGAGGATCTGGATACAATGATAATAGAACTGAAGGAAAAAGGAATTTCTAAAATTGAAGGAAACATTTATGGCGACGTTTCCAAAATGGATTCCCTTTATTGGGGTAACGGATGGATGTGGGATGATAATCCAGATACCGATTCCCCATATATGACTCCTTTAGTAATAAATAATGTTGCTGTAAAAATTATTGTTACACCCACTGTTCATGGGGATAAACCGAAAGTTTCATTCATTCCTGAATTATACTATCCTAAGTTTTTAAATGAAGCCGAAACAGGAGAAAGTGATTCCATTGATTTAAAAGTAACCCGCGATTGGTTGAACAATTCTGATGACATAATCATTAGCGGAACAATAGGAATTCTAAATGATCCAGATACAACAGAAATTAATATTTCCAATACGACTAATTATTTTCTTGCATTGGCCAAGCAGACATTAGAAAAAAATGGTATAACTCTGTGTGGGAAATGTGATATATCTTCTTCACCAGATAATGTTGAAAATTTGGTTGAGCATGAAAGACCATTCTCTGAAGTAATAATAAATCTCAATAAGGTGAGTGATAATTTAAGTGCTGAAATGACGCTTAGGGCAATGGCATATGAATACTTTGGGAAAAGTGCATCAGCAAAAAAAGGTGTTACCTTAATTGACAGTTTAATAACTATTGTTGGACTTGATCCAAAAGAATACAGATTAGTAGATGGCTCGGGAGTATCGCACTACAATTTGGTATCAGTTGAATTGTTAAATGAAATTTTAAAATATTTTTATCTTGAAGAGAAAGAGCTATTTCATCTTCTATATAATTCTTTTCCAATCGGCGGCGTTGATGGAACCCTAGAAAATAGAATGAAAGAGACTCCAACATTTGAAAATGTTCATGCAAAAACCGGGACACTAAGTGGGGTAAGTTCTTTGTCTGGTTATTTAACTTCAAAAATTGGACATATGATTTCTTTTGCAATAAACACGCAAAATTTTGTTGGAAGTGCAAGATTAGCTCGTAATTACCAAGATAAGATTTGTGAGATCCTTGCAAATATTGAGAATTAGGTTATGAAGAAACATAAGCAATTTAATATCACCTCCACTCCATTTAATTCTGATATTTTAAGCGGACCTCTGTGGCAGTTAAAAATCGAGGGAATTTCAGAGAACGATAATTCTCTTTCTATCTTTGCCAAAGAAGCAAGTGGAATCTCAATCATGCAGGTCAATGATCTTTTAAATTCTCTTAAGGACCAAAGATTGATAGAATCTTTTTCCGTTGATGAAGCGATTGTTGTTGAAAAAAATTGGAATGAAGAATGGGAAAAAACGATCAATGTCATTGAAGTAAATAATAAGATTGTTATCAAACCAACCTTTAGAAACTATACACCCAAAGAAGGGCAACTGGTAATTACAATTGACCCTAAAATGTCATTTGGAACTGGTGAGCATGAAACCACGAAGTTGGTATTAACATTTTTGGATAAGTATATTAGCAAAGGCATCAGTGTCTTAGATGTCGGAAGCGGAACAGGAATTCTCTCTATTGCGGCCTCCTTACTCGGCGCAAGTAAAGTTTTAGGAATTGATAACGATGAATGGTGTTTAGAAAACGGGCGTGAAAACGTTGAGCTTAATGACGTGAAAGATAAAGTTGAGATAAAGTTAGCAGAAATTTCTGATGTTCAAGAAGGACCGTTTGATTTGATATTAGCGAATATCAACAAGCATATTTTAATTGATATTGCTGATGATATATATAATTTAACAAGATTATCCGGTAAAGTAATTCTATCAGGACTTTTAGTTGAAGACAAGTCTGATATTATTGGACTTTATTCTACAAAAGGATTTTCTCTTGTGGAAGAAAAAATCCTTGGAGAATGGATTGCGTTACTGTTTCAAAAATGATACTCTCATAGTTAAGTAAAAGAGAAATACCAATTTTAGGCAGAAAGTTTATTGAGCAATCTTATAAATTCTTTCTTCTAACCAATCTCTAAGTTAGTTGTAGCATTATCAAGAAAATCTAAATATTCAGGAAATATTGATCAAATTACATTTTCTCCCTTCTCGGTTAGTTCAGCATTGATAATCCTTCTATCTTCTGTTGAAGGAACTCTAACAACCAGTTCTTGTTTTTCCAAGTTATCAACAACGCATGTAATATTTGCACCGGTTACATTTAGTTCATTACCTATCTTCTTTAATGGCATTGTGCCGGCATTTAACAGAACTTCTAGAACATGGAATTGAGGAATAGTTAATTTATGTTTTGCTATTTTTTTCATATGTAGCTTTTCAATTCTACTATGCCCTGAGGTAAATCTTTTACATATTTCTGCAGATAAATTTTTTGGTATTTGATTCATATTTTCCTTTCCTAATGCATTCGTTAGACTCAAGAGTCTTTTCATCGTTAAGTTGTTAATTATATTCATTAAATAATTGAATATTAAAATAGTCTCATTTAAACTATTGAGAAATGCAGAAATCTCCCCTTATTTCTAAAAAGGTAATAAATTCAGAAATTTGAATATTCAATACAATCAATTATATTTAAAAGTTATAAATATTTTTGGAATACTCTTATTTTGGAAAATCATATAAATACGGTTAAATCGTTTGTTGAAAACCGTTTAATTGAAAAAAACACACTAATAAGTATTGTCTACCCATTAATGGAAATAAATTTCAAATCCATTTTAGATAAAATTAGAGATGGGAGCGACGTTTTCTTTTTTAGTGAAAAACCTAACGAAGGTATTACCATATTAGGGATTGACTCAACTTTTGATATTTCTATATATGGTGATGACAGGGTCACTAAAACTGCTGAAGCAATAAGCAAAATTGAGCAGAACTTTATCCATAACTGGAATGAGTTCGAGCTTTCTCTTCCTTTATTTGTTGGAGGGATGAAGTTTTCTGCCAATGAATCCGACGAGTTATGGAACAGTTTTGCCGATTCTGATTGGTTTATCCCAAAATTCTTATTTATTGAGTTGAACAATAAAGCATATTTAACTTATAACTTTTTTATCGATTCTTCCGATAAGGGAGGATATGAAAAAGAATTACAAAAAGCATACAAACTGATTAATATAGTTGATAGAGATAGAAGAACAACTATTAATAATTGGATAACATCAACGAATAAAGATGATATAGAAGAAAAGATAAATTGGAATGAAAAAGTTAACACGGCATTAAGTAAAATTGAATCCGGTGAAGTTCAGAAAATTGTACTATCACGACAAATAATAATTGAACTGAAAAATAAGGGAAATATTTCTTGTATTGTTGAAAAACTGGCAGAAAGATATCCTGGTTGTAATATTTTTGCATATAGAAAAAATGGTTCAATATTTTTTGGTGCATCACCCGAAAAGTTAGCCAAGATTTCCAACGGCTGGATTGAAGCAGATGCTTTAGCCGGCTCAATTTCAAGAAGCGGTGACCCAATTAAGGATGATAATCTGGCCGAAGAATTGCTTTCAAGTGAAAAAAATTTGGAAGAGCAGCAAGTTGTTGTTTCATTCATTGTTAACTCCTTTTCAAAATTTTGTGATGAGATCATTTATGAAGAAAATCCGATTATTAGAAAGCTGCCAAATATTCAGCATCTTTGGACACCAATAAGAGCAAAATTAAAATCCCCCAAATCAATTTTCTCCATTCTTGAAGAAATACATCCAACCCCAGCAATTTGTGGTGTTCCTTGGACCAACGCGTTATATTCAATTAAAGAAATGGAGAATCATAATCGGGGATTATTTTCTGGAATGATTGGTTGGTTTAATTTTAATAATGAAGGAGAATTTGCTGTAGCTATTAGGTCGGCATTGATGAAAGAAAAAACTGTCTATGCCTTTGCCGGATGTGGGATTGTTAGAGGCTCTGACCCTGATAATGAATTTGAAGAATCTGAATTGAAATTGAAACCAATTTTATCTCTCTTTGAGAATGAAACAATCTATCAATTGTAATATTTTATGGACTGAACTATTTGTAACTGCATTAGAGAGTTTGGGTGTAAAGCATGCTTGTATCTCTCCAGGTTCGCGTAACACTCCCCTCATTGTTGCATTTCAGAGATCATCAAAAATAAAATCTTATATTCATGTTGATGAAAGATCAAGCGGATTTTTTGCTCTAGGTTTAGCAAACAAAACTAATAAACCAGTTGTAGTTATTACAACTTCCGGCACTGCAGTAGCAGAGCTTTACCCCGCTATTATTGAAGCTTATCAACAAAAAATTCCATTGATCATATGTACTGCTGATAGACCACCAGAGCTTTTAAATACCGGAGCAAATCAAACTATTAACCAGATAGATATTTTTCATAATCACATATATAAATTCTATTCATTGGAGTTGCCTAACACTAATTCAGAAGCACTCAACAAATTATTGGATATTTCTAAAAAAGCATTTTTAGAAGCCACCAAGTATAAGGCACCTGTACATATTAATTTCCCATTTGATAAACCTTTTGAACCATCAAAAACAACGGACAAAGTTAATATTGATTTTCTAACAAGAGTCCGAGAAAAATTTAAGAATGCTACATGTTCTGAGATAACAATCAAAATAAATAGGAATGATATTTCTTTTGTTTTAAAGAAAGTCATGGAGTCTAAAAAAACTTTGATATTGGTTGGGCCGCTTAATATTGGGAATAAAAATCTCCAGCCTCTTTTTCAGCTTGCAAAAAAAATAAATGCACCCATTTTAGCTGATGGACTTTCAGGATTCAGATTTACGAAAATTATTTCAAAAAATCTGATAATAAATCATGCGTCTTTTCTAAGATCACGTGAATTAAGAGAGAATCTTGATCCAGACTTGATAATCCAAATTGGAGCAGCACCCACATCAAATTCCGTCTTAGAGTTTTACGAAAACTCAAAAGCATTTAAGATTATTGTTAATGAATATGGGGAGTTGAAAGATCCTTCCAGGACAACCGATAAAATCATTACGGCTGAGTTCTCACAACTGTTTGAGGGGTTGTACAAGCAGATAGATAAAAACTTCATATTTCAATCTGATAAAAAATGGACTTTAAAATATTTGGAAGTTGATAAACAAAGTGAATTTATAAAACAGGTAAATCTTAAAAAATATTCCTTCCCATTTGAAGGAATAATTATAAATGAAATTATATCTTTAGCTCCGGAATCAGCAAACATTATGATTTCAAATTCATTGGCGGTTCGAGACGTAGATGCTTTTGCTAGTTTAAGTAATAAGGGGATTAATGTTTTTTCTAACAGAGGAGCAAGTGGAATTGACGGTATCACCTCGACAGCGGCAGGAATTAAAGTAGATGACAAAAACCCAACGTTTTTGTTGACAGGGGACCTAGCCTTCTATTATGATATTACCGGACTCCTTTCGCTTAAAAAATATTCTATTCCACTCATAATTATTTTGTTGAATAATAGCGGCGGGGGAATATTTGAGCTTTTACCAATAGTAAAAGAAAAAATTGATTTTCAAAATTACTTCAAAACCCCACTTAATATAGATTTTAAAAACATCGTTACTGGCTTTGGCGGAAACTATTCGATAGCCAAGAATTGGGGAGACTTTTCTACAGAAATGAGACAAGCCTCAAAAAGGAAAACATTTTCTGTTCTAGAAATTAAAATTGATTCAAAGAAAACAGTGCAGATGCGAAAGAATATTTGGAATGAAATTATTACTGCTGCCAACTTATTGTTAGATGAAAATTAAAGTAAACGGCACATCCGTAAATATAGTATCACCTTCAAGCGATATTCCACAAAATAAGACACCAATAATATTTCTTCACGGATTTACCGGTGCTGCGTCTGATTGGGATTTTATTATGCAGAAAATTAATGAAAAATATTTCCCAATTGCAGCTGATCTTCCTGGGCATGGAGAAACTGAATTATCTGATGATATCAATGATTATACTATTAAGTCAATTAATACAAATATTTCGTCAATCATTAAAAAATTAAATATTTCTGAAGTGGTATTATTAGGATATTCAATGGGTGGGCGAGCTGCGCTTTCATACGCATCTAAACATCCATCAGTTATTAAAGCGTTAATATTGGAGAGTACTACTGCTGGATTAAAGAATGCCGAAGAAAAAAAACAACGAATGTTAAGTGATGAAAAGTTGGCTGAAAAGATTGAAAAAATCGGAGTTGAAAAATTCATGCAGCAATGGTTAGATCAGCCTTTGTTTGAGTCATTGAACAGACTTTCTCAATCAGAATATCAAAAAATATTGAAAAAAAAATATGCTAACAACGCCAGAGGTTTAGCTAATTCTTTGAGAGGATTCGGGACTGGAACAATGAGAAGTCAGTGGAATAAACTAAGTGACTTGAAATTTCCGGTATTACTTATTACAGGAGGTTTGGATAACAAGTATGAAACAATCGCTTCCAGAATGACTAAATTATTGACGGTATCTGAACATGAAACGCTCCCAAATACTGGTCACAATGCGCATTTAGAAAAACCGAAAGAATTCATTAAATTAGTTAATAACTTCCTTGAGAAATTATAATTACAAAAAGGTTTGGATCAAGATGAAACATAATTGGATTGAAGCAAAAAAATACAAAGATATAACATATCATAAAGTGGACGGAATAGCGCGCATCGCTTTTAATCGTCCAGAAGTCCGAAATGCATTTAGACCTGAAACTGTTCTGGAACTTCACGAAGCGTTGTTGGATGTACGCGAGGATAGCCAGATGGGTGTTGTATTGCTTACGGGAAACGGACCAGCCAAAGACGGCAAGTATTCTTTCTGTTCCGGAGGTGACCAGAAAATTAGAGGCGATAAAGGTTACGTAGGGAAAGATGGCGTACCGAGATTAAACATATTGGATGTACAAAAATTAATTCGCTCTCTGCCTAAACCAGTGATTGCGCTTGTTGCCGGTTATGCGATTGGTGGGGGACATGTATTGCATGTAATCTGCGATCTTACAATTGCCGCTGATAATGCGGTCTTTGGACAAACTGGGCCAAAGGTAGGAAGTTTTGACGGAGGGTTTGGAGCAGGTTATTTAGCCAGATTGGTTGGACAAAAACGTGCGAGAGAAATATGGTACTTGTGCCGTCAATATAGTGCTGTTGAAGCATTCCAGATGGGAATGGTTAATAAAGTTGTCCCGATTGAAGAACTTGAGGACGAGGGAGTTCAATGGGCAAATGAAATATTGCAGATGAGTCCATTAGCCATAAGATTGTTAAAATCGGCCTTCAATGCAGAACTTGACGGACAAGCTGGAATTCAAGAGTTAGCCGGGAATTCTACTTTATTGTATTACATGAGTGAAGAAGCACAAGAAGGAAAGAATGCTTATGTAGAGAAAAGAAAACCTGATTTCTCAAAATTCCCAAGAGTACCTTAGAAAATTAATTTTCAATCAAATCCGTTTATGAAAAATTCCCATAAGAATATTAATAAACTAAAAAACTGGGTGCTTGCAAGCAGACCAAAGACTCTTCCTGCTGCAATATCTCCAATAATTATAGGCTCCTCCATTGCTTATTACGATGGCAAATTTAGTTTTGTCGCGGCACTTATTGCCTTGATTTGCTCGCTTCTTATTCAAATTGGAACAAACTTTGTTAACGATCTTTATGACCATTTAAAAGGTTCTGATAGTGAAGAAAGGGTTGGCCCAACCAGAACACTAGCAACAGGGTTGGTGTCAATTCATGAAATGAAACTCGCAATATATATCACATTCGGAGTGACATTTCTACTAGGATTATATTTAGTTTATCTTGCCGGCTGGCCGATCTTACTTGTCGGTATACTTTCAATTGCTTCTGGTTATGCATACACTGCCGGACCTTATCCACTTGCATATAATGGATTAGGGGACATTTTTGTTTTTGTTTTTTTTGGATTTGTTGCGACAGTTGGCACATACTATGTTCAAGCGCTTCAACTAACTGAATTGATCTTTATTTCCTCTATTCCGGCTGGTCTTTTAATCACCAATATTTTGGTTGTCAATAATTACCGAGACATTGATGAAGACAGAAGAAGTAACAAACATACTCTAGCAGTAAAATTTGGAGACAGATTTTCACGCATTCAATATCTTTTACAGCTTCTGATTGCATATTTAATTCCTGTTGTTATTTTTATATCATATGAAATTGATATTGTTATTCTTTTACCTCTACTAACTATTCCTATGGGAATTAAATTATTTCAAATGTTATTTATCCTTCATGGCCAAGAGCTTAATAGAACGCTGGAGCTAACAGCAAAATTATCCGTGATCTTTTCAATTCTCTTTTCCTTGGGATTTCTGCTATGATAGTAAAGAAGTTTGAAATTATCCCGTTTAGGATCAATCTAAAACAACCATTCATAAATTCCTATGTTAGAATTATTGATAGAGAAGGATTTGTCATTGGAATCACAGATGAACTGGGTAATACCGCTTACGGAGAGGTATCTCCACTTCCTGGTTCAAGCACTGAGTCTCACGAAAGTATTGGACCCAAACTTTTAGAATTTAAGAATGATTTTGTAGACACTGAGTTAGACAGCGAATTTTTTAAATCTATCCATGAATTTCCCTCAATGAGATTTGGAATTTCTCAAGCACTCCACTCTATTTTTATTATGAGAAATGGATATGATCCGGAATTGAAGTTTTCTTCAACAATTTTAGCAAATGGTGTGGTGGGGATGATTCCGCAATTGCAGGCGTTGCACAAAGCTGAAAGTCTAATTGCTGATGGATTAAAAACCATTAAAATTAAAGTTGGGAGAGATAGTATTGATGGAGATATTAATCTCGTTAAAACACTTTCAGAATCATTTGACAAAAGTATTAAGTATCGTTTTGATGCAAATGGTTCTTGGTCTATGGATCAATCAAAATATGTTATTAAGCAGTTAGATAAAGTGAATGTTGAATACGTGGAGCAACCGGTTAAATCTTTAGATGAGTTAATTGAACTTTCCAGTAAAACTAGTATTCCCATTGCTGCTGATGAATCGATCAGAAAAGAAGATGATGTTAGTACTTTGTTGGAAGAATCAAGCATTCAATATTTCGTATTGAAACCGAGTATCATGGGTATAATTACAGAAGCCATCGATCTGATGAAATTAATTGAGATGAAAAAACGAAAAGTGATTATCTCTTCAGCGTTCGAATCTTCAATCGGTCGATCGGCGTTGGTTTTCCTCGCCTCGCAGCTCAATAATGACATAGCTCACGGTCTTGCTGTTGCAGACACTTTTGTAAAAGATGTTGCTGAGGATTTGTATCCAATAAATGACGCAAAAATAACATTTGATGAAAGATTCTATCCTCCAGTATTTAAGAATATCGATAAGCAAACATGATGATCTCTATTAACAACATAAATGGTATTAGTGATTCAGCTGTTATATCCGAAGGTAAGAACATTAATCATCATGAATTGTCCAAGATTATTAGCAATACTGCTGCGAAGTATTTCACAAAAGGAATTAAACAGGGTGATAGAGTTGCTATCCTTAGTGAAAACTCACTAGCATATGTGGTCACTGTTTTTGCTTTATGGCGTATCAACGCAATTCCAATTCCTCTGAATATTCGGTTGAAAGAAGAGGAACTTCGCAATCTAATCGATTTTTCAGAAGCTAAGTATTTACTTAAAAGTGAGAGATTCTCAAACTACCTCGTGGATAAATTCTCTATAATACTAACTGTGGAATTTGAGGAATGCTCCATTGAATATAAAAATGAAACAGAAAAAGATGATATTGCAGTCATTCTTTTTACTTCGGGATCGTCAGGTAAACCTAAGGGAGTTGAAATTACAAACAGTAATTTGTATGAAAGCTATTTGAACACAACTTCCGAATATTCATTTACTTCTAATGATAGATTTCTTGCATCCCTTCCGTTTTATCATATTGGCGGTTTTTCAATAATAACTAGATCAATATTATCAGGCGGAACTTTAATAATTCCAAATACACTTAAAAATGATGCGCTCGCTGAATCATTTCAGAAACATGATCCAACTATAATATCTCTTGTTCCAACAATGTTGAAAAGACTGATTGAAGAAGGTATCAAGCCAAACAAAAACTTGCGCTTAACCTTTATTGGTGGGGGTCCAAGTGATAATAGTTTGGTGAGAGAAGCCATCGATTTTGGCTGGCCTTTTGTAAAGGTATATGGATCGACAGAAACTTGTTCTATGGTAAGTGGTATCAGTGGATCTCGTTTAAAAGATAATCCCTCATGTGGTGGCAAAGCATTTCAAAATGTAAATATTAAAATTCTTAAAGATTCTTTTGAGGAGGCAAGTCCATTTGAGATTGGTGAAATTTCTGTTAAATCTAAATCAATTGCAAAAGGGTATTTAAACAATAAAGAACAGGGGGATCAAAAGATTTATAACGACCACTATTTAACAGGTGACTTTGGATATTTGGATGAAGATGGATATCTTTTCGTAGTTTCCCGCCGTACCGATCTTATTATTTCAGGTGGAGAGAATATTGATCCATCAGAAGTTGAAAAAGTTTTATTGAATCATCCCTTAATAACTGATGTAGTGGTCTTTCCAGTTACTGACAAAGAGTGGGGACAAATACCTGTTGCCGCAATAGTTTTGAAAGATGATGATGAACAGAAGAAACATCAGATAATTTCAATATTAGAAGATCAGTTAGCTTCATTCAAAATTCCTAAAAAGTTATTCTTTGTTAATGAATTAAATAGAAATGAACTTGGAAAAATAGATCTAGCTAAAGTAAAGACTGAACTTAATCTTGATTAGCCTCCAATAGTAAGCGAAATTCAGTTGGTATCTCTTTTTTTGAAAAACTCTGTTTGTCAACAAAAATATGCACGCTCTTCACAATTGCTCGTGTCTTTTCAATCTTATCCAAAAAATGTGTTGTTAATTCAAATGCTGAGTTTTTAATCTCAGTTACTTCAATAACTATATCCATTACTTCATGAAGCATTATCGGCGCTTTAAAGTCTGCTTCAATTTTTACTAGTGGTATTGCAAGATCATCTAGATTGAAATAATTATTTTCAAGGCTGCTCCTCTGAATGAACTCTTCGTATGCAGAATGAAATAATTCAAAAATTCTTGAGAAGAACAATACTCCAGCATTATCACACATACTAAATTCTATTACTCTTTTTGTCTGAAACATAATTCCTCTCTCAATTCTAATATGTTAATTTAATAGTAAGCATTTTTACATTCAACATTAATGCTAAGGAAAACAGAAGAAAATTATAGGGAATTGATTATGTTAAATCTATCAAAGGGTGATTAAAAAACCCATTTCGTCACTATCAGTATTTGCAACAATATATTGATTATCATGACAACACCAATAAAAGTCAGCCAACCATTTTTAACTGCTATCGGATTCGGGTTATGATGACGGTTATATATTTCTAACTCCTTTTCAGTTGGTGTAATTTGTCTTCCATGTAAGTCATTTGCGTCTGCTGCATAAAATAAGCCATCATTTCCTTTTAGAATAGTAATATTCCTTGTGTAATCAAATTTAGTATGTGTGGCTTGGGAAGCATTTTCTTTAAATATTACTTCTTGTTTCATTTGAACTCCATAGTTAATTATGTAAAGTTAAAAAATTTGTATTTATTTGATTGAATTTATTAACAACCCATAGAGTTTACTGGCTTTGGCAATGACTCTATCCCTCATTACCATAGGGTCTACCTCATTAAATGGAATACCATAAATATTTGCTTTACAATAAGCATGTTCACAAACTGAGTCTTGTTCTTTGTTTTCTCTCTCACAATTAGGGCAAACCCAGTATTTTTTCTCCTTGCCTAGAGTACTTTTTTTGACAATATATTTTGGGTATTCGCCATAATGGCTATTTATTTTCTCTGCAATAACTTTAAGAATTTGAATATCATTTTGTTCATAGGATTCTTTCTCATATTTAAGCATAAGAACTGCTCGATTTAGTGCTGTCTGGTTATCCGATGAGAGTAGATTATTAATTACTTCCAAATTAAACCATCCTATTGTTTTCAGTATTTTGAATACTCTGTCTGCCTTATCGGTTTTCATTGAAATAAAATCATCACTAGCAAGAAATTCATTTAATTCTTGAACTCCAACTGCCTCAAAATATTCTGCTAAGATATTACTATCGGGGATATACTCAAAATTAAAATCATTAAAAAGCAATTGTAAAATATCGCTTGTAACTTGGCAGCGATATTTCGTTAATTCTCGAATTTTATCATCAGAATTAATCTTATAGTTTCCCTCTTTTATTTTTTTAAATAACTCATTTTTTATAATTTCATCATTGAGTGCTGAGGAATGAACTCGTTTGACTGAGTTACCATAATTAACATCTTCATTTTTGGGATGTCCTTTTGCTGCTGTACCAGAGGCAGAAAGCATAAACATAGACTTACCACCACCAGATACTTCGTCAAAACCTAATCTTAAACCAAAAATAATGTTTGCGTTCATATTAGAGGTTTTGTTCTTTAGTGCCTTGATTGTTAATTTTTCCATTTCCTCTAAGTCTTTTTGATATCCCTTTGTTTCACCTCCGAATATATCTCTGAATATATTTGCTCCTATTACAATTTGATGAGTGACAATCCCAACGTATTCGTCAATTTCCCACCCTTCGATGGTTGAGGTTGTAGTTATCAGTCGAACTCGTACCATAGTTTACCCCTTTGATTGCTGTAGATAAGATCTTGGATCCTATTTATAGGATGAATTAATTGCAATTGCAATGCAATAATAATTAAAAACATGAGTTATAATTGACTAATTATGTGGAAGACTCATCTTGCTTTTTGAAAATTGAGATACAATGTGTATATTAAAAATATAAACAGTTGTAGTTATCCTAAACTTTTGTTGCATCTAATAAATAGGTGCTGGCATTCAGTAAAATTATTAATAGAAAAATGGATTTTGATAAATTAACAATGATCTATGAAAAAGAAGAGCAAATCTGGAAGCAATCATTTTTTACTTTTGATACTTCCTCTCTTTTGAATTTTTATGAATATTCGGATAGGGCTAGAACGGACATTGAAGATTCGATTCTCAATAAATTAAAGGGTAATCTTTGGTTATCAAATCAGGTTCAATATGAATATCTCAAAAACCGTCATCGACCAATAAATAAATCAATTAAAAAATATGAGGATTTGAAAAAGAATCTTCTGACTATTACTAACCAATTACAAGAAATAAAAAAACAAACCAAATCTCATCTCAAACATCCTGTAATTGAAAATAAAATAGTGGATGATTTTGAAGACAAACTTAATTCATTCAAAAAATTATTTGATACAGAATTGAACAAACAAATTGATGAATTGAATAAAAGGGAAAAAGATGATGAAGTTCAAAGCAAAATTAATGAGTTATTTACAGTTGGTGAGCCATATACTTATAATCAAAAAATCGAAATAATTAAGGAAGGTGAGTTTAGATATCGAAACTCCATTCCACCAGGATACAAAGACTATAAGGAAAAAGTAGGTTTTCAAAAAGTCGGTGATTTAATAGTTTGGAAACAAATCATTGACTACGCAAAATTAAAAAATCAGTCAGTAATCTTTGTTATGGATGATTTGAAGGAAGATTGGTGGGTGTTAGAAGGTCAGGATAGAAATCCGATTAAACCTAGGGAAGAACTAATTGAGGAAATTCTAGAAAAGGCAGGTGTCTCTTTTTTGATGTATTCAACTGAGCAATTCCTAAAAACACATAGTAAAATATTTTCTTCTAAAATACTTGAGGATACACTCACCGAGGTTACTCAAGTTATGAGTTCCAAAGCTGATAAGGATTATAAAGGAATCAAGGTATCAGCTTACAATGAAGATTCAGAACCTGAAAGACTAGAACGACTTATAAAAGTTGTAAATTTTGTAATTCAGAGTATAAAGCCACGGTATATATACAGTCTCCATGATCATAAGGGTATGTTAACAGTGACTTGGGATAATAAAATACCTACAACACACTATAAAAATCTTATTGAGGAAGCATGGTCACAAGTGGGAGAAATACCCGATAATGTTGAACACATTCTTCATGGAAGGGTTAGTGAGCCTGACTTTCAATATTATGATATGATTGATGGTCGTTGGAAATTCTTAGGTGAATAAGTCTTTTCTGAATATTTGGTGATTTGCGAGACAACATTGAAGATGATAGGTAATATAGGAATTTTTCAAATGGAGGATTGCGATTCACACCTATAAGCATTTTTCTTTTTGCAATTACAAGATAATTTGTTATTTTATTTAAGAACTGTTACTAATTTGTTACTCATGAAAATAAAAATTATTATAACTCCCTTTAATTCAATATCTTAGCTAACCACGCATTTTTACATTCAATCTTTATTTCCTTTTGGCTATTTTTGTTCACCTAAAAAATAAGCTGTAATAGATTTAATGAAAAAGAACTTAACTATTGTTTTAATACTGTTTGCTATAAATGTTTTTCCTCAAGATAGTGCAAAAGAAATTAAAAAAACGTTCTATCCAAATGGCAGCCGAAAGAGTATTGGCGAATATATTGGTAATGCCCGATATGGCACTTATCAAGAGTTTTATGAGAGTGGTGCACTATGGAAAGATTGGTTATTTATTAATGACTTAGAGGAGGGGAAATCACTTTGGTATTTTGAAGATGGAACTTTAAGTATGGAGTGGAATTATAATCATGGTAAGTTAGAAGGTCTTTCCCGTTGGTACTACGAAACTGGAGAACTTTGGTCAGAACCAAATTATATTTATGGTATACAGACCGGATTTACAAAAACATATTACAAAAGCGGTGCACTTCAGGGAATTTGGAATTACTATGATGGAAATCTTGACGGATTGTCAAAGATATTTTTTGAAAATGGTGGTATTGAAGTAGAGCGAAATTATACTAACGGAGTATTAAATGGAATTACAAAAGTCTATTTCGAGTTTGGTAAAGTGGCACTTGAAGCAAATTATAATAATGATAATTTGGATGGGATATCATATCTCTACTATCCTGATGGAACAATAAAGGTGATAGATAAATATTCTGAAGGTCAAATTCTAAAACGTGAAAAATTTGATTACGGTTCTAAGACCCCAAAGATTGAAGAAAGTTTTGTGGAGTTCTATCCCAATGGAATTGTTAAATCTGAGTTAAGTTTTAAAAGCGGCAAATTGGATGGCGTTAGCAAATATTATAATGATAATGGATATCTTAAGTCTGAGGAGAATTATCGCGAGGGAATGTTAGATGGCACATCAATTTATTACTCATTGAATGGTTCTAGAGTTGAGGAGATCAACTACATCTTAAATGTTAAAAATGGCGTTAGGTTTTTATATAGTGAGGAAGGGATATTATTAAAAGAAGAGAACTTCAAACAAGATACTTTGGACGGGAAATGGAAATTGTTTTATCCATCAGGTAGTGTGAAAACAGAGAAGGAATATGTGTTTGGAAAAATTTATGGTGCCGAGAAAAGTTTTTATGAGGGAGGAGAGCTTAAGTCGAAAACGTATTATAAAGAATCCCAGAAGACCGGCATAACTACATTGTATTTCCAGAATGGGGAAATATCCGAATATGGCAAGTACAATGAGGATAAGCTGGATGGAAAGTATTATAAGTATTTTCTAAATGGAATGTTACAAAGTGAAATTGATTACGATGCTGGGAATATGATATCAGAAGTCATTTATAATGAGGAAGGTGGGAAAATATCTTCAAGTGAAAAACAATATTAGCCTGCATCTAATTGTGATTTTAATTCATCATAAATTTCTGTTTTGGGCATTTGCTTTCCTGTCCACAATTCAAATGAATGTGCCCCTTGTTCGACAAACATTTTCAAACCATTAATTGTAGTAGCCCCTTCTCGTGCTGCCAGAGATAAAAACTTTGTTCTAATTGGATTATAAACTATATCAAAAACTAACTGGTTTGAATGAAAAGATTCAGAAATTTTAGTTGGAGAATCATCCTCTTTAGGAAACATACCAATAGATGAGGCGTTGATTATCAGATTTGATTTAGATAAAATCTTGCTGATTTCATGTGGAATTAATGAATGTGTTGCAATTCGTTCAAAAAGCATTTTAGTCGAGAAATAAGTTTTAATATAAATAGCTCTTTCTTCAGTTCTATTTATGATATGAATTTTCTTTATATGGAAATATCGTATTAGCGTAAAAACTACGCTACGAGCGACTCCCCCAGCTCCAATAATTGTTACAACAGATCCAGAAAGGTCTTTTTTATATTCTTTGAGTGACTCCAATATTCCATGCACATCAGTATTGTAGCCATTTAATTTACCATTTTCATTTACAATTGTATTAACAGCACCAACAATACTAGCCCCTTCAGAGACATCATTTAGGAGCGGGATAACTTTTTCCTTATGGGGGATTGTAACATTAACACCTTTAATGCCTAGAGCGACCATTCCTTTTAAAGCATCCTTTAAATTGCTAGAGGTTAAATCAAAGGGAAGATAAATATAGTCCAAATCTGTAAGTTTAAATGCGAGGTTATGCATGAATGGTGAGTAAGAATGTTTTATTGGATGTCCAATAACTCCGACCAAATTAGTTGAATGAGATATTTCACTTAGTTCACGCATTTTACTCTCTATATAAGATATCTAACCTATTATTTGGTCAGATTTGATGATTGAATATCTGACTGTCCTTTTAAACTTTCATTTCGTGCTTTGGGATAAACAGAAAATGAAGATTTTAAATACTCTAACGCCTCAGTATTTTTATTCCTCAAAAACTTTCTTTTTACCTTTTCATAAAACGCTGTAGCCTTTTCAGGTTTTAATTTTATGCACATATTAAATGAATTTATACTTTCCACCCAATTTCCGGTTTCGGAATATAATTCTGCTAATCTATTCCATGCAGTAAAGTTATTTTTATCCAAACGAGTGATTTTCTTACAACTCTTTATTGCACTTTCCAAATTTCCAATCGACTTATTAATGCTGACAGAAAGGTCTAAAACTTCAATTGAAGAGGGGTCAATTTTCTCCGCATTTTTAATATCTTTCAGAGCCAATAATTTTTGTCCAGAAGTATTATAGCATATTGCTCTTGCAAGTAAAGCATCAAAGTGATCTAATGATAAACTAATCGCTGTGGTATAAGAATTAATAGCATCTTCAAATCGATTTAAGTCTTCATAAGTTTGACCCAATGTAAACCAGAGTGCATCGTCCTTATCATCAAGTTCAACTGCTTTTGTAATACATTCCAACGCTTTTTCTAAATTGTTAAGGTTAGCATATGAAACTCCACAATTAAACCAAGAGCTTGAAAAATTTTCGTTTATAGCTATTGACAATTCAAAATCACGAACAGCCTCATTAAATTCTCCCTTTTTTATATACGCTATTCCCTTATTGTACCATCCAGAATAACTAAATGGGTCAATCTCAAGATATTTATCGTAAGCTTGAAGTGCTTTATCAAATCTATTAAGGATTTCATAACAGTAGCCCAATTCATACCAAGCTTCAAGATAACCCTCATCTAATGATACTGCCATAGATAGATGTTCGATAGCAATTTCATATTTATCCTCGCGTTCGTATAATGTCCCAAGATTGTAATAAGCCTCTTCGTTATATTCATCAACTTCAATAACTTTTTTTAAGGTTATAACTGCATCATCAAAAAGGTCAAGACTTTCTTCTGCTATAGATTTGCCGATTAAGCTATCAACATCAGTAGGATTGAGGGATAGTGATTTATCAAATGCTAAATATGCATTCATAAAATCGAACTTATTATTCAGAATTGTACCTTTAAGCTGCCAATATTCTGAAGTGAATGGCATTATTTCAGACATCCTATCTGCTAAATTTAAGCCTTCATCAAGTTTTTCGTATTCTAAACATAATTGAATTGTATCTTCAATAAATTCTGTTTGTAGAACAGCTTGACCCTCATCAAGATATTTATTTGAAATATCTATTCTGGAAAGAAGAGTATTTTCATCAACATAAAAATCTTCAAACTCTTCAGAAAAATCATCATAAAATTCCATATATCACCATTAAAGCTCAGTACTGTAATAATTGTAATAAATCGTATTTAATAAAAACCCAAAAACATTTTAATATTTATAGTTCCTTAAAATATCACCAATGCAAATTTACGATTTACTCAATAAATAAATCAGCAATTTTTTCTGCATACCCTTTTGCATCAAAATCATTAATATTTATTAGAACTATAATAGTTAAATCAAATTCAGGAAGTTTCATATAAATATTGCTAAAACCTGATGTTCCCCCTGTATGATAATGCCTAATATGATCTTTGTACGGATCTAATCTCCACCCAAAACCATAATCAGCAACTTCCCCATTTTGAAGAACAGTTTTTTCAAATGCCGTATTCAATTTTTCTCTTTTCAATAAAGTTGCATTATCAAAAGAACTATCCCATTTTATCAAATCAATTGTAGAAGAATAAATTCCGCCATCACCCAGAACAGCACTTGTTAAACTCTGATCAGCAAATACAAATCCCGAATCATTTTTTGTATATCCAAAGGCTCTGTTATTAATTGTTGAGATACCATTCTCAAAAGCAACTGAATTGTTCATTTCTAGGGGAATAAAAACTCTCTCCCTAAGAAATTGAGCATAAGATTTATCCGAAACTTTTTCAATGATCAATGCTAAAATTGCATATCCGGAATTGCTATATCTATGCTCAGTGCCTGGAGGGAAATATGTCGAATCTTGCCTCATTAAAATATCCAGTACATCTTTATCCTTAAGCTGAGTAGTTAAAGTGTCAGACATGTAGTCCTCATAAGCTAATATGCCAGACGTGTGTTGAAGAATATTTTTAATAGTTATCTCTGATTTGTAAATAGGAAATTCTGGAAAATATTTCTCTATTGGGTCATCAAATGAAAGCTTATCTTCATTTTCCAATAACATTATGGAGAGTGCGGTAAATTGTTTTGTGATTGAAGCCAATCTAAAGTTGGTTTTAGGGTCAATTTTATTTTTAGACTCAAGATTCGCTAATCCGAATCCACGTTGATAAATAATATTATTTTCCTTAACAACGGCAACTGATGCACCTGGAGTTGTATCATTAAACTCCAGAAATATTTCATCAATACTTCGTTCTATATTTTCGTTTGGCTTACAACCCCCAAAAAGAAGGACAATTATTAAAAACAATATTTGGTTGTTCATTCTTTCCTCTAAGTTACTATTGAATGATAATCAATTATGAAATTTTATGTTAATTCCTAAAAAAAACAGCCGAGAGATACCCGACGACACTCGAAGTATCACCGGAAACTTCGCTTGAGTCAGTATAGGAGAGCACTTCCGCCTTGCTTTCTTTTTGAAGACTTGCAGCTTTCATAAGAGCTACGATACCACCACCACCGCAAGCCTCACATTTGTGAGACTCCAGGTCTTCCATAAGATCATTAAAATTAAATTCGTTTAAATGTTTTTCAATTATTGAATTAAGCTGATCAGATTTGTTTTTTTGATGAAAATGTGAAAGATCAGAACTAGCAACAACTACAATATTTTCTCCAATGCATTTTGATAATGATTGTGCAAGATCGTCAATATAATCTTTACTCTGATCACCAATTACGATAGGAACGATTGAGAAGCTATCCTTAATCATTTGTAAAAATGGCAATTGCACTTCTAATGCGTGTTCAGAACCGTGACCTTCTTTTCCGAAATAAATATGGCTGCTATTTTCAATTATATTCTGTGATAGGGATTTGTTTATGGGAATAATACCAAGAGGAGTTTTGTATGCATCTCCATCGTAAATTGAAATACCATGGAAATATTCTATATGACTAGGCGAAATTATAATCACCGTATCAAAAATTGCATCGCTCTTTAATACATTGTAAGCATAGGCAGCACTTTTCCCGGAATAAACATATCCAGCATGAGGGGAAACTATACCCACAACATTTTCGTATCGTTTATCAGGCTTATTAGTATCCAGCAATAATTTAATTTGTCTTCTTAACTCTTCTTCCTCAGCAGGATAAAACACCCCTGCTACTGCTTCACTTCTAATATCCTCCATTTAAAACTCCTTCTCCGAAAACACCTCAGCGGTAAACATTTGAATATTCAAAATTCGTTCACACCATAAGTCGGGATAGAATCCGGCTTTTTCACAAAGTGCAGAGAGGTATTCTTCCTTATTCATTCGATGTTCAATTGGCACTTGAGGTAAAAGCAAACCACGGCGTCCACCCTCTGATAGAATTAAACCATGTTTACCTAATATAATATCATCATAATTGTGCATAGTAAATGGTTCTGAAAGAATTGATATTTCTATACTGATTAATTTAAATTCTTCCCAAGTTAATTTTGAAAATCTCGGATCACCAATTGCCGCCTGTACTGCGGCATCTTTAACTGTCTCAAATAATGGAGAATCAGATGTTATATATCCGATGCAGCCGCGCAGTTCTCGATTAATGGTAAGCGTGACAAAGGCTCCCTTATGCGTTTTTAATATGGGATAATCTTCCACATTCGATTCTATGAATTTAGGTTTTTCGAAAAGTGAACTAATCGAACTTCGTGCAAGTTGAAGGAGAATAATTTTTTCATTTTTACTTATGTTCATGTTACTGCCTCCAATTATTCAGAAAGCTCATAAACAATAACTCTAGTCTTTTCTTTCATTAAAACTAAGAGATTATTATAAATAAAAAAAGAATCAGGTGCAAAAGCGTTAAGATTTACATTCAAAATATCTTTTAAAATTAATTTCCTTTTAATAAGATTAAACACTACCAGGGAGTTAGTCAGTCCTTTATTTTTACTTTTAGAATGATAGTTAAATAGAAGAAAATTTCCATACTGAGCAAATTCTATACTTCCGGTAATGGATAATTTTTCAGTCTCAGAATTGATCAATTCATCAATTACTGGATTGGAACTTGAACCATAATAAAACTCTGGAAATTTGTAGTCTGAATAGTCAAGTTCTGCATCAGCGAGATCTTTCAAATTGCTTATGTTTGTTAGATTTTCACCTAAATCCTTAACGAACTCTCCCGTTTCTATATTTAATGTGAAATATCTTCTACCCTCAAATCTTTCTTGATATGCATAAATCCTACCTTCCAAAATAAATAGGAAAGCGTAAGTCTCATTATCCCAAAGAGTTTTTTGAGTATTTATGTCAAATGCAAAAATGCCTTTATGACCGGGCATATCCGGTTTTGCAAATTTGTGAAATAATATAACATCGTTATAAATTGTTTCAATACCGAGCCAGTACTTCTCATCCATTTGTTGATTCGTAAAAATTGGTTTACCATTTACGAGATTAAGGCAATGAAAGAAGGACTCTTTCTTTTCAGTATTTCGAGTTTCGATAATTATTTTTTCTGTATCAGTTAGCTTAATTCGCCAAACTTGATTGCCGTCAGTGTAAGAATATTTCTTTTTTATTTTCATCTGTTTATAATTAGATATTTTCTTACTCTTAATCTGTTCTCTCTTGTTTATCGTTTCATCCGTGTAAATCTGTATCATCCCCGCTTTAATAATTAGCGAGCAGGTTCGTCATCATCGTTCTATCAGTTTAAATTTTGCTGTAAAATGCCTTAACACTGGTGCTTCGTATGTAAACTCATAACCTAATAATTTATCTCTGTTATTAAAAACTTCAATTACAACTTCTGCAACATAATCAATATGACTTTGAGTATAAACGCGGCGTGGAATTGCAAAACGAACCAATTCCATTGGAGGAGAAATCAGGTTTCCAGATTTATCATGCTTGCCAAACATAACACTTCCAATTTCTACAGTGCGTACTCCACCGACAATATAAAGTTCGCAGACTATTGATTGACCGGGAAATTGATGTGGAGGTATCTTAGGCAAAAACCTTTTCGCATCAACGTATATCGCATGTCCACCGGGTGGTTCAATGATTGGGATTCCGGCATCCAATAATTTATTGCCAAGATATTCTGTGCTCTTAATTCGATAGTGTAAATAATTTTCATCAAGTATTTCATCCAGACCCTGTGCAACAGCTTCAAGATCACGACCAGCAAGTCCACCGTATGTCGGAAATCCCTCGGTAACTATCAATAAATTTCTACACTTCATTGCCAGCTCTTCATCATTCATTGATAGGAATCCCCCAATATTTACCAGGGCATCCTTCTTTGCGCTCATTGTAGCGCCATCGGCATAGGAAAACATCTCTTGTACAATATCCAGTATCGATTTGTCTTGATACCCATTCTCACGCAGCTTTATGAAATACGCATTCTCAGCGAATCTGCATGCATCAAGAAAAAGTGGAATGCCGTATTTACTGCAAACTTCCTTAGCTTCGCGAATATTCTTCATTGATACAGGCTGCCCGCCTCCGGAATTATTCGTTATTGTTATCATAACGAGAGGAATATTTTCTACACCTTTTTCTGAAATAAAATTTTCGAGAGCATCAATATCCATATTTCCTTTGAAATCTGCTCGCTGCTCCGGATGTTTTCCAACTTCGACTAATAGGTCAACAGCTTCAGCACCGCTAAATTCAACATTTGCACGTGTAGTATCAAAGTGCGTATTATTCGGAATGAACTTTCCATTTCCACCGAGAACCGTGAAGAGTATCTTTTCTGCAGCTCGTCCTTGATGTGTCGGGATAATAAATTTATCTCCAGTAATTTTTTTTACTGCTGCCTCAAACCGATAAAAACTTTTTGATCCTGCATACGATTCATCACCTTCCATAATTCCAGACCACTGCTTTGCACTCATTGCAGATGTTCCGCTATCGGTTAGCAGATCAATTATCACATCTTCTGCTTTAATTAAAAAGGGGTTATACCCGGCTTCTATTAAAATTGCTTCTCTTTCTTCCCTCGAGGTAAATTTAATAGGTTCAACAGATTTTATTCTGAAAGGTTCAATTATTGTTTTCAACTTCTCTCTCCAAAACTTTATTAGCAACATAATTGATTGAACTCTCAAATACAACAAATATGCAGATGAGGAAAAATATTTACAATTAAAAATTTTTATACTTCTAAGTTTTGCTAAGAAATGTTATTTTTATATAGACTTACCTTAAAATATTTAATTGTTCCACAGATATCAGGAGATATAAAATGGAAGAACTTAATGACCAAGAACTAAACAACGAATCAATTGAACCCGAAGAGGAAGAAGAATTAAGTCACACAGACAAATTAGTAGGTGTGTTAACAGCACCAAGAGAAACATTTATTAAAATTTCAAAACATCCATTAAAAACATCGGATTGGTTCTTACCATTGCTTATTTCATCAATTGTAGCTTTATTATCATTCTATATTATGATGATGAATGCAAATGTTAGGTTTGATTTTGAAGATAAAACTAGGATTGAAGTTGAGAAAAGTATTAGCAAACAATTAGAAAATGGACAACTACCCGAGGACCGTGCTGAAATTGCTAGGGACATGGGATTGAAATGGGCCAAGTTAATGAATCCAATAATGAAATTCATTGGACTTTGGTTTATCCTATTTTTTTCTGCCTTAATCTATTGGTTAATAATCAAATTCTTTTTTCATGACCAGGGACAATATAAAACGGCTTTAGTTGGATTGGGAATGTCTTACTATATCCTAGTTTTTCAATCTATTTTAACAATAATATTGGCTTATATAACTAACAAATTCCTAAATACACCAAATTTTGCTGAGATTTTAGGTGTGGATCTACATGCTTTCCCAGATTTTCTTTTGAGTTTTTTAGATGTAACAATGATTTGGTACTTCATCGTTGCGAGTATTGGGTTATCGGCATTATTTAAATCCGCATCTACTACCAAATATTATATTTTAACTTTTGGTGTTTGGATTGGATTGAGTCTGGCTCTATTTTCAATATTTTAGAAATATTTAAAAATTTAAATGTAATACACAATTAGAGGCTTTACTTCTGTAAAGTCTCTATTTACTCTTGAAGACTATTTTTTACGTCCCAATATTCGCCCCATTTTTCAAGTAAGTTCCATGGAAATATTCCATGATCAAACCCATCCTTCCAAGTAATTTGAATAGCATAACTTCCCACAACTTGAATATCTGCAATTTCATATTTGCCAGGTTTGTCGGGCCCTTGTGGTGCGGGTTCGTAATGAGTCCACAAAATTGTTTCTCCTTTGTTGGAAGCATCAGGAGATTCGTCTCTTAAGTGTTTTAACGGAATTGTATGCTCTCTTCCATCATTCCATTTTATGGTAAGAGATTCTTGTTCATTTTTTTTTATTTTTATCGGACTTAACATTAGTTCCTTTCTTATTTTGCTATTAGGGTAGAAAAGATTTCTGTCCCAATTTAAAAAATGTCTGCTATTGAGCTGTAATCGGGATCGAACAGGCGCTTATAATTTGTTAAGGCAAATGCATCTGTCATACCGGAAATATAATCACATACAATTTGAGCACGTTCGGTTTTGTCTGATTCATTTCTAATAAGTTGATCTGTAAAATCAGGCAGTAATTTAATTCCGCTTATCACTTCTATGTAATTTTCATTGAAAACATCAAACATCATCTCTAACATTTTATTTCCTTTAAACTCCATCTGATGAAGTTGAGGTGAATGAAAAACTAAGTCAACGGCAATCTGTTTGTACATTTTTGCTCTTTCAATTATATGATCATCAATATTTAAAACATACTTATATCGATTTGTTAATTCATCCATGAAAGTTGCATGCTCATTTATTGAACATGCCATTATAAACTCGCCGATCTGAGAACCGAATTTAGATTTATAATTTTCCTTCCGTATCCACTCAATAATTTTTTCAAATGTTTTTAAATTATTTGCTGAAAGAATTTTCTCGTTATTTTTTTTCCAGCGCTCAAGTTTTTTAATTGTAATAAATCCGCCGGATATTGAATCAACAAGATCATTTACCGCATAAGCCGTATCATCTGCCCAGTCCATTATCTGGCATTCAATACTTCTAAAATTGTTTAATTTATTTGGATCATCCAATTCTTTCGGGAGGGATACTCCTCCAAATACAAAATCGACATACTTTTTTTGATAATTGTAGATGAAGTGGTTTTTCGGTTTTTCAAAATCTGAATAGAGTGCCTTGTACTTTAAAACTCCATCAAGAAAAGCTCGACTAGGTTTCATCCCTCTTCTTTTTTCTCCAATAGTATAGAAAATATCTGTCAGAAGTCTGAGCGTTTGAGCGTTCCCTTCAAATCCTCCGAACGGTTCCATCAATTTGTTCAAAGTTCGTTCACCAGCATGACCAAAAGGGGGATGTCCAAGATCGTGAGCCAAACAAGCAGACTCTACCAGATCCTGATCGACATGGTACTCGTCATTGAAAATATCTCTATGCTGTTTGGTTACAAAGTTACAAATTGATCTACCAATCTGTGAAACCTCAATTGAGTGAGTTAGGCGAGTTCTGTAATAATCATTTTCACCAGGTAAAAAAACTTGGGTTTTTCCCTGAAGTCTTCTAAACTCAGAAGAATGAATTAATCTATCTCGGTCAATCTGAAAGGGGGTTCTATAGTATGCAAGCGTA
>FLOH01001064.1_pt1 | contig 45836 bp, 95 predicted proteins | sample 756751 | NCBI WGS metagenome assembly FLOH01 (sample SAMEA4026879, study PRJEB14308) | marine metagenome | biome: coastal water; material: water | depth 74 m | reverse complement strand
CTCCAACCGAAGTCAAATTAACAAACTGTTTTGTATTATAATAAAAATCTTTTAATGCTGTTCCAATTCCAATTTCTGACAATTTGAAATTATTATCATCAATTTTGGTTAGATAATACTCAGTGCTAGTAGTTAATCCACCAATTACAGATCCGCCAGAAGAATAATTTATATATTTTACAATTTCTCCCGATTCAAATTCATGATTTAAAATGTTAATTTGATTGATTGATGTATTAATACCTGTTATTGAACTAAAAATTGTTTTTTTCTTATTTTCATATCCAGAACCAGAACTTTGTATATTAATTGATCCTAAAATAGATTTTTTATTATAAGATCTAAGTTGGTGATCTCCAATTCCATGGGAGATTAAATTGACAGTATTAATTCCAGATATTACATCACCCAAAGTATTATGCAGTTTAACTTCAGTTGGTGATTGTACAGAAACAAAGTATGCAGAATCTGTAGATATTCCACCAATTCCTTTTTGTCCGTTAGTATTATAAATTATTTGTTCAGTATTTCTAAATTTGTGATATGTACTAAATCCAATAGTATTGTTTGTTAGAGATACTTGTGCAGATTTTTCTTCGGAATTAAAAGTTGATTGATGATCAACTAATTTCATTGCTGCTTCAGCTACAGCACCTATACCATTTCCCCCCGTTATTTTAATAACAGGTGTTTCTGCATAATCAAATCCAGGATTAACAATTCTTATTTCTCTAAGAGACCCTTTTACCGCACATTGTGCGGTAGCACCAGAACCAACTGAATCATTAATTGATAAAACTGGAGGATTAATTAGATCATAATTAGATCCAGGAGAAGTAACTTCTATTTCATTTAGTTTTCCGTAATATACAATATCATTAGACTTGTAATTTAATACTTCAACACCATTAATTAAGATTCCTGTAAATCCAGGTTCTGTTGGATATTCCGCTCCATCATTGATGGGAGGAGAGATTTCTCTAAAAAGATTTTGTGACTTAAGAGTTTTTGATTTAAATTTATAATATTCAAGTTTATTTGAAGTTACTGTTACTGGACTATCAACAGAAATAAATTTTGAATTAAAAATGTCAGATTTACTTAGAGCAAACTTAATAGTGTTAGAATCTATTCTTTTTATAAAAAATACTCCTTCGTTAAACAACTTACTCAAAGTTGTTGAAGTTTCAATAATATTTCCATCTGCATCAAATGATTCTGATATTATTTTTTCTGGTGTGTAATAAACTGCATCTCCAGTATAAAATCCATGATCTGTAGTAGAAGTAATTTTAAAAGTGTCAGAGTTAAATGTTCCAGAAAAAATTATTTGTTTTGATGAAACATTTAATTGTTGGTCATTATAATATGGAAGAGATGGTGATGCAACTATGGTTCTATCATCTTCTTCATATACATTTTGAACATTGGAATTAAAAATAGAAGTATTTGGAAATGTTGAGGAATTTGTTTTTAAAATATTTCTCTTTACCGTATAAGTATCATTAAGTAATAATTCCCCTTGACCTTTTATATTAAAAGATTTTTCTGAAGTAATATCAATTACTGTGGAGTTTTTTTCAACTCCAGCACTATTTGTTATTTTTAAACTATCTCCTATTTTAAAAATATTATTTAATTTTGTATTAATTTTATAAGTTTTATTGGTGTTATCAATCAAAGAAATTGATTGAACATCGTAAGAAGTTGAAATATTAAAAAACCAATTATTTGAAATTACATCTTCAGAGTCAACTCCCAGAGTTTTAATTTCAGAAGTATATCCTTTTTTAAGGTAATATGTGTCATTAATTAAATTAAAATCTTTTATAACTGAAGTAACTCTTACTTTAATAGTATTATTAAAATCTGTTGCATAGGTGCTAATACCAATATTTGCAGAATCTTCAATGATTCCCGTAATATTTGAACAGTTAAAAAATTGATTTACACTTTTTGATTCATATCTTATAGTGCCTTGTGTTTGATCATTATATGTAACGTATAATTCACCACTATTTGGAAATCCTACAGTTGAATCAACATCAAGAGTTGTAAAATCATTAGCAGAATTAGCGGATATTATAATATCTGCCCCCATTCCGTTATGATTTGAACAATTATATTTTATCGTTTCACTTGGAGCAGTTAAATTAATAGTTAAATTACGATAAGATCCTGCTTGTCCAGGAATTCCGTCACCAGATACCGAGTAATATAATGAAGAAATAGAACCTCCAGATGATGTTTGAAATATAAAAGGGTGCCCATTATTGGAAGAATCTGATATGTCAAATCTATATGTATTTCCTTTTACTAAAGTTAATTTTTGTTGAGTTAATCCATCAATTACAAAAACATTGTTTGGTGGCGGTGTTCCTGGGTTTTCTCTAACAGTTACTGTAAAGGATCTTAAATCATACTGACCAATTACTTTAGTTTGAGAATGAACTTTAAATTCTCCATATAATGCACCATCAACTCTTGAATCTTTGTTATATCCAGAATCAATACTGAGTTTATAGTATTCTTTTCCATTTTTAGAAACTATTTTTTCTACGTCTGTGATTGGTGCATATGCTTTTGTAAACCCAGTATATTCATTTTGAATTAAAGTGGAATTTATTAAATTTTCTGGATTTCCTTCAATACTTTCTACAACCAAATCAGTTGTTACTTGATAATGAGCATCAGATGGTCTGAAAAGATATTCCCTTGGTTTGATAATGCTTGCATCTTCCCCATAAAGAGATCTGAACAATATCTCAAAAGATTCATCTGTGCCTTTGCTTCTATAAAAATCTTTTGATTGTTTAATGAACAATGATTTGTTTAGATTTTTGTCTAAAGTTCTATTTTCAAATCCTGGAGTCAGTTGATATTTAATTTTGGATAAAAATTCTTTTAAAAATAAAGAACTTAAATTAATAATAGTAGATCCTGCAAAATGATCTGCAGAGTTTGATTTGGAAAATACTAATTGATCGGGATGGTTCTGAGTGTTATAAGAATCAATACCACTAAACCCTCTTACGCATCCAGTAAAAGAATTGAAGGTTTTTCCAGTATATGTAATTATTTCATTATTAATTTTTAGAAATCCATACTTTTCGGGAAATCCATCAGTTCCAGTGGGAGAACTTGATATTCCCACAAATATTACATCGTCAAAACTTGTAATATCATTGCTCAATATTACAGAATCAGCTTGATGAGTCATCTCATCAACTTTAACATACTTATCAATATTTTGAATTAAATCAATAGGAGCTCCTTGAAACTCTTGAGCACGATAATATTGAGAAAGAAATTCAGAAACTAATGGAAATTCCTCCCTAACATATGCAGGAAGTTGATTAAAAACTATATTACTAAACTGAATTCTCTTTTCTGTCATTTTATTGATTTATTTTTTTATTAATATCCTGAAGAATATGATGGTCCCGAAGATATTGAAGATGAGGGTGTTGATTGTGTTGAAGATGTTGATTGTGTTGAAGATGTTGTTACTAATGATGAAGATGCAAACGGTGTAGCAATAATCGCACCTGCAGAAACCCCTCCAATTTCATTTGTTGGACGAACTAAAAGACCATTTGCATAACTTGAAGATTGAATATAACTGGATGCAGATGGATCAAGACCTGAAGAAATACTATCAACAACCATTTCAAAAATGCTGCTACTAATATCTAGTTGCAAATACAAATCCTGCAATCCAATTACATCATTTGAATGTGGAGTTGTAGAAAGTTCAACAATTGCTTGTCCATCTTTTATTTTTCCTGCTTGAATATTTATTGGGTTTAGAGTTATTATACCTTTTTTATAATTCACATTGCCTATATTTCTTCTTACTATTGTTGGAGTGTTTGAATTTGATGAAGGAACTGCAAATAAGAATAATGATCCAGTTTCTCTATTTGTATTTGGAATATCAGAGATATAAACAACTTGAGATATATCAGATACACGTAAAGCAGAAGATTTGATATTATAACCATTCATACTATTAATATGAAACTCATTTCCAAAACCAATTTGATATTCAGTAAATGTATTTAATACAACTCTCAAATCTCTTCTCATTTGAATTGTTGTAATATTTGAAGTCACTGCCTCATGACTTTCGTCAATAGTTTTTAAGAATTTACTATACTTAAATCTCGCACCATACTTATTTAACTCAGTTGATTCTGCATATTTTGTTGTATTATTTTGTATTATACTTGATACATATTCAGCACTTGGTGCAAGATTAGTGTCATAATAAATTTTTGAATTTATTTCAAGATAAAGATATTTTAAATCTAAAATTTCAGGAACAATTCCTGCAACTGCATACTTCTTAAGATCACGTTTGATATTTTCTTTAATTAAGTTTGGTAAAAAATCACCAGATCTTGGTTTAATACTTATAAAGACTTTACCGTACTGTGGTGGAATTAAATCTTCTCCACCAAATACGGAAATAGATTCAGTTTCTGGATAAATTTTTGCGGGGATTAATGTTTCATAATCATTTGCAGTGACTGTTCTATTTTGAGAAGCGTATATTCTTGGAGCATATCTTTTGATAGATTCAACAGGTTCAATATTTTCTCCACCAGATGAAATTAATCCAGTAGTTAGCAAAGAAATTCCAGAAGTAATTACATATTCTGTAGAATTTCGATTATATGTAATTCTTCCTGCAAATGTAAACTGACTTATACCGTTTCCACTATCACCATTTGAGGTAATATATCCAACTTCAATAAAGTTTCCTTCTTCTAATTTTTTACCAAATATTCCATCACCAAAAATAAGTTCATACCTTTCATCTTCAATTTCCTGCAAAAAGAAAACTTTAGAATCTTGATTAATTTCAAACAGACTGTCTTGACGATTATATTTTGTTGAGCTTGTAGATTGCTCATTGTTTCTTACTAGCACAGAAATTAAATCCGTGTCAATACCACTGTTTGGTAAAATAAATCTTTGATTCAAATTTCGAGAACTAAAGGTAAAATTATTTACCAAGCGAGTTCCTTGATAAACCTTAAGATTGTTAAATGTTGCTATATTATTAATGATTGGAACTGTTATATCTTCTAAAATACAGAACACATATGACTGATTACCAAAGTTGCCCGAGGTGCTTGCTACAGGTCCTTTACGAAGGGTTAGAGAGGATGGTGTGGGAGTTATGTTAGATGTATCAATAAAGAAACTTATTGTTGCTTGTGCTGCTTTTCTTGAACGTGGGATATACCCAATATTTCTTGCAAGTGCTACTACATTTTCTCTCAGAGTAGCACTATCAATGAAAACTTCATTTGCCACCATATTTGCATTATATGATGTGATATAGGTATTATATGACAACACATCAAGAATAGATGATAAATTAGATCCTTCAAAATCATAATCCGTAAAATTGGAATTAGATTTTAAATAGTCTATAAGACTAGTTTTTATTTGGTTAAAATCTAGATTTGAAAAATTTACTAATGGCATTTATCTTGTTGGTTGCAAAACGAACTCTAATTGTTGTGCTGGAATATCAGCACCAACAACCCTATAAACAATATTTACATTAAAACCATTATTATCATAATCAGGAATAGTTTGAACATCAATCAAACTTACTCTTGGTTCAAAGTTATTAATTGAATTTTCAATTTCATCTTTAATAATTGATGCAGAAATTTGATCAACATTTTCAAATAATGATCTACTTACTCTAGAACCAAAATTTTCATTAAAGAATTTTTCACCAGGAAGAGTAAATACAATATTTCGTATTGAACGAGCAATTGCAGACTCATTTTTAAGGGCAATCAAATCATTTGTCAGAGGATTGCTCTGAAATGTCATGCTGATGTCTTTAAAACCTTGACTTACCCTTTCTAAAGGCATTGATTATTACAATTCTATCTTATTTATCAAGGACTTTTGACTCATAAAGTGGTTCTGTTCCATATTCCCAATCATCATAGTCTTGATCATTGCGAATTCTTTCGTGAATTTCGTTTTGTACAGCAAAATCGTGTTTTTTGGGAGTTAAAAGGTCATTTGCAATCTCCCTCAACATTTTTTTCTGAGTGTTTTCCATTGTTTTGTTCTTGATTGGTTAAATCAGAACTTTTTTCGGGGTTGCTATCCCGCTCTTGTGCTGTTTTCCAGAAATATTCATCCTCGTTGCCCATCGCAAGACGTTCATAACTGTTTTCAACCTGATAATACCTTGTAGATACCTTGAAATCAGGTGTTTTGGGATTTTCTGGTGTTAAACTATTGTCATATATGCGAATTCTATTGTTTGGGTAGAGTGCATACTGCCCATTATATAGTTCAATAAGATTAAATGACTTATGTTCTGCAGGATTCTCTGAAGTTGCATAATCAATTACATTTGGATCTTGATGATAGTTATCTAGAGTGCAAATATAAGTGCCTTTTTGGGGACCATGATCTCTTGTATAGCATTCATAGTCCATAGATCCAATAAATTGCTTACGAATGGATACTACACCATAATCCATGCAGTTCCAGAATTGTAAGTTTGGTAGATCCATATCAGGAACGGGAGTTTCTGGACGAGATACAAATGCACTGATAGGTAATTTATCATACATTGCAGCATACTCTGGCAAGTATGTCTCAAAATAAAAAGTGCGCCCAGGAATCGACTTAGCCGATACCCAAACGCCCTTTACAAACTCTCCAAACCCACTCTGATGATCCGTTAAGTATTCTTTGCGAACCCAGATTTCTTCAGATGGTAGATTAGTGATTAAACATGCCATACTATTAAGTTACGTGACTTTAATAGTATTTAACCCTTTCCTTGTCCTCTATATTTCTTTTGTTTTTCATTGCGAGAAGTTGCTGAAAGCAATGTACGAGTACTTCTTCCTTGACGAGTTTTCTTAGGTGTTCCTGATTCAAACACCGTCTTATTCATACCACCTTTAGATGCCATAAGTTTTCTCCTTAAATTTAAATAATGCGAGTCTTTTCATGTCCCACGCGAATCCGAGGGTCACACCAGATATCAAAACCTTTCTCAATAGCATCAAGACAGAATGAGACATCCTCTCCGCACATATCCTGCACTGCACCCGATTCAAAGACTTGCATCTTAGGAGCAAACCAAGGATACTCAAGATTCTCAAAGACACCTTTCTTAATCAGTACCCAACCGAATCCAGTGTAATCAACTGTAAAAGGTTTACGACGCTTGCTGATAGACTCAACAGTTTCATGATTCATTACTCCACCATTTTTGCGGAAGTCATCTTCTTCTAACCAGTGTGCGACAGAGGTTGTGTGTCCATCTTCTGTTGCATACCAACCACCAACGATTTCCTTTTCTTCTCCTTCTGCATTCAGAGACATATCACAGAGTTGCCAGAACTTGTTAGAGTCAAAGACAATATCCGAGTCAATCCAAAGTTGATAATCATACTGTAGTTTACCATCCCATGGAATTTGTTTAGGACCGCGAAGAACATTTGCTCCGAGACACTTACATCTTGCAAAGTTTACCATTGATGAGTAATCTTGTGAGATTTGAATACTCATTCCATTTTGTACAATATCAAAACAAAGTTGTACGAATGCTTTCAGAAAGATAAAAGAACATCCTCTGCCAGGTAAGCAGAATACAATACTCTTTCCTTTCATTCTTTCCTTAATTGCTACGTAGTCCCAATCTTCAGTCTTGGGAGTAGGTGCTGCTGCTTTAACTGTGAATCCTTTTGCCATAAAGTTTAATCAACCTTCAGATCAATTTTATCAGGTATATATGGTTTTGTCAATGAGAAGAGTGTAATGATATGAGTTTATTCACAGTTAACTCTTCATATGACAAGTCTTCAATTTTATAATCAGTTTTCATTAAACCAACCATATTGTTTAATGTTTTCCACGTAACTCCAAATTCTTCTTCTTTGATAGAATGAAATAAACATCTATCCTTTGCATATATGTGATATATTTTTTCCATATGGGGTGAAAAATATTTTGGGAAATTTTTTGTAGCAAATCTTAATTTACTACCGCATTATATATCAATACTATCAAAAATCCAATAGGCACCCACACAATCTTTGGATATCTTATCACCCATCCTGCAAGCACAACTCTGTAGAAATTCCAATAAGGTTTTCTACGATTATATCTGCGGGGGTTTCGAGGACTTATCATACTTCCGGAAAAATTTTATGTGGTTGATATTTAGAGGTCGATTTGTCACCTCTGTAGGTTAGGGTAGTGGTCGATTTTTAATAACGCCCCCCGACGCCATAACGCCCCGCCCGCAAAACACTGTCGTTTCACTGATATCCACATAGTCTAACATAAGTGCCCCTCACAGTCAAGCAAGGGGCACACAGTGAGTTATATTCAGACCTCGAAGACCTCCGCGCAACTGTTAATACCTTCTTGCTCAATATCAGAAACAAGTGTATCAAGGATGGTCAAGATTTCATCACCGTTGTTACCTTGTGCAAGGAGACTAAGTGCAACTGAGAGAGACATAATAAAAGAGAAAGAGTAGTAAACTGTGAGACTGGGCAGAGTATATTTAATGACCCCTCTGCCCAATGGGTCAATGATGCTTACTTAGAAGGAGTGAGTATAGTTAGATCCTGATATCCTTCCCAGATAGCAATTGCTTGTTCTAGGTTCTCAGCATCAGCGAACATGTTAAAGTGATCATTCAGATCTAACTGTCCCGTGATACCCAGGTAGTTAATGAACCCTAGGATTTGAGTGCCTTGCTCATACTCATAGGAATCAAAGATACGACCGAATTCCTCACGTCGAAAATCAGAACTTACAATCAAGTCGAACACATAGTAGAAGGGACGACGAATAGAGTAGGGAAGAAAGTTCATCATGAGAGTGTTAGTTAAGAATGAATGAGGTTGGTTGGTCCTTACACTATAGGGACACTTTAGACGATCCAAGTTACTAACTCTAGAAATCAAACACGTCAGAGTTAAGTTGAATCACATTAACTTTAGAATCGGCAAACTTCACACCGTCCTGAGTTTCCTTCACTCCATAATCATTGTAAAGCACATCTACAAGGGTTTCATAATCACCTGCTTCCATAGCAAGGTTATACAAACCCTCCTCATTGTTGATCCAGAGAGCAACATTCCAGGTCTCATAGTTCTCCCAACCGTTATAGGAGATATCGAGAGCATTGCGTTGGTGGGTTGTAGTCATCTTGGTTTGGGTAGTGCTCATACTATAGGGACACTTTAGACGATCCAAGTAAGAATCACTGTATCTACCACATGTTCATTGTTACCAACTCACCAACGGTCAGGTGTACTTAGGTCCTCCACATATGCTGACACTTTCTCAGCAGGTTCGAGTTTGAATACTTTCTCCCAGTCAAGATTGTGTGGGTCGAAATCATCTAAGACTTCAAATTCGAGAGTAACCCTATACTTTTGCTTCTGTGCCTGATGAAATGCAACCGACATAAGTCTGCTCCGAAGTGTTATGGAGTTATTATAAGATGCCTGAGAGTGGATGTCAAGCACCTTGGGGGTATTTATGTGCCTCTGTGGACTTTTGTGAGGAATCTGGGGGGATTTTGTGACCCTGGGGGTTGACAATTTGCGTTCCTTAGTGTATGCTTGCTAAGATCACAAGGTCTACGAGGGTTTATAAGATACAGAGACAATAATACCCCTCTATGTGATACGAATTCTTATCATTACCACTCATATGATACTGATACGTATCGCAATCAAAACAAGACATTTATATTTTTTAATACATTTTTAATCGTTTTTTAATACATTTTAACGTTATTTCGCCATAAAAGCATAAAAAAAGAGAGGATAACCAGTCCTCTCTCATTACCACATACACCACCTACTTTGAGTCCATTATCCATACTCTACGATGTAACTTTCTTGTATAGCAGAGGCAAACATCTTCCTCCTCTTGATTATTATACCATATAAGACTTAGAACCACAAGAGAGATAAAAAGCAACCATACTTTCTGCTTCCTTCATCGTATTAAAGAACTGAGATCTCCACTCTTGTGAGTTATAAGGAGTTTGGAATCGGACTTCGTAACGTATCATTTTGTTTGATTGTTTTGATGGTTTCGTTATACTAAAAGAAGAATCAAATCAAATACTCACACAGGCACCTTTTCTCATTTGATTGTAACAGGCACCCATGCAACCAGGATTGAAATGATGTACTCCATAGTAATACCTTCGTACATTACTTTCACTCAAATCATAACACTTTGCAATCTGCTTGAATGTATGCTCTGGAAAGACTTTCCGATGTTGATTGATAATCTCACACCAAGTCTTTGCATAATTGGTGAAACGAATTGAATGAGTTGAATGAACTTGAATGTTACGCATGATTGTGTTGAATGAGTTTAATTGATTTCAGTATTGTGGTGAGATAAGTGATGCAGTAGACCTTAATACATCAGCAGTTGTATACCTGACTGATGGGAAGAGTATAAAACTAATGACGAAGATGAGTGTAAGAGTTTTCACTTTATTTGGTGATTTGAGTGTTAATGATTTAGTTCTCATGATCAGTTAAGACGCATACCTGAGAAGAAAGGTACGCTCACAAAACCTTCTTTATCTCCTGCTTTTACACCTTGAACAGTTCTCACAAACCACTGAAAGTTCTTTTGAAAAACACATTCTCCTTGCACACCGTGCTCTGCAAGAATAGCATTAAGGCGAGACTTTGTGGTGTTTGATTGATGATTGCCATCGAACAAACGAACGAAATTATCACCTACCTCTGCAATTTTGTTGCCGTGAAGCAATACAACAGCAATGCCATCTGCCTGCACAACATTAGTATTAGCAGAACGGAAATCAGTGCCGTTGGTGATAGCATCATTCATCAGGACTTCGATTTTTCTCATTTTGGTTTTGAGTTGGTTGGTGTCTATACTATAGAGACACTTTGGACGATCCAAGTTACTAACTCTGACTTACCTCATCTACTGATTCTAACAAATCTGCTGCAACTTCTTCTCCATAGAGTTCTTCAATTTCACCTACAATAAACTCTTGAGTATAGTTACTATACTGTGAGGTGAGTAGATCAAAAAGCATAACTTCCATAGAATCATTATCTAACCCTTCGATAATATGTTGAGCATAGTTATCAACGAATTGTTCGAATTGTGCTTTGTTGAGTGTCATTTTGTTTGTTTAGTGAGTGTTAGTGAGTTGACGATAGTTGAGGGAGACTACACACCATTGTGCCCAATCAGTCACCTGTTCAACTAGATCATCTTCATCATCTGCATCCCAGATCGTACCAATCACCTCAGCAGTTGTGATGTCTTGATCATAAGCAGTCATCTCATCTTCACCGTCAAAATCAAACTCAACGTAGGTGATTTGAAACTTCATCAGAAACGAATGATAGGGTGGTCTACATTAAGAACTGATTGTGCATCAGTAGCAAACACTAACTCAACACCATGTTGAATATACCCATACTCATCAGGGTCATCATCTACGGAGCAAATTGAAACAACTGAATCTAATTGATCTTCGTTAAGTTGTGAGAGTTGATTAAGAAGTTCTTTGTAAGTCATTTAGAGTTAGTTGGTTTTGAATCAGTTTAGGATAGAGAATGAACCGCAGAAGTTACGAACCCAGTTAAGAGTATCATAGTGACTGCGTGGGTTAGACATTACCATACTCACATTCTTTTCGGGATTGTAAGCAATAGCAACGTATTTGTGATCACATTCTTGATACTCAGGAGTGATTTGTTGAATCCACATTTGATTTACTTTACCTTCTTTCCAGTTGGTAGAGTAGGAGAAGACTTGATCCATTTGGGTGTTGCTCATACTATAGAGACACTTTAGACGATCCAAGTTGCTATCACCAATATTGTCGGTCATACTTTGACTCTTCCCATCCATCACTTTGATATGCTTTACGCTCATAATCATCAGCAGTCATATAATCATCATGTTCTACATCTTCATAATATGCATCAAACTTTGAGTAAGAGTTACCATTTTGAAAAGAGGTTACAGTCATCAATCGTCTCCGAAGTTGTTAGAAAGAAAGTCCTCAAGTTCAGCAAGTTTAGTAGGAGTCAAAGACCAAACATACTCACTGATAATTGTTGCTAACAGGTCAGAATCTTCCCGACATTTTTCATTCAGAAAAAACTCAAGTTCAGTTAGACCATTTAAACCACGCTTTTGAGTTTGAGTCATTTTATTCAGGAAAGTTTCAGGAAACGAGTATCAATCCAGACACCTTTATCGGTGCCCATTTTAAATGAATGATCCCACACAAAATGCGTTGCTTGTTGACGTGAGACAGGAAAGTTTACAGTGAGAAAATCTACTGCTTCGAAGAGATTAGTGAATCGTTGTGTAGTCATGATTAGATAGAGTTGGTTTTGATTGGTATACTTTAGTTTATAGGTTCAGGCAGCACAGTGAGCATAGGAGTGGTTTTCGATATAGTGCCACGCTACAGCAGTTGCATCCTCACGTGAGTGATACTTGCCGTGGGTTGTTAACATTTTGTAGTGGTGACGGATGACACCATCGGGGTTGGTATTGGTACTAGTTTTGTATACCCAGACGTTGTAACCCTTGGTGCCTTTGTTAACTTTGAAGGGAGAGGGGTTGTTGCCTTTGATGATCATCTTGGTTGGTTTTGGTTGGTGTCTATACTATAGAGACACTTTGGACGATCCAAGTTGCTATCACTTGAAACTTACATTCACTCCGATTACTTTTGCTGTAGGATTTCGTGCTTGTGCTGTATAACGGGCATCTTGTTGGTTGTTTGCTTGTACTTCTTCCTTGAAGACTTTACCACCAACATATAAATCAACGATGTACTTCATAGTGTTTGAAAGTGTTGTGCTTCAGTAATGTTAGAATACTTTTGTTTGAGATACTTTTGAAGAATAGTATCAATGACGGAATACCACTGTTCTTTATTGTTTAGGTGTGATAATCCTCGTGCATCTTGTAGAAAGAATAGAATACAGTTCTCCTCATTTTGTGTGAGATTGAGACGATTGATGATAGTCATTTAGTAGGAAACTTGAGGTTGTATTTGGAGATGAGTAGATCCCTTACTTGTTCGCGGTCGATACTATCAAAACAAAACTCTTCACCTTTGATCTCTGCAATTTGCATACAATCAGCAGTTGCACTATGAACTACAGTAGGATTTGCGTTCATAGGATACAATCCACCAGGACCATAGAACGACATCACATAATCAACAAAGTCTTTAATTTGAGTTTCATTCATTGCAGGGTATCTTCAGCAATACGGTTGAGAATGTTACGAGCATACTTCATAAAGTCGTATGCAGTTACATTACCATTTGCATTATCAATAGTATAACCATCAAGCATATCTGAACCCTTGTAAGTGTTTACAATCAACAAACAAGCATCATACAGAGCAGCAGTATGTTCCTCTTTAGAAGTGAATGAAATTGCGTTGTAAGTTGGAAGTACCATAATCAATAAACAGGAGTTGAGGTGATTTTTTCCCACTGGGCAGGAAAGATTTGCTTTGCAATCTTATCGTTTAGTTTGTCGGAATTGATAGGTTTGATGTTACTTTTGCGTGGAAACTCTGTAACAGTTCCATCCTTAAACTTAATGTGAATGTTGTAAAGCATAATCAGTAGTTAGAAACAGTGGTGTAGATTGTACCAGTGTGGTTATAGTGAATGTTCACATCACACTGATAATCTTCAGAGAGAGAATAGGCAAGGTCGATTGCACTATCAAGGTCGGTAGTAGTGTTCTCCCAAGGTGCTTGTCCGCAACGGACATCGTATCTGGTCATTTGGTTTGATTGGTCTTCATACTATAGAGACACTTTGGACGATCCAAGTTACTATCAACAGAGGGCATTTCCAACAACTCCACCTCCCAAAATACCAAGTGGTATCATATACCAACGGTCAGCAACTCTTGGAGTTGTCTTATAGCTCGCAAGTCCACCTAAGATTGCACCTACTGGAGCAGCAGCACAAGTACGTTTTTGTGGTTGAACTTGACGAGGTTCAGCATAACTATGCCTTATATTATTACAAGGAACAGTATATGCTTCGGATGTTACTTTTCCAGGATAATAATACCCATAGTAGTCATATCCACCTGGAGTATAAACTTCACGATACTGAGTGCATACATTAGTGTAATTAAGTCGTTGTGCCATTACTGGAGTTGGTGCGAGTAGTAATGGTAGAAGTAGAAGTAGTTTTTTCATTTCCAGTTGTTGTTTTGAATGTGAATGGTGCGTATTTCGTGATAAAGAAACTTGCGAAGTTCAGTGTCTGTGGTGTGATCAAAAGCATCATACAATCTATTTAAGTATTCTGATTGTGTGGTGCACTTGATTACTTTTACTTTCGTTACACCAATATCATTTAGTGGTGAACCTGCTTTAGTTTTAGGAACACCAAAGTTGCCAGTGACATTACCTTTGGTGCGAAACTTGGTCTTGATTTTGGATAGGTTAGAAGTCATCATCGTTTGTGTTCATCAAGATAGTTAAACTTGGGGGAGAACAATACAAATCCTCCCCATACAAATGCCAGAAGTATTATAATTGCATAAACCATCATCGTCTGTAAAGATAACCACCAGACCAGTCAGCATTTTCGAGTAACCATTCACGTTGCTCGATGATACGCAGGTCAAACCTTACACCTTTCGCGGGAGACTTCCAACTGGCAGACTTATACACTTCACCAGTTTTCTTGTCTACGAAACAATGAACTGAACGAGATGGACCCATACGATTAGGACCATTATCAATCACTTGAATGATTTTGTGATACTTACTACCACTCCGAACTATATGACTATAATCGCATTTACCTGCTTTGAGTTCAGCAATTTTCTCTTGATGATAGTCTTGATTGAAATCACGATCAATAGAACTTTGGTGATGACGAATAGAGTAATCAATGTAGTTCTGAGTGAGTGCTTCGCAGAGTGCTTGTGTATGCTTTAGCACTGAATCTGTGATAGTTTGTTGTGCTTGTGCTTGCATGGTGAGTGTCATTTTACTGCATAAACTCCAAGTGTTTGAGTTTTTGTCAAAACTCCAGATGCTTTTGCCTTTCTAACTGCCATTCTGACAGAGGTTTGTTCTGCTTTTGTTTCTGCACCAAGAGTAACATATAAATCGTGAAGGATTATATACTTATCTCCATTTTTAATTTTAGCACTAATGATTAAGGTTGAAGCAGTATCAAATGCTGCAACATAATCACCAGATACAGAGTGTTTGAAAGAGTTCATGACAAAAAATGAGGTGGGGGGGGGCGACAGGAGTGATGCTTACACTATAGGGACACTTTAGACGATCCAAGTTGCTATCACCTTTGCAGGTTGAAGTTAGCATGTGCGAAGACTTCACGGTTGACAAGTTTTAGAATGGTGCTATCGTTCTTGAGAACAAAACCCTCACCCACAATTCTTTCACCGTTGATGTATGCTACTGGACTGTCCGATACAATCATCATGTCCATCAAGTCTTCCTTGATTTCTATCATCATCAGATAGAGATGTGCTAGGTTCTTACCAAGAATATCAGCAAGTGCCCACCAAGTCAATTCTTTGCCCTCACGAATGAGAGCATTGATTTTTACTTTAGCATCTGCTGCTTCCTTTACACTCAGGAACACAACATCATCAACATTCACATCAAGAGGACTTACACGCATCATGTCTACACAAGGTTGCACAAACTTGACGTGCTCGGTATCATTGAAGAATGGTGCAGAACCAGATACAAAAGCATCCTTAAGTTCACCATCAGTGCTCCATATTGTGTGTGGTGCAATGATTATCTCTTGAGTAATTACTTCAGAAAAGATATAAGTGACCGTATTGGGACAAAAAGTATCCACACCACCAAACCCGATAAAATCACCTTGAACAATCCCGTTTGTACGAGGAAGATAATCAAAAGCAGCGTGTAAAATGTCAGCAACACAACCGCTGTGATTGTTATCAATGTCAGTATGCGTTTCATTGATTTTAAGTTTAACTTTGTTGAAGACACTTTTGGTGCCCACGAAGAAGTTTCCAGTCGCAGGATTGGTGCCCCAGATTATAGCAGGAGAACCATCAATCTTCAGTGAAACTTCATACTCACTATTGAAGAAATCCAGCACAGATAGATCACCTGTAAGGATTAGGTCCTCAAAATGTTCTTGATGTTTGTTTTGGATGCTCATACTATAGAGACACTTTGGACGATCCAAGTAGGTATCACAAGGGAAGTTGTCCTTGAGTTAGACTCTTCTTGTGGTCAGCAATATATTTCTTTGCGGAACTTTCAGTCCTACAAAGTTTCTCAAGTTGCTGCCCGTTGTGTATGATAATGTACCCATTCACAAAAGGTACAGCAGCATAAACTCCATTATCAATCAAAAATCCTTTCATTTGTTATACTTTCAAAAAAATCGGTGATTTGAGTGTGGTTCAGGTGTGATAGGTCGGTTGCAGTGAAATCTTCAAAAAATCACGTTTTTGCTTGAGTGGTGGACTTGAGTCTACTGTGAGACTCACCGCCTCACAACAGAATCCAGCAATTCTCCCTTCTCAAAGACTGCATCAACAACACCCTGAAGTGCCCTCTCGGTTGCTATACCCACCTTAGAATATACTGGGACTACACATAGACCCCAGACCTTATCTTTGCCACCTTTGCGTAGCACACGACCGATAGTTTGAGTCATCTCGATCACATCCATATTGCGAAGAAAGAACACTGCCTCTAACTCACTGACATTGATTCCCTCACTCAAGATAGACCTATGAAAACAAACAAACTTCTTTGTGGTATCCTTACCCCAAGCATTAAGAGTATCGAAGAATACCTCACGATCAACTTTCTTACCATCAACCACTGCTCCTGTTTTGGAGGTGATATAAAGGTAAGAGTATCCGCGAGATTGTAGTTCAGTGATACAATCAGTTTGTGATACCAGATTGATAAGTTGCTTTGCAGACTTCACACAAACCAGAATCTTCTTACAGTCAGTCTCGTCAAGAGTTTCCAATAGATTGCTACTATCACACTCAGCAGTGATTTGTTTGCCATCCATAACTTGGAATCGTTTTGCTATAATCTTGGGAGCAACAATGTATCCACCCTCAACAAGTTCGGGTGCGGAAACTCGGCAAATGATGTTACCATAGACATCAACATCGTTCATTCCTGGTTTACCCACAGTCACTGAAGTCTTGCGGGTTGCAGTGAAGAAGAAGCAACGATTTGCATTCGCAGCAAAGTGCTCTGTTGCGGGAAAGAAGTTACGTTTGACGGAATTATGTGCCTCATCAAAGTAGATCGTATCCACATCAATACCAGACTCTTGAATACGATTCAGAGAGTTGTAGGTAGTGAAGATGATACGATGACGTTTGTAAGTTTGAACTGCCCAATCATAGATTACAGCAGGATTTGTAGTAGATTCGTGATGAGTTTCTCCACTGTGAACATGAAGCACACGAACCATAGGGTCAACAATATGCTCCAGAAACTCACTGGAGAGTTGCTCTGCCAGAAGAATACGCGGAGCAACAACAACAATGGTCTGTGGAGTTTCAGACTGAAACTGACGCACAGCATCCATAATCATATTCAGGGTCTTACCACCACCAGTCGGGTAGATTAGTTGACCTTTATTGTGCTGCTGCATTGCAATATCACCACGTTCTTGGTGAGGACGAAGTTGGATTTGTGTGCTCATCAAGGTTGTGCTCATACTATAGGGACACTTTGGACGATCCTAATTTCAATACCCCTGCACTTTCAGAATTTTGAGTTGGTCACTAACCATTTGCATCGCAGCACGACTATATCCTGTTGCAAAAGGTGCAGACTTTTCGTGATCGTCTGATTGGTAGTCTACATTATAGCACACTTTGATTGCGTTCTCAAGACCCTCAATAAGAGTTTCAAGAGTACTTATAGACACGTTCACAGTTTCCATGGTGTTGTGGGGGATTACAGAGGGGTTACAGAGAGTGTATCAGGAAGCATAAAACATCTCAAACAAATCTTCTTCTTTGGATTTGATGTGATGATCAAGAACATTACGCATCTGTGCAAGTTCATCTTGCTGCATACGCAGTTTCAGGATTTGCTCTCCAAGATCATGCAGTTTGTTATTGATTACAACTCGGTCCATACCATTTACAGCAGTGACTTGATGTTCAGTGCCGTTGATGATTACAGGTTGGTCGGTGATAATGAAGGACATTTGCTTGGTGCTCATACCATAGAGACACTTTAGACGATCCAAGTAACAATCAACGAGAAGTGTAACGATTCTTAAGTTCTTTCTCTGATTTCTTACCAGTTGATTGTAATACAAGATCTCGTAGTGTTGCTTCACCTTTTCTTGTTTGTTTGTTTCTTTCTTGTGGACTCAAACCAGATGCTTTTGCTGGTTTGTAATCGGGAGAAACTGGTTTTGCTGCTTTCTTTTTAGAGAGGAGTTTTGATGCTTGTTGTGCTACTTCTTTTGCTTTTGGTTTTGCACTACTGGGAGTTTCTCCACTACTTTTTGCTGCTGCTCTTTTTCTTGCTGCTGCTATTCTTTCTGCTTTTGCTGCTGCTGCTGCTTTTGCCCTCACATCAGCACTTCCACGTTCTTGTTCTGGTTCTTGAACTCTTGTAGATGCCTGACGTTGAGAACCAATATCTTTTCTGAGTTTATACTCCACTGGTTTCATTTTACCGCTGCCGACTGCTTTCATGCGACGTATTTCGGGAGTTGTTTTTTTACGTTGACGACCGACTCTTCCACCTTCCTGAGAACGTCTAATAGTCGCAGCAAATCCTAATGCTTTGGATTTGTCTTCAACTTCTTCACAAATAGACATAAACTCGCAGAACGTCTTCATTTTCTACAATAAATCCTTTGAAGATATTTATACTATAAAACCTTCCCACCCGTATGGGCAGAAAGGTGGACACTTATCAAACTGGTTCAGTCGTCTAGATCCTCTACCACAGGATTTGCTGCTTCTGCTTCATCACGAATTTTGTCTGCTGCTGCTTTACTGCCCTTAAATACACGACCTTCTTCATAGAAACCACGAACTCGCTCTCGTCGTGCTTGAAGTAGAATTGAATATTGTTCTGATTGTGTAGAGGTGAATACAAAATCTTGACGACGCCAGGCAACCTGAAGTTCACGAAGATGATGGAGAATGTTAGAAGTCATTTGCGTAATGGGGAGTTAAAATAGGAACGAAAAACAGAGATTAGAATAATAAGGGTAGATGTGACACCAATCAAACCAAGAAAAGTAACAACATCACCACTAAAGTCAAATGTAGTGGGGTTCATAGTCAATAGTCAATATTGGAGTTAAGGTAAGAATCAAAGTTAAAAGATTTTTTCGTATCTTTTACCTCATCATCATCAGCAAGGTTTTCATTCATTTCTTCTACAAAATCAAAATGAGAGAACTCTTCAACTTGAAGATCGTCGTAGTCGTCCATTTGTTGGTTTGGTGCTTACACTATAGAGACACTTTGGACGATCCAATATTCATACACTTCACTGGTCTTGGTTCTGCTGGAACAATATGTGTTCGCACTGCATTAAAGACAATAAATCCGTTTGTTATAAAAATCGAAAGAAACATCAAAAGACGAATAAGAGCAATCTTATCCGCCTCTTTATTATTCTTACCAGACTTTTCTCCCAGAGCACAATAGATGTAGTACAGAAGATTTTTGTTCCTATTCTTCATAGACAGATTTCCTTGATTTAATATAAGTCAGTTCATTCCATTGATTACGATAACACAATACCAGCACTCTATCCATACGATGTAGAGGGCAGTGTTCATAGTCTTCCTGATCCTTCTCCCATACATAGGTTTCTATAGTAATATAATCATCACACTTAAAATACACCCAACCTTCGTTCTTTTTTGTTTTCCAATTCACATAGTCATTGACTTTGGGTGTGTAAGTCATACGAAGAAAGCATCTAGGGGAGAAGGTTTAATCTGCATTGCGGTGTAGTTTCTTGTGTTTTTGAAATCTACTTCTTTACCAATAGTTTTACTGTTCACTGGGGCATAATACTTACGGGTTTTATTCTTGTAAAAACCCCATATTGTTCTGGTAGGTTTACCCATATTGTAATCAAACTTACGGGTATTATTTAACCAGATACTTACAATTCCCTCTTTGTACTCCTCAAAAGAATAAGAGTATCCTTTGGGAGGTGTATGGTTGAATGGAACTTCTTGTATCATTAAGTAGTAAATGCCTCTACTACTCGCGACCCTTCGTTTTCTTGAAGAGCAAATCTTTGCCCATCAACTATATTCTCACGAAGTTCTACATAGAACTTTTGATTGAAACCATCATCATAATCAGTAATTAAATCAAAGCACTCATCATCATCTTGTGCTGTAACTGCCCAAAGTCCTCCATATTCACTTGATGGGAAAGGAACAAAATGATTTACCAGATACAAATACTTCATTGTTTGTTGTAAGTTACTCCTTATTATAGTACTCATCATCTCCTTCGTCAAGTATATTACGATCAGCAGCAAAAATAAATGATACTCCGATTGTAAGTAATGCTCCTAAACCGATGCCAAGAAAAAAAGTCATTTTTGAATAGAAAGATTAGTGAACTCTGAGATGTAGTAGTCAACAGTGACTTCTAAGAGATTTGCTTTTGCTTCTAGTTCAGCAACAAGGTCCTCGTGAAGTTTATCAATCTGTAGGTCTTTGCGGTTTTCGTTGTAGTCAATCGTCATTCTACAGTACAATCAGGGTGAGGTTGTGGGAGTTGTGAACAGTAAACTTCTTTATGTGTTGGTTGATTGTATGCCTCAAATAGTTTTTGATCTCGTTGAATGAGAAATACATTCCATCCAATAATAGCACCAATAGCAACAACGATAAATGAGATGTTCTTGAGGGTCATTTGAAAGCAGCAGGATGAATAGACCACGGACGATTAAATATGAAAAGTTCCCAATGAAGACGATAATAACCAGGTGATTGGGATAACCTTACCATTCCAGAGAATGAGTGTTGGTCTCTTTTTTCAATTCTATCCTTGTTTATATCCCACCAGAGTTTAAACTCCATGTTTTTGTAGTGTTCTTTATCCCGTGGTCTCATAGAATTCCAATTTTCGGGAAGGGTCATAAATCAAGCAGCAACGGGAACAGGAATCGCTACCACTTCGGGCATACGATTGTCTTCAAACTGATAACGATTATAGCACACCCACTCATCATTTAGAGTGTAGATGTAAGCATACTCCTCACCATCAGCAAGGTAATCATACTTGTTAGCATCAAGACGAGGAGGACAATCTTCACCCCTGGAAGAATAGTAAAGTGGTCCAGTTTCGGGGAGAGTTTCGTTATTCCAACCAGCATTAGTCCACAAGCAACTAATATCACCACCATCAATCAGTTCAGTGGCAGCATCACGAGAGTTGAAATGCTCTACAAGTTTTACACCATTAAACTCAGGATAACCATCATAATGACAATACACTGAGAGAATAGATTCATCTGCAAGTTGAATACCGATGCGTGAACGAGTGCCCATTTGAGTTTGTTGCTTACACTATAGGGACACTTTGGACGATCCAAGTTAAAATACGGCAATCAGTTCGTTTGCCTTTGTTCTACTGGTGCCTTTTGCAGCAACAGTTCTTGTTACTTGAATCGGATAAATTGTAGCACTCTTATAAAGTTCTCTTGTGACAGGAACATCATGATTAGAGACAATCACACGAATACCTTTTGCTGCCAGTGATTCTGCAAGTTGTGCCAACTGAACTTGCTGATCAGAAGTAAATCCATCCGTAGCATAACTTGTAAAGTTTGCTGTATCAGATGCAGGAACATATGGCGGATCCATATACACAACATCACCCGTCTTTAAATCTTCATAAAGAGATGAATCCTCAAAAGAAAGTGAAGTAAATCTAACCAGTTGTTTGGATAGAAAATACATCCGAAAGTTCATCATTTCTTTTGATGGGCAGGATGGTTTATCATACTTACCAAATGGAACATTAAATCCACCTTTACTATTGTATCTTGACAACCCATTAAAACAATGACGATTCAAATAAATGAACAATCTTGCTCTTTCTGTCGTATCTGTTGCCTGATTAAAATGCTTTCTTAACTCCAGATATGCTTCTCTTGTATTATTCTCTGGTGTGAACAGTTCCTCACAATACTGAATAAAACTATCATCATTTGGATTCATCAGATTTTGATAAATTGATACCAAATCTTTGTTCACATCATTAAGAATGTATTGCTCTGCTGGTGTATTCAGAGCAACAGCAAGACTACCACCAAAGGGTTCACAATAACGCTTTGGATAACCAATATGAGGAATAAGATGGGGCAGAACTCGTGATTTGTTGCCGCACCATTTCAAAAAGGTTTTGTTCATTAATTAAAAGTTTTCAGTTTTTACTAACCACCTCGTTCCCGAAGACTTCTTACAAGATATTCAACAAACTCTTCCATTTTTTCGGGAATTACTTGAGAGATATCATAATCAATCGCATTCTTAAGTGCAACCATTTCATCATACTCTGCATCTGTAAGTTGAGTATTGGTTTTATTTGAGAAAGTCATGGTTTTTATTGAATTATCTTCGTATCCTAACACTATCTATGTATATTGTCATATAACTTAATAATGTCTTAAGAGTGTTGATGTATTTCTTAATCGTCTAAAAACATAGATCCAAAAGACCCATTGCTTCCAGGGTTTCTATTCTCAAGCATGTCCATAATCTTTTCAAACTTTCTACAGTGTTCAATATCAACAAGAAGTTTAGATAGATGCTGCACGGTCATTGGTGACTCATTTGTAGCGGCACTTTTGATTGCAGAACGAATGTGTGATTCTGCATCCAAAAGGTGCTCAAGAGTTTGTTTCGATAACATTTGGTTTCCTCAAGATAAATGTACCATCATTCATATCAACCCACTCAATTTCATCCCCTGGTTTAAGATTTGCTGCTTCCAATAAGTCATCGGGAAATTGAATATAATAGTCATCTATACCATCCTCAATTTTCCTCTCAATAGGAAGAACCCACTTGACTACTTTATCTTGCTTGGGTTCTTCTTCCCAAAAACTATTCCAAGCACTTTTACATTCTGGTGATGTATCATCTTTATCGCAAGTAGAAGAAACACTATATTCTTCTTGATGGACTTTAGTTACAGTTTCTGCCCAAGCATCTTTAAACTTCCTATCAAACTCCTCAAGATAATACTGCAAGAACTCATCCGCAGCATACAAAAGAGTTTCTGCTTTATCATATTGATGTTCTTGAAGTCTATCAACAGCACAATCAAGAATTTCACGGGCATTAGAAATCTTTGATGATACCATTTCTAGGTCATTCATCGTGTTCCAAACTTTGTTATAATCAAGTGTCATAATGATTCGAGTTTGTTTTTTATTGCTTCTCTTACTATAACTTGAATTTCATTGCTCGTCAAGTGATTCAAAAATTTCCAAGCAGGGTCATTTTTGTCCCAACTCATTTCGTAAGACCCGTCCTCGTTTTGAGTAATTTTTAAAGAATCATTCATTTTTCTAAAGTATAATTGTTTAGTGATGAGGTTTCTTCATACAGAATGTCTATACGTCTATCAACTGCACTGATAGAGTTTGCATTTTCATATAAGCAGTTGGTGGTCTCTACATTTTCCTCTTCCAACCTTACAATTCTTTCTTCAAGTTCTTCTATTCTTTTTAATAATACTTCTGTTGGAACTTCACCCAATGTTCCCCATTTTTTTTGAAACCAGTTTCGTTCATCCATAATAATTTTATGTAGCAATACCAAGTGAGTTTTGTTCTTGAAGAAACTGAAGATACCAACGTGTGGATGAGATACACTGCTCTTCAGTCAGTGATGTCACCAAGGACTTATCTTCCTTATCATAACTACACCAAGTTCCATATTTTTTATATTTAATATAAAAACAATCGTCTATAAGTTCTTTATTCATGATGATTTAATTGCCTCCTCAATTCTATACTAGTTTTTACTAAATGTCCATACAAGTACTGTTGATACTCATTGCCCTCAAGAAGACGCAAAAGACTATCAATCTGCATCATTGCTAGAATAAGTTTTTGTTTTTCCGTCATTTTTTAGGTTTACGAGTGCTATTAATAGTTCCATCGGAATCCAAGTTCTTGGTGCTCCTTCGATGTCCACCTCCACTTCTATGATCGTCCTTTTCAATTGTTTGTTGTAAACTTTTCTTGTCTGTTTTGCTAGACTTAATGGATTGTTCATCTCTGTATAAAACCTTTATATCTTTGGATTTAAGTTTAGTGCGTTCAATGTATTTTTGTAAGTAGAAATTATCCTGAAACCAAGCAATTCGATTTTCTAAAAGAACTTCTAATCTTACTGGGTAATTTTGATGTGGGAAGAGTGAAGTATCAATCATATTTGTGTCCCGTAATGTCCTCAAAGTCTTGTAGTTTTCCCCGAATAAAATGTAACCTTAAAGTAGGCCATTTTTCCCACTCTCCCTTCCATTCAGCAGGATACACTGAAATATATTTGGTAATGGGATTAACTTTATACTTACCTCTTTGTCCAGTTGGTATCCACTCAAAGTTTAGAAAGAGATGTTTATCACTATACCTTTCATCATCTTTTGAGATTTCTTCAAATGTTGATGTTCCAGTGTAATCACCATAGCACAAATATCCGGAGGGGTCAAGGTAATAGTGAGTCATACTTCCACCAATACCAAATTCCTCTATGTCTTTTGTTTGTAACTGAACATCAGTGAATTGAGGTCCAAGATCATAAGAAGATTTTAGATAATCAAACATTCCCATTTGTTTACCTCCAACTCATTAGATTAAAGATATAAGAGATACCCCAGTCCAAACAATGTTGAGGGATTTCATATAAACTCTCAAATAATACTCTTCTTGCGTGTATAACTCGTTCTTTACCCATTGCATTTAAATTTGCAACTGATGCCCTCATAAACTCTTCATAGTCCTCTTCATTTTGTTCCTTAAATCCACTAATATAAAGTTTTCTCACCTCTCTCATAATCTCTGCGGTTTCTGGTGCGAATGTAATCACTTCATCACCTAGTGGAATAGTCTGAGTCTTCATACATCCCATACTGAATTTCATTGCAGTTCTGGTCTCTTCTGGAGAGAGTGCATCCTCATCTTCGTTGCGGAACATATGCTGAGCCACGCCGTTGCTGCATTCTATGAGACGCAAGAGAGCTAGTTTATCTTGTTCTTCGTCAGGTAGTGCTTGAAATATAGAGTCCCAGTTTTTCATATCTTTTCGTTATGTTTTTCGAGTTCGTGATGAATTTTCTCCAACATCCTATCAATATTCCCTGTTGGTATCTCCTCATCAATAGATGATTCTAGCATACCTTTGTAATATCCCAAAATAGTGACGAGTTCCACAAGGTCTCTATGTTGTAACTTAACTTCTAGTTTTTCTTTGAGGAACTTCTCTTCTTTCTTTTGTGGTTTGACTTTCTTATTTTCTTTATCACAAGTCAGACAACAGTATGAGTATCCATCCTTAAATGATTTAACCACCTGAAAGTGTTTTTTATTCAGTGGTTGTTCTTTCTTACAGCAGACGCAATTTCTTTTCATTTGATTTTTTCCCCATAGATAAATTGTGTTTCCCCTGTTGGATTTGGAAGAAGTTCCCAATACTCTTCCGTGCCTAATCGTTTGTGAACATAGTGTGTGCCGTCTGTGCGTTGATAGACAAACTCACACTTATGAGGTGAGAATAACTTTGCGACAACCATCTTATCGGTATTATTTAACATCTTTGTGGTCGTAGTCAATTACCCATTTTTTATATCTTTTACCAGAACTATCTACACAAGTAAAATGTTGAAGTTTTCCATTCAGGAGTTTAACTACAGCATCAAGTTGCATTCCTATCATCAAATCATTCATCTGTGTTTTCTTATCAACAAATTCTTCTTCAGTCATTCTATCACACCTTGTTCCCATACTACTTGGTGTGCTAACCTATCTCTCAAGTCATTAATCCTTTCATCAGTATATAATTCAAAGTTTCCAATCTTCTCTACTTTCTTATAATAATGTAAAGCATTCAGAATGATTGTGTAGTCATCCACTGTGATGTCCACCCTCATAATTGTTCTAGTTCATCTGCAATATGTAGCATCTCTTGTTTCCATGCAGTCTGAACTCCACCTATTTCATCAGGCAATACACATTGAATTGCTTCTCTCAAGGCAACAGCAATGATTTTCTGTCGATCTCTTTTATATGCATAACGAAGTTTATATCCTTTCGTAGCATCCAGAACTCGTTGTGCTCTATCAGTATCATTCATAAGTGTATCTCTTCCTCCTCCTCATCTGGTTCTTCATACCAAGATTTTAGGGTCTCCATTACATCTTCCATAGGAATCAGTTTCTCTTTACCAGTATCAATATCATCAACCATTTGTAAGAGTTCTTCTAAAAAGAACTTTGGATATGTCTCATCAAGATTTATACTGCTCCAAAACCAATCATAACATTCTTGATAAGGGTCATCCTCTGGTAGAAGAGTATATTTCTCATAATTTCCAGTGACGAGATCTCTCCACATTACAAAATTATCACCAAATGACGTAAACCAAGTGGGAATGAGATGTGTGAAGACATACTCTGGCCAAGTCATTGTGGTTTTCTTTGTATTAGTTCCTAAAAGTGGTTGTGAGAACATATTAAAATACTGGTAAGACTTCTACTTGTTTGCATCCTTGATATTCTACCACATTTTTCCAGAAAAAAGCACTCTCAACATCCAGAAATACAACTGACTGCTTACTAAACTGCCCTTTCTTTTTGGGTTTGAGGTAGACAACACTATATTTCATTTGTTACTACAGTCTAAGAAATACTTATAAGTTGCCATAGAACTATCAGTATATCTCACCACATCACATCGGTCTTTATAAGTATCTACCACCTCAAAGTTACCTTTAGGTTCTATTGCTTCTACTGGTTGAGTTGGTTTCATCATAGAAAAACCAAGAATACAAATAGATGCACCAATAATCACACCAATAAGTAATGTGCGTTGATACTCAAAATCTTTCATCAGGAATACTCCGTTGTAATACTATCTACCACATAATCACCTTTTGCGATCAAAAGATTAGCAACAGCAAGTGCCATTTGCATACTATGATGTCTCTGGTATCTTTGTTCCAAGTCATTCTTGTAATAATAAGTAATCAAATATTTCATAGTACTTTCTATGATTTCTTTTCGTTTTTCTTCAGGTACTGGTCCTCCTAACCAGTCTTCAAGGACATCATCTGGAACAGGTAGGTCAGTCATTATTCAGTCTCTTCTGAAGTTGTTCTGGTGTAAATGTAGTTTCCTCATACATTTTCATAAAAGATACATCATCACCATCATAATCACAGAAGTATTTTTCGTATTGTGATTTATAATAAGTTTCACCAGATACTTGTGGAAACTCACCTTTCACTTGTTTTTGGAAATAAACAATATCACCCACATAAGGAGGAAAGAACTTATCAGTACATAAGTCATCAGGTGAAAGTGTATTCATAAACTTCACACTTTCTTTTACCAAATCTACTGGTTTAGTAGATACAAGTTTGAGATGAAATCGTGAGAGGATTTTGTTGAGTAAGTTAATCATTTTCCCTCCAGTTCGTCAATAATTTTAGCCGCGTAAGCACCAAAGTCAATCTCACAACCCTCCTCACAATAACCGGGCAGAGCATCAATCAGGTAATCATCAAATCCAAGAAATACCTGAATTGCTCTGCGTTTATCGTGTTCGGTAATAACATTATGAGGTTCCGCAATAATCTTGGTGATAATCTCAAAGAGTTCGTCCATCAGTCGTTTGTGTGTATGAGTGTATTATAGGGTAATGATTAAATCGTTTGAGGAAAAGTCCAAGATTGAAGAGGAGTATCCGTGCATTCAGGGTCCAGTGCTTCAACCACATATTCCAAATCTCCACCAAAGAGGAAGGTTTTTCCATTTTGAGTAACCCTCCACAGGGAGTTCAAGATTGGATTGACTTTTTCAATATTCTCCACACCATAAGGCGCAAGTTTAGAGAGTGCTTCTGGGATTTTCATTTGAGGTAGGAAGTTCCTTTGTGTGTATGAGTGTATTATAAGGCATCCTCACCCACTTTGGGAAGTCCTTGTGCCAGTTAATCGGGTGTCCTCAAAATACAAGTATCAAAGTACAAGGTTCAATAAGTAATACACCGGAAGGCACGAACACAGTAAGTGTTCGACTTAGGGGCGTAGTACGCAACACCAAAATTAACGGGCACGCCGTAAGCGAAAGCAGTGCCCTCTGTACTACTCCAGTATCCAGTGGAGGAGAAATCATTGGGAACATTACGATAAGCAAGTTTAAGTTGCTCAATACTTGGAACAAACCACTGAGAAGGATTAAAACCATTAGACTTAAGTTTCTGGAACACTAGAGGAAACTCTTTAGACCACTCTGCTTCCACTTCAGTGTTCTTAGGTGCCACCAGAAGTGCTAGTCCATTCTCTTTCTTAAGAACAATAGAACCATCACCAAGAGTGTCTCCAACACCAGCAGTTTCAATCGTTACTGCCTTATAAGTATTAAGTTGTTCCCGAAACTCCTGAAGTTTGGTCTCAAGGTTCTGAACTTCTTGTTGTAGTTGAGTTTTGGTGAGCATTTGATTTCTTTGTGTCTATGAGTGTATTATAGAGTATCCAAGTCCCGTCTGCGGTGCTCTGCGGACACTTTCTCAACTGTCCCATCACCCTGCCTCATAAGTTCTTTTGCGAGATACAAAAGGTCTTCAACTGGGATATTTTCCTTGTAGTTATACTTACGGGCAAATGCTTTTACAGCACACTCCAGAGTGATTGCCTGCAAGTGTTCCATACTGAGTGCTTGCCCATGAGGTAAAGCAGACATTTCCAGATTGTAAAAATCGTTGTACCTATCCAATATTTTCATTTCATTTCCTCTAAGATTTCAACTATCCCGATTATATCACGAACATTCACCACTAACATTCCGTGGTCTCCATCTACATTATAATTATCATACCCACACTGATTTATCAATTCTCTCAAAAGAGCAGCATACTCATAACGAACACGAGCACTCATAGGTTCCTTACCTTCACGAATAAGTTTCCCCAAAGGAACACTACCATCAGAGACACGATGAGCCGCATTTAGAAGTTCTTGAGTTTGTTGTTGTGCTTTCAGTTTGCGGAGTTTCTGCGTTGCCTGTGCCGTGAGATACCTTTTGTTTGTGCGGAGTTCTTGGATTTCTTCTGGATTGAGTAGAAACCCATCAGGAATGTGCCCATATTCTTCATTCATTTAGTCCTTTCTCCACCAAGTTTAGCAAGGAAAGATTTTCCTTATTTACCTTTTCCAGTTGCTCTATTCTATCACACAACTCTGTGATAATACAAATCAGGGAAGGATAGCAAATGGTTTCAGTATCATTTCCATCCTCCATATCATAATATACGGAATGTGAGAGTTCTTTCTCAAAGTTGCGTTCAGTCATCAGTGTGTCCTCAATTCCCATTTTTGGATGTATGTGAGCCAGGGTTCTTCTTTCTGTTGCATTGTAGCATACCAGTGCCGTCCATAATCATCAAGAGCATCCAAGTGATGAACCCCGTGTTTATCAATACATCGTGAGATGTGTTTGAATGTTTGTGGTTTCATAGTCATTTCAGTTCCTCCAACTCCAGTTCAACAGCAAGGTTCAGTATAGCATCCTTTACCCAGTTCTGTCCTTTGATGAAATAATGTTTTTCTATACTCAACTCTCGGTCGGGGTCTGGTTCAATATTGAGACCTTCCACTGCTTCACGGAGAGCAGCAGCAACGGCAGCATTATCATAATGATATGGACCAGGACCTAACTTAGCATAATACTCATTCATTATTTGTTGTATTCTGGTTTTTCTACTCATAGTGCCTCCACTTCATTAGCAAGTTCATACAATACATCAGCAGGACATTCAATTTCCCCAACATCAGTACATAACCTATCTGCAACTATCCTAACTGCGGTTGCGAGTGCTTCTCTCATATCATCTGTGGGTTGTTGTGTAAGTTCTCCACAAAATGCTTCCCAAACTTGTTCGGCACGATAAGTCATTCTGTTCTTGTTGGTATTCTTCTTGTTTATCTAATCGTTGTTCCAGTTGCTCTATTCTACCACACAATTCACCAATAATGTGAATAAGGGAACGATAATCTATGGTTTCTATGTCATCCCCGTTCTCCATATCAACATAGTTGGTATAGAGCAGTTCTTCAGTAAAGTTTCGTTCAGTCATTTTCCCAAGTCCCATAAAATTCCGCAGTAGGATTTTGTGATTTATAATACTCAAGACACCTATCTGCCTTCTCTCTATCTGGTTGCGAACAAATTGTGTATCCTCCCTCTACAAAAGCAACATATTCTCCTGTGAGACCTTTATACATCGCAATAGAAGGAGGTTTTGGTCTTTGCCCCAATCGCAGTTGTCGTTCTGGTGATATGGTGGGATTATACCAATCATCATAAGGATAAATGTATTCTTGATAATAACCGATAGAAATTTCTTCAAAAAACGCACAACGGTCTATGTTGTCCCCATACTTATCAAACCGAAAATGAATACAATTGCCCCACGACCACCAAGCATTTTCAAACCAAGTTTTGAATGCTTTCATCAGGTCTTTGTGTGTATGAGTGTATTATAGGGCATCAGGGCACCAAAATCAAGTGCCCTTGTGCCAGTTTCTCAAGTGTCCCACGGCGCTCTGCGATCTAATAATTTACGAATACTTTCTAATGCTTCTGGGTCTGGTTTTTCATTTAATCTTTCTGTAAGAGTATCGTAATCTTCTGGTGATAAGAGAATTGTTTCAGGTTTTGCGTTTTTACCCCAGAACTTCTCAAATTCCCATCGGTAATTCATATCCAAAAACCCTTTGTTGATAGAATACCAAAACTCCTTCCAAACGTGATAGTCATCAAAATGGAAGCCAGAGTGGGAAATTAATCTCCACCACCACCAGAAACTTGAGTAACGTAAAAACCTATTACCTATGATAAGTTTATGAAGAAAGGTCATAGTGTCTCATCAGTTAAATAAACTCTTAAGTTATCTCCGTGAATGTTGAGATGATATAGTTTCTTATTTTTTAACTGAATTGACATCCAATATGCATTTGGGTTCATATTTTCCCAGTGAACCATTTCCACATCCTCAAACACAAACTCATCAGGATTCTCTACACGTTCAGTCATTATCTTTCATATAATCAAAGTTCCAAGTTCTACTCAAAATATCAACATCCAGACCAAAACGATAAACCCAAGACAGAATACTAAAGAACCCATTACTACCAAAGGTGATTTGGAGATAAGGAGTTGCTGCATAATCATTATAACTTACAGAAACCTGAAGTAAACTCCACTTTCTAATATTGAGAACCTGAACATAATAATCGTAGCCAAAATCTTCACGAACATTAAACTTTATAATACTCATTGTTCCAGTTCCTCCATAATACTTCTGTGCTACTTCAAATCCTTGTAGAAAATAATGCCAAGAAGTGTATTGTTTATTAGGACAACATCCATAAATCTCCTTCCACTTCTCTTCTGCTACTCTACTTTGAGAATAATGTGAGATCCAGTTGGATTTTACAAGAAGTTTATCTTCTTCTTCTGGTCTGTAAGCATAATGGCAATTTTTCACAGAAACATCAAGATTGAGTTTTTTAGCAATCTTCTCAATCCGTTCTTTACAATATTGTAGTTGTGCGAAGTTTTGTTTTTGGTGATCAATAAACTCCACTTCTGTTCCTGGATTTTCTACTGCTTTGCCAAGTGCTTGGATCATCAGTCCAGTAGTTCTTCCTGTTGCTCTGTTAATGTCTTGTTTCATAGTTTTATCTTGTAGTTAAGAGTATTATACCACCCTCATCTTATCAATCACATAATTTGCTTGAGTGAGACCATTACTATTAGTAATCTCTGCTTTCGTTGTATAAAAAATAAGAGTAGAACCTTCGGCAAGTTGTTCTTCAATACCTTCCATAGTTCCAAATTTTCCAGTTCTCATATCTTCTGGAATTGAATTGAATGCGTCTTCAATTGTTTGTAGTTGTTCTTGTGTGAGTTTAGTCATTTTCAGTTCCTCTGCTAACTCCAGTATGTCATTTTTATCCAAAACAATCAAATTGTCTTGAGCCGTATAAGATTTTGTGTTCTCTGCAACAACTTTAAGAATTGCTGCAACCAGTTTCTCCTCTGTATCAGCACCAGCATTCCGTAGTTCCCAGATTTTACTCATAAAGTTTTGTGATCTTTCAGTCATTTTCCTCCTCAAAGTCAAACCATTCATCAAGTGAGTTCATAACCTGTTCTAAAATACTATCAATTATAGCACCTTCTGTGGGATTTTCTATGTGTTTATGAGCACGACGATATCCATAACTGACCCCGTGCTCTACTGCCATCTCAAGAATTTTGTGAAATTTAGGTTTCATAGTTCTACCTCAAAGTTAGGATCAAAGTTAATGTTCAGGTCTGCATTATTATATCCGTTGTAATAACCACGAGGATTACATACAACTCTACAATCACCAATCATATAATCCACACTTTCGTGAGTATGACCATGCGACCAGTATTTGATTTGAGGATTATCAAAAATCAAATCATCAAGGTCACTTACGAAAGCACCATTCGCAATACCAGCACTTCGGTATTTTGGATGAACCGATTGATAAGATGGTCCGTGATGTGTGAGCACCCAGACCTTCTGGTTCTTAAACATGGGTAGAGTATCCAGAAGAAACTGTTTAGATTTCTTATGAAACTTAAGAGTATCATCAGGGTTCATCTTACGATAGTTAGAACCAATACGAATGGTCTTATAGTCATTCATACATTGGGATGCTTCCATCATCTCCAGAGCATTCTCATTACGAAAATCAGTCCATAGAGTTGCTCCAAGAAATACCCAGTCAGAAATCTTTACCACACTATTTTCCATCAGGTGAATACCCTCTGGAAGATTTTCTTTGAGAACATCCCAAGTTCCTTCATAGTTGTATCCATATGCTTCGTGGTTTCCTGCAAGATACAGAACCCAATCAAAGTTATCGGCACACTTCTTTAGAAAGTTATTATAAACTTTCTTAAGATTACCATTCTTCTTGAAGTGACGAGCACATAGAATGTCTCCACCAAGAATGAGAACCTCACCTTCTCCAAGGTCAGGAACTCCGTGCCCGTGTTCGCAACACTCAAGGTGAAGATCACTGACGACTTTGATTTTCATTTTCATTCTCATAAGTCATCGCAGAAATCTCATCATCAGTATATTGGGGATTATCTGGTTGTTCATAACGAGAAAGTTTTGCTTTCAGGTCACGAACTTCATTCTCAAGAGCACGACACTCATCATCAGTATATGCTTGCTTATCCTGCAAGTCATACTCATTCATCAGTTTCTGCATCTGTGCTTGGTCGTTGCAGTCATTAAAAGCAAGACGTGCTGCACCATCAATAATACTATACTCATTAAAATCAATCGCACGAAGAAAACTCTTAAAGAGACTGAAATACTGATGTACGTTGAGGTCTTGTGCTGGTGCCTCAATTACAATCGTTTGTTGATCTACGATTTCTGGGAAATACTGACTTGGAGAAGGGTCAGTATTGTTGGTGTAGATAAGTTTTACGTTTGCGTTGTAAGACATTTTTCTGGATTTGTATATTCATACTATAAGACCCTCAACTACAAAAGTCAAGGGTCAGTGGACGGTTTGTAAAGTGTCTACGAAATCAAAACTTCTTTACATATTCGTTTACATACTTGTTGATTTTCGTCACACTCAATTAGACACTGATAATAGTCATTAATGATATCATCCTGTTCGTTAGATTTTTCAGTTGTTCCTCCAAGATTTTGAGTAGTATCGTTCCAACCTGCAAGTTGATTAAAGGAAATTAAGTTATGCATAATAGCCTCTACGCACAAGTAACATTATAATAAAGATCTTTATGTTGTTGTATTCTCACCTTACTATTTTAACATCATAAGTTCTTTTTGTGTTGATTTCTTAACATAACTCAATCTCTTCTCATTTCATCATCATTACGAAAGAAGTCTGCAATATCATCAGCACCATCAAATCCTGTTTTATGATTTTGTGGGTCTGTATGTCCCAGGTCCAGTGCATTTAGAAATCCATCAAGACTTTCTTCAGTCATTTCGGGATTTAATGCTTTTCTTCGTGCTTGTCTTAATATTGATCCAGCACTTCTGTTTGCTCTTCCAAGTTTTTCGGCCCATATCATTTCATTAAGTTCAACTGCTTCACCCCTTGCAATACGATCACATATCTCCTGAAGACGGATCCGATAAGCAGTAGAAAGCATATTATCATCCAGATATAGTGTTATTTAGATTTATTTTCTCACTCTTTGCTCTTTTAAAATACTCCTTATAGTACTTCTGTTTCATTTTCTGTATATATTCATACTCTTCTGGTTCATCTAGACACTCTAAAATATATGATACTCCTTCTAAATCACTGATAAGTCTTGCTATTGTTGTTGCAAGTGAAGGATCAACATTCCATTTAGATTTCATTATTTCTTTTGTTCTCAAACTTTTTGATTAATTTCTCGGCCATCCTCAATGACTTCTTATAAATCAAATACCTTACGATTGGATTTCGTGGGTCATTTAGAACTATCCACTTTATTTTTTCATACTGAAATTTTAACAGGCGACTTGAGTAACTTATAAGACCAGCAACGTTCTCATCAGTTATAATGAGATATGTTATACAGAAAAAGATAATAAAGTAGAGATATTTTGGGTCCATTAAAAGAACAATCTAGTATTACTTATTTAATGACTTCCAGTTTCGGTCCTCATCGTTCTCGTTCATCCAGAAAATATATCTCCCAGAGATACTCTCCAGTTTTATCATTCCATCTTTGCGTTCTTTTATACGGCAGGTGTGTAATTTATCCATATCATACTGAAAGACTTCTTTTGCTTCAGAAGTTTTAGGTGATACAAAAATCAGTTCAGGTTTCATAATGTTTTTAAAGTGTTTAGTAGTAGTCTCAAACCCAACAAAGGTATTATACAGGTTTATTGAGTATCTGTCAAGTATTGTTGATACAGGATACGCTCATTCCATCTCGCAGCAATTTCGTGAGGTTGCTCATAGTACTCCAAGTCCTCCATACACTCACCTTTGTAATACCTCTTGGAAGATTTAAGTTTCAGTTCTCCTTTACAAAATTGCAGGACATGATAAAGTTCATGAATCAGCGTTTTTGTATAAGTTTCCTTATCCATATGAGTATCCAGTTCTATAAGAAACTCACGAGGATTGTAATGTCTTCCAGCAACATCACAGTATCCATAGGCACTTTCACGTTTCATACCACGATGAAGAACCTCAATTTCCAGTTTGTGCCTTGGAAGATACTTGGATACAAACCAACTCACCACGTCCTCACAGAGACGTTTTGAGTAACCATATCCTTCTGGGTATAATGCAAGCATCATCAGAAAGAGTTAAGAAAAGTGTAAGTGACACGAGTTCCCCAGTTCATAAAGGTGAGGAATGAGACGACAAAAATCAGTCTATCAAGGTTGGAAAGGGACATCAGGTCTCTTGGGTTGCCTTGATATTATACGATGCCTTGTGGGTCCTTGTGGAGGGGTATGGGACAGTTTGAGAAGTGGTCTAGAATGGTGATGGAGGTAGTTCTATATTTTCCAATCCAAGTTCTTCTGCTCTTTGTGGTAAATCACGAAGAGATTGTCTGTATAATCTAAAAACTTCCATTCTCCCATGATCTACTACAAGTGGATTATCACTTAACATAGTCCAGTCACTGTTTGCAAGTGCTTGATTTCTTGCTTGTCTTAGTTCTTCTAGTGTATTAAACATCTTATGGTACCGCAGTAAAGGTTGGGAAATCTACAACTTTTGCTTTTACAGATCCACTTTCATGTCTTGCAATCAATAATTTATTAGGATTTGCATCATCAGCACTTGCATAAAGTGGAAATATTCCAGTGTAAGTACTGTCCACACCTAAAGATACTAAAGGATGAACAACTGGAGATAAACCGGATATACTAAATCCTGTAGTTGAGTTTAATGTTGCTTTTATTAAAGGTAAATTGAAATTAACTGGAGAACTTGAACTTAATGACAGTACAAATTCATTATTCCCAAGTCCAAAATTCATAAATGATCCCCATTGAGAAAATTGTCCAGGTAATGAATTTGCACTGGTTAAATCAGTTTTGCTATTATGAGCAGTAAATCTCATTATCGCATTTCCAGTTGAATACAAGATAACATCTCCATTCGTCATCTGAAATCCCATTGGTTGAGAGTCAAAGGACGAAATTGCGTGGTCAGTAAAACTTCCATTTGCCGCAAGTGCTCTGACTCTAATATTACTTGAATTAATTTGGAAGTAAATAAACCCACACACTTGAGCACCTGTTTGAAACACTCCTGGTTGAGCAATCATACCAGCCGAATATGATGTTGAAGTATTTGATGATAGTGACTGTAAAGAACCAACACTAATTGAACTTCCGTTCATTGTGTGCTGCCTATAAAAAGCAAGTGATGAAGAACCAGCATTATATCCGGCAGAAGGAAATGTTCCAGTGTTTATTGCTGTTGGTAGTGTAAAATAATTTCCATTATATCCATGATCTGCATTAGTGACTAATGCAGTATTATCAGTTAATGTTCCATTCGCATTTACAATAAATTTTGAATATCCAAATTGATGACTAGCATATCCTGGGTAAGCATTATGTCCACCAGCAAACACTGCGCCAGTTCCGTCAGGTCCGGTAAAATAGGTTGTGCTAACTCCGCTACCACTTGTATTCAACCAAACATTACTTGCAGAATCAAAAGTAATTACTCCAGTAGTTCTATGTACAGTAAATGGATAAACTCTCATTCTAGTTTGAGATGATGTATTTTCTAATCTTGCAAAGAAGAAAGTATTTCCCTTTTTTCCTCCAGCAGTTCTCATACAACAAGAATATGTTGTATTTCCATTCCAACCACTTTCGTTACCGATAGTTTTATCGTCATAAATTGTAGGAACTTCACCATCACCTGAAATGGGAATTGTTTCTCCAGTTGTGCTTTCTAATCCAAGAGTACCATTTGAACTTTTTAAAATTATAGCCGTAGTTCCAATTCCGACTCTAACTTCATTTGCTACAATTTTTTTTAGATTTCCACTATTATCTAAAAATCTAATATCTCCAGTGCTATCATCTCTTCTTATAATAGAATCACTTGATAATTTAATTGAACTATCACTTGGATCTAATGTAATGGATGAAGTACCAATGCTAAGAATGCCAGTAACTCTAGCATCACCATTCACAAAAAGCGAAGTTCCTGAAGATCCTACTGCACCAACTTCAAGAGTAAATCTTGGATTTGTGGTTCCTATACCAACATCTCCATTTAATCTATAGATATCATTACCAGATCCTGAAGTCCATCTAGATGCAACAAAAGGAGATCCATTTTGATTTAATGTTCCAGATAAGTTAATATCTCCAGATACATCTAGTTTAAAATTTGGTAATGTGCTTCCAATACCAACTCTATCATTGATAATATCTACAAAAATATTATTATCACTAACTAAGTTTGCAGAATTTCTAGTTTTTCCCATTTATTTCTCCATAAAAAGTCAGACTCTTTATTTTTAGTTATTTATTAAGATACGATTGCTGTTCTTATAATCTTAAATTTTGTAAGTGAAGAGAGTGTTGGTGTTGCTAATAGTCTTATATTACTACCAACAATAGCAGAACTAAATGTTGCTAAACTTTCATCAGTTAAGATTGTTCCATATTCAGTAAGATATGTAATGATACCATCATGAACCAATAAGACTTCTGTTGTGTGATGTGAAGTATCATTTGTGACTTGTACTTGATACTTTACAGACCTAAACCTATTTTTAGAAAATGAATCAATTATTTGTTGTGAGGTTGAGGTTGTTTCAGTATGATTTGTTTCAATATTTGTGAAGTTTTTTTGTGATATTAGTTTAGGCATTTGCAGTCTCCAAAATGCTTAAAATAAGTTTGAGAGAACTATTTGCACTTGCAGAAATAGTAATCCCATCACCAGTTTCAAGAACTAACTTACCATCCATTGGAATATGTGCATCATTTGCAGGAACAATTACACTATTTGCGATTTCAGTGGAAACAGCACTTCGTTTATGAAACATTGAGTAACTTGTTGCACTCGTAGTTACATTTGTGATGTGAGCATATAAAACAATAGAGGTAATCCCAGTGGGTGCAGTATAAACTGTACTTGTGGAATTTGTAACCTCAAAAGTTACTGTCTTAAAAGTATTGATTGGTAATTGTGCCATTTTAACTTAATGCAAGAATAAAGGGGGTCATTTGATTAAATAAACTTCTTGTGAATGCTCTTCCTGTAATTGTACCATTATTTTGATTGATTGTAATGTCATTACCAATTCTAAAATTACCAGATTGGTCTGTGCTTGTGAAAACAACTCTACCACCAGCAGTTTCTATAATTTCATTTGCAGGAATAGCAACTCCACCTCTTGATGGTGTTGCTGTTGCAATATCATTTCCAGAACCAACATATTCAAATGTATGAGAACTTGCTGTAATTTTGCTAACTTGAAAGAAATAAACTGTAGAACCTGTAGAAACAGTATTGTTTAAGTTTTCTTCAAGTGTAAGAGTAGTAGTACCAGAAACAATTGGAGTTGAACTATTTATTGTATAGTAGATGGGTGATGTGACTGCTGATGCTGTTGCAGTTACTCCAGTATCTGGTGCCGAAATTGTAATATTTGGTGTTCCTGTGTATTGAGAACCACTTGTAATCAATGTGATTTCAGTTACACTTCCATTTAGAATAGATGCAAATGCTGTTGCAGTAATACCATTTGGTCCAGAAGGAGCAGCAATTGAGACTGTTGGTGCTGTTGTGTATCCACTACCACCATTTGTAACATTAATGGTGTTCACAGATTGATATAGTTCACCAAAATAAACTACTTGACCTTCATAGGGTCTTGTAGTGGTTGTGATTGCAACAGTTACATTATCAGTTCCTGCTGTTGCAGATGCTGCGGTTCCTACAAACTGAAGGTCACTTACACCATCTGCAACTAATCCAAAAGTTCCAAAGTCACTGTTACTATTTGTAAGAGAGCACTGACCACCTTTATGCACAGTGATTGCTTCATTACAACATATTGTGAATACTGATACTAACTGAGCATAACCATTATTTGTAATAGCAATACCAACACCACCTTGATTGTATTGAGTATAACTATCAACAACCATTGATTTAAGTTCTTCTGCAAGAGAACCATCAATTCTCATTCCAGTTCCTGTGGTTGTGTTACTGGTACAGTTCTGCACATAAGGACTTTCCCAAGAACCACCACCTACATTTGTTGCAATTCCTGTTGGGAAAGCCACTGCTGCTGATGGTGCAGTGTGACCAGAGAAGGTCATTTGTGAAAGGTAAGTTCCTTTATTGAGATGAAAAATATCTTGTGTTGAGTTATTTGGTACAACAGTAACTGTTTTGAGACTATCACCTACAATCGCAACAAATGGAGGCACAGTGATTGGATTGTTTTCATTATATGACCCTGAAAGGACTTTAATGGTTGTTCCTGATTGTGCAATGGATACTGCACCTGCAATAGTCAGTTTTGCATTATCAATAGATGTTCCAGTATGAGTATCATCTCCATCTTTTGCAACATAAAGAACATTAGGAGCACTATTAATACCAGTTGCACCTGCATTAATAACTACATTATCACCAAGAGTAATGGAGGAACCTGAAATGGTAACTTCTCCGGCAGTAATAGTATTATTATCACCATCAATTGTAACTGTTCCCTGACCAATAGAAAGAATACCAGTAACTCTTGCATTACCCTGTACAAGAAGTGCAGTATTTCCAACTCCAATCGTGACTGTACCAATACCATTAGATGCACCAAGAGTTGTTATACCTGATACAAATAGATTTCTTTGAACGATTACATCTTGTCGTGCAGTAATCACTCCAATAGAATCAACATTTGTTACATCATCATAAGTAACAGTTCCTGCAACAGAAACATTACCAGTGAAAACTGCATTACCTACTACAAAAAGTGCCTCTGTTGGGTTTGTGGTTCCAATACCAACATTGGAAAGTGTATGAATACCTACTGTTGTGGATACCCATTGAGATGCTGAACCACTAGAAATTTCTGTACCAATAAACTTACCAGTAGATGCCTGATATGCAAGAACACGACCATCAGTCTTTGCACTATCTCTATCTACATCATCCAGAAACTCTAAACGTGTTTCACCACCTCCACCTAATGTAGAGAGTTGTTGTTGAATGCGATTAATAAACGTTCTGTAATGTTCTTGTAGTTGGTCTAATGTTACAAACTTTTGGTCTAATGGTGTGAGTGGGTCACTTGTTTTTATTTGTGGTGGTTCATTAAGTAACCCTTCGTTTAATAGTGTCTTCTCATTAAACTTATTAAAGACTTCCTCAATATGATTAACTTTTCTTGAAATTTGATGATAGTTTTGATGTAACTCATCCACAGAAATCTTACTGACTTCTTCTTTGAGACTTACAATATTATCAACAAGAACTTTATTTGCTTCTTTTAACTTTTGATTTTTATTCTCAATTAAAGTCTCAACCTGAATAAACTTTTGATTGAAACTTTCCTGAATATCATTGAGTTCTTCTTGATAAAGTTCTTTTTTCTCTATTTCTTTTTTTGTTTCCTCAATTTTTTCATAAACACTTGAAAACTGACTTGAAATATGAGAGATTGCTTTTTCATAGGTATCAAATTGCGACCGGTCACTTAATCCTTTGGCTTCAATAACCTGATATAACTTTCTATAAGTTTGAGTTGTTTCTTCTGCTTCTTTCTTTGCATTTAGAATATAACTTTCTAATGCACTGATTTTAGTCTCAAATGATTGGTCCAGAACATTTGATTTTTCTTCTAGTTCTTCATTTAACTTTAAGGTATTTTCTGCAAGTGCCTTTATCTTATGAGTGAGTTTATTTACAATACTCTCAATTTTTTTATCATTCTCAATTTTTGCACTTACAAGAAGACTTTGATACTTTGGAACTTCATTCTCAATTAAAGTTTCAAAAGATTGCTGAACTTCTTGTATTTTAAGTTGAATTTGTTCTTGATAGTTCTCAATGTTTTTTTGATAAGAAGAAAACTTCTCATCAATCTCAATGACTTTTTCAGTAACTTGCTTTTTATGTCTTGGAATTTCTGTATTAACTAACTTCTCAATGTTTTTTACATTCGTTGCAATCTCATTTAATGCACTTTCATTAATACCTTCAATACTATTCTCAATAGATTGTTCAATAATATCAAACTTATTATCAATAAAGTTACTAAAATCAGTTAAGTTTTCGTTTATATTTTCTTGATATTGGATTAGTTTCTTATCCAGAGAAACTTCATTAGATTTGATAAGATTTTTATATCTTGGAAGTTCTTCTGTAACTAATAGAACTTGATTTGATATATTTTCTACTTCTTCATAGATGCTTTGAAGATTTTCTCTATTAATTCCTTTTAGACTTTTTTGTATATTATCAATATTCTTCTCCAAAATAAGAAGATTGGACATTACTGCATTGTCTAAATCTTCTTGTGTAAGAGTATTTTGAAGTTCTTCTTTTAACTCTTGAATACCTTGCTCAAGAGAATTGATTTTTGTAATATTGTCTGCAAAAGAACCAAAGTTCTCTGTGAACTCATTAAGAACCTCAATGTTCTTTAAGTTTGATTTATATTCACCCAAATTTTCAGGAAGATTTGTTGCAATCTCTTCCTTTTGATTGTTATTTTTTCCAAAAAATTCAGTTGGTTTTTTAAGAGACACTTATATAATCTTCTGTACTGTTAATATATTTATTTTAACTCAAAACTGATGCATTTACAAGTACATTACCTTCTCTTTGTTTTTTCTTGACTGAACTTCCATCAACAGTAAAGACATTATAATAATATCTACCAGCATCTAATGTTGCGGTAATGGTACTTGCAAGTGAGATTCTGATTGTACTTGTACTTGTTGTAATACCCGTCGTGAATGGATATGTTGTTGAGTCTCCTGCATACTTTGCAAGAAATCCAGTGGAAGTAAAAGAAGAAATACCAACCAAAGATTGGTCTGGGTTCTTAAGAATAAAATCTCTTGAGAAGGTTTCTCCTTGTTGTATTGTGAAGTTCTCTGCGATTACAGACATCTTGGTTTTTTAAGTATTTATTAATTTATAAAGGTGCAAAATACTAAACAATATTACTCAGTCTCATTGATTTGCAATTTCTAATATTTCTAAAAGTTGTTTATAATTCAATTCAAAATCAATTTTTGATGTGTCAAAAATTAAAATGTCATTTTTTTCAATCTTCAGGCACGGTTCTAAATTTATTGAGTACCCAACCTTTAGTATTATCTAGTTCATATTCTTCTTCATTCCATTTGTAAACTTTTTTATCATTTGGATATGAAATCGGAGGTTTCCAACGTCCTTCAATCAATTTCCAAGATTTGAATGGAGGTAAAGTTAAAATATTATTACTTTCTGGATCATAAACATTGGAGAAAATATAATCCTTGTTTGGTACAATATAAATTAAATTTAAATCGCACATTTTTACGTAGATGTTAAATTCTCTGATATTAGAATCATTTAACTCAAAAAATAAAAATAAAATATTGATGTATTTTTGAATTAATATTTCATTTGAAAATCCAAGTTTTGCCTCAGAAAATAAAAAAAGTAGTTCTATGTATATTGTATTTTTAATTATACATTTAAGTGATTGTTTTCTTATTTTTTTATAAACTGAGGTTTCAATTAACTTCTCCCAAAATAACCCGTAATCTGGTTTTTTATCTATTTTATTTTTTTCTTTTTCATCTTCATTTAAGTTCAATATTTGATAATTTTCTCCATCCCATTTAATTTTATGAGTTTTTTCATTATATTTTGGTTTTTTAATGGGACCAATAAAACCCAAATCATTTAATTGTTTTGATGATAATTCATTTAAACAAGTTCTTGTAGTACCATCATTGAGACGAATTTTAAATGGAAGTTCTTTTGGTTCTTGTCCTTTGTATGAATATAATAGAATTTCCATAAATAATGTATATAAAAAATTTTATGTTTAAATATGGCACATTACGCAAGAGTTAATAGTGATAATATTGTTATCTACGTAACTCCAGTTTCTAATGAAATTATTACTGATAGTAATGATACAGAGCAAGACGAACTTGCTTTAAGTCATCTTTATGAGAGTGTTCCAGAATCAATTGGTGATCGTTGGATAAAAACTAGTTATAATAATAATTTTAGAAAAAATTATGCAAGTATAGGATATTCATATGATGAAAATTTAGATGCATTTATTCCACCAAAACCATTTAATTCATGGGTATTGAATGAGCAATCTGGTAATTGGGAAGCACCTATTCCAATGCCAGAAATGGGAGAAGACGGTATTATATATCAGTGGGATGATGAAATTGAAAATTGGATGCCTACTTACTAATATTTCTTTCAAAAGAAAATAAAATTTCTTTATAATAAGTATCATCCTGTTTGTTTATTAATTTATTTGTGAGTAGTAAAAATTTATTATATTTTGACTTTAAAGAATTTCTTTTTGGAATTATATAATTATTCATGTAAACTAATCCATAATTATTTTGTAAATTTATCATTACATTTTTTTTCTCTAAAGTGCATAAAGAAATACTCCACGGATTAATTAAATTAGTATCTCTTTGAAAAATTACAGAGATTTCGGACTTAATACTATAACGCGGATTATCATTTGGAAAATATATATTATCAATTTTATCTTTACATATAAAATCATCGCCAAGAATATCACTTAAAATTAAAGAAACATTATTGGATAATGATTTATTTTTTAAATTGCCACTATATTCAATTTCAGTTAAGTGCAGTAGATTTTTGATTATCAAATATCCATGTCTTTTGAAATATTCTCTTGCTCCATAAGGTACTGGTAGTGCATAAGGATCTATTGAGCACTGAAGTCCTTGCTTATCATATTTATTATATTGCTCCATTATAGGATTAACAAAGTTATTCATTTCAATAAAAAAATTAAGAAGATATATATCTAATTATAACTATTCCAGAACCACCATTTCCTCTAGTATTATTTCCGTAAGAACCTCCTCCTCCACCACCAGTATTTTGCCCGCCATTCGATCCCGTAGATCCACCAGAACCTCCTCCTCCTGGACCACCAGAACCTCCTCCTGTAAATGGGTATGTGCTACCACCTCCTCCACCAGCATAGAGCACAGAAGTACCAGATATGGAACTTGGGGATCCTGAACCACCAGGTCCAGCAGTAGTAGGTCCTGGAGCTCCAGCCCCTGGAGATCCAGCGCCGCCACCGCCGCCTGCTGGGGAGTTTACTACTGGCCAACCATATCCTCCAGGATTTCCTTGAGGTGGTGAAACTGGGGGAGAATTTCCAGTTCCTCCTGAAGTTGGACTACCTGCAGGTGATCCTCCGCCGCCACCAGATCCTCCAGGTCCTCCAGGACTATATCCTCCACCATATCCTCCACCAGAAGATTCTATTAAAGATTGTATAGATGAAGGATTTCCATTTTCAGTTCCGCCACCACCTGCTCCAACCAAAACGGAATATGTTCCCGAAGTAATGGGTGCAGATCCTGTTCTAAATCCTCCAGCACCGCCACCGCCACCACAAGCATTAGCAGTTCCGCCTCCACCACCTCCTGCAACCACAAGATATTCTATAGAAGGAATTGGAGAAATTACTTCAAATGTTCCGGGAGAAGTAAAAGTGTGTATTATGTATCCACCGGCAGATGTAACTGTTCCTCCATTTGCAATCCCAGATCTTGGCCAAAGACTTTTTCTTTGATATCTTATTGAATCAAAAAGATTCCAGATTCCAGAAAGTCTAGCAATTCTAGAATTACTTGTACCATCAGTAGTAAAACCTACATAATTTCCAACATTTTTAGTCATTCTTTTATGCTCCTATGAAAATAAATTTACTAAGATATTTCTTCATAAGAGCAAACTATAGCAATATCATTTGCAGCAGATGCTTGTATAGTTAAAGATCTATTCTCCTCAATATATAGTGGATTATCTTTGCCAATAATAACCAATGAAGAATCTGCAGGAACAGTGACTGTATTTGCTATTGGAACTGAAGTACCGGCACCCGCAGATGAAAGGTGATATTTGACAGTAACATCTGCATTATTAGTTCCATCAATATTTACTGCCATCACAGTATTAACTTTATAAACTTGATTACTTGAATTACTATTTGATAAAAATGTTGTCACATTAGTATCTGCTAAATTAATTGCAGTTGTAATACCAACAATAGAAGTGACATTTACAATATTCGGTGCTGCCATTTTTTCTTTGCTTTTTTATTATTTAGAACTAATTGATAATGTAATTTACCGGACTAAAAGTTCCTCCTCCGCCACCTTCTATATTTACTGTTGCAATTCCAGAAGAAACT
>FLOH01001063.1_pt1 | contig 45838 bp, 37 predicted proteins | sample 756751 | NCBI WGS metagenome assembly FLOH01 (sample SAMEA4026879, study PRJEB14308) | marine metagenome | biome: coastal water; material: water | depth 74 m | reverse complement strand
TACGCTTGCATCGCTCAGCGGCGGGTTGCTGATGGGTAGCCGTCGGGCGGACGGTCATAACGACTCTCCTCAAACCGAATCTGGCTCGGGACGAGGCGTCGAGCCTGTACGGGGCGACAGCGCTACCGGCCGTCCTGCCCAAACGAGGCGACTCGCCCAAGAGTCCCAGTGTACCAGTGGGGATCGTGACGGTCCGCTCGCGTTGGCGCTCACCGAGCAAGTCCTGGCTGCTGAGCGGCGGTGCGTCAGCAGAAGTCATGCTCAAGCGTGGGCGAGGACCGAACCACGTGAACCAGCCAGGGCGGCCGAACCGAGCGTTAGAACGGCGCGCTCCGAGTTAGTCTGGGGGGTCAGGCGAGGTCGATAGTGACCGGAACCTGTCGCTCCAGGGTGTGACCCACCGGCGAGGAGGCGGTCACCTTGGCGTGCAGTTCGGCGAGCACCTCTGGGCTGGCGTCGCTGTCGATGTGCACGCTGGCTCTGATCGTCTCGAAGCCGGCGTTGCCGTCGCTCAGGCCAAGGAACGAGTGCAGGTCGAGATCACCGTCGAGGTCGATGCGAAGATTGCGTAACTCGATGCCACGAGCGCTGGCGTTGGCGGCGTAACCAACCGCCAAGCAGTTGCCGAGCGCGGCGAGCAACTGCTCGACCGGGTTGGGGGCAGCATCGCTTCCGCCCAGCCCGCGCGGCTCGTCGGACTGGATCGGTGCGAACTCTCGAACCGTTGCCTCGGAGCGGAAGCCGCCGGCCCAGCGCACCGAGGCGCTCCAGTTCGTGGCTCCTTTGGCGGCGTCGTCGACAATCGCCGAGGCGAGGGCACCAACCGCTTCGAGGTTCACGTCGTTGAGCGAGGTGGTAGCGGTGTTTGTCATTGGGTGGTTCCTGTCTGGGAAGGCTTTCGGAGCTGCCGTCGGCCTATACATGACCGAAGTGGTCAACATTTCACCACGGCCGATCCGTAAATGCAACCAAGAAGGTCGGGTTTTACGATTTTGGTGGCGGCGGTCGCCAGCGGCGAGGCCGGCGATCACTTCGACAAACTTGCTCGTCGGCTCGCTGTCCCAACCCTCCTCGACCTGCACGGGTCCGATCAGACCGCAGCGGTACGGCGCCCATGGTCCAAGCGATCAGGGCCGGCGGGCCGGCGCAACAATCACCAGAGGATCCACGTGTCAGCCACGCCTGAAGTCGATCGTGCCTTCGGCTGTTCCTCCGTCGTCGAACACAACGACGTATGTGCCTTCGAAGACGCCATTGCCGGTCTGGTTCACCGTCGACTCGAACCGGGCTATACCGGGGGCCGGTACCGCGTCGGCCAACATCGTGATCGTTCCGGTGGCATCATCGACCTCGATGGTCGCTGACCCAAACACCGCCGTCTCGATCGCGCCCGACCCGGCGATCGCCGCCAACGGAAAGCGATAGCTCTCCGGCTCGGGATCGGACTGTCCAAACACGAACCCGCCCAGGTCGACATCGACCACGACGTCGTCGCCATCCACGGCGATATTCATCACCATCGGACCGGTACTACCAAACGTGGTGTTGGTCCAGCTGCCCGTGTATGGGCCGGCCAAGGCCTCGGCCTGGGTCCGTGCCTCGCCGAGCGGATCAACGGTCGTCGTGGTCGCCGCTTCGGTGGTTGTCGGGGCCGCGGTCGCTGGCGGGGCGGCGGTCGTCTCGGGTGGTTGCGTCGCGGCAGGCAAAGCCGGCGGATCGGTCGCAGCGGGCGCCTCAACCGGCTCCGAAACAGGCGCGGGGGCGTCGGTTTCGGAGTCGGAGCTATCGTCCGAACCCGAGCCACAACCGGCAGCGACGGTCGCCGCCGTCACCAGCAGTGCTCCGAACCAGCGGCGCCTGCGACGAGCCTGATGAGTGCGAAGGGATTGCGTCGAATGTGGGTGGTGCTGAGCTGTTGTGTTCACACCTTGACAGTAAGAAACCTGCGCTCAGCGGTCATGAGTATTCGATACTCACTTCGTGAACCGAACCGTTAACACCGAGTCGTCGGATTCAGTCCGACGGCTCGATGCCGAGTGCCGCAGCAGCAGCAGCCCGGCTCGATACGCCGAGTTTGCCGTAGGCGCGCTGGATCAGGTTGTTGACCGTGCGCAGCGAGACGAACAACTGGGCGGCGATGTCCTTGGAGGCGACTCCCCTGGCCGCCATTGCGACCACCTCACGTTCTCGTTCGGTGAGTGGGACAGCGTCGCGCTCGGCAATCAGGCCCGGCGTGTCGACCGGTTCGCATCGAGCGCGGGCCTCAAACGCGCGACGGGTTGCGGCATTCGATCGGCGCCGCTCGCCAGCGGCGGCAGCCAGTCGAGACGCCGCCGTCCATGCCTCGGCAGCCCATAGAGATGCACCGAGCACGTCGAACCGTTGCGCGGCATCGGCGACGACACGATCGGCGTCGGCGACGAGCCCATCGACGAACGCCCGCCGGGCAAGGTCGAGGTCAGTGTCACCGATGTCGAGCCGCCCATCGAGTCGGCGGGCCCCACCGAGCCTGGCGGCGTCGAACCACAGTCGCCGCGCGGCGGCCAACGCCCCGGTCTGCGCCGCCCGATCACCGGCGGCGATCAACTCACTGATAGAGCCGCGATGGTCTCCCCGAAGCCACTGTTGCCAGCCCTTCGCGCCATCCACCAGAAAGCCGAATGCTTGCTCGTCGCGATCAGCAATATCTTCGCAGGCGACCAAGAGCCGGTCGACTTCGGCGGTGTCCGGGGTCTGTGCGCGAACGTGGGCAGCGCCGCCGACGAACCAACGCATCAGACCGGGCTGATTGAGACGGGCCTGAAGCACTTCGCCTTGGAGGAACAGTGATGCCGCCGTCGCGAGCCGACCCGCATCACTGTGGGTCCTGGCCAGGATAAGTAGCCACCACGCCCTGATGAAGTCGGGATGGTGGTCGATCGATGCCTCATGGCCGGCGGTTGCCACCGCCAACGCAGCGTCGATCCGCCCCGATTCGAGCAGGCCCAGCGCCTGCGGGATCGTGGGGAAGTCGCGGAACCGACTGGGGGCGATGCTGGGCTGTTGGCCCTCGCCGGCCAACAGGTCGAGCACCTTGGCAGCGCGATCTGGTCTTCCGCCGAGCGCATCGATCCATGCCGAAGTCACGATCACCGATCGGCGATCATCGTGATCGAGCTGAAGTGCATCCATAGCATCGTCGATACGAGCCATGTTGACCAGGATCCAGGCCCTGTTGAACGGCGCCCCATGGGGGTCGCCGGCGAGCACCGCCAGCGCCTCCACCCCACGTCCGAGCCCGAAGAACAGGTTCACGGCACGTTGTACGATCGCCCGCTGGTTCATCAGCGGATCAGGCAGGGCGCCGATAAGCGCATCGTTGGCGCGCTCGGCGGCGGCATGTTCGCCGGTCTCGTGAAGGATCTGGCCCAGCAGCAGCGCCGCTTCCGATTCGCCCATTTCGGAGGCGGATGAAGCCAATCGGTGAGCGAGGTCGAAGTCTCTGGCGCGGTAGGCGGCGTGGGCAGCGGCATTCATCAACGCCGGTGTGCCACCCGACTTCGACGACAGCCGCCATGAGGCAACTCGGATCAGGTCGTCATCGCCATCGGCCCCGCGCTCCTCGATCGCACCGGCGAGCTGCGCCATGACGGTGTGCAGTCGCACGCTCGGCATCGCCGTCCGGGCCACGTCGCCGAACAGCGGGTGGCTGAGCCGATGATCACCGTCGATCGGCTCGATGATGCCCGCTTGTTCCAGCTCCTGCGCTGCTGATGGTGACGACAACGCGACCAACAGCTCGGTCGGTAACCGCTCGGCGACACCTATCAGCTCGACCGCCGCGCGCGCAGCTCGCGACAGGTGATCGAGTCGCAGACCGACCAGTTGAACCAACGAGGCAGGTCTGGGTAACACCCCGCTCAGCACCCAGACGTCTCTCTCGCGCACCAAGACGTTTTGTGTCACAGCCTCGACGACGAGCTCGCGTACATACAGAGGAACACCGGCGGCGGTCGACCAGATCGACTTGATGGTGACGGCATCGATCGAGCCGCCGAGACCCGCACCGACCATCGTCGCCACCTCATCTCGTGACAGCGCCTGAATCTCGAGACGGATGACATTGAGGTCTTTCCACAGCGACACGATGTCGGCGTCGGCGGTGCCGTCGCTCCGGGCGGTGGCAAGCAACGAGACAATGCCCTCCGAGACGGCCTGTTGTACCACTGCCATCGAGCGACGGTCGAGCCGATCGATGTCGTCGACACAAAGCACAAGTGGTTCGGATTCTCGGCGGAGAGCGTCGAGGATCTCGGAGAATCGGTCGCCCTGTGAGGCGTCGGTATGGATCGCGGCCAAGGCCGCGTACGGAATCTCCGACGTCGCCTGGGTGCACGCCACGGTTCGCGTAGGCCGACCGTCTGTGATGGCCGCGACGCGCGCCTCGTGGGCCAGGCGCGACTTCCCGGTTCCCACCGGTCCGGTGATTAAGACGCCGGGCGAGCGACTGGCGAGTCGTTGCGCGATGAACGCCAACTCCTCGTCACGACCGGTCAACGGCCAGGTCGCCAGATGATCAAATCGGCCCGCCACGACACGAATCCTGGCCGACGCGACGAGCGACTGCAATCAGTCGTCGACGGCGTTGCGGATTTTCGAGTGTGCCAAGGCGACGAATGCCTCCAGCGCGCCCGGCGGAATCCCCAATTCGACAGCGATCTCGTCGAGCCGCAGCCCCAAACGACGTAGCTCGAAATATCTGGCGTACGCCTCGGGCAGGTGGGCGAGCGGTTCGTCCATCGCTCCATTGTGTGCCAAGAGTGTCGGTTGGTCATGAGCAACCGATACTCATCGCGCAAGCCGCGACCCGAACACTGATCCGAGCCAGCGGTAGGTTCCCGGCATGACCGAACGTATGCCTGCCCTCTCACTCGCCGCCGGTCCTGGGCGACGGACACAGACACTCGAACTCATCGCCGACATCGAGCGCCGCGGTTTCTCCGGGATCTACTGCCCTAGTTTCGGCGATGCGATGGGGTTGTGCCTCTCGATCGCCCACACCACGAATCAAATCCAGTTCGGCACGTCGATCCAGCCGATCTACCTGCAGCACCCGGCGGCATTGGCGACATCGGCGAGTTATCTCCACGAGATCGCAAAAGGACGATTCAGGCTCGGCGTCGGAGTCACACACGGCCCCGTTCTCAGGAGGCTCGGGGTCGAAACCGGCAAGCCGCTCAGCGACATGCGTGAGTACGTCGGCACGATGCGCGCCGCAGCCGAAAGCGCCGGCGGGTTGCCGCCGGTGGTGCTGGCCACGCTGCGCGACAAGATGCTCGGCCTGGCAGTCGAGATCGGCGACGGGGCGGTGTGGGCCAACGCCTCACGTAGTCGTATGGCCCACTCGCTGGCCCTCGTACCCGGCGATCGTCGCTCCGCTGGCTTCTCGATCGGCAACATGATTCCAACCGTGATCGACGACGACATCAACGCAGCCCGCGCCCGTAACCGCAAAACGCTGCAGGGCTACGTGGCCTTGCCGAACTATCGCAACTACTGGGTCGACGCCGGGTACGAAGCCGAGATGACGGCCGTGATCGCTGGGCTCGAGGCCCGCGACTCAGAGGCTGTGCAGGCCGCCATGAGCGACCGGTGGCTCGACGACTGCACGTTGTCGGGTTCGGCGATCCAGGTCAGAGACGGCATCGAGGCCTGGTTCGATGCCGGCGTCACGGCACCGATCGTGGTGCCGTCGTCAACATCGGGCGGCCAGGCCAAAGCGTTCGCGGAACTCTTCGACGCTTTCTCCTGACGCTTTCTCCTGACGCTTTCTCCTGACGCTTTCTTCGACGCTTTCTCCTGACACCAGTGGGACGCCGAGCGGGCCGGCGCTGCCTGGCGCCCCTTCAGCCCCGTTCGATCAACCGGTAGACACGGAACGTCCGTGGTCGGGTTCGATCGCCAACCGAGTCGGCTCAGAACAATAGACAGCTGCCGTCGACTGGATCTCTCTCGACGGGGCCCAACCCGAAGGAGGCCAAAACCGAAGGAAGGGAACCGGATGCAGCCAGACCAGCGTGAATGTTGTCACTTCGACAACGGCGAGTGGACTTTGGTGAGTGGACTTATCGGACGGCTTTCAAACCATGGCTTCGCCGTCTGTTGGCGCGAAGCTCGTTCAGCGGAGGGTTCGGGCTGATCGCATGGTCGCCAATGCAAGCTCGAAAACGGCACGATCATCGAGCGTTGCGCCCAACTCAGCTGCACGGATGCGTACTTCGGGGTCGCTGATCCCGGCTGCGCCCGCGTCGATTGCGAGATCGATGAATGCTTCCTTGATGTGCGGCCGATCCGCGGTTCCCGCGTCCAGCGTCACGAGATCAGGCCATTTGTCCTCACCGAGGACGCGGTACAGCGCCGGAATCGCCATGCGGACCGCACCCCGAGCGCGAGCTTCGTCGCCGGCTCGGCGAAACCGTTGGAACAGGTCTCCTGCCAGCTCGATTGCCTCGGTCGCACTGCCATGTAGCGCGAGGAGTACGGCGAGTTCCCCCCGAGCGATACCGCTGGTCCAGGTCGATTCGATGCTGTCGGCGAGCGTCGTTGCCCGCCGTAGGTAGTCGATGGCCAGCAGCGGGTTGGCGCCTCTGCTGGCGAATCCTTGCGCAAGGTATGCAATGGACAGCAGTGAAGGATTCCCGGTTGTCGTCGCCAGGCGGAGGGACTCTTCAGCGCGTTCCAGTGCCACGGCGGCGTTGCCGGCAAGACCCGAGTGGATGCTGTTGTCGGCGAGTACATAGCCCAGGCGATAGGGGTCGTTCTGGGCCCGGGCCCTCGCAATTTCTGTTTCACCGTGCCGGAGACCCTCATCGGTATCGCCCTGGAAGTACGCCACGTGGGCCAGCACATCGTGCATCCAGCCGCAGGCGTCGCCACCATTCATCTCGGCTTCGAGGCCGCGAGAGGCATGGTCGATCGCAGCTTCGAAGGAACCACCGATGCAGCAACTCCAGCCGGCAGTGGCATGAACGACCGGCAGGTGAGCCGTCGCCTTCCTACGGGATGGCTTGCCGCCCGTTGCAGAGAAGCGAGAGGGGAGGGCGAGCGTCGACTGCGCCCATGACCCGAGTTCGAAGAACTGACGCCACTCCGCGTAGTCGTGTAGCGCAGCAACCAACCTCTCGGCGGAATCTCTGTTGGAGGTAGCGACGGCGTGTTGGTGCGCGACGCGCAGGTTCGCCAACTCGAGACCGATCCGCTGCACGTGGCGGCCCTCATCGGGTCCACGGATGTGCGCGTTCGCATGCTCTGCGAGATCGACGAAGTGCCGCAAATGCGCGGCTCGTGCGTCCTCGGAGGCTTCGAGTCTGAGCAGCTGCTGATGCCCGAACTGGCGAAGGGATTCGAGCATCTCGTAACGGGTGAGGTCTCCATCGAGAGCGATCGCTACCAGTGATCGGTTGGCCAGCGACCAGAGCTCTTCTTCGACGACGGCCTCGCTTTCGCCGGTGATCGCAGCAGCTCCGGCGACAGTGAAGCCACCGAGAAACACCGAGAGATGAGCGAACCGTCGCTGCTCGGCCAGCGTGAGCAACTGGTACGACCAGTCGATCGCGCTCCAAAGCGTCCGTTGGCGATGGTGACGGTCGGTGGTCGTGCTCTTGAGTAACCGAAATCGCTCATCGAGGCGCTCGCCGAGCTCGATCAGAGACATCGAGCGGCACCGAGCAGCGGCGAGCTCGATGGCCAGGGGAAGGCCGTCCAACTGTCGACAGATCTTCGAAACCGCTGCCGCTGCCTGGTCATCGAGCCTGAGCACCGCTCCACTCTCTCGAGCTCGTTCCACGAACAGTTGAAACGCAGGCGAAGTCGACTCGGGGGCGCCTGCCACGGATACGCCGAGTGGCTCGACAGCTGTCACCACCTCTGCGGTCAGGTCCAAGGGTTGCCGGCTCGTCGCCAGGACCGTGACTCCGGGGCACCTCCGCCGGAGCGCCGTGACGAGCTCGGCGGCCGACGAAAGGACATGTTCACAGTTGTCGACGATGACGAGGGCAGTTGCCGCGGCGAAGCCCGCCAGAACGCTCTCGAGCCGGGTCTTGCCGCGCTGTTGGCCCACTGCGAGCGTGTCTGCCACCAAGTCGACGATGCCTTGGCCGGCATCGATATCGCCGAGCTCGCAGAGCCAGACGCCATCAGGGTATTGATCACGTATCGTGCGGGCGACCTCGATGGCGAGCGTGGTCTTTCCAATGCCCCCAGGACCGACCACCGTCACGACCCCGTTCGAGCCCAGCTGCTCAGCCAGGACGTCGAGGTCGTTGCTGCGCCCCAGCACTGATCGCGTGGGAGCAGGGAGGTTGCCCGTCCGCGAATCCTTGGCCCCCGGAGGGTCCGTGGAGATCAGGTCGGACTCCAGGTCGGTGAGGGTCGAGGTGGGCTCGAGGCCGGCGGTCTCGCGGATCACTTGTCGGTATCGGTGAAGGACCCGCAGCGCTTCGAGACGGCGACCTGCCTGGTCAAGCCCGATCGCCAGCCGACACCACGCAGCCTCGTCGATGGGGTGGGTCTGAGCCCACGACATCAGTTCGGGTAAAAGGCTGCCCGCTTCAGCCGACGAAAGGCGGATCTGGTGGAGTCTCCCCACGATGTCGTCCCGCTTCAATGAAATTTCTGTCGCCGCTTGGGACACGAGCGGCTCGTCCCCGAGATCGGCGAAGGGTTCACCGCGAACCAGTCCGAGCGCTCGTTCGAGGTGGTGGCGACGGGCGATGAGGTCAGTGGCGGCGATGGCGCGCTCCTCGTCGCAGAGCTGACGGAACTGGACCGCATCGATCTCTGTGGTTTCCATATCGAGGCGATACCCAGCGGGCTCGAGGACGATTCCGATTCCCGAGCTCTCCAACCTCTTGCGAAGCCTCGCTACAAGAACCTGTAGCGCCTTGGTCGCGTCGAGCGGAGCGTTGTCTGGCCACAAGCCATCGATCAGACGGCTGGCATCCTGTCCGCGCGGAGCTGCTGCAGCCAGCGCCGACAGCAAGAGCCGCTGCTGTCGAGCGACGGGCGCATCGCAGCCGGCTACGACGAGGGGCCCGAGAACACCTATGCGCACTTCGATGGCCATGCCTCACGTTACCGCCCACCAGCAATCACCTTTCCGGCCGCGCAACCACCGCGCAACCGGCTGGCAGGACTCGACATCGATGCTGATCTCCAACCCAATACAAAGGAGCACTGTCATGACCCTGACCGAGAACGAGATCGCCGATCTGACCCGCCACAACATCGAGGTCTGGAATCGTTGCGCTGCCAGCTACACGTCGAACTTCGAGGTCCTGACGAGAGGCGCCATCGCCACACTGCTCGACCTGGCGAATGTCGGAAAGGGAACATCACTGCTCGACATCGGCACCGGCCCAGGCACGCTCATCGGCCCGGCGATCGAGCGGGGAGCACGGGTGTCCGCCATCGACATCGCCCCCGAGATGGTCGATCAAGCCAAGTCTCGCCATCCGGGTATCGACATCACCACGGCGGACGCAGCGTCGCTGCCCCACAGCGATGCGACGTTCGACGCGGTGACCATCGGCTTCTGTCTGCATCACGTCGCCGACGCCCGCGCCGTCCTCTCCGAAGCACACCGCGTGTTGCGGCCCGGCGGGCGGCTGTCGTTCGCGGTCTGGGCTCCCCAAGAAGACCTCCAAGCGTTCGGACTGGCCTTCGGAGCGGTAGTCGACATCGTTGAACTCGGCGACGTCCCCGATCTCCAACCGCCCGCGATTGCCACCACGCCCGCCGACTACGAAGACCTACTCACCGAGATGGGGTTCGAACAGCCTTCGGCCCGGGTACTCGAACTCAGCTGGGAACTGGCCGACGGTTCGTCCATGTTCGTCGGCTTCGACGGCTTCCTCGATCTCAGCGACCAAAGCCCGGATCTTCGCGATGCCGTTCGACGCGCCATCGATGACCAGATCAGCAAGCGCGTCGAAACCGATGGCCTCGCCCACCTACCCAATCCCGCCGTGGTCGCCGCCGCATCCAAGCCTCGGTGACGATTCGCCATCGGACTCAAGGTCTGTGCCAATCCGACTCGCGGACCGACGAGGAATCGGAGAAAACGAAGAAGCCCTCGGCAGCGAGCACTGCCAAGGGCTTCAGTGGAGACGATGGGACTCGAACCCACGACTTCCTGCTTGCAAAGCAGGTGCTCTAGCCAGCTGAGCTACGTCCCCCGGTATTGCGGGTGACATCAGGATACCGGGAGGGTCGTCCGGCCCGACCCCTGCACCGAGTTGGGAGATGTGCCAGGCACAACTGCCAACTCTCAATCGTCTTTGAGGGCTACCGAGTTGGGGGTGACGTTCATCTTCGGCTCGTACTCGGCAAGCTCGATAACGCGACCCTCTTTGCGAAAGCTGTCGCGCAACTGCGTGCGGCACGAATCGCACGGACCGTAGAACCGGGATTCGACGGTCGACTGACAACGCGGGCAGTTGAACTCCACGGTTGTCGACTGTAACCGCACTGGTCAGGTGACCAAGGTGAGGCGCCGCCCGCCGCGATTGCCTACAGTCATCGGCGATGCCCGCCGCGCCCGCCACTACACCACCGGGTGGCGCGCCGCGGGCGCAGCCGAACTACGCCGCTCGACGGATGCTCGTCACCACGATCGGCATCACGGCGGTCGTGGCGGCCGGACTGATCGGATGGCGCACCGTGAAGGGCGAATCCGACACGTCCACGTCGGCCACCGGCAGGTGGGACCAGATTGCCCTGATCAACCGCACGACAGGTGGCATCACCACAGTCGACGAAGCCGGTCAGATCACATCAGAGATCGTCGGTTTCGGACGTACCACAGAGGTCCACACGCTCGGCTCACGAGTGGCCCTTGTCGGGGCCGACCAGATAACGATCGTCGACACCCGCGACCCGAGTACCGAGCCGACCATCATTCCCTTCGACCGCGGCAGCACGATCACGCCGATCACCACCACCGGCTCGACGCACCTGATTGTCGGCAAGCCAACCGGTGGCAATGTGTTGATCATCAACATCGGTGATGGCAGTGTGATCGACCTGTTTGCCTCCGCCGATCCGGTCAAGCCGCTGATCTTCGCCGAGACCGTGCGATGGGCCACCGACGGATCCGCCTTCGCCGTCGCCGATGCCGCCAACTTCCAGACGATCCTCGTGCAGGCAGATGAGGCCGGCGCCACGTTCTTACCGGATCAACCAATCGCAGTCGGCAACGACTTGGTGGCGACCAGTCGCACGGTCGGGCTGCAAGCCGATATCGCCCTCGTCGATCTCGAGCGCCGCAATCGAGCGCTGGTGCCGTCCGAGATCCCTGCCGGCGGAATCATGATCGGCGACCAGCTCGTGATCATCTCGGTCGATGGTGGGATCTACCGAATCAAACGGGGCGACGAGCTTGCCAACAAAATCGGCACGATCGACGTACCGGCGGGCGACCGAATCCGTTGGGTTCGACCATCCCTTGATCAAGAACGGCTGGTGGTTGCTGGAGACACATTCGAGGCGGTCGTCGATCTCGAAGGCGTCACCGTGTTCACCACCTCTTTCGCCGCGGCCGTCGAGGTTGCCACGCCACTTCCGGCCTGGACCTGCTTGCCGGTCGGTGGTGGCGATGCGTTCCATTCACTGATCTCGCTGGATACAGGCGAGCAACTCGCCAATCTGACCGGTCTCGAGGTGACGGGCACATCGAGCGACGGATGCACGGTGATCGGGGAACGGGCCGGAGTCGGCGAGGTCGTCAGTGGTGATGGTTCGGTTCGGCTCGGCCAGCTCCGAGAAGCACGGCTTGGTCCGGATGGGCGAACGGTCGTGTGGACGACGACCACCGGGCAGACCGAGTTGCTCACGATCGACGGAGATTTCGGACTTGCCGACCCGATCGACCTAAGTCATGCCGCCCCGTCCAACCTGGCCATCGCCTTCCTTTCCGACTGAGCAACGGCCTCGTCAGACCCGGCGTTCGATCGATATCTCGCGACGGCCGACACGAAGTCGCGCCGCGGGACATCCGTGCCGGCGCTGCGTCACCAAGCACGATTTGGGTGTTCACCAACTGACCCGTGGCAGCTGCCGTCGTGGTTGACTTTGCAGACGTCATCCAGGTCGAAGCCTGCGCTGCGTAACACCTTGGTCAGCTGATGGGTTAGGGGCTCGGTCAGGCTCGACAGCAGTATGTTCTTGACTGTGACGACAGTGGTGAGGCGCGCCGCGCCAGACGATCTTGCGGTACTGATCGAACTGGTCGCCGAGTACTGCGCGGCAGATGACCACGTCTTCGACGAGCAGACCGTTCGGGCCGGTCTCGAACCGCTGTTGAGCGACGATACATATGGCGCGATCTGGGTGATTCACCCCGGTCAGGCGGACACCACGGCCGACGGGTATGTCGTGGTCACGTGGGGTTGGTCGATCGAGATCGGCGGACTCGACGTCGTGCTCGACGAGTTTTATGTTCGCGGTCGCCGGCAGGGCAAGGGCAGCGATGCCCTGCGAGTGGTCGAGGCCGATTGCCGGCGCCGTGGTGTGAAACGGATCTTCCTCGAGACCGAGCTTGCCAACGAGGATGCTCGGCGGCTGTACCAGCGACACGGCTACGTGGCCGACACCTCGATCTGGATGTCGAAGGAGCTGACCTGAGGCTCTGGGCGGTACTACTGCCGCTGGTCGCGACGGCGGCGTTGGTAGCCGGGTGTGGCCCTGAGGCTGAACCATCGGCTGTGGTCGGCATTGTCGTCGATGAATCATGTGGTCCGGGGCTCGAGACCGGCAGCGGAGCCTTGGTGGCGCCCGGACTGGTGCTCACGTCTGCGCACGTGATCGCCGGTGCCACCGCGATTGGCGTCGTTCGTGACGGGCTGTCGATGCCGGCCCGGATCGTCGGGTTCGATCCCGAGATGGACCTGGCCTACCTGGCGGTCGATGGTCTGACGGGATCGGGATTCTCGGTATCCAGCGAGGGTGTCGAGGCCGGCGATGACGGTTTGGCCTATGTGATTCGAGACGGACTAGTCGTCGAGGTGCCGGTGACCGTGCTGCGACGCGTCAACATTCGCACCGAGGATGTCTACGCCGAGGGCGAGACGTTGCGACCGGGATTCGAACTAGACGCCGATGTCGAAGTCGGCGACTCGGGTGGCGCCGTCGTTGTCAACGGCAAGCTGGCCGGGGTGGTGTGGGCTCGCAGCCGCCGGTCCGACGACCGCTCGTGGGCGATCGACCCCGACCGTGCCGGCGACCTGATCGACGAGCAGTTACGAACCGGCGTAATCAGCGATGGCATCGACCTCGCGCGTTGCCGTTGAGACGCAGGACCAAGCCCCCAAGCGTTCAGGTGAGGTCGGGGGGGTTCCAGAAACCTGGGAGCTGATCGGTGGTTCCTGAGGCGTAGGCGGCGAGACGCTCGAGGGCATCATCGTCGAATACGTCGATCACGTCGAACAGTGCCTGCGGTCCGGCGGCGCGGATCGCGACGTCGAACTCGCTGCGGCGCTTGGGCAGGTCGCTGGTGAGCACGAGCACGCGTTCGTCGAGGCCGCGCAGTGTGTGGGCTCTGCCGAGCGTTCGCCAGACGGCGTCGACCGAGGTGAGACCTCCCCGGTGGCGCAAGAACGGGCCACCCAGCTCGATCACCCAGCGACCCCCGGCGGTGTCGGTGGCGACCTCGTGGACCATCATGCCGCTGCCCTTGATGCGAACATTCGGGCCCTCGGTCTCGAAACCGGCCTCCGACAACACTCGCGCGATGCGTTCTTTCGAACCCGTCAGTCGCTCTGGCTCGGCCAGTGGCGGGTGGCCCTCATCGTCGACCCGCGCCATCGCCAGTTCGACATAGCCCTGGTCGAGGTCGTAGCCGACGTAACGACGATTGGTGCGCGAGGCCGCAACCAGCGTCGACCCGCTGCCCATGAACGGGTCGAGCACCAGGTCGCCGGCAAACGTGTACAGCTCGATCAGTTTCTCTGGCAGCTCGACCGGAAACGGCGCAGGATGGCCGACGCGACGGGCGCTCTCCGACGGCGTTTGCCAGACGTCGAGCGTGAGCGCCATGAAGTCCTCTGTGGCGATCGTCGGCTCATGCGGCAAACCCCTTTGGCGCCGCTCGTCCGGCGAAAGGGCCCGCTGAAATCGTCCCTTGCTGGCAACGAGAACACGCTCGGTCACGTCGCGCAGCACCGGGTTGGACGGGCTACGAAACGACCCCCACGCACACGAACCGCTCGCCCCTGCACCCTTCTGCCACACGATCTCGCCGCGCAGCAGTAGCCCGAGCTGGTCTTGCAGGATGTGGATCACGTCGGCCGCAAGGCTGCGGTACGGCTTGCGGCCCAGATTGGCGACGTTGACGGCGATCCGGCCGCCCGGCTCGAGCACCCGCACGCATTCGGCCAACACGCCGTGCAGCAGATCGAGGTACTCAAGATATGAGGCGGGCACGCCGTCACGCTCGAGCTCTTCCTCATACTGCTTGCCGGCGAAGTACGGCGGCGAGGTGACGACCAGGGCAACCGAGCCATCAGCCAGCGTGTGCATGTTGCGGGCGTCGCCGCACACGAACGGCTCAGCGACCGGCTCGGGCGGCAGCACCGTGTCGTCATCGTTGATCACCGGCGGTTCGAAACGGCTGTAGAACCCAGAGGCATCGTGTGACTCGCGGCGGCTGACCCCGAAGTTCGACGTGACGGTATGACGACGACCTGAGACGCGCCCGACCGAGGACTCTTCCGACATTGCGGACCAGGCTACGCGACCCATCGCGCCCGACGCGCGACCACCCGGAAAGGCGAACGAAAAGGCGCCTGGAGCGTGAGCCAATAGGCGAACTGCGACCAATCGTTACGGGGGAACCATGCGTAATGAAAAGCAGCGCAGCGACCTATCCGCTGGGTTCCCTGACCCCTTTCCGTTACAGCCAGGCGAGTGCGCCGCGGGCGGCGGCGGCGCCGGTGCTGAAGCAGGCCTGGAGGAGATAGCCACCGGTCGGTGCCTCCCAGTCGAGCATCTCGCCGGCAATGAATGTGCCCGGCCGACGCAGCACCATCAACGACTCATCCAGCTCGGAGAACATCACACCACCGGCGGTCGAGATCGCGCGTTCGATCGGCATCGGGGCAACGACGCGGAAGATCGCCTGTTTCACGAGCGACGCCATCTCCTCGGGGGCGGCCGGCAAATGGTTGGCGGTCGATTCACGCAACACACCGATCATCACCGGATGAAGGCCGATCGATCGACGCAACCAGTTGGAGGCCGAGTCTTTGGGGCGTCGCCGGGCGAGCCGCTCGGCAACGTTCTCGACCGAGCGGTCCGGATGTAGATCGATGGCCAGCTCGCACACCCCGTACCGGTCGAGCGCGTCGCGAATCGGAACGGACAGGGCGTAGATCGGGCCACCCTCGAGGCCGGAGCGGGTGACGATCGGATCGCCACGCGCGACCAGGCCGGCATCGTCCGAGAGCACGCTGACAGCGACGTTCTTGAGTGGTGCCCCGTGGTGACGCTCGACAAACTCGGGCGTCCAGGCGACTCGCACGCCGGCGTTGGCGGGACGCAACCGGCTGACGGCGATCTCTGCTGCCTCGAACCCGGCCACCCATCCACCGTCGGAACCGACCCGCGGCCAACTGGCGCCGCCTAGCGCGAATACGGTGACGTCGCCGGCAACGCAGAACTCGGCCCCGTCGGCCCCGACGAACCGATTCGAACCGTCGGGCGCCCAACCGGACCAGCGCGACCGCATCACGAACTTCACACCCAACTGGTCGAGTCGCCGCAGCCAGGCCCGCAGCAGAGGGGTCGCTTTGAACGACTTCGGAAACACCCGCCCACTCGTGCCGACAAAGGTCGGTTCGCCCAAGTCGGCGCACCATGCCTGCACATCATCAGGTCCGAACGCGTTGAGTGCGCCGGCCAACTGCTGCGCCGCTACGCCATAGCGCTCGACGAACGCCGCCATCGGCTCGCTGTGGGTGATGTTCATGCCGCCTCGCCCCGCCAGCAGGAACTTACGCCCGACCGACGACTTGTGGTCGTAAACCGTGACGGCCACGCCGGCCCGGGCGAGGTGCTCGGCGGCGATCAGGCCGGCTGGGCCTCCGCCGATCACAGTCGCCGTGTGAATCGCCGTCACGTCGCTGCCCCAATCGGTGCGGCGCCCGAGTTGCGTCCGACACGCGAGCGCGTCACCACCAGATGGTCACGGTGCTCGAACTCGACGATGCGGGTGGGCATCGTCAGATCATGCCACCGACGCCGCCTCCAATTCCCACCTGACGCCGGCTCGCCGGCGTCGTACGATGGTTCGATGAGTTCTGCCGAGACGATCAACGGCGTGTGCCATCACGACTGCCCGGATTCGTGCGGGTGGACCGTCACGGTCGAGCAGGGTGTAGCGGTCAAGATGCGCGGTAACCCTGCCCATCCATACAGTTACGGGGAACTGTGCCCCAAGGTCAACCGCTTCCTCGACCGGGTCTACTCACCCGACCGAGTGCTGTATCCGCTGCGCCGCATCGGTGCCAAAGGCAGCGGCGAGTTCGAGCAGATCACTTGGGACAAAGCACTGGCTGAGATCGGCACCCGCCTGAACACGATCATCGCCGAGCACGGCGGCGAGGCGGTGATGCCATTCAGCGACGCAGGCAATCAAAGCGTGCTCGCAACGGAAGGGATCTCGTCGCGGTTCTTTCATCACATCGGGGCGACCCGACTGTTGCGCAACATCTGCGGACCAACAGTCGGCGCCGGGATAAGGATGACCAACGGCTCAGGGCTGGGCGGCGATCCGATGCAGCTCGAACACTCGAAGCTGATTCTGCTGTGGGCCACGAACACCAAGCTCACCAATCGCCACCTCTGGCCGGTGATCGAGAGGGCCCGCGCCAACGGCGCCAAGCTGGTCGTGATCGATCCGATCCGCACCCTCACCGCCGACGACTGCGATCAATTCATCCAGCCTCTCCCTGGCACCGACATCGCCATGATGCTGGCGATGATGCACGTCATCATCCGAGACGACCTGCTCGATCACACCTGGGTCAGCGCGCACACACTGGGGTTCGACGAGCTCGCCGCCTCCGTCGCTGGGTGGACGCCCTCCAAGGCCGCCGCCGCGTGTGGCGTCGACGCCGAGGTGATCGAGGCGCTCGCCCGCGAGTATGCGACGATCCGGCCCGCTGCGATCCGCACGTTGATCGGGGCTGAACATCACGAGAACGGGGCGATGTTCTTCCGCACGATCGCCTGCCTACCGGCGCTCACCGGAGCATGGGCCGAACTCGGTGGTGGTCTGTTTCGCAGCGTCGGCTCATGGCAAGACGAACTCGTCGACGAAGCTGCCCTTGCCCGCCCCGATCTGCTGGCGGGACGTGACGTGCGCACCTTGAACATGAGCCGACTCGGTGAGATCCTGCTCGACGAACAGCCGCCCGTGAAGGCGATGATCGTATGGAACTCGAATCCGCTGGTGATCGTGCCCAATGCCGACGCCGCCCGCGACGGGATGGCCCGAGACGACCTGTTCACCGTGGTGCACGAGCAGTTCCTCACCGACACCGCCAAATACGCCGACGTCGTGCTGCCGGCCACCACACACATCGAGGCCAACGACATCACGCTCGCTTGGGGTCACCTCTGGATGGGGTGGAACGAAGCAGCTATCGAGCCACTCGGCCAGGCCGTCAGCAATAGCGAGTGTTTCCGCCGCATCGCCGGGGCGATGGGTCTGACCGAACCATCGCTGTTCGACGAAGACATGACCATATTGCGCGACGCGTTCCCGACCATCGACCTCGACAAACTACGTGCGGATAACTGGCTCAAGGTGCCCTTTCCAGACGACAATCGTCCTTGGGCGAACGGAGGCTTCCCCACGCAGTCGGGCAAGGTCGAGTTCGCCAGCACCGCTCTCGAACAGATCGGCCAGCCCCGCCTGCCGACCTTCGTGCCGCCCGAGGAAGGGCCGCAAGGACCCAACGCCGATCGATTCCCGTTGCAACTGATGACACCCAAACACCACACGCGATTCCTCAACTCGGGCTACTCCGACCTGCCCAAACACGGCCCAGCCGAGGGTGGCCCGTTCATCGAACTCGACGTTGCCGACGCCACGTCGCGCGGCCTTGTCGAAGGGGCTCCCGCCCGCGTCTTTAACGACCGCGCCAGCCTCGAACTGCGGGTCAAGATCACCGAGCGCTTGCGGCCCGGCCTCGCCGCGATTCCGTGGGGTTGGTGGCGCAACCATCATCCCGATGGCAAGGTCGCCAACAGCCTTACCAACGACACACTTACCGAATGGGGTGGCGGGGTCGCCTACAGCGACACACTGGTCCAAGTCGAACCCGCCTGACGCGCGGATTGTGTCAGACGCGGTGTGCGATCGCCGCCTGCCGCGACCCGGCGACCTACCTGGTCTACGAATAGATGGTGACGGCTAGCCTGCGCTGCATGGCAGGTGAGCTGATCTACGCGTTCCGGGTGATGCGCTTGCCGTTGCTCGACGCCGGTGGGGCCGAGATCGGCAAGATCCAGGATCTGGTCGTCGTGCCAGGTCGGCCCGGCGAGGCCCCACGGGTCGTCGGTTTCGTGGCCACCAGTCAGCGTCGACGAATCTTCGTCAACTCGGCTCGCATCGCCGAGCTCGATGGCGATGGCGCCCGGCTTCGAAGCTGGGACGTCGACCTCAACCCGTTCAAGTCTCGTGCCGGCGAGACCTTGATCGGCAAGGACCTGATCGACCGCGCGATCGGCGACGAACGTGTCAGCGATTTGGGGTTGCTCGAGGTCGGCGATGGGCGAACCCGCTGGTGGGAGGTCGCCAAGGTTCGCCTGGCGCGCCGATCCTCCCTGCGCCGCAGGCCGAGCTACCGGTTGATCGACTGGGACGAGGCTCCCGAGCTGTTCGCCGCCACCGACGAGGCCGCTGCCGAGGCCGCCCGACTGCGAGACATGCACCCCTCAGACGTGGCCAGCGTGGTGCGCGCCCTGCCGCTGTCGCAACGCCGTCAGTTGGCCGAAGCGATGGACGACGAGCGCCTCGCCGACCTGCTCGAGGAGTTGCCGGAAGAGGAGCAGCTGCGTTTGATCGAGGGGCTCGATCTCGATCGTTTGATCGGCGTTCTCGACGAGATGGAGTACGACGACCTGGCCGACCTGCTCAACGAGATGCCCTTGCACCAGCGAGCCGCAATCCTCGAGGCGATGGATGATGACGAGGCCGAACTGGTGACCCGGCTGCTGTCGTACGAGGAGGCGACCGCCGGCGGCATGATGACTCCAGAGATCGTGATCCTCGGGCCGACCGACACCGTCGCCGAGGCACTCGCTCGCATCCGCGAGCCTGATCTCACGCCCAGCATTGCCAGCCAGGTCTTTGTCTGCCAGGCCCCCCTCCAGCCGCCGACCGGCAAGTATCTGGGAGTCGTGTTCATGCAGCGGCTGCTGCGCGAACCACCTTCGATGGAGCTACGACACTGTGTTCGCCAAGTCGCCACGGTCGAGGGCAACACACACGACCGCGAGGTGTTCGAGCAGTTCGCCTCGTACGACATGCTGACGATCCCTGTGCTCGACGAGAGCGGCCAGTTGCTCGGAGCCGTCAGCGTCGACGACGTGGTCGACCGTATGCTCGGTTCGGGTTGGCGCCAGCGCGCCCGGCGCAGCCGCAACGACGGTGCGGTGACAAAATGAAGCGCCGTTCCGAGCTCAGTCAGCCGCGTCCGCGAAGTCGTTTCGACGTCAGCTACGACGCCGAAGCATTCGGCCGCTTCAGCGAGTCGATCGCCCGCTATCTCGGCACGGCCCGGTTCTTGGTGTGGCAGACGATCGTCATCGTGCTGTGGTTGGCGTTCAATGTTCTGCCGCCCGAAAAGTGGCAGTTCGACCCGTGGGGTCGCGGCCTCGTGCTGCTCACCTTGGTGCTGTCGCTGCAAGCGTCGTATGCGGCGCCACTGATTCTGCTCGCCCAGAACCGACAAGAGCGACGAGATCGAATCACCTCTGAGCAAGACCGCAACGTGGCCGAGCGCACCCAGGCCGACACCGAGTTCCTCGCCCGCGAGATAGCCAGCGTTCGACTCTCACTCGCCGACGTCGTGACCGGCGAAGAACTCAGCGACCAACTCGAAGGGCTGACCCGTTCGATCGAACGATTGGCCGACCGCCTCGAGCGGGCAGAGTCCGGCGATCAGTTGGGAGTTGTGCCTGGCACAACTCCCAACTCTTAGCTCGGTTGCGGCACGCCAGTGAACTCTTGCAGGCGGACACCGTACGATTGCACGAGGGCAAGCAGATCCGCGTTCGGTAGATCGGCTTGTCCGGCAATCACGACGCCGGTTGGCAACTTACCGTCGACCAACGCCGTCACGAAGGCTGCTGCCGACGAGGCGGCCGCAGAACCGACCAGTTCGGCGACCCCGGCGATCAGGCATTGACGACCGCCACCAGCGTCAGCCCCCCGGACCTCGACCCGCAGTGCTCCGATCCCACCCTCTTGGTGCGGCGGTCGAAGCATCGGGAGCCAGGCGGTCAGACGGTCGCGTCGGCGGGCCGAACGACGGCCGCTGATCCGCTCGACAGTGGGAAACGCACGATGCAACAACAACGGCATCGACGTGCGGGAGCGATAACAATCCTTGGCGCCGATCGGTTCAGGGAACCAACACAGTTCGCGGCCACTCCCGCCGACATAGTCGAGCCACTGACGATCGTGCCAACCGGGGGCCATCCCGCTCAGCGATCGATGATGTACGCGTGCACAGGCCGGCCCGGCGGTTCCGTGCACGGCGACATGGATTTCGTCGACGGTGGCGAGCTGATCAGCCAGATGGCGGGCGATCAAACCAACCAGCCCCGGCGACATTGCCGCACCGACGACGAGCGTCGTGCCACAGGCGTCGACGTCGGCCCCGATCATTTGCAGGGCGTCGTCGATTTGCTCGCCGACGGTCACCACGTGTAAACCGCGGCGCAACAAACCCGGCACGATCGGGGCATGCGCCCCGCCGTTGGCGAGCACCGCGATGTCGTCGGGCCGCACACCCGTGATGTAAGTCCACCTCGGGTCGTGGACGATCAGGGGAAGATCGCGCAGCATGCGCTGCAAGCGTTGGGCGACGATCCCCCGCCCCACGATGTGCACTGTGGGTGAATTGTTCACGCGCCGGGCTGCTTCGGTGGCAGCTCGAGCGGCCGCCATCCGCCGTGCTGGGGGGGCACCCCTCCAGAGCCGCCGAGACGGATCCCGACTGCGGCAATTCCGGCCATCGCCAGCGCGGCGAGGATCCGACGCAGCAGTCTCACGACGTGCTCATAATCAGACTCGCGGATTGCATGTCGTCACGATACGCCGATTCCCGGGATGCAGCCGAGCCGACGAAATCGGCCACCAATGGCCACGTCAGGCGCTGTACTGTGCCCGAAGCGGTTCCATCACCTGCTCAACGAAACGCAACACCGGATCCGTGGACTGCGGATGCCCGAAATCCATCACGAAATGTTGGACGCCGAGTTCAGCTTTGTGGGCCAGGAACTCGAGCAACTCGGCGGCCTGGGCGTCGTCTTCCGGGAGCGCTCGTTCGAGCGTTGTGCTGACCTCGATGTCAGCCGGATCGCGGCCGGCAGCGGCAGCGGCAGCTTGGACAATCTCGACCCGCCGCAGCCAGTCGTCGTCCGAACCGCTCGACGTACCGTTCCAAATATCGGCCAGCCGCCCGGCCAGCGGGAGCCCGATCTGTGGACCGGAGGCACCGATACAGATCGGGGGCACGACCTCCGGCAGCGGCGAGGCGGCGGCGCCATCGATTTGGAAGTAGTGGCCGGCATAGCTCGGTTCGGGATCGGTCCACATCAGGCGGCAGATCTCGATCACCTCTTCGAGTTGGGCAAACCGCACGGCTGGGCGCGGGAAGTCGTAGCCGTAGGCGCGGTACTCGTCCTCACGCCAACCGGCCCCGATCCCGAGGATGAAGCGCCCACCCGACAAGGTTTGCAGCGTCGAGGCCATCTTGGCCGTCAGTGCCGGCGGGCGATATCCGTGACCGAGCACGTGATGGCACAACAACACATCAGGAAACTTGGCGGCCAGCCACGTCAACGTCGTCCACCCCTCCATGAACGGGTCGGTCTTGGCATCGAACCCATAGAAGTGGTCGGCGATCCAGAGCGAATCGAAGTGTGGAAGGGCGGTCGGCAGGATGTGCTGCTCTTGGTACATCACGATCGGCTGGTGATCGCTCCACCGATTGCCGATCACCGGTGACAGCCATCCAAACCTCAAACCATTCGTCCTGCCATTCGTCATATAGCGACCGTAGCGCCACACCCCCTCGCTACGGTCCATCGCATGACGGCCGTGATCGAACCACCCAGACCCACCCGGGCCGAGGTGGAGTTCGAGCTGGCACAGCACGTTCGTTCGCTCGCCGGGCCCGACGCGGTACCGCGCCCCGACCAGATCGAGGCCGTCGTCGCAATGGTCGCCGATCGTCGCCGCACTCTGCTGGTGGCGCGCACCGGCTTCGGTAAATCGGCGGTCTATTTCTCGGCGACGCGCATGTTGCGCGACCGGGGATGGGGCCCGACCGTGGTGGTCTCGCCGTTGCTGGCGCTGATGCGCGACCAGGTCGCGGCGGCCGAACGGCTGGGCCTGTCGGCGGTCACGATCAACTCGTCGAACATCGATTCGTGGAACGAGATGGAAGCGCGAATCGGCGGTGACGAGATCGATCTGTTGCTGATCGCCCCCGAGCGTCTGGCGAACGCCGGTTTTCGGCGGCGCGTGTTCGACACGATGCAAACCCGGGCCTTCGCCCTGGTCTGCGACGAAGCCCACTGCATCTCCGACTGGGGTCACGACTTCCGGCCCGACTACCGGCGTCTGCGTCAGCTGTTGTCGGCTCTTCCAGCGTGGACCCCTGTACTGGCGACCACGGCCACCGCCAACCAACGCGTCACCGACGATGTCGCCAAACAGCTCGGCGACGACACTCTCGTGCTGCGCACACCGCTCGACCGCGAGTCGCTCCACCTGTCGGTGGTCGATCTTCCCGACGATGCCCACCGCTTGGCATGGCTCACCGAAACGCTCGAGCAGCTGCCCGGGTCGGGCATCATCTACTGCCTCACCGTCGGCCAGGCGGCGACCACAGCCGACTGGCTGCGGTCGCGAGGCCATCTCGTCGCGGCCTACACCGGTTCGGTCGATCCCGAGCAGCGATTGGTGATGGAGTCGGCGCTGCGCAACAACGAGATCAAGGCCTTGGTGGCCACGTCTGCGTTGGGGATGGGGTTCGACAAAGGTGACCTGGCCTTCTGTGTGCACCTCGGGCTGCCGCCGACGCCGGTGGCGTACTACCAGCAGGTTGGTCGAGCCGGGCGGGCGATCGAGCGGGCTGAGGTGATCGCCGTGCCGCGACCCACCGAAGACGCCGCCATCTGGCGTTGGTTCGAGTCGGTGTCGTTGCCATCGGAAGAGATCTGCCGGTCGGTGCTCGATCTCTTGCACCCGATCGAGCCGACCTCGCTGGTCGGCCTCGAACCGAACGTCAATCTCGGGCGCAGTCGGCTTGGGATCCTGATGAGCATCCTCGAGGTCGACGGAGCGATCGACCGGGTCGGTAGCGGGTGGATTCGCACCGACGAACACTGGTCGTACAACCACGAGCTGGTTGCCTCGCTGCGAGAGCTGCGGCGCGCCGAGGCCGCCCAAATGTTGGCCTGGGCCGATCTGTCAACGTGCCGACTGCGCTTCTTGCGCGAGGCGCTCGACGACGACACGGCCACCGACTGCGGACGCTGCGATAGGTGCACCACACACACATGGCAGCGTCAACCCGATCCGCTCACGGTGGCGATGGCGCAAGACCTCTTGCGCGGCGGCGACATCGTGATCGACCCGCGTCGCCAATGGCCCTCCGGGTTGAGCCAGCCGAAGGGCCGGATCGCCGCCGAACGACAACCCGTGCCTGGCCGCGCGTTGGCCCGACTCGGCGACGGCGGCTGGAACCCGATCGTCGAAACGCTGATCAACACCGCCGACGCAGGCGGCGCTGTCACCGTGCCGACCGAGCTGGCCGCCGCAATCGCGGCGATCCTCAAACGCTGGGACTGGGATCAGCGGCCAACCTGGATCTGCCCGGTGCCATCGCGCCGCCGAGCGGGCCTGGTGCACTCGGTCGCCAAGGCACTCGGCGAGCTCGGCAAGTTGCCGGTCTATCCAGCGCTCACGACCACGAGCGTGGCGGGCGACGAATACCAGGCAGATCAGGCGAACTCGGCTCACCAGGTCGGCAATGTGTGGAACCGCTTCATGGTCGACCCGTCACAGCTGCCCGACGGCGAGGTGCTGGCGGGCCCCGTCCTGCTGGTCGACGACGAGGTCGACAGCCGCTGGACCATCACGGTTGCCGCCTGGCAGCTCACCGACGCCGGCAGTGGCCCGGTGCTGCCGTTCGCCCTCCGTTCCCGCTGACGCCTGCCGGCTGTCCGAGCGCTGGCCGCGCCCGCGCCCCTCGGCCCACTCCGATACCTCACGGAACTGCCGACTCCTGCTGGCAGCTTGATAGGGACTATGGTCCCTTTCACGAACAAGGGCGAACGAGCGAGGATGTACATCAGGAGTTCATTAGTGAGTCACTTGAGAATTTGATATCAGTTCCCGACAGGAGAGGGCCAGACTTCAATGAGTCATGCGAGACCAGGTGGCCGCGTCCCTCTGGGATCCAGCATCGTTGCGATCGGACTCGTGGCACTGACCGCCCTGATCAGCTTCGCCACAGTTCCACCATCGTCAGCCGATGCCCAGGACTCGACCGGGGCCGAGTTGTTTGCGTTCAACTGTTCCAGCTGTCACCACCCCAAGGGGAAAGGTGGTTCGGGCTTCTCCCCGCCGCTCGCCGGCAACCCGGCAGCGACCGACCCGGACTATGTCGCGGAGACCATCACCAACGGCAAGTCGGGGCCGCTCGATGTGCTCGGTGTGTTCTACGACGATGAGATGCCACCGGTCGAAGATCTGTCCGACGATCAACTCACCGCGCTCGTCGCCCACGTGGTCAATCTGGCGTTGGGTGTGGATCAGCCAGATCAGCCAAACCAACCGGTGGTGCCCGTCACGCCTGACCAGCCTCTACCGCCGGCTGAGCCACCGGTCAACGGTGACGTCGACCGGGGCCACGACCTGTTCGTCGGGTCGAATCGGCTCGACAACGGGGGCGCCGCCTGCGCGTCGTGTCACACCGCCGGTGAAATCGGAAATCTCGGAGGTCAGAGCCTCGGGCCCGACCTCACGCTCGTGTACCAGAAGCTCGGTGGCGAGTCGAGCTTGACGGCCTGGCTGGCAAACCCGGCCTCGCCGACGATGCGTCCGGTCTTCCGGGATCAGCCGATGACCGAGGCAGAGATCGCCGATCTGGTGGCCTTCCTCGCCGATGCCCCCGACCAGAACCGACCCAACAAGGACTCCGATTGGCTGCTGCTGGCCGGACTCGGCGGGCTCGTCATCTTGCTCGGTGGTATGGCGATCGCCTGGCGCGGTATGCGCCAAACCTACGTGTCAACCCTAAGGAGCAGGCGATGAGCCGATGGACGAAGGAGACCGTCGACCCAGGCGCTCGGAAGTGGGAGGAGTTCTACCGCAACCGCTTCCAGCACGACAAGCGGGTCCGCACTACGCACGGTGTCAACTGCACCGGCAGCTGCTCGTGGGAGGTATTCGTCAAGGACGGCATCGTCACGTGGGAGCTTCAGGCCACCGACTATCCCCAACTCGAAGAGGGTTTGCCGCCCTATGAGCCACGCGGCTGCCAGCGCGGTATCTCGTACTCGTGGTATCTGTACTCACCACTGCGCGTGAAGTACCCATACGCGCGTGGCGTGCTGATCGACATGTACCGCTCGGCCAAGGAGGAATACCTCGGCGACCCGATCAAGGCGTGGGCCAGCATCCAGGAAACTCCCGAGTGGCGCAAGCGCTACCAGGAGGCGCGCGGCAAGGGCGGCTTCCGGCGGATCAGCTGGGACGAAGCGCTCGAGATCGCCGCTGTCTCCACGATCCACACGATCAGCAAGCACGGTCCCGACCGGGTCGCCGGCTTCTCACCGATACCTGCGATGTCACAGGTCAGCTATGCCGCAGGCAGTCGGTTCATGTCGCTGATCGGCGGCGTCGTGATGAGCTTCTACGACTGGTATTGCGACCTGCCGCCGGCCTCTCCGGAGGTCTGGGGCGAGCAGACCGACGTTCACGAGTCAGCCGACTGGTTCAACGCCCGATTCATCGCCGTGATGGGCGCCAACCTCAACATGACCCGCACGCCAGACACGCACTTCATCTCCGAGGTGCGCCACGCCGGTGCAAAGTTGGCCGTGTTCAGCCCCGACTTCAGCCAGGTCGCCAAGTACGCCGACTGGTGGATCCCGTCGCATCCCGGCCAAGACACCGCCTTCTGGCTGGCGGTCAACCATGTGCTGTTGAGCGAGTTCTACCGCGACCGCAAGGTCGACTACTTCGAGAACTACTCACGCCAGTACACCGATCTGCCATTCCTGGTCGAAATCAAGGATGGCCACCCGGGCAAGTACCTGCGTGCCGACCGCCTGGCGCGCTACCAGCAGACCGAGAACGGCGAGTGGAAGCTGTTGATGTGGGATGCCGATGCCAACGAGCCGCGCATGCCGAACGGCAACATTGGTGATCGTTGGGCAACCGAGCAGAAGGGCAAGTGGAATCTCGAGTTGCACGACAGTGTGCTCGATCAGCCGATCGCCCCTGAGTTGTCGTTCATCGACCGAAACGATGGCTCGACCGAGATCCAACTCGAGTTCTTCGGGAGCGAGGGCGTCATCACCCGCTCGGTGCCGACCCGCACGATCCAGACCGTCGACGGTCCCGTCACGGTGACCACCGTGTTCGACCTGCTCAACGCCCGATTCGGAGTCGACCGGGGCGGCGGGGTCCACGACGCAACCGCCTACGACAATCCGGACGTGCCTTACACGCCAGCGTGGCAAGAGCAGTACACCGGCATTCACCGCGACACCGTGATCAAGTACGCCAGAGAGTGGGGTCGCAACGGCGAGCTCACCAGCGGCAAGAACATGATCATCATCGGGGCCGGCGCCAACCACTGGTACCACAACAACCTGCTCTACCGCTCGGGCATCACCGCCCTGATGTTGACCGGTTCGGTTGGCGTCAACGGTGGCGGTCTGGCTCACTATGTCGGTCAGGAGAAGCTGGTCTGTCACGCCTCGTGGGGCGCGATCGCAATGGCCGCCGACTGGGGTATGCCGCCGCGCCAGCAGAACACGCCATCGTTCCACTATGTGCACTCCGACCAGTGGCGCTACGAGCGTGGGTACCGCGAGTACGACTCGCTGCCGGACAATCACCCCGAGCGCTTCGACCACACCCTCGACCATCAGGCCCGGGCCGTGCGCCAGGGCTGGTTGCCGTTCTTCCCGCAATTCAAGGAGAACCCGATCGATGTTGTCCGCAAGGCTCGCTCGAGTGGTGCCGAGACCGACGAGGAAGTAACCGCCCAGATCGTCGAGCGCTTGAAGTCGGGTGACCTCGAGTTCTCGATCGACGACCCGGATGCTCCCGAAAACTGGCCCCGCACCTGGTTCATCTGGCGCGGCAACGCGATCGGCACATCCGCCAAGGGCCACGAGTTCTTCATGAAGCACTATCTCGGTACGCACTCCACGGCGATCGCCGTCGAACCCAAGGATCACGGGGTCGCCGAGGTCACGGTTCGCCCCGAGGCGCCGATCGGCAAGATGGATCTGGTCGTCGATCTCAACTTCAGGATGGACACCTCGGCGTTGTACTCCGACATCGTGCTGCCGGCTGCCACCTGGTACGAGAAAGACGACATCAACTCGACCGACATGCACTCGTTCATCAATCCTATGCAAGCGGCCGTTGCGCCGGCATGGGAGTCGAAGTCGGACTGGGACATCTTCACCGCGCTCGCCAAGAAGGTTTCGGAGATGTCGGGCGGGGCACACCTGCAGACCGCCGTCGAAGACGTCGTGATGCAGCCGCTCTCCCATGACACACCCGACGAGATGGCGCAACCAACGATGGCCGACTGGCGCGCCGGTGAATGCGAGGCGATCCCCGGCAAAACGATGCCTCGGTTCAAGTTGGTCAAGCGCGACTACACCAAGCTGTACGAAAAGATGACCTCGCTCGGCGAGGGCATGCGTAACAACGGTGTCGGTGCCCACGGGCTGCGGATGCGGGTCGACGACTTCTACGACCAGTTGGCTCGCAAGCAACCCGACGAGCGTTCCCGCAACACCGACGGTGTACTGCGCCCGGAGATGAAGCGTGGCCGTCAGGTCGCCGAGGCGATCCTGGCGCTCGACCCGGCCAGCAATGGCGAGTTGGCGCATCGAGCGTTCGAGGCCGAAGAGGCCAAGACCGGGCGTTCGCTGACCCATCTCGCCGCCGGCCAGCGCGACACTCGGATCTCGTTCGCCGACCTGATCTCGCAGCCACGCCGCGTGCTCACGACGCCGACCTGGAGCGGCAAAATCGCCAAGGGTCGCCCATACAGCCCGTTCACGCTCAACGTCGAAGAGCTGATCCCGTGGCGCACATTGACCGGACGTCAGCACTTCTACCTCGATCACGAGCAGTACATCGCCTGGGGCGAGCACCTCCCCGTCTACAAGCCACGTCCCGATCACGCCATGTTGATGGAGACCGAAGAGTCGCTGGCAGAGGGCCAGCATGGCCGGCTGTTCAACTACATCACCCCGCACGGCAAATGGTCGATCCACTCGACTTATGGCGACAACGAGCGGATGATGACGCTCTCGCGCGGCGGCTACCCGGTCTGGCTCAACGCCAAGGACGCCGCCAGCCTCGGCATCACCGACAACGACTGGGTCGAGCTGTACAACGACAATGGCATCTTTGTCCAGCGCTGCACGACGTCGTCGCGAATCCCGACCGGCACCGTGTTCGTGTACCACGCCACCGAGCGCACGGTCGGTATCCCGCTGACCCGTCGCGATGGCAAACGGGCAGGCATGAACAACTCGCTCACGAGAACCCGCCTCAAGCCGGTACTGATGAGTGGCGGATACGCCCAGTTCACCTACGCCTTCAACTACTGGGGCCCGACCGGGGTCAACCGCGACACATTCGTGTATGTGCGCCGAATCGAACGGCCCGACTATGAGCCCAAGAATGAAGGGGTCGGCCGATGAAGGTTCGCGCTCAGATGAGCATGTTGTTCCACTTGGACAAGTGCATCGGTTGCCACACCTGCTCGGTCGCCTGCAAGAACTTGTGGACCGACCGTGACGGCGCCGAGTACATGTGGTGGAACAATGTCGAAACCCGCCCGGGCACCGGCTATCCCACCGGCTGGGAAGATCAAGACCACTACAAGGGTGGCTGGCACCGCGACAAGAAGGGTCGCCTCAAGCTGGTGCTGCACTCCAAGGGCGGCGGCGTCGCCAAGGCGTTCTACAACCCGGCGTTGCCTGAACTCGAGGACTACTACGACCCGTTCACGTTCCGATACGGCGACCTGTTCGGGGCGCCGGCCGGCAAGCAGCAGCCGACAGCGATCCCGATCTCCAAGATCACGGGAAAGCCGCTCGAGATCAACAACGGGCCGAACTGGGATGACGATCTCGGCGGATCTGACATCTTCGCCGCCAATGACCCGTCGATGGAGGGTGTCGACGACGTCGTGCGGGCCCAGATGGAAGAGCTCGAACGGGTCGTCTTCAACTACCTGCCACGGATCTGCAACCACTGCTTGAACCCGTCGTGTCTGGCGGCTTGCCCGAGCGGCGCGATCTACAAGCGCGGCGAGGACGGCGTCGTGCTGGTCAACGAGGACAAATGTCGTGGCTGGCGGATGTGCGTGTCGGGTTGCCCGTACAAGAAGGTCTATTACAACTGGGACACCGGCAAGTCCGAGAAATGCATCCTGTGCTTTCCACGGCTCGAAACCGGCCAGGCCCCGGCTTGTGCACATTCGTGCGTCGGCCGGATCCGCTACATGGGCGTGCTGCTGTATGACGCCGACAAGATCGCCACCAACGCCGCACTGCCCGACGATCAGTTGCTCGATGCCCAGCTCGACATGATCCTCGACCCGCATGACCCGCGTGTGATCGCAGCCGCCAAGCTGGAAGGTATCGACGACGGCTGGCTCGACGCAGCCCAGCGTTCGCCGATCTACAAGTTCGTGAAGGAATGGGGTATGGCGTTCCCGCTCCACCCCGAATACCGCACCGAAGCGATGATGTTCTACGTACCGCCGTTGTCGCCGGTGATGAGCACGATCGAGAACAACCTCGTCAAGCTCGATCTCCCCGATGAGCGCCGCGACTTCGAACTGCTCGACGAGCTCGAGAAGGCTCGTCTGCCACTCGAGTATCTCGCCAACCTGTTCACGGTCGGCAACGTCGAGCCGATCAAGCGGGTCTTGCGTTCGATGCTGGCCGTGCGCACCTATAAGCGCCGCCAAAGCGTCGACGGCACGATCGACGAGCTCACGATCGAGATGCTGGCCGAGGCCGGCCTGACCGAGGACAAGGCCGAGGCGATCTACAAGATGACCACCATCCCCACGATGGACGACCGCTTCGTGCTGCCGCCGTATCACCGCGAAATGGCGATCGAAGAACTCGGCGACCCGCTCACCGCCAAGGGTGAGGCCGGGTTCGGCTATCGCCGGCCGCCGAAGAGAGGTGCATGATGAAGTCGACCGAAGTGGTCGCTCTCGGCTACCACTACCCCGGCCCGAATGCTGCGGCCGAGCTGGCTGGGGCGATAGAGGGCGAGCAGAACGCCGAGGTCAAGCGCCATATGCAGCGCTTTCTCGCAGCGGTCGGTTCGTTGCCGCTCGGTGAGTGGGAGGAACTCCACACCGCCACGCTCGATCTGTCGGCCCCCTTCGCCCCGTATATCGGGCACGTAATCTGGGGCGACGCCTATCGGCGCGGTGAGTTCATGAGCGACCTCGTGCGCGCCATGGCCGACGCCAACGTCGAGCTCGGCGGAGAGCTACCCGATCACATCGAACCCGTGCTGCGCTATCTCGCCGCCACCCCGACGCCACTTCCGGATCTGATCGAGGTGCTTCCGGGTGCCCTAGCAACCATGAACCAAACACTCAAGGCGGCGGCCCCCGACAACCCGTATTGCCATCTTCTGGCAGCAACGATGTCGTGTGCTGCCAACCGACCGGTCACGATCGGAGCCAGGCGATGAACTTCAACGAATTCCTGTTCGGCATTGTGCCGTATGTCGTCGCCACGCTCGCCGTGGTCGTCACGATCGTGCGCTGGCGTAGCGCCCCGTTTACGGTGTCGTCGCTGTCGTCGCAGTTGCTCGAGAGCAAGAAGCTGTACTGGGGAACGATCTCGTTCCACTGGGGCTTGTCGATCATCTTGATCGGTCACCTGGCCGCCCTGGCCGTGCCGAGCGGATTCGAGTTGTGGAATGGCGCCCGGCTTCGGTTGTACCTTTTGGAGAGCACCGGGCTGGCACTCGGATTGTGGGCCGCTTTCGGCGTCACGGTTCTGATCATCCGTCGTACCTCCAGCCCTCGCGTGCGGCGCGTCACGACGCCGATGGACACCGTCGTGTTGGTCGTGATTGCTATCCAGATCCTGACCGGTCTGTGGATCGCCCTCGGTTACCGCTGGGGTTCGTACTGGGGTACGTCGGTGTTCGTGCCGTACGTCCGCTCGCTGTTCAGGTTCCAGCCGGAGGTCGCCTACGTCTCGGCGCTGCCACTGGTGCTCAAGTTGCACGTGCTGTCGTTCTTCGCCTTCCTGGCGATCTTTCCGTTCAGCCGCCTGGTCCACATCATCACCCTGCCGCTGCAATACCTGTTTCGCCCGTGGCAGAAGGTTGTCGCCAACCGCGACCGGCCCTCGGCCGGGTTCATTTCCAACGACCCACGCGTCCAGGCCGGACGCCGCTGATCAACATCCACCATCTGCCAAACCCCACTCTGCCCCTCGGGAGAAACACACGATGACCGAGAACGCCACGACCGCTGACGACACACCGCCACGGCTGCTCGACTTCGATCAGGAACGAATCAGAGTGCTGCATTACACCTGGATCGCGTTCTTCATGACGTTCTACGTGTGGTTCAACCTGGCCCCGTTGTCCAGCACGATGCGCGAGAACAGCGACTGGTTGACCAAGGAGCACGTCAAGGTCTTGCTGATCGCCAACGTGGCACTGACGATCCCTGCCCGCATCGTGGTCGGCGCCCTGATCGACCGTTTCGGAGCCCGTGTGGTGTTCACCTGGCTGATGATCACCATGTCGATCCCGGCGATCGTGTTCGCCTTCTCCAACTCGTTCACCCAGATGTTGATCTCCCGCCTGGCGCTCAGCTGCGTCGGTGCCGGCTTCGTGATCGGTATCAAGATGGTCGCCCAATGGTTCCCGCCCAAGTACATCGGGCGGACCGAGGGGTTCTACGCCGGCTGGGGCAACTTCGGCTCGGCTTGGGCAGCGATGACACTCCCATGGATCGCGATCACCGTGTTCGACAGCTGGTTCGGGCTCGGCGAAGACGCATGGCGTTGGGCGATGGCGCTCAACGGTTTGGTGATGGGAATCTACGGCGTCATGTACTACTACCTGGTGCGCGATGTGCCCGACGGGCGCAAGCTCACCAAGACCAAGAAGGCCGAGCCGATGATGGTCAGCTCGTACTGGGACCTTGTCCAGTACCTGTTCTGGTCGATCCCGCTGGTCGGCGCCCTCGGGTTGCTCGCCTGGCGGATCTCCAACGTCAAGGTCAATGGCGACGTCGTGCTCTCCCACACCGGACTGTGGATCGTGTATGGCGTGCTGACCCTGATCTTCATTGGCCACGTGGTTCGCACGTTGCAGGTCAACCTGCCGTACCTCAAGGCGGGTGTACCGGAGGACGAGAAGTATCACTTCGGCAGCGTCGTCGCCCTGAACTCCACCTACTTCGCCAACTTCGGTGCCGAGCTCGCCGTCGTGTCGATGCTGCCCGAGTTCTACGAGAGTGTGTTCGCGCCGCTCACCAACAATGCCGGCACGCCGATCGTCACGGCCACTGTGGCCGGTTTTGTGGCGGCGTCGTTCGCCTTCGTCAACCTGTTCGCTCGCCCACTGGGTGGCTACCTGTCGGACAAGTTGGCGAATCGTAAGCGGACGATGCTGGTCTACATCCTCGGCATCGTCGTCGGCTTCGCACTGATGGGCTTCATCGCCAAGTGGCAGGCAGGTGTCGACGACGACGGCCTGAGAAACCTGGCGCCGGCATTCGGCGGGATCACCTGGTTGGTGATCGCCGTGATGATCACGATTTTCGCCTCGATGTTCGTGCAGGGTGCCGAGGGAGCGACCTTCGCCATCATCCCGATGGTCAACAAGCGCATGACGGGTCAGGTCGCCGGTATGGCCGGTGCCTACGGCAACGTCGGCGCCGTCGTGTACCTCGTGATCTTCTCGCTCGTCGATGCCAAGACGTTCTTCTTCATCCTCGCCGCAGGCGCCTTGGCCAGTTTCCTGCTGACATGGCTGCTGCTCGAGGAGCCGAAGGGCGCCTTCGCTCACGATTTCGACGAAGAGCTCGAGTCGGCCCCTGACAACATCATCGCTGGCGACTGATCCCCGGCTCGCAGACCGAACACCCGGGCACCAACACCCCACCACACCACACCACATCGAAAACCGAGAAGGAGAGCCAACATGGCCGACATCACCGAATGGGATGTCGAGAACGAGGAGTTCTGGGAGACCACCGGCAAGAAGGTCGCCTCCCGTAACCTCTGGATCTCGATCCCGAGCCTGCTGTGCGGATTCGCGGTGTGGCTCTACTGGAGCATCATTACCGTCCAGATGCTCAATCTGGGCTTTCCGTTCGCGTCATCCGAACTGTTCACGATCACGGCGATCGCCGGGTTCACGGGGGCAACGTTCCGGATCCCTAATAGCTTCTTCATTCGCATCGCCGGTGGTCGCTACACGATCTTCTTGACGACGGCGCTTTTGATCATCCCGGCTGCGGGCACGGGCTTCGCCCTACTCGATCAGGACACGCCTTTGTGGGTGTTCCAGATGCTGGCCTTCATGTCAGGGTTCGGCGGCGGCAACTTCGCCTCGTCGATGTCGAACATCAGTTTCTTCTACCCCAAGCGGATGCAGGGCCTGGCGCTCGGCCTCAACGCCGGGCTCGGCAACGCCGGCGTCACAACGATGCAGTTGCTGATTCCGCTCGTGATGACCCGCGCCATATTCGGTGGCGCTCCGATGGTGCTCGAGCAGACCTCCGGCACACTGATCGGCAAGATCCAAGCCGGTACCGACACCTACATCCACAACGCCGGTTTTGTGTGGCTGGTGTTCCTGATTCCACTCGTGGTGCTGGCGTGGTTCCGAATGAACAATATTCGCACCGAGCACGTGTCGCCCAATATCGGTGGAGCGGGATCCTCGTTCGGCAAGATTCTCGGTATGACGGCCGTCGCCGCCGTTCCCGCCGCGATCGGCCTGCTCATCATCCTCCCCGACCCGACCGGGCTCGGTGCACCCGAATGGGTGAAATGGCCTGTGATCGCCTTCGTGTTGTGGTTTACCGTGTTCCTGCTCAAGCAGATTCCGGGTGAGATCAAGCCCAACCTGAAACGCCAGTACAAGATTTTTGAGAACAAGCACACCTGGATCATGAGCGTGATCTACACGATGACGTTCGGTAGTTTCATCGGCTACTCGGCCGGATTCGCGCTAGCGATCAAGGTCGTGTTCGGCTTCAAGCACATTGAAGTTGACGGGATTCTGACCCACGACATCGCCAACCCAGATGGGCCGTCGGCGCTCACGTACGCATGGATGGGGCCCTTCATCGGCGCCTTCATCAGACCGATCGGCGGCTGGATCGCCGACCGTGTCGGTGGCGCACGGGTGACGCACTGGGTGTCGATCGTGATGACGGTCAGCGCCCTCGGTGTCGCCTACTACCTGCGCAAGGCGTACGGCAGTGAAACCCCCGAGGACTACTTCGTGCAGTTCTTCTTGCTGTTCCTGCTGTTGTTCGCGGCCAGCGGAATCGGCAACGGTTCGACGTTCCGAACGATTGCCGTGGTGTTCAACAAGGAACAGGCCGGGCCTGTGCTCGGCTGGACCTCAGCCGTCGCCGCCTACGGCGCCTTCGTGGTGCCGCAAGAGTTCGGCAGCCAGATCAAGAACGCCACTCCGGAGTACGCCCTGATCGCCTTCGCAGTGTTCTACCTGGTGTGTCTCGGCCTCAACTGGTGGTACTACCTCGGCCCCAAAGCCGAGTACCAGAACCCGTAACCGCGTTACCAAACGTGCCAGGCACCTGTGCTAACGGTGGTGACACGGTTCAGTGGTGGACGCCGTCTGGGGCCTACTGCTATCGGGCTGAGTTGGCGAGCCGTTGTTCGGCCGCGATCGCGGCGGGGAACAGGAGGTTGTTCTCTTTGTGGACGTGGAGATGGGTGTCGGCTTCGAGTTCGGCGAGGCCCGTGTACAGCAGTTGGTAGCTGGCACAACCGTCGTCTGGCACGGTGTAGCCGTCGGTCAGTGACCGCAGACGGGCAAGCAGTTCGCCAACCAGATCGTGCTCGCTCGACATCACCGCGATCGGGTTACGCAGCGTGCCGCAGTGGAGGCTCGGTGCTTCGATGGCCTCGTCGAGTTGGCGAATCATCGGAAACAGCACCCGTTCTTCCTTCATCAAATGTGGCTCGAGGTCGGCCCGCAAAACCCGAAACGTCGCAAGCACCTCAGCGAGTTCGGGATGGCGCTCGGCGTGCACGCCAGCCACCTTCTCAGCGAGGGCACCGAGGCGAACCAGAGCCTCGCTCAGGTAGACGTGGTGAGTCGACTCGAGGTGATCGACCAACTCGACCATGGTCAGGGTGTTCCAGTTGCGTGCGCTTCCCTCGGTCGAGGGCGGAGTGGCGACCGGGATCGCCTGCAGAGTGGCAATCGTCTCGGGCAGATCGAGCCCTGTTTCATCGACGGCATCCACCAGCCGGCGCTGCCCGCCGCAGCAAAAGTCGAGGCCGAGGGCGTTGAGATGTGGCGCCAACTCGGGTCGTTGGGTCACCAGCGATGCCAGTGTCAGATCACTGTCGATCAGATCCATGTCATTCAGGTTCCTTTCAAGAACGTCTATGAGAGCTCGGTCAGGCGGCCAGAACCGCGATCGCTGTGACCACCACAACGATCAGGCCGAACGCCATCTGTTGCAGGCCGATCACGATCGCCCGCGGGGGCGGCCCGTTGAGGCCGATGATGTTGAAGACGCCCAGCGCAGCGACCACAATCACGGCCGCCAACGGAACGGCGCCGAGCGACCAGCCGACAGCCACAGCGGCGACCGCTGTTAGCTGACCGATGTCGCTCTGCCACCTCGGCGCCGGGCGTGAGTGTGACCTGAAGATCTGGCAACGCACGTAGACGATCGCGGCGAACGAGCGGGCGGCTACGACACACCACAGGCCGTATGCGATCAGGTCGGATTCACCGCCGGCAAGGGCGATTGCGGCGGCGACCGAACCGATCCCGATCGTGCCGGCGAGCTCGGGAATCAACCGGCGGCTGCGGCTGCGCATGTCGTACCAGAGTTCGCTCGCCACGAGTGGCGCGGCGATTGCCAAGGGGGCCCAGAACCGGTGGTCGGCAGCGACCACGGCTGCCACGGCGAGGGTGATCAGCAGGGCCGCCTCGGCGCCGAAGATCCGCAGGGCGAGCCGACTGCGACCGAGCCAGCGGCGGCGCCATCGGTCGACAAGCACCAGCTTGAGGGGGGTGCGAGCGACGAACGCCAACATCGCCGCCAGGGCGAGTGTCAGCCCCGACCATGAGAAGGCGACGATCAACGCCAGCAAGGCCGGTTCGGCCGTCAGGCTCCAGCCGCCGTGCTCGGTTGGCAGAGCAACGGCCCGCCACGAAGAACGTTCGTGAACCAGCGGGAGGTCAGCCAGAGCAGGCCGGCGGGCTGCCCGAGTCACTGCCGCGGCCCGAGCACGACGCGTATCGAGTCGTCGGCGACCGAGACGGCGGCGAGTTCGCGCAACAGGCGGTCGCGGGCTCGCTGCCAGGGCACATGCATGGCACAGCTGCCACTCTCGTCGCACGGGTGGTCGGCAAGTACGCACAAGCCGGTGACAGTGGCGCCCTCGACAGCTTCGATCACCGCCAGCACCGATACGTCGTCGAGTTTGACCTTGAGCGAGTAACCACCGGTCGGCCCCGGCTCGGAATCAACCCACCCGGCCTTGACCAGAGGATTCATGACCTGGGACACGAAGCCCGGTGTTGATCCGATCAGCTCGGCGAGAGCTGAGCCCTTGGTTCGGTCGGCTTGGGCAAGTGCGCGTAAAGCCCGCACCGCCAAGTCACTCTGACGCCGAACCTCTAGTCGCACGCTACAAGACTAGCGAACCCGGCGCAACGATTGCCGCAGGACGTGATTCGTCTTCCGGGGCTCGCCAGGATTGTGCCAAACTAGGGTCCAATGTCTCTATAGCTGGAGGTCTCCGGTGTGGAGAATGAGAACGTCCTAACCACCGCAGCAGACACCGAGGAGCCCGATGCGAGCTGACCAGATCAAGCCCTGCGACCTGCACCGTGTGCGGCCGCGCTGGTTGGCGTTGCTTGTCGTGACGTCCGCCTTAGTGGTTGCTCCGTTCGCTGGCTCGGCGACTTCCGCCGCAGCCAGTTCAGACGCTGCGGCCCCCGACGAGGCCCTTCGTGCGGGGGCCGTGGTGTTCGCCGGACAGATGGACGACAGCCAGGGCAACGCCGATCTGGCAACCGCGCTCACCTCTGCCCAGTCCGACCTCGCCGCCGTTGCCACCCCCCCCAGTGACGCAGACCCCGTTTCCAGCAACGAGTCATCGTCGTCCTCGAAGTACATCTACCTCGCAGTAATTGTTGTCGCCCTCGGACTCTTCGGGTTCTTGCTGGGGCCTCGCGTTATCGCCTCTCGTGACCGACGAGAAATCTCATGGCTCGACGCCTTCGCCAAGTCGGCAGTGATCGTGGTCGGATTGATCGTGTCGATCGTGATCGTGCCCGCCAAAGCACTCGAACTCAGCACGGTCCAAAATAAGTCGCGCGCTGTCCAAGACATCATCGCCGTCGGGCTCTGGTCGGGCGCCCTTGCGATCGCCCTCGTGGCCCTGTGGTGGGCCCACCGCGAGCGAAGGATCTGATGGCCTCAGAGCTCGAGTACTACGACACGAACATCCCGTGTTTGGCAGCGTGCCCTGTGCACACCAATGCCGGCATGTATGTCGCCGCGATCGCTGACGGCGACGACGAGCTCGCCTACCTGACGGCGCGCCTGCCCAACCCTTTTGCGTCAGTGTGCGGGCGGGTTTGCGCCGCCCCATGCGAGGATGCCTGCCGTCGCGGGGCGATCGATCGTCCGATCGCGATCCGGGCCCTCAAGCGGTTCGTGACCGAGAAGTTCGGGCCCGAGCAAGGACACAGCGACGCTTGGGATCGCGTCGCCGCTCCACCACAGGTCGAATTGCCGCAAAGCATCGGGATCGTCGGTGGAGGCCCGGCCGGAATGGCCTGCGCCCACGACCTGCGTCGGCTCGGCTACCAGGTCACCGTGTACGAGGCCACCGACAAACTCGGTGGGGCGATGTGGCTCGGGATCCCCGAGTATCGACTCGACCGCAGCGTGCTTGCTGGCGACATAGACGCCATCGTCGGGCTCGGCGTCGAGGTTCGTTACAACACCAGGTTGGGCACCGATGTAACGCTCGACGAGCTGGTGCAACAACATGACGCCGTGTTCCTCAGCATCGGCGCAACGCTCGGCCGCGGCCTCGACATCCCCGGCGCCGATGCCGACGGCGTGTTCAAGGCGATCGAGTTCCTGATCAACATGAACCGCGGCTTCTCGGTAGACATCGGCGAGCGGGTGGTCGTGATCGGCGGCGGCGACGTGGCTATGGACGCCGCCCGCACAGCGCTGCGAGCCTCCGACTATCAAAGCGGCGGGTCCGATGGCGCCGGCGAATCCGACTCTGAGATCGCCGCCGATCAGCGTTCTACGATGACCGAAGCGATCGATGTCGCCCGTTCCGCCGCACGTGCCGGCGCGCGCGATGTCACCGTCATCTCGCTCGAGTCGCGAGCCGAGATGCCGGCCCACGATTTTGAGGTCGAAGAGGCCCAACACGAGGGCATCAGTTTTGTCGACCGTCGGGGCCCGGCTCATATCGTCGTCAAGGACGGTGGTGTCGTCGGGATCGAGACGATCGGCGTTACCTCGGTATTCGATGCCGACGGCAGGTTCGCTCCCCAGTTCGACGACTCCGATCGCAAGGTTTTTGATGCCGACACCGTGATCCTCGCGATCGGTCAGGCGATCGATCTCGAGGCGCTCGGCGGCGACGGGCCCGAGGTCAGTCCCAGACGCACGATCCAGGTCGATGCTGAAACGGGTCGCACCTCGATGGCCAATGTGTGGTCAGGCGGCGACGCTGCCAAGGGGCCACGCACATTGATCGACGCGATCGCCGACGGCCGACGGTCGGCAACCGACATCCACAAGGCGTTCGGTGGTGGCCAGGCCGAGCCCGAGAAGGGCACATTCGTCAAGCTCCAGCAATTTCACCGGCTCGAAGACAACTACGACGGACTCGACCGGATGTTGGTGCCAACGCTCGACACCGGACGCCGGATCGGTCTGGCCGAAGTCGAGCTGGGGTTCACCGAACAGCAGGCGCGTTGCGAAGCCTCCCGCTGTCTGCGCTGTTTCGCCAACATCATCCTCGACGTCGACAAGTGTGTGCTGTGTGGCTTGTGTGCCGATGTTTGCCCGGTCGATGTCATCTCATTCATACCGTCCGAAGAAATCGACCCGAACGTGGGCGGCGGCACGGCACTAATGCTCGACGAAGAGCGCTGCATCCGTTGCGCGCTCTGCATTGAACGATGCCCACCCGACGCCTTGTCGATGGGTCTGTGGAAAGGGGTCGGCGTACCGGCATGAGTCTTACCAAGAACGACCGCGACGAGGCGACCGAGCCAGTCGATCAAGGGGTCGAAGAACATATCGAGGGTCGTGGCGACGATCTGCTCGGTCGGCTCAGAGACACAGCGGTCGGCAAGTCGATCTTTCGATCGCCGCGGCGCGTCACGCCTCGCGATCGCGCAGCCGGCCATTGGTCGAACTTTCTGCTGCACATCTACCCGGTCAAGATCCGGCGCAAGGAACTGGCGTTTCGGTACTCGTGGTACCTCGGCGTGGTGTCGACCGTGCTACTCGGCAGCCTCGTCGCGTCGGGTGTGTACCTGATGTTCTTCTATGTGCCGTCACCGGCCAACGCCTACACCAACATCCAAACGATCCAGACCGACGTGCCATTCGGTCAGTACGTCCGCAACGTGCATCGCTGGTCTGCGCACCTGATGGTGCTGTCGGTCGCCGCCCACATGGGTCGCGTGTTCTACAGGGGCGCCTACAAGAAGCCGCGTGAGTTCAACTGGGTGATCGGCGTGGTGCTGTTGTTGCTGACCCTCTTGCTGTCGTTCACCGGCTACCTGCTGCCGTGGGACCAGCTTTCGTTCTGGGCGGTCACGGTCGGCTCGGAGATGGCGGGCTATGTGCCGTTCATCGGCGACCAGGTCAAAGAAGTCCTGCTCGGCGGGCCAACGGTCGACTCGTCGACCCTGCTGCGCTTCTATGTGCTCCATGTCGCCGTGCTGCCGGCGATGATGATCTTTCTGCTGATGATCCATCTGTGGCGTTGGCGCAAGGACTCGATGTTCGATCTGGAGATGGAGGACGGCGATGAGTGACGTCGAGCAAGGCACCCCGGTCGAACTGGGGCGGGCACCTCAGAACGTCGAGGGCAAACGGGTACTGGGTGTTGTGCCCGGCAAGCCGGCGGCCGGCGAACGCAAGGTCATCACCCGTGACGACACCGTCATGGTATGGCCACACCTGTTGGTCAGGCACGCGGTCGCGGCGATGGCCACGCTGGTGGTCGTGATGGTGATTTCCGTATTTTTCGATGCGCCACTGCGCGACATCGCCAATCCTCAGGTCACCCCGAACCCCGAGAAGGCGCCGTGGTACTTCGCCGCGCTGCAAGAGCTGCTCTCGAGGTTTCATCCGCTGGTCGCCGGTGTTCTGGTTCCCGGTGCGATTGTGATCGGGCTAATCGCCTTGCCGTTCATCGATCGCAGCCGGTTCATCAAACCCCGTCACCGCAAGGTGGCGGTAACCACCTTCACGACCTTCATGGTGATCTGGATCATCCTGACGTTCGTCGGCTTCATGTTCCGCGGCCCCAACTGGGGCTGGGTCTGGCCTTGGCAAGAATGGCACGGAGAGCTATGAGAATCCTGAAACGACGTCAGTTCCTGAGTCGGATGTGGGGCGCTGGTAGTGCGCTCGTCGCTCTGGCCGGCGCCTGGACCACCTGGGACCTTCTGCGCCCCGGCGAAGCCAAGGGATTCGGCGGCAACATCAGAACCGTCGACCCGCGGGCGGTGCCCGACACGGGTGTGCTCGAGATCCCAGCGGCCCGGTCGTATCTGGTCAACATCGACGGCGAGATCCGAGCGATATCGCGCAAGTGCCCGCATCTCGGATGTGGGGTGGCGTACTGCGAGTCGTCCGGCCAGTTCGAATGTGCCTGCCACGGCTCCGCATTCAACCGGGCCGGCGAATACCGAACCGGTCCTGCACCACGCGGGATGGACAGGCATCCGCTCGAGATCATCGACGGCCTGATTTACATCGACACCGGCACGGTCGGCAATGGCCCGGCGCCCGGTCCGCAAACGATCGACGAGCCCGTGCTTGGCCCATCGTGCTCCGAGGAGGCCCACTGATGCCGTACACGTACAGCACCGACGACCAACTCGATCGTTCGACCAACACCTGGATGGCGGTCGGTGTCGGGCTGCTGATCCTGATGGCCGCCGTATTCCCGCTTTATCGGTTGTACGAGCCTTCCGCTCGCGCCGACAGCCGCGAGGCCCAGGCGGCGTCGCTGGCTGCTGAGGGCGCGACGGTTTGGGAGTTCAACTGCGCCTCCTGCCACGGAGACACCGGCGAAGGCGGCTCTGGTCCGTCGCTCAACGCCAAGCAGTTCCTGCAAACGGCCACCGATGCCCAGACACGAACGCTGGCCGCGGTCGGCGTTCCCGGCACACGAATGAGCGCCTTCTCGCTCGACTTCGGCGGCCCGCTGACGTCCGAACAGATCAAGTCGGTGGCCGCCCACATCAGGTCATGGGAAGACGATGCTCCCGACCTGCCCAACTGGCGCGAGGGCAAACCCTAAAGCTGATCCAGTTGGCAGTTGTGCCTGGGATCTCAGCGGATAGGTCGCTCCGCTCCTTTTGATTCCGCGCCGATCCCCCGTGACGATTGGTCGCAGTTCGCCTATCGGCTCAGGCTCCTGGCACAACTGCCAACTCTCAGGGTCTGGCGGCTGAGTAGGGCATCCAGCTGGCGGCGTCGAAGTCGTACAACTTGCACGCCCGCGTCGCCCGCAGATACTGGGCGACCGAGAAGCGTGACGATTTGACTGTGCCTGGGTAGGCCTCCGAGATCGCAGCGGCGGCGGCCGGCAGTTGATGGAACGGGATCCGGGCGTCGACATGGTGCGGCACATGGATGAAGATGTTGTGGAACCAGAGACGGTTGATAAGTCTGGGGAACCGCATGATCGTGGTCGATTCCATCTGGCCGTTGTACTGAGACCAATCGCGCCTGGTCCACCAACGGATCTCGGGCGCCACATGATGGACATACACGGTCCAGCCAATTACCTGGGTGAACACCAGGAACGGCACCACGATCAGCTTGAACGGCACCCACAAGGCACCGAGCCATCCACCGGTGAGGGCTCCCAGCACTACGGCGGCACCAGCCAATAGGGCCAGCGCCGAGCCGAGCGTCTGCTTATCGCGAACTATCGCGTCGTGACGCTTTCCCGGCGCACTGAAGCGCCACATCTTGTCCCACCACACGGCCCGTAGGAAATATGCCCCCGATCCCAACCATGACCACTCGAGCCGATGTCGGAGTCGAACGACCCTGCCGGCAGCCCGGTACTCTTCGACGGTCATCGGATGCCACACGAAGTCGAATCCCTGGCGGGTTGTGTAGCCGTGGTGAACACGGTTGTGGCCGAGGTCCCATGCGGCTTCGACATGGGCGCTGGGAGCCATACACACCTGGGCGATCAAACGGTTGGCGCGACGCGACTCGGTCAGGGCACCGTGTGACGCGTCGTGGCCGATCACGAACAGCCCAGCCACACCGAGCCCGGCGAGCAGCCACAGCGGCAACACGGCCCACCACAGGTCGGTCAGCGCGAGGCCGACGAGCGGCGCGACATACAGCACCGATGCTTGCAGCACCGCCCATGCGGCGCGCTTTGACGAGCGCTGGTAACACGACTCTGGAACCACCGCCCGCACATCATTGAGGGACTGTTTGCGCGGGCGCGGTAGAACGACTGTTTCGGAACTCATCGCCACACAGGTTAGCCGCCCGACCTACCGGTAGGTAGGGCTTCGGTCACATACGTCCGGTCAGTTGCTGTTGCCCCCACCCAAACAGCGTTGAACGAGTGAACTTTCTGCGCAGATATCACGCATGTTGTTCACGCGTTGGCGTTGATTCAGGAGGTCAGCGTTGCCAGATACGCGGCCACAGCATCGAGTTCGTCGCCCGTGAGCTTGATGTCGGCCATGTCTGGCACGCCGCCACCCGCGGCGCCGGCAATCGCGGTCCTGGTGAGGCTGATGATGTTTGGCCCGTTCGGCGTGCCGCGCCCGTCGAATCCGTGGCATGACGCGCACCCGACGCCGCCGGCCGTCTCCTCGAAGATGATCTTGCCCTTAGCGAGCAGTTCGTCATTGGCAGGCGGTCCTTGCGGCTCTTGCCCGCCGCCGGGCGTCGTTGTCGTCGTCTCCGTCTCCGTCGCCGCTGTAGTCGTCGACGGTGTCGCGGCATCGCCAGGGGCGGTCGCTTCAGTCGAAGGCGTCGCAGTTTCGTCTGGGGCTTCGGTCGTGGTCGTCGGAGCGGTAGGAGGAGCACCGGCCGAGACGGTCCATGTCAACCCAGCGTCGGCGTCTCCGCCTCCACAGGCGGTGGCGATCAGTGCCAGTGCGGAGATCAGCACAGGTACGAAGACATGAGTCTGGAAACCCAACGGCGGTCTCGTCCAAATTCTCCGGTCGGGCATGACTCTCCTCACATCTTGTTGCACTGCGTTCTCCTCATGTAACGCCAAACCGGGTTCAGCGGGTGTGTTCGGCCGGGCACAGCCGAAAGTTTACTTGTGGAACCCCCACGACAAAGTCGTCGTCCTCGGTCAGGCACCGGAGCCAGCGGGATCGAAGACGATCGCCTTGCCGGTTATCCCAGGATGTAGAACATCTTCGATGACGAATGTGCCGGTGTTCGTCGGAAAGAAGTCGAGCACATCAAGTGTGCCTCTCGTGACATACCCGTGCACCTCTGTGGCGAGCGGCTTGATGCCTGCCGGCGACTCTTCACGAAACGGCACGAACAGCGGGCTGATGTGATGCAGTTCGTGGTCCATGTCGGCGATGTCACCGTCGAGGCCCAGTGCCTCGAGCTCAGCCGTGCTCATCGAGAGCATGTCGACTTCGGTCAGCGTCGGGACAAGGATCCAGCTCATATAGGTGGGGATCAGACCAGCCACACGATAGTGGTATTCGGCGTTCCCTCGATTTCGGAGTATCAGCTTGATGTGTCGTCCGGCTGGGAGAAAGATTGTCGACGGCTCAAAACCTTCGTCGCTCAGATAGATGTTGAGCACCGTCGCCCCTGAATCGAGATCAGGTTCGACCATGGTCGCGCCGTTGGCAGGCGCTTCGGCTTCGTCGGCCGAACCGAAGAAACCAGAACACCCGCTGGCGAGCAGCGCCAACGCTGCTATCGAGGCAATACGTCGCCACGGCCGGCGGTTCATGCGATCCATCTAGGTCTACCTTTTCTGTCGCGTGAGTCGTCCCGCCGATGGCGGTTTGTCACATGTTGAAGCGTACTCAGACCATTTTGAGGGTGCGCACGATCAGATGGCAGAGTCAAAGGTCCTTGCCTGTTCAATCGATTCACGCGGACGATTGACCACAACTACCCCTACGTGTTGGAAACCCCCGGACAACAGGTGGTCACCGGCTGGCAGGTTCGTGCCGGCCCCTCAACACGACCTCGACCAAGCGCTGGTCCGACCACTACTTGCGCGACTACAGACGCGATCTGGAGAGTTGCTGGTCGCTGGGTGACGACAGCGTCCGGATCAGTTCCCTTCCCGACACCCCGTCGCCATCCTGCCAAATCGGCCGCATCAAAGCTGGGTACGCGGCTCGGCTCCGCTCGATGTACTGAGCGGAGCCGAACTATGAGAGTAGCTAATATTGTTACGGCGGGGGCCTAAACGGAACAACCGACGTCTCGAGACGTCAGCGTCTCCGATCTAACCCCTCAGGAAACAACAAAGGTCCCTGACATTGCCGTGAGGTGAGTATCACAGAGAAACTGGTACTCACCAGGGGCATCAACCGTGAACGTGACCGAGCTCTTATCCGGTCCCATCTTGAGCGGCGTGCTTACCAGTTCGGGCATGTCCAATAGGTGCCAGTTGTGGGGCTCTCCGCTGCCAATGTCTTTGTTGTCAAACGTGACCGTGATCTCAACCCCAGCGGGGGCCTCGAGCTTGGACGTGGAGAAACCCTCGTTGTCCGCAGCCGAAATTGTCAACTCGATCGAACCGGTCGCTGGTGCGTCGGTCGCCACGG